>Ga0102590_1004051_pt1 | contig 13188 bp, 11 predicted proteins | sample AraplaMF_Col_mMF_FD_76859 | JGI IMG/M metagenome (GOLD analysis project Ga0102590, IMG submission 76859) | Arabidopsis root microbial communities from the University of North Carolina, USA - plate scrape MF_Col_mMF | ecosystem: Host-associated > Plants > Roots > Endosphere | place: USA...
TTGATCACCCGCTGATCCTTGCCCCTTACCGCGACCTGCGGGGCAACCAAGCATGCCGCGGCCTGAACCATCACCGATACTGAAACGATCGCTCCGGCGGTAACAGCGTCAACCCCGCGTTCACGCAGGATCGGCACGAGCCAGCCGAAGACACAATAGGCCAGGGCTGATTGCAGCCCCATAAAGAGCGTGACCTGCCAGGCCAGGCGGTCGCGCCAGAGCCCTTGGACGGAAAAGCCGCTACGCTTGACCTGATTTTTGGTGGACAGCGCTTGCGGCAACCAGATGATCGCGACGATCAGCGCAGGTAGTCCCCATCCTGCCAGCGCACCGGAGAGAGAGCCGCCGAGAATGCGCTCGAGCGGCAGCGTAAAGCCCGCGGCGCTTGCCGCGCCGGCGCACAGTGCCATCGTGTAGAAGCCGGTCATCAATGCGGCACGATCGGCAAAGTCACGCTTGACCAGGCCCGGCAGCAGCACGTTCCCGACAGCGATGCAAGCGCCGGCGAGAGCGGTGCCGGCGAAGAGCAGCGGAATCGAGGAAAAGCCACGCAGCGCTGTCCCAAGCGCCAGCAGAACGAGCACGCCGAGAAGCGTGCGCTCTGCGCCGATCCGCTGAGCAAGCCGCGGCGCCAGTGGCGAGAAGGCGCCGAGGCAGACGACGGGCAGCGTGGTCAGCAGGCTGGCGCCGAGCGACGAGAGGCCGAGTTCGGTCTTGATTTCGGGCAACAGAGCGGAGGCACTGGAAAAGACAGGACGCAAATTGAAAGCAATCAGAACAAGGCTTGCCCCGAGCAGAAATCGCACCGCGGTGCTGCTGCCAACCGGCGGTTGCGGCTGCGGGACGCTATCGGCTTCGGCGTCGATAAGCTGTTCGTCCGCCAGATCGTAGGCGTAGGCGGAATCCTGAAGGGGTGTTGTCATGAATGAAGCATCCGGTCGAGAGCGCTGATGATGGGGGCCATGAAGCGGCGAACGGCTGCATCGGCCCGTTGCGGATCGCCGGTGGCGATCGCGTCGATGATGTCGGCATGCGCCCGCATATCAGGTTCGGGAATCTCGGCATCCAACGTCGCCTCAATTGTTTCGGCAATCGAGGCGGAAAAGAACTGATAGATTTCGATCATCGCGCGGTTGGCGCTGGCAGCAATAATCGCCTTGTGGAAGGCAAGATCTCGTTCGACGAAGGCGCTCTTGTCGCCACCTTCGAAATTGCCTCGCTTGGCGAGAAGTACCCGTAACTCCGCAATGATCTCAGGGGTTTGTCGTACCGCAGCCAGTCTCGCGGCCTCGACATCGAGCGCGCACCGGGCTTCGAAGAGATCGCGCAGACCAGCGCGGCGCGCCATCGTGAGCGGCAGCCTCGTATCCGTGGTCGAGAGCACATAGGTTCCAGAGCCCTGGCGCGTCTCGAGCAGCCCTTGCGACACCAGCACCCGCACCGCCTCGCGGACTGTGCCGCGACTGACGGAGAGCATGGACGATAGCGTTGCCTCGTTGGGCAATTTCTCGCCAACGGCCCACCGCTTCCCCAGGATCTCGGCGCGGATTGCCTCAATGGCCGTGTCCGCAAGCTTCGTTTTTGCAAGTGGTTCCATCGCCCATATTCGTAAAGTCATCTGATGACTTTACGAATACTCCCGGAGTATGGCCTTCGTCAATGCAGTGCTGAAAATGGAAAAGGGCCGCGTGAAGCGACCCTTTCCATGAGTTCTGGCCCTGTAAATGGCCGGACCGTCAAAGCGATCCTAGGAAGGTGGGCTTAGAGCGAGGGCTGCCTCGCTTTCATCACCACTTCCATGCCTTTTACGAGGTCTGAAATCTCATTAGACATTGGATCACCTTCCTTTCGTTCTGTTGTAGATGAGAAGAAGGTAGGATGATTCGCCCGCGATGCAAGAAAAAATCCCGACCAAGGTCTCGCCACAACTTTCGGGCTACGCGATTTCATCTCCGCGCCGCTGGCAATACTGCAATGTTTACAATGGTATATTGCCGTATTGCATCGAAGTGCGGCTTCAACATCAAGGCCTGTGGATTAAGCCGGCTCAATGTGCTGCTTTGATGAAGGTGCCGTTCTGCAGTTCTCGCATCGCCTGCATGATCTCCTCGCGGGAGTTCATGACGATCGGCCCGTGCCAGGCGACGGGCTCCTCGATCGGCTTGCCTGAGACGAGCAGAAAGCGAATGCCTTCGTCGGCGGCCTGCACGGTTACCGCGTCACCGCTGTCGAAGACGACGAGCGTCCGGTTGCCGGACATATCACGGATGTTCAACTCTTCACCGTTGACTTCCTTCTCGACACGGACGCCGAACGGCTTGGAGGCGTCGCGGAACGTGCCGAAGCCTGCGAAGACATAGGCAAAAGCGTTGCGGTAGGTGTCGACCGGCAGGCGCTTCTTCTTGCCTGGCGGCACCGAGACATCGAGATAGATCGGTTCGGCTGCCACGCCATCGACCGGGCCTGCTTTGCCCCAGAAGTCGCCGCAGATCACGCGAACGGCCGTGCCGTCGTCATCGACCACAACAGGAATGTCGGCGGATTTGACGTCCTGATAGCGCGGCGCCGTCATCTTCAGCGACGAGGGCAGGTTGGCCCAGAGCTGGAAGCCGTGCATGCGTCCGGCGAAATCGCCCTTCGGCATTTCCTGGTGCATGATGCCGCTCCCGGCCGTCATCCACTGGATGTCGCCGGCGCCCAGCAGACCGCGATTGCCGAGGCTGTCGCCGTGCTCCACCGTGCCGGCGAGCACATAGGTGATCGTCTCGATGCCGCGGTGCGGATGCCAGGGAAAGCCGCGGATATATTCCGCCGGATTGTCGTTGCGGAAATCGTCCATCATCAGGAACGGATCGGTCATCGACGGATCTCCGAAGCCGAAGACGCGATGCAGCTTCACGCCGGCGCCTTCCATAGTCGGAGTTGCAGTGCTCATATGCTTTACGGGACGGATCGACATGGCATCCTCTCGAAGGTTCAACTTGACCGGAAATATAGCCATCGATCCGGCCTCTGCGAAACCAGCGGAGGCGGGAACGCACTGTTCACAAAAGAAGATGCGGCATCGCGCAATGTGATCACGCCAACCGTCAGAAATTTGTCATCTTCTGCTTGCAAGCCACAACGCGGTTCAGATCTTATTAACCATCAGATTCGACAATTGTTGTCGCGTTTCAGCATTTCTTCCGCCTCCAACGGAGCGGATTCCGGAGTGGAAAGAGCATGTGTCGCTGGGCAGCCTATCGCGGAGACCCCCTCTATCTGGAGGAGCTGGTGTCCTCGCCCGCGCACTCCCTGATCGAACAGTCGCATTGCGCCACCCGGGCCAAGACCCCAACCAATGGCGACGGCTTCGGCATCGCCTGGTATGGCGACCGCCCGGAACCGGGCCGTTATCGCGATACCTTGCCGGCATGGTCCGACTGCAATCTGAAGAGCCTTGCGCGGCAGATCCGCTCACCTTTGTTCCTCGCGCATGTGCGCGCGGCGACGGGTGGCGGCACCCGTCGTGACAACTGTCACCCTTTCACCTTCGGCAACTGGTCCTTCATGCACAACGGCCAGATTTCGGGCTTCGAACGGCTGCGCCGTCCCATGGAGGCCATGCTGGATGACGAACTCTTCACCGCGCGCGGCGGGACGACCGATTCCGAACTGATGTTCCTGCTCGCCCTGCAGTTCGGTCTGCAGCAGACGCCGGTGGCCGCGATGGCGGAGATGATCCGCTGCGTTGAAGGCCTTGCCGAGAAGCTGCTTGGATCGGTGCTGCTGCGCTATACCGCGGCCTTCTCCGATGGCAAGGCGCTCTATGCGATCCGCTATGCGACGGACCGCAAGGCGCCGACGCTTTACGCCTCACCGCTCGGCAAGGGTTATTGCCTGGTGTCGGAACCGCTCAATGATGACGTCGATGCCTGGGCGGAAATCCCGGACGGCAGCGCGGTTACGCTCGGCGACAATGGTCTCGATATCGCACCGTTTCGTCCAGTACAGGCGGTGGCAAGGACCGGCCCGCTGGCGATCACTGCTTGAGTCTTTCGGCAATCATTGCCGCCAGCCTCGTTGCGACCTCTTCCTTCGCAAGATCCGGCCACAGCTCGATGCCACTGTGGGTGACGATCTTCACCCTGTTGCGGACACCGCCCATGATGCCTGTTGCCGGCGAAACATCGTTGGCCACGATGATATCGGCACCCTTGCGATCAAGCTTTGCCCTGGCGTTACTCTCGACATCCTGGGTCTCGGCCGCGAAGCCGATGACCAGTTTTGGCCGCATCGTGTGATGGCCGACCGTTTTTAGAATATCGGGATTTTCAGTCAGCGCGAGCGTCGGAATGGATTCGCCCGGATGCTTCTTGATCTTCTGGTCGGCGGCTGATGCAACGCGCCAGTCAGCGACGGCCGCAACCATCACGGCAACATCGGCCGGCAGCGCGGCAAGCACGGCATCCCGCATTTGGTCCGCTCGCTCGACATGGATCACCTTTACGCCGACCGGATCCGGAATGGAGACCGGTCCGGAAACAAGCGTCACATCCGCGCCGAGCGTCGCAAGTGCTGCGGCGATCGCATGTCCCTGACGGCCGGAGGAGCGATTGGCGATGTAGCGCACAGGGTCGATCGGCTCATGCGTTGGCCCGGAAGTGACGATGGCCCGACGACCGGCCAGCGGCTTCGGCCGATCGCTGAGCAAAGTTTCTGCCGCAGCAACGATCTCCAGCGGCTCGGCCATGCGGCCCACACCCGCTTCGCGGCTCTCCGCCATCTCGCCTGGCATGGGTCCGATGAAGCGAATGCGGTCGCCGCGCAGGGTCTCGACATTACGCTTCGTCGCGGGATGCGCCCACATATGCGGGTTCATGGCGGGTGCCGCAAGCACCGGTCGGTCGGTCGCGAGCAGAACGGTTGAGGCAAGATCGTCCGCAAGCCCGTTTGCCATCTTGGCGAGCAGGTCTGCCGTCGCCGGCGCGATCACGACAAGGTCGCAATCGCGCGCCAGCCGGATATGGCCGACATCCTGCTCGTCCTGCCGTGAGAAAAGGTCGGTGAACACATGGTCGGCAGCAAGCGCGCCGACGGCAAGCGGCGTCACGAACTCTTGGGCGCCCTTGGTCATCAGCGGTCGCACCGACGCGCCGCGCTCCCTGAGCCGCCGGATCAGGTCCAGGCTTTTATAGGCCGCGATCCCGCCTGATATGATGAGGAGGATGCGTTTGCCGCTGAGAACCATGGCTTTTTCCATCGACTATCTGATTGCATCAAACCCTAAGCCTTTGGGGAATAATAAGCAATCGGCACCGGAAGCGTTATCGGTCGCAGTGACAATGCCGCCCTTCTGTGGCATGGAGCGAAGCATGGGGACCATGCGGAGCATCTTGCGCGATCGGGGGTCGGCCAGCGCCGTCGCGCTGTTGTTCGCCTGTCTGCTTTTGATCCAGGGGCTGCTGAGCGGTACTGCCCAAGGTGCCATGGCGGCGTCCGCCGCTGATCCCTTCACCGTCATTTGCTCCTCGGACGGACACGGTTCCGTCAATGATGCCGGACACGGTAATTTGCCGGCGAAGAAAGCGCCGGAATGCCCGTGCGGCACGCTCTGCCGCCTGGCATCTGCAGCCATGCCGGCAATTCTCGGCGGGCAGGCGGGTCCTCTTTATGTCGCGGTCGAGACCGCGATCGACACAACGATCCGAGCGGATGAAGTCGTTTCTCTTGCTCTACGCGGACGAATCGCCGAACCGCGTGCGCCTCCCATCATGGCCTGACGTCGTCGTCGTCCGCCTCCACGCCTGTTGCGCAGAGGTCGATTTTCTTACGTTGGGAGTCCTCCATGTCCGATCTTATTATCGGTCGCGAGAGTGTTGGCGCTTCGGTGCGCTCCGCCTCCGACCTCTACCGCGCTGTCTGGCGTTGGCATTTCTACGCAGGCCTTCTCGTCCTGCCTTTCATGATTACGCTGGCAATCACCGGCGGCCTCTATCTCTTCAAGGATGAGATCGATGCGGCGATCCATTCCGATCTCAAGCGCGTCGCAGTGCAGCCGGGCGCAAACCGCGCAGCGCCTTCAGCGATGGTGGCTGCCGCCCTTGCTGCCCACCCCGGGATCGCGGTCAAGTTCACCGACCCGGCCACGCCCGACGCCTCTGCCGAAATCACCGTCGGCACCGAGGCGGAAGGCAAACTTGCCGTCTACGTTAATCCCTACACCGCTAAAGTGCTGGGTGCATTGCCGGATCGCGGCACCGTCATGTGGACGATCCGCTACCTTCACAGCTTCAAATATTTCGAAAGCTACGCACGCATGCTGATCGAGATCGCCGCCGGATGGTCGATCCTGCTGGTTGCCACGGGCATCTATCTGTGGTGGCCTCGTCGGCAGACCGGGGGCGTTTTTTCCGTTCGCGGCACGCCGAAGCGGCGGGTCTTTTGGCGGGACATGCATGCCGTGACCGGCATCTTCGTCGGCTTCTTCATCGTCTTCCTGGCCATCACGGGCATGCCGTGGTCCGGCATCTGGGGCGGCAAGGTCAATGAATGGGCGAACGGCAATAACTTCGGCTATCCCGCCGGCGTCCGCGTCGCCGTACCGATGTCCGACGAGCACCTCGATCACATTGCCAAGACCTCGTGGTCGCTGGAGCCGGCGCAGGTCCCGCAGTCTCCCGGGCACGCGCATCATGCACAGCCGATCGGTCTCGACGCCGCCGTCGCCACCTTCGACCGTCTTGACCTGCATCGTGGCTACGCCGTCAACATACCGACCACAGCGGATGGCGTGTTTACCGGATCGGTCTATCCCGATGACCTTACCAAGCAGCGGGTCGTACATCTCGACCAGTATTCCGGAACGCCGCTGATCGACATGAGCTACGCCGACTACGGCCCGCTCGGAAAGTCGCTCGAGTGGGGCATCAATACCCATCTCGGCCAGCAATTCGGGCTTGCGAACCAGCTCGTGCTGCTTGCCGCTTGTGCGGCGATCATCCTGCTTGCGGTTTCGGCTGCGATCATGTGGTGGAAGCGGCGCCCGGCGGGCTCGCTCGGCGTCCCGCCTTTACCTGCTGACAAGCGCGTGTTTCGCGGTCTGATCGCGATACTCGCTGTCGGCGGGGTGATCTTCCCGCTCGTTGGCCTGTCGCTCATCGTTATGCTCGGCTTGGATTGGCTCTACATCAGGTGCAGAAAATTACGATCGACCTGACATCGCTGGGAGGCGGACACGCTCGCGTCGCCTCCGGTCGATAGACAGCAGAAGGGCTGCGGATGAGAGGATCCGCAGCCTTTTTCACGCACCTCTGATAGCTGCCCTGTCCTAGAGGTTGCTCATCCCGCCATCGATGACGAGTTCGCTGCCGACGATGTAGGCAGCCTCGTCGGAGGCGAGGAAGATGATGGTCTTGGCAACTTCGCCGGCATCGCCGAAGCGGCCGACCGGGATCTGTGACTGGATCTGCGAAGCCATCGCCCTGGAGTCGGCTTCCGACATGCCGAACTTGCCATAGAGCGGTGTCGCGATCGGACCGGGGCTAACCGCGTTGACGCGAATGCCGCGGCCGATCAGTTCGCCGGAGAGCGTCTTTGCAAGCGTCAGCAGCGCGCCCTTGGTCAGGGCGTAGACGCTTGAGTTCGGCATGCCGATATGGGCATTGATCGACGTGTTGAGGACGATCGAAGCCTGCTTCGAAAACAGCGGCAGCAGTGCCTGGATCAGGAAGAACGGGCCCTTGACGTTGATCGCGATCGACTTGTCGAAGGCTTCCTCGCTCCATTGTTCGAGCGGGCCGAATTCGGCCACGCCGGCATTGACGAAGAGGATATCGAGATGTCCGAAGGCATCCTTGATCGCGCCGGCGACGGTCTTCTGGCCGGCGGCATTGCCGGCATCCGCCTGGATGACCAACGCCTTATCGCCGAACTCGGCGCGGGCCGCCTCGACACTCTTTGCGCTGCTGCCGGTGAGAGCGACACGAGCGCCCTCGGCGATGAATTGACGGGCAGTTTCGAGGCCGATGCCGCTGGTGCCACCAGTGATGAGGGCCGTCTTGTCTTGTAGGCGTGCCATTGTCGTGGGTCCTTGTGATTTGGGCGGGCCAGCGGCCCTTTGATGTCTGGGAGAATGAGACGAAAAGTCGGCTACGATAATCCGCTCTTTCGGAGAGCGTCCACAGTCAGAGCGGATAATCCGTGGCCTCAGGTGCGGGTAATCGATGCGCCACCGTCGACCAGCGAAGCCGTGCCAGTGACGAAGCTGGAGTCGTCGGATGCGAAGTAGAGCACGGAGCGGGCAAGTTCCTCAGGCGCTGCGACACGTTTCAGTGCATGCAGATTGGTGATGAAGCTCTGCTTGTCCTCAGTGTCGTTCATCTCACGATACATGTCGGTGTCGACAGCACCCGGCAGAACCGCGTTGACGCGCACGTTCTTTTGGCCGAACTCGGCAGCGAGCGCCTGCGTCAGGCCGATGAGGCCTGACTTGCTGGCGGCATAAGCGGCGACGCCCGGGAAGGCGAAGCTGTAGCCGACGAAGGTCGAGGTGAAGATGACTGAGCCGCCGCCGTTCTCTTCCATCTGCCCGATCTGGTGCTTGGCAGCCAGAAAAGACGCGGTCAGGTTGATCGTCAGCGCCTCAGCGAAACCAGCCTCCGAAACGCCGGTGCTGGGGCCTGCTTCGCCAAGGATGCCGGCATTGTTGAAGGCAACATCGAGCTTGCCGTAGCGGCCAACCGCGGTAGCAACCAGCGCCTTGTGATAGTCTTCCGAGCGTACATCGCCGGCAACAGCCACGGCCTGTCCGCCAGCTGCTTTGATCTCTTCGACGAGGCTATCAAGTTCTGCCTGGCGGCGCGCGCCGACAACGACCTTTGCGCCTTCGGCGGCAAAGAGCTTGGCGGTTGCACGGCCAATGCCGGCACTCGCGCCGGTGACGATGGCGATTTTTCCATTCAAACGGTTCATTGTTCCATCTCCAGTGGTCGGTTGGGTTGGGATGGCGATTGCCGTCCCTTTCGATGGGCAGAAGATGGCATTTTCCATTCGTTCGGATTAGTCTCCAAATGGTGGAACTCGAATTCGGATTTGCCGAACGATGATCAGGGTTGAGGGAATAACGGCTTTCGTGGCGATTGTGGAATCCGGCTCGGTCAGTGAGGCCGCCCGGCGCCTGCGGCTGTCAAAGTCCGTCGTCAGCGAGCGGCTGGCGGAGCTCGAACGATCGCTTGGCGGTGTGCTCCTGCATCGCACCACGCGAAAACTCACCCTGACGGAAGACGGCACGGCCTTTCTGGAACGCGCGACGCGGATCGTTCAGGAAATCGAGGAAGCCACCGCCGAGATGGCGGTACGCCGCGGCACGCTTTCCGGTCCGCTGCGCATCGCCGCTCCCGTCACCTTCGGTCGCATGCATCTTGGCCCCGCGCTCTACCCGTTCCTGGCCGAGCACCCCGACATCCAGCTGCTGCTCGACATCGACGACCGTCGCGTCGATGTCTCCTCGGAAGGGTATGATGCCGTGATCCGGCATGGCCCCATCGTCGACTCCCGACTGGTGGCGTGGAAGCTTAGCCGCAGCCGCCGGCTTTTGATCGCGTCACCGGACTATCTCAGCCGCCATGGTGTGCCAAAGACCCTTGCCGAGCTCGATGGCCATAAAGGCATTTTCTATACCAATCGGGGTGTCGCGGACTGGCGGTTCCAGACGCCGGATGGAGCGATCGTCGTGCGGGCAAGTCAGGCCCTCGGCATGAACAACGGCGACATGATCCGCGATGCCGCCGCCGCCGGTCTCGGCATCGCGCTTCTGCCAGCCTTCATCGCTGGTCCTGCAATCAGCGCGGGGCAGCTACAGGAGATCGACGTCGGCTACAAACCGGAAGCCGAGTTCATCTATATGGCGCATCCGGAGGGCCGCAATCCCTCCGCAAAGTTGCGCGCCGTCGCCGACCACTTACGCAAGACCTTCGGCGATCCGCCCTATTGGGATCCTGCCGGCTGATCAGATGAGGCTCATCATGTTTGCTGCGACGCGCGAGCGCTGAGCCCTCAGCACCGCAAGGCCGAGACGCGCTACCAGTGGCGGCCCCTCGATCGGCCGGTAGGCCACGCCATCGAGGGCCAGATGGGCGATCGAGGCCGGTACGATCGAGACGCCGAGATCGGCGGCGACAAGATTGACGACCGATGGGATCTGCGGCGCCTCCTGTGTCACCATCAACTCGAAACCGGCATCGCGGCAGCCGCGCACGATGTCGTCATAGAGGCTGAGGCCAACCGTGCGTGGGAACAGAATGAAAGGCTCGCTGGCAAGTGCCGAGAGCGGCACCTTCTCGTATTTCGCGAGCGGGTGGTGCGCCGGCAGGGCGATCAGCATCGGCTCATCGGCCAGCCGCTTCAGCGTGACGTCTTTCGGATCCTCCAGACCTGGCCTGATGAAGGCAACGTCGATTTCCTGCCGCAGCAGTTTCTCCATCAACCAGTTGCTATTCATCTCGCTCAGCGAAAGGCTGACATCGGGCCACTGTCCGCGAAAGCGGCGGATTGTGCCGCTGACCGCCGTGTTGAAGGCAGAGGATGCGGTAAAGCCAAGCGCCAGCCGCCCCGTCTCGCCGCGCGTCGCACGCTGTGCTGCGAGCTTCGCTTTCTCGGCCGCCGCGACGGCAGCCCGTCCTTCCGGGAGGAAGGCATAGCCTGCCTCCGTCAGCTCCGCCCCGTGCGGAACGCGATGAAACAGCGCGGCCCCGATCTCGTTCTCAAGGTCGCGGATTTGCTGGCTGAGCGGCGGCTGGCCGATGCCGAGCTTCGCCGCGGCGCGGGTGAAATTTCCCTCTTCGGCCACCGCCAGGAAATAGCGGATATGGCGCAACTCCATCGGTATCTCCAAAAGCTATCAAGAATGGCAGTGTCATATATTGGACAAATGATGGCGCGCTGGCTAGATCAAAAGGCGTGAAAGGTTGGTGCCCTCATGCAACGCGCCGCAGACAAGCTCTTAGACGTCTCCGAAATCCACCCGCGTCCAAATCTCCAGCTCGTGCGAACGACGGCGGAACCGCAGGACAAACAGTTCCTGCTGCGCGGCACCTCGTCCTATCGGCGCGCCAGCCTTGCACTCTTCCTCTCCGGCTTTGCTACCTTCTCGCTGCTCTATTGCGTGCAGCCGCTGATGCCGATCTTCGCTGCGGACTTCGCAGTCAGCCCAGCCGCGAGCTCACTGTCATTGTCGCTGTCGACCGGTTTCCTCGCCGTCGCCATCTTCTTTGCGGCGGCCGTCTCCGAAAGCTTCGGCCGCCGCAGCCTGATGTTCGTCTCTCTGCTTGGCGCTTCGCTCTGCACGATCGCCTGCGCCCTCGTGCCGAGTTGGCACACGCTGCTCGTGATCCGTGCGCTTGAAGGGCTGTTGCTCGGCGGCGTGCCGGCCGTTGCCATGGCCTATCTCTCAGAGGAGATCGATCCCCGTGGTCTTGGCGCCTCGATGGGCCTCTATATTGCGGGGAATGCGTTCGGTGGCATGGCTGGCCGCGTCGTCACCGGCACGCTGGCTGAATTTTTCTCCTGGCGCATTGCGTTGGGTGCGCTCGGCGCGCTCGGCCTTGCTGCGGCAATCGGCTTCTTCCTGCTGCTTCCCGCATCGCGCAATTTTGCGCCGCGCAAGGGTTTTGACGCCCGGTTTCACGTGAGGGCCTGGGCCGGCCATATCAGCAACCCGGCGCTGCCGTTGCTCTTTGCCATCGGCTTTCTCGCCATGGGCACCTTCGTCACGGTCTACAACTACATCGGCTTCCGCCTTGTTCAGCCGCCATACAGCCTCAATCAAACCGAGCTTGGCCTGATCTTCACGGTCTACCTGTTCGGCATCGCCGCCTCGTGGATTGCCGGCATGCTCGGCGACCATATCGGTCACTTCATCGTTCTTCCGGCCGGCATCGCGGTCGCGGCTCTGGGTGTGGCAACAACGCTCTCATCCTGCCTGCCACTGATCGTCTTGGGCATCGTGCTGCTGACATCGGGCTTTTTCGTTGCTCACTCGGTGGCTAGTGCGCTCGTCGGGCGCCTTGCGCGTGCCACGAAGGGACATGCTTCCGCGCTTTACCTGCTGTCGTACTACGTCGGCTCAAGCGTTGCCGGGTCGGTCGGCGGCTACTTCTGGGGCGCCGACGGCTGGAATGCCGTCGTGCTCTTTACGCTGTCACTGCTTGGGCTCGGCACGGTGGCGGCGCTTGTCGCCGCAAGGGTGGCGAAACGGTAGTGATCATTTTCGAGAAACCATAAGCCGACTACACGCTTTTCAGCGTGCGCCGCGCCTGCTGCGACGCCGTCATGCCGCTACCGAGATACCAGAAAACAGAGATCAGGATAATCACGCCACCAATGATCGTGGAGAGAGTTGGCGTCTCGGAGAAGGCGAGCCAGACCCAGAGCGGGCCGAGCACGACATCCAGCAATCCGATCAATCCGGCCTCGCTGGATGGGATATAGCGGCCGCCGGTCATAAAGAGCAGGTAAGCAATTCCCGATGTCGTCGATCCGAAGACGGCAAGCACCAGGATTTCCTGCGGGCTCGGCAGCGTGTGAGACATCAAGGGCAGGCAGAGCAGCACACAGAAGCCGGATCCAAGCGCGTTGACCGGCGCCAGCCGCAGTGCGGGATAGCGCCGCGCTGCCACAAGCAAGATGCTGAAGGTTAGTGTCATCAGAAACGCCAGCGCATTGCCGGCAATGTCCTGGGGTCTCGCTCCGAAACCTGCAACGATAAGGACGCCGACGAAGGCGATCATACTGGCGATAAGCACACGTTTGCTGATCTTCTCCCTTAGCCAAAGATAAGCGATGGCTGCGGCGACGAAGGGAACGGTCGCATAGATCGCCAGAACGTTGGCCACGGTCGTCAGTTTCAGCGCGCCAATATAGCCATACATCGAAATGGCGGCCATCAGACCAAAGAGGGGATAGAAATAGAACGGCACCTTGCCGGGCTCCGCGCTGATGCGCTTCTTGGCCAGAATGATGATCGTCAGTGCCAGCCCGCCGAACAGCGAGCGCCATCCGAGCACGGTCCAGACATCGAGGTCGAGCGCGCGGACGAAGAGCCCCGCGGTGCTCCACATGATCGTAGCAATGCTGACGAGGAGCATACCGTAGGCGCGGGGCTGCATGGCGGGTCCGTTCGTTGGAGGCAGCGTCGGTTCGACATCCGAC
>Ga0102590_1004052_pt1 | contig 13188 bp, 1 predicted proteins | sample AraplaMF_Col_mMF_FD_76859 | JGI IMG/M metagenome (GOLD analysis project Ga0102590, IMG submission 76859) | Arabidopsis root microbial communities from the University of North Carolina, USA - plate scrape MF_Col_mMF | ecosystem: Host-associated > Plants > Roots > Endosphere | place: USA...
CGATCCCCGCCGCGCCGCGCCCGACCACGACGCAGCGCGCCTGCGGCAGCGCGGATGCGATCGCCGCCTCGACCGCCGCCACACCATCCGCCTCCGCCCCGCACAGCAGCACGACATGCTCGCCAGGCGCCGCCCCGGTCGCCGAAGCCCCAACCTCACCGGCACGCCACTCGCGCCGCGCCAGCAATGTCCCGACGGCCTCGGCAGCCCTCTCTTCGAAGACGCCCCCACCCGCCACAACTGCGACGCCCTGGCTGTGCACCACACGCGTCCCATCCGCGCCCGCGCTCGTGATCTCGTACCCGCTCCGGCCGTCTCCTTCCGCAAACAGCTCCACCCGAAGCGCAAGCCCGTCCGCTCCAACCACCACCGGACGGAGCCACTCCACCTGCTCCAGCCCGACATCCGTCGCGCCGGCCCCGCTCGCCGCCGCTACCGCCGCAACCGCCGCACGCGCAAGCTCCAGATGCCCGACATCCGGCAGAACACGCGAACCGTTCACTGCACGAAGATAGGTCTCATCACCCCGGAGCCGCGTGCTGAACCGAAGCGCCCATCCATCCGATGCTTCCCGGCGTATTGGTGGATGCAGAACGTTTTGCTTTTCCAAAATGCTTCGCTCATGAAGCTCTCTTGCCAGCTCAACTGCCTCTGCTTTTGAAAGCCGTCCTTCTTTGGCTTCACGGACAATGTACTGCAGAATCCGTTGCATGCTTTCTCCCTGCGGTCACGACAAGAGTTTTGTTATTTCGTTGGTCGCGTCGTTGATGCTCACAGTGTTGGTCATTAAGCCGTCGAACAGCTTCTCATAGGCAAGCGCATCGAAGCCGTTGAGTTTTGGACTTTCCGAAACGCCATTTTGTGGGTGCCCGTCCGGCTGCTCCACCCAGTATCGTTCCCTGGCGAACGGATAGGTCGGCAGCGAGATCCGCCGTGGGTGGGCCTTGCGATGGAGGTTTTGCCAGTCGAGTTCGTAGCCCTGGCAATATAGATCGGCCAGCGCGCAGAGGGTTTCCCGGTATTTGGCGGGATGGCCCAGCAATTCGTCGCACCGCCCCAGCAGCTCTTCGCCGTAAGCCTGCAGCGCCTTCTGCCCGCTGAAGTGGCGTGCCACCTTGCCCTGGAACAGGGTCGGCACGCGTTCGCCTCCTCCCGCCTGCACAAGCGCATAGAGCGCCGCCTCGCCATCCTCGACCACGATCGCGCAGCGATGGCCAAAGTGCTGGCGGCCGCACAACAGCGTATGGCTGATCGCCCACAGCTCGAGGCCGGCCTGGTCCTGCTTCTTCAGCCAGGCGATCAGATCCTCGCACCTTGCCCGCAGCGCCGCTTCGCTCCTGGCCGACAGCACCAGCAGATAGCAGGGCGCGGCAAACGCCGCCGCATCCTGCCCCGCCCCCATCCGGCGCTCGTAACTCTCGACCACCACATGAGCGTTGGTCCCGCTCATGCCGAACGCACTCACCGCCCCGAGCCGGCTTCGCCCGTCCGCCCTGGCCGGCCAGGGCCTGCTCGTCTTGTTCACGTAGAACGGGCTCGCTTGCCAATCGATGTAGTCGCTCTCCTCCTCGCAATGCAGGCTCGGCGGGATCGTCTCATGGCGAAGCGACTGCACAAGACCGATCAGGCTGACGAGGCCGGAGGCCGCAAGCGCGTGCCCGAAGTTCGTCTTGCTCGACGTCAGCGCACAAAAGCCCCGCCGTTGCGTGTAGCCCTTGAAGGCTTCCGTCAATGCATTGACCTCGACCGGGTCGCCAAGTCGCGTCCCGGTCCCGTGCGTCACGACATAGTCGATCGCCTCGGCGCTCAGGTGATGGCGATCGTAGATCTCCCGCAACAGGTTCGCTTGCGAGGCCCCGCTCGGCGCGGTCAGCCCGTTGGTCTTGCCGTCATAATTGATGCCGCTGCCGCGGATCACCGCATGGATCGGATCGCCGTCGGCTTCTGCCTGCGCCAGAGGCTTGAGCACCACCACCGCAACCGCCTCGCTCGGCACCATGCCGTTGGCGCGCCGATCGAAGACATGGCATTTGCCGTCCTTCGACAGCATCCCGGCCTGCCCGGCCCCGATGAAGGTATGCGCCGTCAGCAGCAGGTTGACGCCGGCGACAACCGCAGTATCGCATTCCCCGTTGCGCAGGCTCGAACACGCCTGATGCAGCGCCACCAGCGCCGACGAGCAGGCGGTATTGATCGCCATCGCTGGCCCGTGCATGTTCAGGAAGTAGGCCAGCCGCGCAGCCAGCACGCCATCATGGTTGGCCGTGATGCTGATGCCGCTCTGTCCCGACAGAAGCAACTGGTAATCGCCCTGCTCGGCGCCCACGAACATCCCGGCCTTGCCCCGCCCAAGCTGGGCCGCCCCGTAGCCGGCATCTTCCAGCGCCTTCCACGCCTCCATCAACAACAGCCGCTGGCGCGGGTCCATCAGCTCAGCTTCCCGCGGCGAGATCTCGAAGAACAGCGGATCGAACTCCCCCACCCCGGGGACAAAGCCGCCCCATTTGCAATCTGTCTTGCCCGCCTGTGCCTGCGGATCACCGTAGTACTTGCGCCAATCAAAACGCTCCGATGGAATCTCCTCCACCGCATTCTCTGCCTGCGACAGGATCCGCCACAGTTCATCGACCGTGCGCGCCTTCGCAAAGCGCCCGCTCATGCCAATGATCGCGATCGGCTGTGGAACTTGCGGGCCCGAAGCTGCGCCGCTGGCCGCTTGGGCTTCCCGGCCCCGCCTCTCGCCCTCCCGGGGGGCCGCAACCGCCTCTTCGATCCGATCCGCTTCAAGGACCGCGCCCGCTTCCGCGATCGCCGTCGCTTCCCGGCTATATAAAGCCTCCACCGCAGCCGCGTGCACCTCGACAAGGTAGGCCGTCAGCTGCGCCAGCGTCGGATGGCTGAAGAACACCGACGGCGACACTTCGATCCCGTAGTGCTTGGCAAGCTGACGCGCCAGCTCCGCAAGACCGATCGAGTCCAGGCCAAAATCCGCCAGGTTCTCCTCGGCATCAAGACGCTCCCGTGGCAGCTTCAAAAGCTCGCTCACATGCGCCTTCAGATCCCACATCACGCATTGCGCTACGCTCAGACCCTTCAGCTCCGGCCGCCCGCCTCTCCCCTGCGTCCGACCACCCGCCGGCAACGCCCTCACCACGCCGCCGCCCTGCCCTGGCGCTCGCCACCCGCCCACAGCGCGCTCCACAAAGCGATGCACCCGGCCAGCTTCACCCGCCAGGACCAGGTGTTGCGCAGACGCCTGGCCCAGCAAACGCTCGAACAGCTCCACTCCTTCCGATGAGCTCAGCGCCCGTTGCCCGCTCGACTTCAGATACATCCGGGTGTGCTCGCTGCCACCCATCCTCATCCCGCCGTCCTGCCACAGGCCCCAGTTGATCACGATCGCCCGGCCATGCCGCTCGCCACGCGCCTGACGCCGGTTGCGCTCATGGCCATGCGCCATCAAAAAGCGGTTGCCGATCGCATAGTCACAGGCGCCAAAATCCCCCAGCACCGCCGCCGCAGACGAGAAGTGGCAGACAAAGTCCAGCGCACGATCGCCAAGCACTTCGTCCAGCACCAGCGTGCCCTTCACCTTCGCCGCCAGCACCTCCTTGAACCGATCATCATCCTTCTCAAAAACCGTGCCGCCATCATTGATCCCCGCTGCATGGATCACCCCGTGCAACGTCCCAAAGCGATGCTCGCCCGCCTGCAACGCCCGCTCCAGCGCACTGCGGTCGCACACATCCGCCTGCACATACAGGACCTGGCTGCCCAGCTTCTCCAGCTCGCCAATCGCCCGCTGCTTCGCCTTATCAAGCGCCGCGCGGCCGATCAGAACCAGATGCGCCGACCGCGTCCGCGCCAGATGCCGCGCCACCAATAGTCCAAGCCCGCCGCAGCCGCCGCTGATCACATACGTGCCACCCGTCCGCAACGCGCTCAGGCCCGCCTCCAGGGCGCGCGGACGGATCCTGCAAACCTCCCGCTGGCCTGCCCGGTACAGGGCATTCTCGATCCGGTCAGCCGACAGTTCGTCCCACACCCATCGCAGCCAGCCCTCCGCCGACAGACCCCGCTCCCGTCCGATCACCGCTACGCGCGTCTGCGGCCACACCAGAGCCAGCGAGCGCTCAAAGCCGATCCAGGATTCCAGATGACAGCGCTCAACCTCATCGCCATACGCCCCCGCCAGCAGCATCCGCTCGCAGCCCATACCGCTCGAGCTCATCGCCTGCAGCAGGTGCTTCACGATCACCGTGTCCGGCAGACAGCTCCCATCCTCCAGCGCCCACAGGTAAAGCAGTCCATCCACCTCGCCATGCTCGCTGACGATCCGTCTCAAGGCCTCCCGATAGCTGTCCACCTCACCGCGCCTGACCGCGTAGTCCCGAGCCGGCGAACCTTCCGCCGCCTCGCCTTGCCGTGCGACGAAGATCAACTCGGTCCCGGACCCAAGCTCCCTGACCAGATCCACAAGGCGGCGCTGGTTCTCTGCGTCCGACAGCAGGCAGACCACCCGCCGCAGCGGCTTGCCTGACATCGCAGGCAGCGCCCGCTCCTCCCAGGCCTCTTCAAACGTCAGCACCTCATGGGCTTCCGCCGCATCGTCGCTTCGCGCGCCTGGCCGCGGCCCGGCGGCCGCAATCCCGTCGCTCGCCCTGGCATCGGCAGCCACCGTCTCGATCCAGTATCGCTCCCTGGCGAACGGATAGGTCGGCAGCGGGATCCGCCGCGGGTGGGCCTCGCCGTACAGCCGCCGCCAGTCGAACGACAGCCCCTTGACCCACAGCTCCAGAAGCTTGCCGTATTTGCCCTTCGCCACCCACGCATCGATCGTCTGCGCCATGTCCTCGTCGGCCGCAAACGCCGCAAGCGTGTCCTTCTCGCGCCGCGCCTCGCCGCTGTACAGCCCATCGATCCCGCCCTGCCCCGACAGGTAGCCCTTCAGCTTCGACGTCAGCTCCGCCACCGAGCCCGCCGTCAGCGCAAGGCGGCTCTCCATCGCCTCGCGGCCGACCTGCAGCGTGTAGGCCACGTCCGCAAGCTCCGCATCTCCAAGCCCGCGGCGCTCCAGCGCCGACACGAGCCGCAAGGCCTGCTCCCGCAGCCGCTCCGCCGTCTTCGCCGACAGCACGATCAGCGCCGGATGCGCCGCGCTCACAAGGATGGAAGAGCCCCGCGCCTCCGCCCGCTCCACATACTCCTCGATCACCACATGCGCGTTCGATCCCCCGGCCCCGAACGACGACACCCCGGCAAGCCGCGGTACCTCACGCCGGACCCCGTCGACCTCCACCTCGGGCCGCACCCAGCGGCCAAGCTCCCGCTGCACCACAAACGGGCTGTTCGCAAAATCGATGTGCGGGTTCAGCTCCCGCGCATGCAGGCTCGGCACAAGCTCGCCATGCCTGAGCTGCAGCACCACCTTGCTCACCCCGGCGATCCCGGCCGCCGCCTCCAGATGCCCGATGTTCGACTTCACCGATCCGATCGCGCAGAACTGCTTCTCCGAGGTGTCCTGCGCAAACGCCTGCGTCAGTCCCGTGATCTCGATCGGGTCGCCAAGCTCGGTCCCCGTCCCGTGCGCCTCGATGTAGCTCACATGCCGCGCGCTCACCCCGGCCTTCTCCAGCGCCGAACGCACCAGCTCCTTCTGCGCCACCGGATTGGGCACCGTGTAGCCGTTGGTCTTGCCGCCGTGATTGATGCTGCTGCCGCGGATCACCGCCTGGATCGCGTCGCCATCCGCCTCGGCCTGCGACAGCCGCTTCAGCACCGCCACCCCGACCCCTTCTCCCGGCACAAACCCGTCGCCGCCCTCGCCAAAACTCTTGCAACGCCCGTCCTTCGACAGCATCCGCAGCCCGCACAGCTCGACATAGGTGCGCGGATGCAGATACAGGTTCACCCCGCCCGCCAGCGCAACCTCGCACTCGTCGCGGTAAAGATGCTCGCACGCCTCATGGATCGCCGTCAGCGACGCCGAGCACATCGTGTCGATCGGCATGCTCGGACCGCGCAGGTTCAGCAGATACGACACCCGGTTCGCCACCGACCCGAACGAGGTGTGCGGCGAGGCCTGCCCGCCCTGACCCCAGAGCCCCGGACCATGCAGCGCAAACCCGGTCTTGGTGATCCCGGCAAATACCCCCACCCGGCCCTGGTGCCGACGCCGCAGCTCCTCCCGCGTGTAGCCGCCATCCTCCAGCGCCTCCCAGCAGCTCTCGATGAACAGCCGCTCCTGCGGGTCGATATTGGCCGCCTCCCGCGGCGAGATGCCGAAGAACAGCGGATCAAACTCCGCAAAGCCTTCGAGGAAGCCGCCCCATTTGCTGTAGCTCCTGCCACGCGACGCCGCCGCTTCCGCATCCCCGTCATAAAAGCCCTCCAGCGCCCAGCGCTCGCCGTCGAGCTCGACGATGCTGTCCTTGCCGCCCCGCAGGTTCTCCCAGTACTGCTCCAGCGTCCGCGCTCCCGGATAGCGGCCGCTCATCCCGATGATCGCGACCGGCTCGCGCACCTTCTCCGCTGAACCATTCCAGCGCCGCATCGTCTTGCGCCTCGACTTCAGCTGCGGCGAGCTCCGCTCCGCCAGGCGGGCCTTCAGCGCCGGCTGGCCCGCCACCGCAGGCGCCGCATCGAGCCCCGTCCAGCGCGCGCAGGCCGCGCCATGCTCTGTCGCCAGATGCGCCGCCACCCCCGCCAGCGTCGGGTACTCGAAGAACAGCGTCTTCGACAGCTCGCCAAATCCTTCCCCCAGCTGCCGGTTCAGCTGCATGATCATCACCGAATCGATGCCGTAGCTCTCCAGCGGCTCATCCACATCCACCTGCTCCGGACGCAGCCTGGCGACTTCCGACAAAACACCCTTCAGGCGCTGCACCGTCCTCTCGACCAGCAAACCCGCATCTATCGCGGCTCCGGACGCAGGCCCTGCCTCCACCGGCACCGCGCGCGCTCCCGCAAGCTGCCCGCGCAACGCAGACAGCTCTCCCGACAGCACCACGATCTCTCCATCTTCGGCCGCAAGCGCCCGATAGAACGCGGCAAGCCCATCCACTGTCGCCAGCGGCGCCAGCCCGGCTTCGCGATGCTGGCGCATCGTCGCCTCGGGGATCTGCATCCCGCCATCCCGCCACAGCGGCCAGGCGATCGACACCGTCCGGCCCCACCGCTCGCCCCGCCGCACAAGCGCGTTGCGATGGGCCGCATAGCGATCCAGGAACCCGTTCGCCGCCGCGTAGTCCGCCTGACCCACATGGCCGAACGATCCAGACCCCGACGCAAACAGCGCCATGAACTCCAGCGTCAGATCGCGCGTCGCCGCATCGAGGTTCACGACCCCCGCGACCTTCGGCGCCAGCACCGCGGCGACCTCGTCGGACGTCTTCTTCAACAAAAAGCTGTCGCGGATCACCCCCGCCGCATGCAGGATCCCCGTCACCCCGCCATGGCTCTCGACCACGGCGGCGATCAGCGACCGCACCGCTTCGCCGTCCGCCACATCCACGACCCGGTACTCGACGCGCGACCCGAGCCCTTCGATGGCCGACAGCCGCGCCCGCCGCCTCTCGTCCAGCTCCGAGCGGCCGGTCAGCACGATCACCGCGTCCCTGGCACCGCGCGCGATCGCCTCCGCAAAGATCAGCCCGAGCCCGCCCGCGCCGCCCGTGATCAGGTACACCCCGCCGTCACGCCACGGCGCTTGCGCCGCCGCCTCCGGCTTCAGCTCGCTCCATGACGCCACCTGCCGCTCGCCGCCGATATAGCGCACCTCGCGCTCATCCGGCGAACGCGCGCTCTCCGCAAGCTGCGCCACGATCGCCGCCGCGCCCGCATCCGCTGCGATCCCGATCACCTGACCCTTCAGCTTCGGCTGTTCCTGCCCCGCCGTCTTCAACAGCCCCGACAGCCCGCCCGCCAGCGCGTCCTCTCCCGACACCCCCACCACCGCCTGGATCAGCACCTCGTCCTTCGGCCTGGCGCGCATGATCTGCTGCAGCAGCTCCACCACCTGCTGCACCACAGCCTCGTAGCGACCGCCGATCCCCGCCGCGCCGCGCCCCACAACAACGCAGCGCGCCTGCGGCAGCGCGGATGCGATCGCCGCCTCGACCGCCGCCACACCATCCGCCTCCGCCCCGCACAGCAGCACGACATGCTCGCCAGGCGCCGCCCCGGTTGCCGAAGCCCCAACCTCACCGGCACGCCACTCGCGCCGCGCCAGCAATGTCCCGATGGCCTCGGCAGCCGACGCCACAACCGCGACGCCCTGGCTGTGCACCACACGCGCCCCATCCGCGCCAATGCTCGTGATCTCGTACCCGCTCCGGCCGTCACCTTCCGCAAACAGCTCCACCCGAAGCTCGAGCCCGTCCGCTCCAACCACCACCGGGCTGAGCCACCCCACCTGCTCCAGCCCGACATCCGTCGCGACAGCCCCGCTCGCCGCCGCTACCGCCGCACGCGCAAGCTCCAGATGCCCGACATCCGGCAGAACACGCGAACCGTTCACCGCACGAAGATAGGTCTCATCACCCCGAAGCCGCGTGCCAAACCGAAGCCCGGACGGATCGGACAAATCCCGCTGCAGCACCGGATGCAGCATCCCGCCGCCCGAGCCGTTCGCCGCCGCGCCGGCCAATCGCGCCGGCTCCACCCAGTAGCGCTCCCTGGCGAACGGATAGGTCGGCAGCGGGATCCGCCGCGGCCGGGCCTCGCCGTACAGCCGCCGCCAGTCGAACGACAGCCCCTTGACCCACAGCTCCAGAAGCTTGCCGTATTTGCCCTTCGCCACCCACGCATCGATCGTCTGCGCCATGTCCTCGTCGGCCGCAAACGCCGCAAGCGTGTCCTTCTCGCGCCGCGCCTCGCCGCTGTACAGCCCATCGATCCCGCCCTGCCCCGACAGGTAGCCCTTCAGCTTCGACGTCAGCTCCGCCACCGAGCCCGCCGTCAGCGCAAGGCGGCTCTCCATCGCCTCGCGGCCGACCTGCAGCGTGTAGGCCACGTCCGCAAGCTCCGCATCTCCAAGCCCGCGGCGCTCCAGCGCCGACACGAGCCGCAAGGCCTGCTCCCGCAGCCGCTCCGCCGTCTTCGCCGACAGCACGATCAGCGCCGGATGCGCCGCGCTCACAAGGATGGAAGAGCCCCGCGCCTCCGCCCGCTCCACATACTCCTCGATCACCACATGCGCGTTCGATCCCCCGGCCCCGAACGACGACACCCCGGCAAGCCGCGGTACCTCACGCCGGACCCCGTCGACCTCCACCTCGGGCCGCACCCAGCGGCCAAGCTCCCGCTGCACCACAAACGGGCTGTTCGCAAAATCGATGTGCGGGTTCAGCTCCCGCGCATGCAGGCTCGGCACAAGCTCGCCATGCCTGAGCTGCAGCACCACCTTGCTCACCCCGGCGATCCCGGCCGCCGCCTCCAGATGCCCGATGTTCGACTTCACCGATCCGATCGCGCAGAACTGCTTCTCCGAGGTGTCCTGCGCAAACGCCTGCGTCAGTCCCGTGATCTCGATCGGGTCGCCAAGCTCGGTCCCCGTCCCGTGCGCCTCGATGTAGCTCACATGCCGCGCGCTCACCCCGGCCTTCTCCAGCGCCGAACGCACCAGCTCCTTCTGCGCCACCGGATTGGGCACCGTGTAGCCGTTGGTCTTGCCGCCGTGATTGATGCTGCTGCCGCGGATCACCGCCTGGATCGCGTCGCCATCCGCCTCGGCCTGCGACAGCCGCTTCAGCACCGCCACCCCGACCCCTTCTCCCGGCACAAACCCGTCGCCGCCCTCGCCAAAACTCTTGCAACGCCCGTCCTTCGACAGCATCCGCAGCCCGCACAGCTCGACATAGGTGCGCGGATGCAGATACAGGTTCACCCCGCCCGCCAGCGCAACCTCGCACTCGTCGCGGTAAAGATGCTCGCACGCCTCATGGATCGCCGTCAGCGACGCCGAGCACATCGTGTCGATCGGCATGCTCGGACCGCGCAGGTTCAGCAGATACGACACCCGGTTCGCCACCGACCCGAACGAGGTGTGCGGCGAGGCCTGCCCGCCCTGACCCCAGAGCCCCGGACCATGCAGCGCAAACCCGGTCTTGGTGATCCCGGCAAATACCCCCACCCGGCCCTGGTGCCGACGCCGCAGCTCCTCCCGCGTGTAGCCGCCATCCTCCAGCGCCTCCCAGCAGCTCTCGATGAACAGCCGCTCCTGCGGGTCGATATTGGCCGCCTCCCGCGGCGAGATGCCGAAGAACAGCGGATCAAACTCCGCAAAGCCTTCGAGGAAGCCGCCCCATTTGCTGTAGCTCCTGCCACGCGACGCCGCCGCTTCCGCATCCCCGTCATAAAAGCCCTCCAGCGCCCAGCGCTCGCCGTCGAGCTCGACGATGCTGTCCTTGCCGCCCCGCAGGTTCTCCCAGTACTGCTCCAGCGTCCGCGCTCCCGGATAGCGGCCGCTCATCCCGATGATCGCGACCGGCTCGCGCACCTTCTCCGCTGAACCATTCCAGCGCCGCATCGTCTTGCGCCTCGACTTCAGCTGCGGCGAGCTCCGCTCCGCCAGGCGGGCCTTCAGCGCCGGCTGGCCCGCCACCGCAGGCGCCGCATCGAGCCCCGTCCAGCGCGCGCAGGCCGCGCCATGCTCTGTCGCCAGATGCGCCGCCACCCCCGCCAGCGTCGGGTACTCGAAGAACAGCGTCTTCGACAGCTCGCCAAATCCTTCCCCCAGCTGCCGGTTCAGCTGCATGATCATCACCGAATCGATGCCGTAGCTCTCCAGCGGCTCATCCACATCCACCTGCTCCGGACGCAGCCTGGCCACTTCCGACAAAACACCCTTCAGGCAGTGTAACGTCTTCTCGACAAGGACAGGTCGATCGACGGCGGGCTCGGCCTTCGGCCGTTGCTCCGCAACGCCCGCTCCCGAAAGGCGCTCGCGCAGCAAAGACAGCTCGCCCGACAGGACTGCAATTTCGTCCTCGCCTGCGGAAAGAGCCTGATAGAAGGCTTGCAGTCCGCTCGCTGTCTCAAGCTGGAGCATGCCGGCTTCACGATGCTGCCGCGCCCCCGCAGCATCCAAATGCATCCCGCCGTCGCGCCACCACGGCCAGGCAATCGATATCGTTCGACCCCACCGCTCTCCGTGCCGCACAAGCGCGTTGCGGTAAGCCGCATAACCATCCAAAAACGCATTCGCCGCCGCGTAGTCCGATTGGCCGACATAGGGGAACGAACCGGCCCCCGAGCCGAACAGCACCATGAATTCCAGCGTCAGATCACGCGTCGCCTCATCAAGGTTCACGACGCCCGCGACCTTCGGCGATAGAACGGCGCGAACCTCTTCTCGCGTCTTCTTCAGTAAGAAACTATCCCGATGAACCCCCGCTGCATGAATGACCCCCGTCACCCCGCCATGGCTCTCGACCACGGCGGCGATTAGCGACCGCACCGCTTCGCCGTCCGCCACATCCACGCCCCGGTACTCGACCCGCGCCCCGAGCCCTTCAATGGCCGACAGCCGTGCCCGCCGCCTCTCGTCCAGCTCCGAACGGCCGGTCAGAACGATGACCGCGTCCTTCGCACCGCGCGCGATCGCCTCCGCAAAGATCAACCCAAGCCCGCCCGCGCCGCCCGTGATCAGGTACACCCCGCTTTCCCGCCACGGCACTTCCCGAGCCAAATCCGACGGCAGTTCTTGCCACGAACGCACCTTTCGCTCGCCACCGCGATAGCGCACCTCTTCCTGTTGAGGTGCGCGCGCACTCTCTTGCAGTTGCATCACAATTTGTGCTGCGCTTGCATCCGCCTCGAATCCAATCACCTGTCCCTTCAGTTTCGGGTGCTCCTGACGTGTCGCCTTCAACAGCCCCGACAGCCCGCCCAGCAGGGCATCTTGTCCCGACACGCCCACCACGGCCTGGATCAGCACGTCCTCCTTCGGCCTGGCACGCATGATCTGCTGGATAACTTGCGAGACCTGCAGCACCGCGGCTTCATAGCGCTGCCCGATCTCATTCTCGTCGTCAGCAATGACAATGCAGCGCGCCTGCGGTAATGCGGATCGGACTTCCGCGTTGAGCTCGCGCGTCCAATCCGTCGCACCGCATGCCAAGATAAGGTGCTGTTCGTAAGTCGGCGTCGCAAAAGCCTCCGGCTCACGAGCCCGCCAAATCCGTTTCGCCAGCAACGTCCCGGTAGATGCAGAGTTGGAAGCTTTCGCTATCGCCGCCCGCGTGATGTAACCACGAAGCCGAACGCACACTTGCCCCGCTTCGTCGCACACATCGATGTCCAGCCTACCGGGCGCCGTCTCCTGCGGCCGAACCCACGCGAAGCCCCGGGCGGGACAAGGGGAGTCCACCCAAACCTCCTCCAATGCAAACGGCATCGAGGAGCCAGAAGAACCTTCACCCGTCAGGCTCAGACCAATGCTTGCTTGCAAGGCCCCGCCCATCAGACTCGGATGCAGCACATAGTCGTTCAACGTACTCTCAACACAGGCTGGCAGCTCCAGCTGCGCCAGAACCTGTGCGCGCGCCGCTTTCTCGTCCGTGCCAACCGACAAAGCCCTCATTGCGAGATGCGACTCGCCATGGAGTATCCCATGCGCCTCCATGAGCGCATAACAATCCTCTATCTGGACAATCTGGTTGCCGCATGTTGCCTGCAAGGTGCCAATGTCCAGATCTGCCACCTGGATCGCCGAGCCGACCACCACACGACCTTGGCTGTAGATGACTCGTGCGTCGTCGTCTTCACCTCCTGCGGATCCGCTGTAGATCTCGTAGTCGATGCTGCCTTCCTCGTCCGCGACCAGCTCGATGTGCAGCTCGATCCCTTCCGATCCCACGACAACGGGACGCAGCCATGTCACGTTCCGCAGATGAACCTTGCCCGCCGCAGCCGCCCCTGCGGCAGCTTCCGCCGCGGCCCGTGCCATCTCCAGATGCGCAACGCCGGGCAAAACCCGTGCCCCGTTCACCACGTGGTCGCGCAGATAGAACTCATCCCCGGTCAGCCTTGTGCTGAACCGCTGCGCCGACAGATCCGACGTGTTCCGGTGCAACAACGGGTGCAGCATCGAGGCTCCAGCGTCCGCCCCATGTGGTGCCTTGCCTTCAGAGACTGGCGATGCCACCGGCTCCACCCAGTATCGTTCCCTGGCGAACGGATAGGTCG
>Ga0102590_1004055_pt1 | contig 13183 bp, 9 predicted proteins | sample AraplaMF_Col_mMF_FD_76859 | JGI IMG/M metagenome (GOLD analysis project Ga0102590, IMG submission 76859) | Arabidopsis root microbial communities from the University of North Carolina, USA - plate scrape MF_Col_mMF | ecosystem: Host-associated > Plants > Roots > Endosphere | place: USA...
GCGCGGCCCTGCTCCGATGGCGGGAAGGCGCGCATCATGATGATCGCGGGGATGGGTTGCACGACACCGGCCGCCAGGCCTTCGGCAACGCGCGCCCCGAGCACGAGGGGGAACCAGGGCGCCAGCCCGCCGGCGATGCCGCCCGCGAGCAGCAGCAGCATCGTGCCGTCATAGGTCCGGCGGTAGCCGAAGCGCGCCAGCAGCCACGGCGTGGTGAGCATGGAGACGGTCATCGCCACCATGAAGCCGGAGGACACCCACTGGGCGCGTTCCTGGTTCAGGCTGAACGCGTGGCTCATGCCGGGAATGGCCACGTTGACCACCGTGGCCGACATCAGCGAGGCCATGGTGCCCACCATGACGGACATCATGAGCAGCCAGCGGTAGCGCGGGCCGTGGCGCGCGCTCAGGTCGGTGATGCTGCTGGCCGTCGCGCTCACGCCGGACGCGCCCCGCGCGCGCACTGCGGGCAGATGCAGGCCTGGTTCTTGGCCTGCGCCGGCACGCGCGCCAGCAGGTCGGCCCCGAAGTCGACCTGGGTGCACCAGCAGGGGCCTTGCGGCACGCCGGTGGCGCGTTCGCGCTCCTGCGCGCAGTCGTTCGTGCGCCCGCACAGGGGACACTGCGTGGGCGACACGGTGGGAGGAGCGGAAGGCACGGACGCAGTGTAGCGCCCGCGCGGCTTCAGGCCGGCGCGTGCTCTTCCTGCGGACGCGCGCTGCGGCGCGCCGCGCCGCCGGCGGGCTCGTGCTTCTGCGACAGCGCATCGAGCGCGCGCGGCACCACGGCGCCGTGGTCGACGGCGCGCAGGTGGCGCTGGCGCACCAGCTTCTCCAGGCTGCGGCGCGTCATGGTGTGCGGCTGGCCGCCGTGGCTCACGAACATGAACAGCGTGCCCTTGGTGCTGGCCCAGATCAGCTGGGCGCGCAGCCAGCGGCGGCGCGAGTACAGGTCGACCCAGTGGCCGGCCCGCAAGCTCATCAACAGGCGCTCGGCATCGCCCTGGGCCAGCGCCGGCACGGCGTTGGGCGAAGCTTCCTGCTCGGCGAGCAGCTCGGCGTGGGAGGAGTCAACCTCCTCTTCCGCAACGGACTGCGCAGCCTGTGCGGCGGCAGAAGCAGGATGTTCATGCTCTTCTTCCAGCGGCATAAGCTCGCCCGGTGCCGTCGGCAGCGTGTCTTCAAAGCCGGCGGCATCGAGTTCGTCGCGCGCCAGCCAGGGGTGGGCGGCCGCCTTGGCCAGTCGCTGCTCGGGCGTGGCCGGCAGCTCCTCGGGCTCCAGCGGCATGGCGCCCGACTCTTCGGCGTCGCGCTGGCTTTTGAGGCGGCGCAACTTGAGCACCGGCCGGTGCAGCTTCATCAGGCCTTCAAAAAAAGGCTCGCTCTCGCGCGGATCCTGCCCCAGCAATTCCAGCCCTTCGTGCAGCTTGGCCAGCAGGCTGGGGATCATCTCGATCAGCTTGGCCGGCCGCTTGAGGGTCACTTCCCGCTTGACGCTCCAGAGCAGGTCAGGCACCACCGAGCCGAAGCCCATGGGGTCTATCTGGTTGCGCGTGTCGACGAGCTTGGCGTGGGCCATGGCCAGCGCCCAGGGGCCGAACAGGAAATCCAGCACCAGGCCGGGCACCTTGTCCAGGTCGGAGCGCGTGCTGAGTTCAAAGGCAATCTGGTCGGCCTGCGTCTGGCGCTCTTCGGCGAAACGCAGGGCCTGCAACACGTTGTTGCGGTTTTCCGCCTCGAGCTGGTCCTGTTCGTCCCAGCCGTACTCAAGTTTGGCCAGCGCCATGCCGAAGGGCTGGGCATCTTCAATCGCCTGGCTGTTGAGCTCGTTGAAGGCGTGGGTAACCGGCTCGAAAAAGGCCAGGAACTCGGGGCTGAATTCGTCGTTGTACTTGAAGCTGCGCTGCGCCACCCGCTCCATGACGCGGCGCCCGGCATGGCCTTCGTCGCTGAAAAAGCGCGGGTCCACCATGGCCAGGCGCAGCAGCGAAGGCTCCAGCGCCACGATAGCCTCGCGCACCGGCACCAGGAGGCGCGGGTCCTGCGCCACCTGATTGACCAGCTTGCGCACCACCTCCAGGCCCAGCACCTGGCCGACCTGGCGGGCTTCCTTCTTGAGCTGGGTGCGCACGATGGCGCGCTCCCGGGGTTTGGCATACGAGCCCCAGACCTGCGAGCTGAGCTGGCTGCGCTCATCAACCAGGCGCTGCGGCCGGTCCACGGCCGGCATGCCCTCATAGTCAGACATGTAGCCGGGGCGTGACTCGGCCAGCGGCGCGGGACCGGAGTCGGGCGTGGCGTGGAGGGCGGCGAGCTCCTCTTCGACGGTCTCGTAATAAGAAGGCGCCAGGCCGTGATGGGCATTGCTGCCGCCGTTGAACAAAAAGTCCTGGAACAACTCGTCCCGGATTTCGTAGTTGGACAGGTCGGCGTATTGCGGCGCGGGCTGGCCGCCGCCCTCGCCAAAGCCGACTTCGCCACCACCGCCGTTTGCGTCACCTTCGACAGCGCCGCCGGGGCCAACGGGGCTGGAGCCGTTGCCGCCGCGCCCGCGTCCGCGGCCCACGCTGGCCGGCGTGGGCAGCACACGGTAGCTGGCGCCCTGGACGTTGGCGAGTTCGAGCTGGTTCACCAGCCGTTCATAAAGCCGCTTGAGCTCACGGCCCAACGGGTCGGCCATGTACTTGAGCCACAGCGAGACCACCGCCGGCTCGGCCTTGCTCGCCAGCGCCATTTCGCGCAGGGTTTGCGCAAAGACTTCGGGACGCAGCGGGTTGAGTTCCGGCCTCACATTGGGCAGGCCCTGCACCGTGCTGATCAGTTTGTTGAGTTCGGCCAGGACGTGGTCGACGGCCGGCAACACCTGCTGGAGCAGCCGGGAGGACTCAATCGCCTTGGAGACGTCGTGGTCGTCGACCAGCGAGAAGCTCGCATGGTTCAGGGCGGCGAAGGCGCTGGACGAGGCCGCGGCCGAAGCGGCCAGTTGCTCGCTTGAAGCCTCGGGGGCTCGCGCCGCCTGGGCCGCGGCGGCCACATTGGCCTTGAAACGGACCAGCAGGTCGGCGGGGTATTGCACGCTCCAGGCGGCCTTGTTTTTGAGCAGCTCGCGCCAGGCCGTGGCCAGTTCGTCGCGTTCGGCCACCTTGCCGCTTTGGGTTTCGGCCACCTGCAGGCCCGCCACGGCATCTTCCACGCACTTTTCCAGGGCAGACCGCGCCGCTGTGGCTGCCGACTGGAGACAGGATTGAAGAACGTCAGGTTGCGAAGCCATCTGGAGCCAGGATTTCCGGAAATAAAAGGTGAGAGCGCTCAGCCAGCCAGCTTGCAACCATACGTGCCGGGGGCCAGACAGATGTCTAGGGTAAAGGCCAACCGTGTTTCCTTTGAGATGCTTGCAAAGTGTTTCATTTGGTTTCTCCTGTACACATACGATTTGTGCCGCGCTCTTGGGGCAACTCGGCGCAAGCTGCCGCTTAAATCCCCCGAACGCACGGCTGGAGGAGGGTTTTTTGTAAGATCGGCGCTTCTTTGTAAAGGTCGGTTCGGCGCAACACTTTCAGCGCCGCGGCGGCCCTGAACCTCCACGGAGCCTGTTTTGGCGTCATTTGGGCCTGTTTTCGCCGGTTTCCGGCTTCCCTGGCTGGCGGCCGGTGCGCTCTGGCTATGCGCCAGCGCCTGGTCCCACACCGTGCTGGAGAACACCGCCTTGCTGGGCATGAGCCCCGACCAGGTCGCCGCCGCCCTGCCCGGCGCCCAGCCGGTGCGGTCCCCGCGCCGTTTGCCTTCGGGCGCGCTGGGCTCGCTGCGTGTGCCCGACGCGCTCTGCGAGGGCGCCCATTTCGAGCAGACCCTGTTTTTCGCGCACCAGAAGCTCGCGCAGATGGACTTGGTGCTGCTCAACCCCGACTCCGGCCCGGGCGCCGAAGAAGCGCTGGCCAAAGCCCAGGCGGCCTTGCTGCAGGCGCTGCGCGCAAAGCTGGGCCCGGAACTGGCCGCCTTCGGCGCCGCGCCGGGCGCCATGGCCGACAGTGCGTCGTGGGCCGGCGCGGATGCCGACGTGATGCTGTTCCGCTCGGGCAGGCCGGGCCATCCCAGCCTGCGCGTTGTCATCCGCCAGCGGCAGTTGGTGGATGCGGGCGAGCTTTAAGCTGTCCCGGCCTTCACCTTGAGCCGCCAGGCGTGCAGCAAGGGCTCGGTGTAGCCGCTGGGCTGCACCAGGCCCTTGAAGACCAGGTCGCAGGCTGCCTTGTAGGCCGCCGAGGTCTCAAAGTGCCCGGCCATGGGTTGGTACAGCGGGTCGCCGGCGTTCTGCCTATCGACCACGGCGGCCATGCGTTCAAAGGTTTCCGTCACCTGCGCCTTGCTTACCACGCCGTGCAGCAGCCAGTTGGCCATGTGCTGGCTTGAAATGCGCAGCGTGGCGCGGTCTTCCATCAGGCCCACGTTGTGGATGTCGGGCACCTTGGAGCAGCCCACGCCCTGGTCTATCCAGCGCACCACATAACCGAGGATGCCCTGGGCGTTGTTGTCCAGCTCCTGCTGTTTGGCTTCAGCGCTCCAGGCCGGCGTGCGTGTCACGGGGATTTGCAGCAAGCCGTTGAGCAGCGCGTCGCGCTCCTTGTTGACGTCCACCTTTTCCAGCTCTCTTTGCACCTTGCCGACCTTGACCTGGTGGTAGTGCAGCGCGTGCAGCGTGGCGCCCGTGGGGCTGGGCACCCAGGCGGTGTTGGCGCCGGCTTTGGGGTGGGCGATCTTCTGCTCCATCATGGCCTTCATGAGGTCGGGCATGGCCCACATGCCCTTGCCGATCTGCGCCTTGCCGCGCAGGCCGCAGGACAGGCCCACCAGCACGTTGTTTTTCTCATAGGCCGCGATCCAGGCGCTGGTCTTCATGTCGCCCTTGCGGATCATGGGGCCTGCATGCATGGCGGTATGCATCTCGTCGCCGGTGCGGTCCAGGAAGCCGGTGTTGATGAAGGCCACCCGGCTGGAAGCGGCGGCGATGCAGGCCTTGAGGTTGACGCTGGTGCGGCGCTCTTCGTCCATGATGCCGAGCTTGACGGTGCTGGCCGGCAGGCCCAGCATTTTTTCAACGCGGCTGAAAAGTTCGGCGGCAAACGCGACCTCGGCCGGGCCGTGCATCTTGGGCTTGACGATGTAGACCGAGCCTTTGCGCGAATTCTTGATGCCGGGCTTGCCCTTGCGCTTGAGGTCGTGGATGGCGATCGTGGTCGTGACCACGGCGTCCAGGATGCCTTCGGGGATTTCGCGGGTGGCGCCGTCCGCGCCCGTGTACAGCACCGCCGGGTTGGTCATCAGGTGGCCGACATTGCGCACGAACATCAGCGAGCGGCCGTGCAGCGTCACGGGCTGGCCCTTGGGCGAGGTGTATTCGCGGTCCGGGTTCAGGCCGCGGGTGAAAGTCTTGCCGTCCTTGGTCACGCTTTCGGTCAGCGTGCCCTGCAAAATGCCCAGCCAGTTGCGGTAGGCCAGTACCTTGTCCTGGGCGTCGACCACGGCGACCGAATCTTCCAGGTCCAGGATGGTCGACAGCGCCGCTTCGACAACCAGGTCGCTCACGCCGGCCGCGTCCGTGCGGCCTATGGGCGTGTCGCGGTCCATGCGGATGTCCAGGTGCAGGCCGTTGTGCTGCAGCAGCACCGACGAGGGCGCCGAGGCCTCGCCCTGGTAGCCGATGAACTGGGCGGCGTCCTGCAGCACGGTGGTTTTTGTGCCCTTTTTGCCGTCCTTGAGCGTGACGACCAGCTCGCCGCCCCTGACCGCGTAGCCGGTCGAGTCGATGTGGGAGCCTTTTTTCAGCGGCGCGGTGCGGTCCAGCACGTAACGCGCGTATTCAATCACCTTGGCGCCGCGCACCGGGTTGTAGCCCTTGCCTTTTTCAGCGCCGTCGGTTTCGGCGATCACATCGGTGCCGTAGAGCGCGTCATAGAGGCTGCCCCAGCGCGCGTTGGCGGCGTTGAGCGCGTAGCGCGCGTTCAGGATGGGCACCACAAGCTGGGGGCCGGCCTGCAGGGCCAGCTCGTCGTCCACCTTGGCCGTCGTGATGCCGACTTTTTTGGGCTGCGGCACCAGGTAGCCGATCTTTTCCAGGAAGCCGCGGTAAGCCGCCATGTCGGCGATGGGGCCGGGGTTGGCCTTGTGCCAGGTGTCGAGTTCGGCCTGCAGGCGGTCGCGCTCGGCCAGCAGGGCGATGTTTTTCGGGGCCAGGTCGGCGACGATACCGTCAAAGCCTTTCCAGAACGCGCTGCTGGCCACGCCAGTGCCGGGCAGCACATGGTCCTCGATGAAGCGGTAAAGCTCCGTCGCGACCTGCAGGCGGTAGCTGGGGGTGCGCGCGGTGTTGCTGGCGGTGCTGGTGCTCATGGTGTTGTCCCTTTTTTCAATAAGCCAAGAATAAAACGTAAAACGGATGTCAGTGGAAAGGCAACGCCAGCACATCGCGCAGGCTGCTGCCGGTGTACACGGGCTGCGTGCCCAGTTCTTCAAACGGCAGCTGGTAGCGGTTGACCCACAGCGTGCGATAGCCGTACCAGGTGGCGGCCAGCGCGTCCCAGCCGTTGCAGCTCACAAAGGCAATCTGCCTGGCCTCCAGCCCGGTGGCCTCAAGCCCCAGCGCATAGGCCTCGGGAGCGGTCTTGTATTTGCGGATGCCGTCCACGCTGATCACGTGGTCCAGCAGGCCCTCCAGACCGGCGGAGCGCACGGCCACGCCCAGCATGGACGGGTCGCCGTTGGACAGGATGCCGGTGACCACACCGCGCGCCTTCAGCGCCTGCAGCACTTCCCGGTTTTCCGGGAAAGCCGACAGGTGGCGGTACTGGTTCATGAGCTGCTCTTCCTGGCCCGGCCCCAGCTCCAGGCCCAGGCGCTTGCAGGCATAACGCAGGCCGGCGCGCGTGAGCTCCCAGAACGGCTGGTAGTGCGCGCCGCCGTTGCTGGTGGTCACCAGCCGTGTGTATTCAATCTGCTTGTCGCGCCAGAGCACGCCCAGCGCTTCGCCTTTTCCGGGGAACAGCTGCTCGGCCAGCAGGCCCACGCTGTAGACGTCGAACAGCGTGCCGTAGGCGTCGAACAGCACCGCGCGTAGCGCGGCAGGCGGGTGGGAACGGGGCTTTTCCATGGCCCTCTACTGTATTTGATACAAGGACCATGATTAATTAACGCGAAATCGCTTTATCCATGACATTTACGGACGTAATTTCGCAAACAGGCCATTGGCTGGTAGGGACGGCGCAGGCCAGGGCCCGCGCCCAGGCAGCCCCGGCGGCCTAGCGACCCCAGCGCAACACCAACGGATCCAGCCGCCTGGCGGTGGCCAGCAGCCCGGCGCGCGTATCCGGATGCATGGCTGGGAAAGGATGGCGCGGCGCCTCGCAGGCGATCACGCCGCCTTCCTTCATCAAGGCCTTGGCGGCCAGCAGGCCCGCCTGGCGGTTCTCATAATTGATCAGGGGCAGCCACTTTTCGTAAAGCGCGTAGGCCTTGTCGTGGTCGCCGGCGCGGTGCGCCTCAATGATGGGACGAATGCCGTCGGGGTAACCGCCTCCCGTCATGGAGCCGGTTGCACCGGCATCCAGGTCGGGTAGCAGGGTGATGGCTTCTTCGCCGTCCCAGGGGCCTTCGACCGCGTCGCCTCCCAGGCGCAGCAGCTCGCGCAGCTTGGACGCGGCGCCGGCGGTCTCGATCTTGAAATAGGCGACATGTTCAATCTCGCGGGCCATGCGCGCGAGAAAGCAGGCCGACAGCACGGTGCCGCTGGCAGGCGCATCCTGGATCATGATGGGGATGTCCACCGCATCCGACAGGCGCGCATAAAACTCGTAGATCTGCGGCTCGCCCACGCGAAAGGTTGCGCCATGGTAGGGCGGCATGACCATCAGCATGGCCGCGCCCATGTCCTGTGCGCGGCGGCTGCGCTCGGCGCACACCTTGGTGCTGAAGTGGGTGGTGGTGACGATCACCGGCACGCGACCCGCCACATGCTCAAGAATGGTTCGGGTCAGGGTTTCGCGCTCTTCGTCCGACAGCACGAACTGTTCGGAGAAGTTGGCCAGGATGCAGATGCCGTCGGAGCCGGCATCGATCATGAAATCGATGCAGCGCTTCTGGCTCTCAAGGTCCAGCTTGCCGGCCTCGGTGAAGGTGGTGGGAGCGACGGGGAAGATGCCGCGGTAACGCGGTTGGCGGGATGGGCTCATGGCTGTATGGCGATCAGGTTGGGGGAATGCTTCAGGGTTTCACTGCTCAATGCGTTCAGTGGGAGTGGCGGGGCACTTCCGAGCCGCGGCAGCCGACGAGGAAATCGAAGTCGCAGCCCTCATCGGCCTGCAGCACGTGGTCGACATACAGGCGCTGGTAGCCGCCGCGCATGCCCGCCGCGGCTGTACCGTTCAGTGCGGCCAGGCGCGCAGCCAGCTCGGCATCGCTGATGTCCAGGTGCAAACGGCCCTGTTCGCAGTCAAGCTCGATCCAGTCGCCGTCGCGCACGGCGGCCAGCGGCCCGCCGGCGGCGGCCTCGGGCGCCACATGCAGCACCACGGTGCCGTAAGCGGTGCCGCTCATGCGCGCGTCCGAGATGCGCACCATGTCCTTGATGCCCTGGCGCAGCAGCTTGGGCGGCAGGCCCATATTGCCGACCTCGGCCATGCCGGGGTAACCCTTGGGGCCGCAGTTTTTCATGACCATGACGCAGCTGGCGTCGATGTCGAGGTTCTCGTCGACGATGCGTTCCTTGTAGTGCTCCAGGTTCTCGAACACCACCGCGCGGCCGCGGTGTTTAAGCAGTTCGGGCGAGGCCGCGGAGGGCTTGAGGACCGCGCCGCGCGGCGCCAGGTTGCCGCGCAGTATGCAGATGCCGCCGTCGGCGATCAGGGGGTTGTCGAGCGGGCGTATCACCTCGTCGTCATACTGCGGCGCCTCGCGCACGTTGTCCCATATCGTTCGGCCGTTGACCGTGAGCGCGTCGGGATGCGGCAACAGCTTGTTTTCACCCAGGCGGCGCAACACGGCGGGCAGGCCGCCGGCGTAATAGAACTCTTCCATCAGGAAACGGCCGGAAGGCTGCAGGTCGACCAGGGTGGGCGTGTTGCGGCCGATGCGCGTCCAGTCCTCCAGCTCCAGCTGTACGCCGATGCGCCCGGCGATGGCCTTGAGGTGGATCACTGCGTTGGTGGAGCCGCCAATGGCCGCGTTGACGCGAATCGCGTTTTCAAATGCCTCGCGCGTGAGGATTTTCGACAGCGTCAGCCCTTCGCGCGCCATCTCGACGGCCCGCGCACCCGACATCTGCGCCAGCACGTAACGGCGCGCATCCACCGCGGGAATGGCTGCGTTGTGCGGCAGCGAAGCGCCCAGCGCCTCGGCCATGCAGGCCATGGTGGAGGCCGTGCCCATGGTGTTGCAGGTGCCGGCCGAACGCGACATGCCGCCTTCGGCCGCCAGGAACTGGTGCAGCTGGATTTCGCCCGCCTTCAGCGACTCGTGCAGCTGCCACACGGCCGTGCCGGAGCCTATGTTTTTGCCTTCAAGCTTGCCGTTGAGCATGGGCCCGCCGGTCACCACAATGGCCGGGATGTCGCAGCTCGCCGCGCCCATCAGCAATGCGGGCGTGGTCTTGTCGCAGCCGGTGAGCAGCACCACGGCATCAATCGGGTTGCCGCGAATCGCTTCTTCCACATCCATGCTGGCCAGGTTGCGCGTGAGCATGGCGGTGGGCCGCAGGTTGGACTCGCCGTTGGAGAACACCGGGAACTCCACCGGAAAGCCGCCCGCCTCCGAAATGCCGCGCTTGACATGCTCGGCGATCTTGCGAAAGTGCGCATTGCAGGGCGTGAGTTCCGACCAGGTGTTGCAGATGCCGATGATGGGCCGGCCGTCGAACTCATGGTCGGGAATGCCCTGGTTCTTCATCCAGCTGCGGTACATAAAGCCGTTTTTGTCGGCCGAGCCGAACCATTCGGTGGAACGCAATTTTTTCTTGGTACTTGTCATGGGGTGGTGTGGGGTCGTTTCAGGAAGAGGTGGATGTGCGCTTCACCAGCAGCCGTTGCAGCAGGCAAAAAACAAACAGCAGGACGCCGACGACAATGCGCGTCCACCAGGAACTCAGGCTGCCGTCGAAAGAAATCAGGGTCTGGATGATGCCCAGCATCAACACGCCGAACAGGGTGCCGGCCACATAACCCACGCCGCCGCTGAGCAGGGTGCCGCCGATGACCACGGCAGCGATGGCATCCAGCTCAAGGCCGGTGGCGTGCAGCCCGTAGCCCGACAGCATGTAGAAGGTGAAAACCACGCCGGCCAGCGCCGAGCAAAAACCGGAAAGCGTGTAGACCCCCACCAGCGTGCGGCGCACCGGCAAGCCCATCAGCAACGCGGACTGCTCATTGCCGCCGACGGCATAGACGGTGCGGCCGAAAGGCGTGCAGTGCGCGATGAACACCGCCGCCAGCAGCACCAGGGCTGCGATCAGGGCGCTGATCGACAGCGAGGCGTCTTCCCACAGGGGAATGCGCAGCTGCGAGACCTCCGAATAAAACTCGTTGGTGATGCTGATGGAGTCGACGCTGATCAGGTAGCACAGGCCGCGCGCCAGAAACATTCCGGCCAGCGTCACGATAAAGGGCTGCAGGCGAAAACGCTCGATCAAAAACCCCATGAAGGCGCCGAAGGCCGTGCCCATGAGCAGTACCAGCGGGATCACCGCCGCCGGGCTCCAGCCGTGGTGCTCCACCAGCGCGGCCGACACCATGGTGGTCAGCGCCACCACGGAACCCACGGACAGGTCTATGCCGCCCGAAAGAATGACAAAAGTCATGCCCACGGCGACGATGACCAGGAAGGCGTTGTCCACCAGCAGGTTGAGGAAGACCTGCGCGGAAAAAAAGCCGGTGTAGAGCACCGAGCCCAGGCTCGCCATGGCGACAAACAGCGAAATGGTGGCCGCCAGCGGCAGGTATTTGGGGTTAAAGCGCGAAGCCGCTGCGGCCGGCAGCGGCGGCCGGGCCGCGGCTTTTGCGCCGGGTGCTTTCAGCGTCGCGCTCATGGCCGCATCCCCCGCAGGGCCGGCCGCCGTACCCAGATGGCGATCTCGGCCCGAAACTCCGGCGACTGCAGCAGCATCACGACAAACACCACGACGGCCTTGACCACCAGGTTGATCTCGGGCGGCACGCCCAGCGAATAAATGGCATAGGTCAGGGTCTGGATGATCAGCGCGCCTATCACGCTGCCCACCAGGCTGAAGCGCCCGCCGGTGAGCGCGGTGCCGCCCAGCGTGACCGCCAGGATGGCGTCAAGCTCGAGCAGCTGGCCCGCATTGTTCCCGTCGGCGCTTTTGACGTTGGAGCTGATCAGCAGGCCCGCAATGCCCGCGCACAGGCCGCAAAAAGCGTAGGCCGCGACGATCAGGCGCCGCGCCTGCACACCGGCGACGCGCGCCGCGGTCGGGTTGATGCCCACGGCCTGGATGAACAGCCCGAGGGCAGTGCGCGCCACTGCCAGGTACAGCAGGGTAAACACCGCCACCACGATAAACAGCGAGAAAGGCAGGCCCAGCAGGTAGCCGCTGCCCAGGAAGAAAAACGGCGCGTAATAAATGGTGATGATCTGCCCGCCGGTGATGAGCTGCGCGATGCCGCGGCCCGCCACCATGAGGATCAGCGTGGCGATGATGGGCTGCATGCCCACCCTGGCGACCAGCAGCCCGTTCCACAGCCCGCACAGCAGCGCGATGCCCAGTGCCGCAAGAATCGCCAGCGGCATGGGGAACCGGCTCACGCTTCCCGTCACCGAGCCGCCTATCATCCAGGCGGCCACGGCGGCGGCAATGGCCACCACCGCGCCCACTGAAATGTCGATGCCGCGGGTAGCGATGACCATCGTCATGCCCAGCGACACCAGCACCAGCGGCGCAGCACGGTTGAGGATGTCGATCAGGCTGCCGTACAGGTGGCCGTCACGCCATTCCATGTGCAGAAAACTGGCGTTAAACGCGGTGTTCACCGCCAGCAGCAGCAACAGCGTGATGAGCGGCCAGGCCAATCGATGCCTCATGGCCGCAGCCAGTAGCGACCGATAGCCCCAGGCCGTCCCCCTTTCAAGGGACAGCGCGGAACCGGCTTCGCCGGGCCGCAGGTGTCGCCCCCTTGAGGGGGAGGCGCCGAAGGCGCTTCGGGGGTGTTTCATGGTGTAGCCGCAATCAGTTCGTACACTGCGTCTTCGCTGCTGCCGGCCGGCAGCTCACCGACCTTGCGGCGGTCACGCAGCACCACGATGCGGTGCGCCACACGCACCACCTCGCTCATTTCAGAAGAGATGAAGATCACCGCCATGCCGGCCTGCGCCAGGCGCAGGATCTGCTCCATGATTTCCTGCTTGGCGGCCACGTCGATGCCGCGCGTGGGTTCGTCCAGGATCAACAGGCGCGGCTCGGTCGCGAGCCAGCGCGCAATCATGGCTTTTTGCTGGTTTCCGCCCGACAGCAGGCCTATGGGCGTGTCCACACTCGCGGTCTTGATGCCCATGGCCTGGATAAAGCGTTCGGCGAGCGCCGTCTGCTCGGCGCGCGACAAAAACCGGCGCACACCCATGCGCGCCTGCAGCGCCAGCGCGATGTTCTCGCGCACCGACAGCTCGGCCACGATGCCGTCGGTCTTGCGTTCCTCCGGGCACAGCGCCAGGCCATGCCGGATCGCATCAGCCGGACTGGAAAAGCTCACGGTCTGGCCGTCGATCCGGAGCACCCCACGGTCCGGCGTCTCCAGCCCGAACAGCAGGCGTGCCAGTTCCGTGCGGCCAGCGCCCAGCAGGCCGGCAAGGCCAAGCACCTCGCCGGCGCGCACGCGCAGGTCCACTGCCTGCAACTGGCCTGCCTGACCCAGGCCTTCAGCTTCCAGAAGCGCCGGCGTGGCGGTATCAAAATTGGGGGCTGCCGCGGCGGCGGCGGACTGCGCGGCCAGTTCCCGGCCGAGCATGGCGGCGATCAATGCCTGCGGCCCCAGCTCTGCAGCCCGCCACTCGCCGACCCAAGTTCCGTTGCGCAAGACCGTGATGCGGTCGGACACCGCATAGACCTGGTTCAGGAAGTGGGTCACAAACACAATGGCGAGGCCGCCGTCGCGAAGGCGGCGCAGCACCTCGAAGAGTTTTTGCACTTCATCGTC
>Ga0102590_1002751_pt2 | contig 13164 bp, 10 predicted proteins | sample AraplaMF_Col_mMF_FD_76859 | JGI IMG/M metagenome (GOLD analysis project Ga0102590, IMG submission 76859) | Arabidopsis root microbial communities from the University of North Carolina, USA - plate scrape MF_Col_mMF | ecosystem: Host-associated > Plants > Roots > Endosphere | place: USA...
ACCGTATCCTCCAGAATGACCAATCGGTCGTTGGGGGTCTGGTCGGCGATCGCAGCGACGACAGCATTTGTCAGGGTCGTCTTGCCTGATCCCGTCCCTCCGCAGATGACGATGTTCCACCTCCTATCGATCGCCTGGCGGATGATGAAGGCTTGGTCGGCCGTCATGGCGCTGCTTGTCAGGTAGTCTACGAGCCGAATCTGCTGCGACGCCCGCCGGCGGATCGAAAAACACGGTGCGGGGACGATCGGCGGCAGCAGTCCCTCGAAGCGATGGCCGCCAAGAGGCAATTCACCGGAGACGATCGGCTTTCGGTCATCCACCTCGGTATTCAGTACATGGGCTACGCAGCCAATGGCGACCTCGGCCGCGCTCTTGTTCATCTCGCCGGCTTGAGTGATCCCCCCTCCCAGGCGTTCCACAAAGAGATTGCCATCGGGGTTCAGCATGATTTCGACGACGCTCGGGTCATTGAGGGCAAAGCAAAGCTCCTCGCCAAGAGCGTCCTGGAGCTTACGGATGAGGCGCGGCAGCGCCAGGGTCGGTGTCGACATCGCCGCGGCCTGCTTATGCTGCTGTACGCTGTCGCTGCGGCCCGAAGGCGGAGCGGTATGTTTGCGGTCGGACCCGCTCGAAATCCTCCCAGCTGACCGGAAGGAGGCCTGCGACGCTCATTGTCTCGTTGATCAGGAGCGGCCGGCCAAGGCGCTGCATCGGCCAGCCGGCGCGCCGCAAGATCCGCTCAAAGCGAACATCGGTGGCTGTTGCGATTTCGCGGTAGCCTTGATGGAGGCACCATTCGAGGATGCCTGCAAGCATGCCGAGCGTGACGTCGTGCAGGGCTCCCTCCCCGGCCTCACGGGGACGCGCCGTATCGACGCAGAAACGAGAACTTTCTACCATAGTGGGATGTGCGACGAGCCGTCCTGCCGAAAGAAGCTGCGGGAAGACTTTTTCCAGCATGGTAGGCCCGACGCAGCGGAGCAGCCGTGCGCAACCGACCACCACATCGCTGTCCGAAAGTGCAAGAATATAGGTTGGTTCGTATTCGTCGAATTGATCGCGCTCCCGGCCGTCAGCTCTAGAGACGTCCCAGGCCAGCCGATCCGCAAAGACGTGCGACCGCAGGCGATACATTTGATCGAGGAACGCTGCGTCCTCGCTCGAGTTCGGTGTCTTGATTGCGATCAGCTTCATTGTTCCGCTCCGCGAATTGGCTGGTGTGCGGATCGTGATTTGCGCAAAGAAGCGGTTTGATTCCAGCCGCAAATCTGCGAGTCGCTCGTCGCTGCCGCTGGAGGTAGTGCCTTGTCCATATCAAGGCGGCCCGTGCACATAGTACCGCCACCCGCAAAAGTGCGAGTATGAAAACAACCGGTCAGTGACCCTCAACGCCTTCAAGTCTCTGAAAAATATGGTGGAGCACCGGGTGACAGTGTCGGCAGCAAGTTGTTTATTAAATTTTCGTTAACCAAAGAAGGTTTGACGACTCACGCGATACCTGCAACCTTTGCGACGGAAAATGCGCGATCATCGGTGAAAAACCGTCGCGAGGTGAAAATGGATCAGATGACGACACGCAAGCAAACGAGCGAATCCTCCGCTGCGAAGATTACACGCCAAGCGCAGATGTTGTCAGCGCAGTTGCAGTCGCTTCGGACACATATGTATCCGCCTGAAGCGATGAAATCGTTGCGCACGTTCACATCACGCGACGTTGCCAGCATGCTCGGGATCGCAGAATCGACCCTCCGCCAAATGTCGTTGGACGGCGAAGGCGCAATGCCGGAGCGGCTGGAGAATGGCCGCAGGAGCTACACGCTGGCCCAGGTCAATGAACTCCGACGATACCTGGCAGCCAAACGTCCTGTGGAAGCGTTGGATTTCTTGCCGCGCCGGCGTCCCGGCGAGAAGCTGCAGGTCATCGCGGTTGCAAACTTCAAGGGCGGATCCGCCAAAACGACGACGACCGTCCATCTTACCCATTATCTCGCGCTGGCCGGTTTGCGAGTGCTGGCAATCGATCTCGACCCGCAGGCATCCTTGTCGGCCATGTTCGGCTATCAGCCCGAGTTCGATGTCAGCGAGAACGAGACCATTTATGCGGCCATTCGCTATGACGAAGACAACCGACGGCCGATGCGCGACATCATCCGCAATACCTATTTTGACGGCATCGATCTGATACCGGGCAACCTGGAACTCATGGAATACGAGCATGAGACGCCCCAGGCGATTGCAAGCGGCGGCGGCCGCGGCGACGGGATCTTTTTCCGGCGGCTCGGCGCCGTCATAAACAGCGTTGCGGACGACTATGATGTCGTCGTGATCGATGCGCCGCCGCAGCTGGGTTATCTTACGCTGGGCGCTCTCTGTGCCGCCACCTCGCTGCTGATCACCGTTCATCCGGCGATGATCGACGTCGCCAGCATGAACCAGTTCCTGGCAATGTTGAGCGATGTCATGCACGTGATCGAGGAACGTGGCGGTATTCTTGAACACGATTTCATTCGATATGTCATCACTAGGCATAATCCGAACGATGTTCCTCAGGTGAATGTCGTCGCACTGCTGCGCTCACTGTTTGGCGAGGACGTGCTGGCGCCAGCCGTGGTGGACACGACGGCAATCGCCAGCGCCGGCTTGGAGAAGAAGAGCCTTTACGAAATGGCACGCGGTTCTGTCGGTCGTGACACCCTCACACGCGCCTTGGATTCCGTCGATGCTGTCAATCTCGAGATCTTCAACCACATCAAATCGGTATGGGGACGGTCATGACCAATGCCAAAGAACGCTCCAATCGGATGAAAACCCTTTTTGGGAATGTCGATTCCGCTGAGCTTGCGAAACAGATCTCGGCCGGTCCCGCGGTCAAAGTTGGATCTGGAGCCGTCAAGTCGATGGACCGGGCCTTTGTCGCCGTGGAAGAGGAGAACGACCGCCTTCGTGAACAACTGAGCGGTTCTGAAGCAATTGTCGAAATTGACTCCGCCCATGTGGTTCCCTCCTTTGTCAGGGATCGCCTCGACATCGAGGGAGATCCGTTATTTCAGGGTTTCGTTGAGGGCATCCGCGAAAGCGGCCAGAGACTTCCCATCCTCGTTCGCCCCTCCCCTGACAAGCAAGGCTACTTTCAGGTCGCTTATGGCCATAGGCGTTTGCGGGCCTGTCAGATTCTTGAACGGCCGGTAAAAGCGATCATCCGTGAGCTCACCGACGACGAGTTGGTGGTCGCTCAAGGGATCGAGAATACCGAACGCGCCAATCTCTCGTTCATCGAGCAGGCGCTGTTTGCTGCAACCCTCAAGTCGCGCGGCTTCCGCCGGGAGACGATTGCTGCCGCCCTCGGCAGGGCAGACGGCAAGCTGACCTATATTTCGATGCTGATTGGGATCGCAGAACAGTTCCCGGCCGAACTGATCGCCAGGATCGGTGCGGCGCCTTCAATTGGCCGGCCGAAGTGGGAAAAGCTCGCCGCCCATTTCAAGGACGGTAGGGCTCCGGCCGCAGCCCAGCTTATCATTGACCAGGTGACGTCGACGAGGACATGGGTTGCGTCCCCAAGCGATCAGCGCTTCGCCGCGCTCATGAACGCCCTGGAACACAAGGCAGCCAGCGGAGATCGCGGCGAAGAGATCGAGATCGGTGGCGGCGCGGTGATTACCGCGAAATCCTCGCGTTCCTCAACGCTCATTACAATTCCGGAAAGCAAGATGCCAGGCCTGTCGGCCTGGCTCATCGAAAAGCTTCCGGCACTGGTGGACGAGTACCGGCAACAAAACGGGGAGACGCCGATGCGGTAGGCTGGTTCAGAAATAGGAAAGGGCTCACCGACGGCAATCGGCGAACCCTTAAAATCCTAGCCGACAGTACGAAAACGTCCCGTCGACATCAGCTCTAACAAACTGATTCTATGACGGACCGCTGGCACAATCAACCCCTGCGTAACAGCTGGGAACGAAAAACTGTGCCCGTCTGCTGGCTTTCATCAACAAGAATCTCGATGGAGCCGCACGCTAAGGCGCTGCGGGCAGGCTAGCTAATGACAGAAGCAACGGCAATCGCATCGTTCAGACGCGTCAGTCCGGCCATTCTCGCAAGCGCGCGAATGGCGATGGCCAACGACATCCCGGACACCTCGAAATCGGAGATCTCCCTCCTGTTGAAGAAAGCAGCGCCGATCCTTGGGATCGACGGCACGACCTATCATGTCCTGGACATTCTCCTTGGCCTCTCGCGCGGCGATGACTGGAAAGGGGCCGGCAGGCCGATCGTTGCAATTTCGAACGCCAAGCTCGCAGAATACACGCTGCGCTCCGAGCGCACGGTTACGCGGTGCCTCCGCAGGATCGTTGAAGCTGGGATCGCTGCCTACCGCGACAGCCCAACGGGCCGGCGCTTCGTGTACCGCGACAATGACGGGATGGTTGCCAGCGGCTTCGGGCTCGATTTTACGCCGGCGCGCGTGCGGCTTGCGGAGATCAAGGAGAGCGTTGACAACTATCAAAGGGAACTGAAGGCTACCCAGGATGCGCGGCGAGCGGTTACGCGGTTTTCCAGGGCAATCATCGATGCCTGCGAAGCATTCCCGGAGAAGGCGGATAGCTGGAGGTGCGCTGCACAGGCGATCATGGAGACGATGGTGAGCCGCGCTGAGCAAGCAAGCAAGCTCGAATCACTGCATTCCGAGGTTCTTGAATATGCCGAAGCCCGCTTCATTGAGCATAATATGTCATGCGCGGGTGACATAGGCGTCACCTCTATTATTAATACAACCCCTAAAAACCTTTCTGAGAGTAATGAACGGACTCGCTCTTTCGAGCGAGACATCAAACAAACTGACGACGGCTACGCCGTCGAAATGGCTTATGAAAATAAGCCTGAAGCGGCGGTTGGTGACACGCAATCCCGATTGCGGCAGGCGGAGAAGGCGGTTGGTGATATCCAGGGTGCTGTTTTAGCTGCGGTGCCGGTTGGCTTGCTGCAGGTTGGGTGCCGCGCGGCGCAGGAATGTGTCAGTGTGGAGTTTGACGGCTGGTCCGATGTTGTCGGCGCGGCCGAAATGATGCGGCGCATGATCGGCCTTTCGGAGGCTGCATGGGTAGACGGTGTAGGGAGGGTCGGCCGTTATGCTGCGTCCGCCATCTTGGCGACTGTGCTCGAAAAATCCTTGCGTGACCCGGAGCTGATTGCAAAGCCGGGGGGCTATTTCCGTGCGATGGTCGACCGGGCGGTCGATGGGAGTCTTCACCTTTCAAAAAGCCTTTACGGTCTTGCCGAAAGCGGGATGAATACACGGGATAGATAGGCGAAAGGTAACAGCTGTTATTCCGCGCTTGGGCATGCGGAACCGGCGACGAGGTTTACCTTGACGCCGCTACAGGAATAGTTCGATTTCTGGGCGTGGCTTCGCCCTCTGGGTCGCATGAGCGGCAATGGGGCGGGTGTATCCAGAAAGAGCCGTCGTTTCGCCAGGTATCGGTTTGCGCCCGCCGTGGTGCAGCCATAGTCCTAGTCCATCTGGCTTCCGCAAGACGGCGAGGGCGGTACAACTGCCCTGAAGGACAGGCGAGACAGCTGTGGCTGGGGAGTCCCGTTCCTCCTGTTCATTGAGAACTAACCTGCCTATCCGGGGCACCCTCCGTTCTGAATGTGTTGCCGATCGGAGGCGAAATCTTTGCGCGTCCTTGGAGTCACTCGGCTCGAAGAAGAACATGGGTGTTGGAGGGCGTAAACGAATTCGAAGGAGCGGGGTGGCGCGTATCGAGGGCATTGGGCGAGGCCGAGCGCACAGCATCCATGATCCTGGGCGGTTCCTCTGTTCGGGCATTTTGGCCACCCAACCGAGTCGCTTCACGCGGGGTTCGTCCAACTTTGCTGGCAGCTGAGCGTGCGCGAGCAATGGACGTTGATCAGGGAGAGAATGAGTGCGAGCCGTGACGAAGGTGGTCTCCGAATGTTCATTCAAGAAGCCATGCCACCCGTTCGGCCAGCTTGTGACTCGTCCGGCGATCATTGTGCATTGCTGCCTTAGAAGAGGTTGCAGGAAGGCCGGCAAGGCGTTTGCGCGGGCCGGGTGCTGCAGGCTACCTCTCCGCGGGGAGAGATGGACGGGCGGGGGTTATCTATCGCCACCTCGTTCTCCCTCCCCTGTCGAACGTAGTCTGCCTATCCACTTACGGAGGGCCGGGGCAGGATCCGGTCGACACCCACTTCGCTGGGGATCAACGCCAATTTTTTGCCCTCGGGTTCGACGAGCCAGGCGACCTTGATCCGATGGGCTCAAAAGGTACCAGCTGTTACCTTTTAAGTGGAGCGGCCGACAAGCATGACCCTTCTCCTCCTTGAAAACGCTCAATCACCAAAAGCGAGACAGCTTCCGGGACTTCGGCCGTTACGAGTAAGTGCCGAGCGGTCTGACGTTCAAAGCAAAAGGGACGTGGAAGGGTCCAGTCGCAGACGGGCAAAAACCGGCTTCAACTGGTGACGTCGACGCTGCGGCGTCCTGCGCTGTGAGTGCCTGGAGCAATGGCAGCGACAATGACTTGGAGACAGAGAGGGACAGGGCAGGCTCGGATCGACACGCCAGTTTTGGGTGGCATCAACGTTAATGTTTTTATCGCCTGGGTTTGACGAACCAGGCGGCTCTATTGGGACCCAAAGGTAACAGCTGTTACCTTTGGGGTGGAACGTGCCGACAGGATGGACCCCTCTCTTCCTTCAAGAAGGTTCAATTGCCAAAAGCGACACTGCTTCCGGGAACTTTTGACGTTACGGGTAAATGCGAGCTCTCTGACGTTTTAAACATGTGGGCCGTGGAAGGATCCGACGCGGGCGGTCAAACGATGTCACTAATGGCGCGTGGCGTGCTGTGCACTTAATGCACGGAGCGATGGCAGCGACAACAACTTTGGGACAGAAAGGGATGGGGCAGGGCCGCTCGACAAGCGCGTTTGCGGTGGCATCAATGGTCTGCCGCTCGTGTTTGACGATCGAGGCGATCATGATAGCCGGGTCCAAAAGGTAACAGCTGTTACCTTTTGCGTGACAGCTTCCGGGGCTTCGACGTTAAGGGTGGGTGCCGAGCGGTCCGACGTTCAAGGCAAAGAGGACATGGAACCATCCGACGCAGGCGGCAAAACCGGCGTCAATGGTGACCTCGACGCAATGGCGCGTGCGCCCGATGCCAGGAGCGGTGGCTGACAGAATGACTTATGGCGTCTTTTTCGTTATCTAGGTGTTGTCAGCCCGAGCGACAGAGGGGTAGGACTGTCCGATCGAGGGGGAGGCGAGGATGGGATGGGCACGGGAAGTGGTCGCACCGAGAGAAGGCGCATCGTGCTTTGAAATCTCCCGGCGCAGATGAGCCACCGTCCGACCGGCCCTAGGCCACGTGCTAAGCGAAGATGACTGGGAGCAGTCCATGTGCAGAAACATAAAACCACTTTTCAATTTCGATCCGCCGGCGACCGATCAGGAAATACGTGATGCGGCATTACAGTTCGTACGAAAGCTGAGTGGAACGACCAAGCCGTCGAAACGCAATGAGGCAGCATTTGAACACGCAATCGTTTCAATCGCCGCATGCGCGCGCGAATTGCTCGATTCGCTCGAGACCTCACATCCGCCGCACAATCGCGAGGAAGTAGCCGCAAAAGCGCGGTCGAGAAACTTGACCCGGTTTGCATGATTTTGAGGCCCTCGTGTCGGGCAGGTGGTTCAGCCTCTTCGGTCCTTTGTCCAAATGGGACGCGGCGGTTGAGATCTGTCTCTCATTCGTAATCAGGGCAGATTTAGTGCGTAGCGTGCGTGCCGGCGTTCGCCGGTGCGCGTGAGCGCATCTCTCTCCAACAAGTCATGAAGATCGCGCGTCGCTGTCGCTCGCGAGGTCCGCCTGATCGAAATGTAATTCTCAGCGCTTAGTCCACCTTTAAGCCCCCAGGGCCTTTCCGGAACATCCGAGCGATGGCCTTCTCCTGGCGGTCGTTGAATTGCCCGTGGAACCGGTCATTGAATTGCGCCTTGCGGATATAGAAGGCCACCCGCGTCAAGGTGGTCTGTTGGGAAGGATGGTTCCCGCAAAATACACAGCCATTCGGTGATATCGAGCGTGCGCTGATGCCGTTCGAGCTGATCGTAATAGGCTTTCCGGCCATCCTCGATCGTGTGGACAAACGCAATCAAAGCTCGGTTTGCCCGATATTTTGGGCATGCGATTTTTCAGCGAGCGCTCGGCCAAGCCTTCCATTTCCATCTTCAAAGGGATGGATGCTTTCGCAATACAAGGGGCCTATGCCGGCACGGGTAGGAGCGGGCAAGGGGAGTTAACCGGGTGCGCCGTTTTGTTGAACTACTTGGTGTAGGCCGCCATTTCCGCGGGGATCCGCCTTGATGGTGGGGCTTCATAGTGGACGGTCGGATTGTCCAGACGGCCGGGCACAATCTGCATGGCATCTTCATGCGTTCGATATGCGCCGATCGCTCCAAGATGGAGATTGCCTGTCATCATCATGCCGTGCCAGCGAAACAGGGTTTCGTCGTTGAGCGGGGCGGACCAAGTGTCGTACACATCGAGCATCATTCCGCGATGCCGCGCTCTTGCGGCGTTGATGGCCGATTGTCGACATCGAGGCCAAACTGGCGGCGCAAGGAGGATTTCACGCTCAACGGATCAAGCAGTTCGCCCTCAATCTGGGAGGTTTTCGCTGCATCGTCGCCTAATAGCTCAATACGAGGCAGATTGCGTTCCTCACCGCTGACATGACGGACTGCGCCGATCACTTCCCCCGATGACAGAAGGAATTGGCTTTCGAGTGGTTCAGGTGGCGCATGATCAGATGAAATGCGGCCAGCCTTCCTGCGTCCAGCTCCATTTCATGAGTTATAGGCGCCCTTTCGATAACTCACCATAATCCCTTGCGATGAGTGATTGGATTGAATTCTATCGCTCATGTAAGGGATCGAAGGCTGTTGCGGAGACCGAGAGGGCACCTTGAAAGGTTAGAATCGACTATATCCAAAAGGGCGGCAAACCATATGTCGCCAATCAAGCGCGCCTCGTTCAGCCGCGTTACGACCAGCACTCATAAGCGTATGAGTCCGAAGCGGCGCGCTTCGTCCAACAGCGCCCTCACTGAAGACGGCTGCCATTTCCGGCCACCACGCGGCGGTCGCTCATGCATCTGGTCCAACTGCGCAGCAATCTCTCGAAGCGATAGGTCGGGATCGGCGATCGCGATCGCGGCGACCAGCTTCATCAGATTGTCCTCCGGCGGCCGACGAGGAGAGCGGGCGAGCAGTTCTGGCTCGGCAAGCTTTTCGCGTACCATCCGGTGAACTGCCCGGCGCAAGCGTTCGACAGTCCAACTGTGGCCTTTGCGATTAAGGATCAGCACCACATTGTCCCAGCTATGTTGCGGCCGCAGCTTGCGAACAGTCGGCAACCATGTCTGCGCCGATGAGATCAGTTCGTCCAGATAAGCCCGATTGCGAGCGGCAGAGGCAGCACGGACAGCTTCCGGTCGCCGCTCGCGAAGTCCTGGATTGCCGGCGAGCCGCCCCCGCGCTTTAGCCGCCATCATGCCGGCTTTGGTTCGCTCTGCGATGAGCGCACGCTCGAGCTGGGCTACGGCACCCAATACCTGCAGAGAAAACATGCCTTGCGGCGTCGAGGTATCAATTGGATCACGGAGGGACCGGAAGTGAACGCCCCTTTTCTCTAGGTCTTCGATGACAGCAAGCAAATGGCTAACGGAACGCGCTAGCCGATCCAGTCGGACGACAACGAGCACGTCGCCCGCGACAAGTTCGCGGAGAAGCTTCCTGAGGATGGGCCTCACCCTTGATGCCCCGGATCCGTGCTCCTGATGGATGCGATAGCAACCAGCCGCTCTCAACTCGTCCACTTGGGCGTCATTGATCTGGTCTTCTGTCGACACACGCGCGTATCCAATCAGCCTCTGGAGAGCAGGATGGGGATTGGGGATTGCGGGTCTCGCCATGGAACTCCGATGTCGTCTGTAGCGGCGGTTTGTACAGATAATGCATGCGTGAGTAAACGTTCCTTTGCAAGCGTGTTTTATGATCAGAATGGGAAGCCGTCGGGCGCGGAAACGAGGTCGAGATGGAGGACGGCTCATCGAAGGCCGAGAACACGCGCTGGGGGCTTGCCATGGGCAAAGAGCCCGAAATCCGAGGATCTGGTGTAGGTTAGGCACAGCCTCTTGCTCGACTGCAGGCTTTGACGCTGAAAAGCCGCCGCCAAATCTTCGAGCCAAGAGCAGCCGAAGGGAATTGCGCGGACTTTGATCGCGTCACCATCGATAATTCGTAGTAATCGGAAGTGAAACGCCGCTGTCGCGATCGTCATCAATCGCGGAAGTAATGCCGGAAATCACTTCCAATTAAGGACGTGTTTACCATGATGTCAATGTGTTACGTTTCTACGAAAATCACCTGACCAGCCTCCTGTGGCCGATTGCGGACGCCGGGATCGCGCTGGTGCGTCTCGACGGGCGCATCGCCCGTTCGCCGGTCGGCGTGGGCTGGATCGAACGATCCCACTTCATTGACGCCTGCACCTGGTTGTGGCTCGGCGGCGAACTCGTCCACCTCGAGGACCTTGTCCTCCACGACGCCCCGCGATATGGCCGTCCGATTCCCTTCGATCAGCGCGGGCATCGCGATCGCGAAACCCGGCTGCTGGCCATTGCCCAGGGGCTGAATGCGGCTGCCGAAATCGGACTGAAGGAGCATGACCGGCTGGCGCCGACGCGACTGATGATTGAACGGAAGCTGGATGGGAGGCCGACGTCGTCAAAACTGCCGGAGTGGGTCATGGCAAAACCGCTTGTCTCGGCAGGCATGGTCGAAAAAGCGCTCGGGGTGACGCCGCCAGGCGGCGCGGCGGATTGTGGGGAAGCTCGGCTTCCGGGAGATGACGGGGAGGGGGAGATTTCCGGCTCAGCTGAGAAACGGCCCTTAGCAAGCGGCATGCCGGATCAACCCGTCAGGGCCAGCCAATCCCCGATCGTTTTTCCGTAGCGCCGCGCGGAGCTGATGGCCGGAGCTGGCCGCTGTTGGGTTGCCACTGTCCTTCGGATTTCACGCGGGCTCAGCCCGAATTCGTGGATGAAGGCGCGCGTAAAATTGGCGGCGACCTCGAAACCGGCGGCTTCTGCGATTTCTGAAATCGGCCTGTGGTCGGCCGAATTGCTGAGATCCGCATAGGCCTGCAGCAATCGCCGCTTGCGAATATAATTGAGCACGCCTCCGCTCGCCTCAAACAGCTGGTAAAGCCGCGTACGCGAAATCCCCAACGCGCGGCACATCATGTCCGGTGTCAAGTTTTCCGAATGGAGATTGACGTGAATGTAGCGGTGCGCCCGCTCCATCAGTCCCATGTTGGTCTGGTTTTGACCGGTATCAGTCTTTGCGGACGATGCGGCGGCCGCAACGACCATATCGCCGATGGTTTGGATGATCCGGGGCACTTCCTCTATCGTCAGATTGCCGAGGTTCGTTTCGAGGCCCGTGAGATAGCCCGTGAGCAACTCGGCGTGGCTGCCCGATAGAACCGTGTTGCCGGCGCTCTGGAGAAGGCTCGCATCGCGCGCCAGCAGCTCATACGGCAGGAACACGAGCAAAGCTTCGGTATCTGTCATCCGTCCGCGATAGGGGCTGCCGAGAGACATGAACAATATCTCGCCGGCACCGGTCTCGGTGACACGACGGTTGACCTCGGTCCAGGCCTGGCCGCTGCGCATTAGGCCGACGTTCCAATGGTCGATGGGGCTCGATCGAAGCATGGCCTGATCGCGGATATATCTGTGGGCCTGCGCACGCTGCTGGACGATGAGGATATTGCCGAGATGCCAGCCGATCTGCTCCGCGAGGAACCCGTCTTCCGGTGATTTTCCCTCCGGCAAATGAACATCCACGAGCGGCGCCATATGTGCCCGCCAGGCCTGGAATTGTTCTGCCGGTGGCAGGTCCCGCGTCGAGAATCGCAGTGGCACGAGGGCAGGGGAGGCATGGGGTGGTCGTTCCTTGCGCATGGCCGGTTCACGTGCCCAGCGCCGCCGCTCCATCTGCGCCGGCCGCAGTTCCGCAGTAGGATCATCGTCGGATTCAGACCCTGTAGCCATTAATTCCTCCAGCGCATAACCCGACCCAAGCCATGGAAATTCAGAAAAGCAATTGTTTTTGCGGCTGAAATCCCCGGAGAACTCTGTCTGAAAAAGCGGAAGTGCCCGACGAGCCACCTCCATAAGTTGCTTATCATATTCCTTTCCGCTCAGAAATGTACGGAGCGATAATTTTCAGGATGTGGGGATAACGACAATTGCCTCCCTTGGCTGTATCTAAATAAACATCGGTTCTTTCCAAAAGAAAAACCGGAATAATAAAGCATTCGCCTGATCGAACGACTTAGTTTCGCGCAATGCCGAAGTAAATATAGAAAATTCCACAGCAAAATCTAAAAAACACGGGGGATAGTCATGAACTACCTTGGTAAGATTCGTGCGCGCTCTGCGCAAGCTTCGTCTCATGACGCAAGTTATTCATCCGGAAAATCTCGTGCGCCCAAGAGAGTTCTTGTCACCGGCGGCGCAGGTTTCCTCGGATCCCATCTGTGCGAGACGCTTTTGGCCGCCGGACACCAGGTGATCTGCCTCGACAACTTTTCCACCGGCATGCGGCGCAATATCGCCCATCTGAAGGGCGTCGATCGCTTCAATGCCGTCGCCCACGATATCGTCCAGCCACTCGATCTGGAAGTCGACGAGATCTATAACCTCGCCTGCCCGGCATCGCCCCCGCATTATCAGGCCGATCCGGTCCATACGACGAAGACCTGCGTGCTGGGCTCCCTCAACCTTCTGGAGCTGGCCGCGCGCACCGGCGCACGCATCCTCCAGGCATCCACCTCCGAAGTCTACGGCGACCCGAACGTCCATCCGCAAGTCGAAAGCTACTGGGGCAACGTCAATTCGTTCGGGCCGCGCTCCTGCTATGACGAGGGCAAGCGGTGCGCCGAGACGCTGTTCTTCGACTTCCACAACACGCACGGCGTCGAGATCAAGATCATCCGCATCTTCAACACCTACGGCCCGCGGATGCGTCCGGACGACGGCCGCGTCGTCTCGAATTTCATCGTTCAGG
>Ga0102590_1004059_pt1 | contig 13159 bp, 11 predicted proteins | sample AraplaMF_Col_mMF_FD_76859 | JGI IMG/M metagenome (GOLD analysis project Ga0102590, IMG submission 76859) | Arabidopsis root microbial communities from the University of North Carolina, USA - plate scrape MF_Col_mMF | ecosystem: Host-associated > Plants > Roots > Endosphere | place: USA...
GGTTCGGCTGACGGGCCCGGCGGGCCCCCGCCCGCCGTGTTCCGTGCCGGGCCGCGGGGCAGGACCCCGAATGGCGCAAGGGCCGGCCGGCGATTTCCGGCCGGTGGCCGACGCCGTCAGTCCAGGGGGCCCGGCTTGCGGGCGAGCAGGAACGCGCGCGGCCGGTGCTCGCCCGCGTCCGGCTCCAGGAGCATGCGTGCCCGCAGGGGCAGGCCCGCTTTCGCGAGGTGGTCCGCGACCGTCTGCGGCGCGTGCCAGTGGTGGTCGAGCGCCGTCTCCCGCCCGGAGCCTCCCGCGACCCGCCCGTGCTCGTCGTCACCCGTACGGAACGCCACGAGGGCGTGGCCGCCGGGGGTCAGGACCCGGTGGAACTCGTCGAACGCCGTCGTCAGGTGCTCCTGCGGCACGTGGTCGATCACATCGAGCGCCGCGATGCCGCCCAGGGTGTCCGGCGGCAGGTCCAGTGCCGTCATCGTGCCCACGTGGAACCGGACACCGGGGTGCGTGCGGCGGGCCAGATCCACCATCCGGGGGGAGAGGTCCACCCCGAATACGGGGACGCCGAGGTCCTGCAGGCGGGCCGTGACGTGCCCGGGGCCGCAGCCGAGGTCGGCCAGCGGGGCCGGACCGTTCGCCCGCACCAGATCCGCGAGGGCGCCGACCAGGGCCGACTCCAGCGGCCGATTCCCCGGGGTGTCCGGGTGGTGTGCGTCGTAGTACGGGGCCATGGCGTCGTACGCGAGTCGTGCGGTACGGACGAAGTCCGGTTCCTGGTGGTTCACGGTGGCGCACGCTACCCGCCGGGGGCGGGGCCCCGGCGGCTGCTTTCCAGGGTTCACCGTCCCGCCATGTGAACGTCGGCCGTGGGTGCCACAGGGCGAACCAGCGCGTGGACCGGTGCTTACGGGAGAGGAACCGGGCCATGACGTGGTATCCGTGGGGTACGGGAATCGCACGGGCCCTCCGGGCGTTCCCGTCACGGGACGCTCGCACAGGGGAGCGGGCCCGTGCAGGGATCACCGGACGCCCCCGTGGCGCCGGACGGCTCCGCGGTCACCCCCGGCGGACCCGGCCAGGACACCGTCAAGGTCCCGACGCCCGAAAGACGGGTGAGCATACCCATTCCGCCCGCCGACCATGCGGCGCGCGGCCGACTTTTCTTCGCCTGACGGGCTGAAGTTTTGTGATCGCGGGTAGGTCGGCCGCCCGATCGCCCTACCCTTCAAAGGGTGAACCACGTGATGTCCAGAGAGTCCGAGGCCGAAAACCCGGGGAACGCCGTGCTCCCCGGCGCGCTGCCCGAGGCGCTGCGCGCCGAACTCGTGGCCTTCCGCCGCGACCTGCACATGCATCCGGAACTCGGCAACCAGGAGTTCCGCACCACCGCCGCGATCAAGGCCCGCCTGGAGCAGGCCGGACTCGCCCCGCGCGTCCTCGACGGCGGCACCGGGCTCGTCTGTGACATCGGCGACGTGGACGGCGTACGTCCCATGCTCGCCCTGCGCGCCGACATCGACGCGCTCCCCATCCCCGACACCAAGGCCGACTGCGCCTACCGCTCGACGGTGCCCGACCGTGCCCACGCCTGCGGTCACGACGTGCACACCACCGTCGTCCTCGGCGCCGGTCTCGTCCTCGCCGAGCTGCACCGCGAGGGCCGGCTGCCGCGGCCCGTGCGGCTCCTGTTCCAGCCCGCGGAGGAGGTTCTGCCCGGCGGGGCCGCCGACGCCATCGTGTCGGGTGTCCTCGACGGCGTCGGGCGGATCATCGCCGTGCACTGCGACCCCAAGGTCGACGCCGGGCGGATCGGGTTGCGGCACGGCCCCATCACCTCCGCCTGCGACCGGCTCGAGGTGGGTCTCGACGGCCCGGGCGGCCACACCGCCCGCCCTCACCTCACCACCGACCTCGTCACCGCCGTCGCACGCGTCGCCACCGAGGTGCCGGTACTGGTCGCACGCCGTGTCGACGCCCGCAGCGGACTCGGGGTCACCTGGGGCCGTATCGAGTCGGGGCACGCCCCCAACGTCATCCCGCAGCACGCCGAGCTCTCGGGGACCGTGCGCTGTCTTGACCTCGACGCCTGGCGGCAGGCGCCCGACCTCGTGCACGCCGCGATCGACGAGATCGCCAACCTGTACAAGGCGAAGTCGGAGATCAACTACATCCGCGGGGTGCCGCCCGTCGTCAACGATCCGGTGGTCACCGAGCTGCTGCGCGAGGCCATGACCGCGCGGCGCGGCGGCCATTCCGTCGAGGACACCGAACAGAGCCTCGGCGGCGAGGACTTCTCCTGGTATCTGGAGCACGTGCCCGGAGCGATGGCCCGCCTCGGGGTCCGCCGTCCCGGCGAGCGCCTCGTGCGCGACCTCCACCAGGGCGACTTCGACGTCGACGAGCACGCCATCACGGTCGGCGTGGAACTGTTCACGGCGGCGGCGCTGCTGGACGCGGAGCGGTAGGCCCGCGCACCCCGGCGAGTCGGCCGGAAGGTGCTCTCCAAGTGGTCGGAAGGGGTGCCCGATTGGTACCCCTTCATCCGTTCGCGTCACGCGTGCGTCACGGTCGGCGCGCAAACGTAACCCGGTGTCGGCACGAATCGATAACGGCCACGTGGAACCCCGTTCCTCTCCCCTTCTACGCGCGTTACTGTGCGCCGAAATCGCCGCGGTGGCGGCGCATTGGGGAATGCGGACCGGTGACGGTGCCGTGGGGAAAAAGGGGTGCTTGCTGTGCGTCTGATCTCACGGAGGACGAGGTTCTCCCACGCTGCGGTGGCCGTCACGGTCATCGCCCTCGCGGCCGCCGGGTGCGGCAAGTCCAGCTCGGAGTCGAGCAGCAGCTCGGACAAGAACTCCTCCGGCTACTCGGGCAAGGGCATCGGCCTGGCGTACGACATCGGCGGCAAGGGCGACCAGTCCTTCAACGACGCCGCGTACGCCGGCTTCCAGAAGGCCGAGAGCGAATTCAAGCTCGGTGGCCGGGACATCGAGCCGCAGGACGGCGAGTCCGACGCGGACAAGGTGCAGCGCCTGGAGACGCTGGCCAAGTCCGGCTACAACCCGGTGATCGGTGTGGGCTTCGCCTACGCGCCCGCCGTCAAGGAGGTCTCGGTCAAGTACCCGAAGGTCACCTTCGGCATCATCGACGACAACACCATCCAGGCGAAGAACGTCGCCGACATGGTCTTCCACGAGGAGCAGTCCTCCTACCTCGCGGGCGTCGCGGCGGCGAAGACGACCAAGAAGAAGCACATCGGCTTCATCGGCGGCGTGGACATCCCGCTCATCCACAAGTTCGAGGCGGGCTTCGCCCAGGGCGCCAAGTCGGTCGACCCGAGCATCAAGATCGAGTCGCAGTACCTGACGCAGACGCCCCAGGAGGGCGGCTTCTCCAGCCCGGACAAGGGCAAGGACGCGGCGAACGGCCAGATCGAGGCGGGCGCGGACGTCATCTACCAGGCGGCGGGTCTGTCCGGTCAGGGCGTGATCCAGGCCGCGGCCGCGCACAAGGTGTGGGCGATCGGTGTCGACTCCGACCAGTACCGGCAGAGCGCGCTGGCCAAGTACAAGGACTACATCCTCGGCTCGGCCCTGAAGAACGTCGGCGGCGCGGTCTACGACCTGACGAAGTCGGTCGTGGACGGCAAGCCGCTGTCCGGTGAGGTGCGTGGCGACCTCAAGTCCGGCGGCGTCGGCTTCGCGGACACCAACCCGAAGTACCAGGCGATGAAGGACGTGGTGGCCGCGGTCGACAAGGCCAAGCAGGACATCATCGACGGCAAGATCACCGTCAACACGAAGTAGCCGCACGGGTCGTTCCACGACATGAGGGCGCCCCGGCCGGAACACATCGGCCGGGGCGCCCTCATGCGCGGGTGTCCGAGCCGCTCCCTGCCGTCGGGCGGTCCGGCCCGGCGACGCCCGCGCCCCGCATCGTGGGCGGCCGCGACGCCTCCCGGTCACCGTCCTGCGCGCTGTACCGGCGGCGCGGAGGCGACCCGGCCTCCCCCCATGTGCCGCCCGGGCACAGGCCGTGTTCCCACGGCCCTCACGGCATGCCGGTCCTCGCCTCCCGCAAGCGGCGCACCGCTCTCCGTGACGTGTCCTGTGTCTGTGGCCACATCTCGATAACGGACCGGACAGAAGGGGTTTTCCGTCTGGTCTACGCGCGTTACGCTGCCGCGGAACCAGCGCCTGGTATGGGCGCACGCACAAAGGAGTCACGTTCCATGCGCCGGGTGTCCCGCTTCGCCGTTGCCGGTGCTGCAGCAGCAGCACTTGCCGTCACCGTTTCCGCCTGCGGAAGCTCGTCCACGGGGTCCGCCGGGAGCGGCTCCAGCAAGGGCATAGGCCTGGCGTACGACGTCGGCGGCAAGGGCGACCAGTCCTTCAACGATGCAGCGTACGCCGGTTTCCAGAAGGCCGAGAAGGACTTCGGTGTCAGCGGCCGGGACATCGAGCCGCAGGACGGCGAGTCCGACGCGGACAAGGTGCAGCGCCTGGAGACGCTGGCCAAGTCCGGCTACAACCCGGTCATCGGTGTCGGCTTCGCCTACGCGCCCGCCGTCAAGGAGGCCGCGGCCAAGTACCCGAAGATCACCTTCGGCATCATCGACGACAACACCATCCAGGCGAAGAACGTCGCCGACCTGGTCTTCCACGAGGAGCAGTCCTCCTACCTGGCCGGTGTCGCCGCCGCCAAGGCCACCAAGAAGAACCACATCGGCTTCATCGGCGGCGTGGACGTTCCGCTCATCCACAAGTTCGAGGCGGGCTTCGACCAGGGCGCCAAGTCGGTCAACCCGAGCATCAAGATCGAGTCGCAGTACCTGACACAGACGGCCCAGGAGGGCGGCTTCTCCAGCCCCGACAAGGGCGAGAACGCCGCGAACGGCCAGATCGACGCCGGCGCGGACGTCGTCTACCACGCTGCGGGCCTGTCCGGCCAGGGTGTCATCAAGGCCGCCGCCGCGCACAAGGTGTGGGCGATCGGTGTGGACTCCGACCAGTACAGCCAGGGTGCTCTGTCGGCGTACAAGGACTACATCCTCACCTCGGCCCTGAAGAACGTCTCCGGTGCGGTCTACGACCTCGCCAAGTCGGTCATCAAGGACCACAAGCCGCTGTCCGGCGACATCCGCGGCAGCCTCGACAACGGCGGCGTCGGCCTCGCCGACTCCAACCCGGCGTTCAAGAACAACGCCGACCTGCAGGCCGCGCTGAAGAAGGCCGAGCAGGGCATCAAGGACGGCTCGATCACCGTCAAGACGTCCTGACCGTCCGCCTGCGCTGACGTACAACCCCCGGGTCCCGGCACCGACGTCACGGTGCCGGGACGCCCAGGACAAGAGGCCATAACAGGCCATGGTCAAGGCGTCGTCGTAATGGCAGCGTTGAGGCCAGGGAACGGGGTGTGGGGAGGAAGTCCGACCCGCACCCCGTTCGCGCGGCACAATGCTCGGAACGATCGGAACCGGTCAGGTCCGAGCACTATTTAAGGCAGGGGCGCTACGCGCGTAGAGGGGCCCCTTTTCCAAGAGGAGTGCGCCATCGACGCGTCCAGCAGCCCTCCGCTCACCGCAACGTCGACGATCGCGGTCGAGCTGGCGGGAATCACCAAGCGATTCCCGGGTGTCGTTGCCAACCATGACATCCACCTCACGGTCCGCAAGGGCACCGTGCACGCCCTGGTCGGCGAGAACGGCGCCGGCAAGTCGACGCTGATGAAGATCCTCTACGGCATGCAGAAGCCTGACGAGGGCACCATCACCGTCGCCGGTGAGCAGGTCGCCTTCCACAGCCCCGCCGACGCCATCGCGCGCGGTATCGGCATGGTCCACCAGCACTTCATGCTCGCCGACAACCTCACGGTCCTGGAGAACGTGGTCCTCGGCAGCGAGAAGCTGTACGGCATCGGCGCCGCCGCGCGCAAGAAGATCAAGGAGATCTCCGACCGGTACGGGCTGAACGTGCGTCCCGACGTCCTCATCGAGGACCTCGGTGTCGCCGACCGCCAGCGCGTGGAGATCCTCAAGGTCCTCTTCCGCGGCGCCACGACGCTGATCCTGGACGAGCCGACCGCCGTGCTCGTCCCGCAGGAGGTCGACGCGCTCTTCGACAACCTCCGCGAGCTGAAGGCCGAGGGCCTGTCCGTCATCTTCATCTCCCACAAGCTGGGCGAGGTCCTCTCGGTCGCCGACGAGATCACCGTCATCAGGCGCGGTACGACGGTCGGCACCGCCGTCCCCGCCGAGACCACTCCTCGGCAGCTCGCGGAGCTGATGGTGGGCAGCGAACTGCCCACCCCGGAGACCGCCGAGTCCACGGTCACCGACAAGCCCGTCGTCGAGGTCAAGGGCCTCACGGTCTACGCCAGCGGGGGCGCCTCCCTGGGAGAGCTCGCCGAGCCCGCGGGCACCGGTCTGCTGACGGAGGAGGTGTCGGAGGCCGACGGTGTGCGCCGCGTCCTGGACGACATCACCTTCACCATCCACGCGGGCGAGGTCATGGGCGTCGCCGGCGTCGAGGGCAACGGCCAGAGCGAGCTCATCGAGGCGCTGATCGGCCTGAAGAACGCCGACTCCGGGACCATCGCCTTCCTCGGTGAGGAGATCACCTCCTGGGCCACCCGGAAGCGCCGGGAGAAGGGCATCGGGTACATCCCCGAGGACCGGCACCGCCAGGGCCTGCTGCTGGAGGCCCCGCTCTGGGAGAACCGGATCCTCGGACACGTCACCGAGCGCCCCAACGCCAAGGGCTTCTGGATCGACCCCAAGGGTGCCCAGGACGACACCCGGCGGATCGTGAAGGACTACGACGTCCGCACCCCCGGCATCGACGTCACCGCGGCCTCCCTCTCCGGCGGCAACCAGCAGAAGCTGATCGTCGGCCGGGAGATGAGCCACGCGCCCAAGTTCCTGATCGCCGCCCACCCCACCCGCGGTGTGGACGTCGGCGCGCAGGCCGCGATCTGGGACCACATCCGCGCGGCGCGCCGCGAGGGCCTGGCCGTACTGCTGATCTCCGCCGACCTGGACGAGCTCATCGGCCTGTCCGACACCCTGCGGGTGATCTACAACGGCAGGCTGGTCGCCGACGCCGACCCCGCCACCATCACTCCGGAGGAACTGGGCTCGGCCATGACCGGCGCCGCGTCCGGTCATCTGGAACACGTCGACGAAGCAGCCGCCCCGGAGGACGAGGCCCGATGAAGAAGTTCGACAAGGAGCGCGCGCTCCTCGCGGTGGCCGGTCCGGTCCTCGCGCTCGTCGCGGCGATCGTGCTGACCTCGATCGTGCTGATCGCCTCGGGCAAGAACCCGTTCGAGCCCTACCGGCTGATGCTGGAGCAGGTGGGGTTCTCCGACATCCAGGTTCTGATCATCAACCAGGCGTCGCTGTACTACATCGCCGCTCTGGCGGTGGCCCTCGGCTTCCGTATGAACCTGTTCAACATCGGTGTCGACGGGCAGTACCGTCTGGCCGCCATGATGACCGCGGTCGTCGGCGCGCATGTGGCCCTGCCGTCCTTCCTGCAGGTCCCGATGCTCCTGCTGGTGGGTCTGCTCACCGGTGCCTTCTGGGCCGGCATCGCGGGCGTCCTGAAGGTCACCCGTGGTGTCAGCGAGGTCGTCTCGACGATCATGCTCAACGCCATCGCCACCAGCGTGATCGGCTATCTCACCCTCACCGACAACTTCGGTGTGCTGGTCGGTGACAACATCACCACCGGCGTGATGAAGGAGTCCGGCTGGGTGCCCGGCATCAACCTCGGCGCCGACGTCGGCGAGATCTACGGCCTGGTCTTCCTCGCCGTCCTCCTGGGCATCGGTTACTGGCTCGTCCTGAACCGCACGCGCTTCGGCTTCGACCTGCGGGCCACCGGCGCCTCCGAGACCGCCGCCGCGGCCTCCGGCGTCGACGCCAAGAAGATGGTCTTCACGGCGATGCTGATCTCCGGTGGTGTCGCCGGTCTGTCCGGCCTGCCGCTGCTGCTCGGCGACTCCCACACCTACGCCCTGACCTTCCCGGCCGGTCTCGGCTTCACCGCCATCGGCATCGCCCTGCTGGGCCGCAACAACCCCGGCGGCATCGCGCTCGCCGCGCTGCTGTGGGCCTTCCTGGACAAGGCGTCCCCGGCTCTCGACTACGCGACCCCGGTCGCGTACGAGAAGGAGATCGCCACGATCATGCAGGGTCTGATCGTCTTCGCGGTCGTCATCTCCTACGAGGCCGTGCGCCAGTGGGGCCTGCGCCGCCAGCAGAAGCGGGTCGGCGCGGAGCTGGCAGCCGCGGCCGCCGGCAACAACAACCACAAGAAGGAGGTGGCTGCCTGATGACCACCGCGACCGTCGCGAAGCCGAAGGCGCAGCAGCCCGGCAAGGGCAGCCGCCGTGTCTCTCTCCCCGTGCTCCTGCTCGTCATCGCGGGTGTGCTGGTGCTCACCTCGATCGTCCGCCTGATCAGCGGCGCGGAGGGGATCACCTCGACCGGGCAGATGTCCACCGCCCTGCGCCTGGCCGTCCCGATCGGCCTCGCGGGCCTCGGCGGCCTGTGGTCCGAGCGTTCCGGCGTCGTCAACATCGGCCTCGAGGGCATGATGATCCTCGGCACCTGGTTCGGCGCCTGGGCCGGCTACCAGTGGGGCCCGTGGACGGGTGTCGTCTTCGGCATCATCGGAGGCGCCCTCGGCGCCGTCCTGCACGCCATCGCCACCGTCACCTTCAATGTGAACCACATCGTCTCCGGTGTGGCCATCAACATCCTGGCCCTCGGCGCCACGCGCTATCTGTCGAAGTTCACCTTCGAGAACCAGCCGCAGGGCTCCTCCAAGCAGTCCCCGCCGATCGACTCACTGGGCACCTTCGACATCCCCGGTCTGTCCAGCTGGCTGGACACGCTGAACCAGAAGCACTGGTTCCTGGTGTCGGACGTCGCGGGCCTGATCGGCGGCCTGTTCACCGACCTGTCGCCGCTCACCGTGATCGCGGTGGCCCTCGTCCCGGTCACCTGGTGGGTGCTGTGGCGCACCGCCTTCGGTCTGCGGCTGCGCTCCTGCGGCGAGAACCCGGTGGCGGCCGAGTCGCTCGGCGTCAACGTCTACAAGTACAAGTACATCGCCGTGATCATCTCCGGTGGTTTCGCGGGTCTCGGCGGTGCGTTCCTGTCGATCGTGGCGTCCAACGTGTACCTGGACGGCCAGACGGCCGGCCGCGGTTACATCGGTCTGGCCGCGATGATCTTCGGCAACTGGATGCCGGGTGGACTCGCCCTCGGCGCGGGCCTGTTCGGCTACACCGACAGCCTCAACCTGCGCGGCGGCACCACCAACGTCCACGCGCTGATCCTGCTGCTCGCGATCCTGCTGGTGTTCGGCGCCGCGTACCTGGCCTGGCGCAAGCGCTACCTTCCCGCGCTGATCACGGCCGTCGTCTCGGCCCTGATGTTCGTCTGGTACGTCAGCACCAACGAGGTCCCCAAGCAGCTGGTGAGCGCCACCCCGTACATCGTCACCCTGCTGGTGCTCTCGCTGTCCGCGCAGAGCCTGAGGATGCCGAAGGCGGACGGTCTGCCGTACCGGAAGGGGCAGGGCAAGTGACCCCGCCCGCGACGGTCGACTGGGCGGCCCTGCGGGAGGAGGCGCGCACCGCGATGGCCCGCGCGTACGCCCCCTACTCGGGCTACCCGGTCGGCGCGGCCGCCCTCGTCGACGACGGGCGGGTCGTCACGGGCTGTAACGTCGAGAACGCCTCGTACGGTCTCGGCCTGTGTGCCGAGTGCGGGCTGGTCTCGCAGTTGCAGAACACCGGGGGCGGGAGGCTGACGCACTTCACCTGTGTGGACCGCGAGGGCGAGATCCTCGTCCCCTGCGGGCGCTGCCGGCAGCTGCTCCACGAGTTCGGCGGCCCCGGCCTGCTGCTCGAGACCCCGGCCGGGATCCTGCCGCTCTCCGAGATGCTGCCGCAGGCCTTCGGGCCGGACCATCTCACCAAGTGACTCCCGTGCGGCCCCTGCGTGCCACGCCCGTGGTGCGCAGGGGCCGCGCACCTTCGAACTTCGGAAGGAAGCCATGGCCATGGACGCCATCTCCGTCATCCGCACCAAGCGGGACCGCGATGAGCTCAGCGACGAGCAGATCGACTGGGTCATCGACGCCTACACGCGGGGCGAGGTCGCCGACGAGCAGATGTCCTCCCTCGCGATGGCCGTCCTGCTCAACGGCATGAACCGGCGGGAGATCGCCCGCTGGACCGCGGCGATGATCGCCTCGGGCGAGCGCATGGACTTCTCGTCGCTGTCCCGCCCGACGGCCGACAAGCACTCGACGGGCGGCGTCGGCGACAAGATCACGCTCCCGCTGGCCCCGCTGGTCGCCGCCTGCGGCGCGGCGGTCCCCCAGCTGTCGGGCCGTGGGCTCGGCCACACCGGCGGCACGCTGGACAAGCTGGAGTCGATCCCCGGCTGGCGCGCGCTGCTGTCGAACGAGGAGATGCTGCACGTCCTCGACACCACTGGTGCGGTGATCTGCGCGGCGGGCGACGGCCTGGCGCCGGCGGACAAGAAGCTCTACGCGCTGCGGGACGTGACCGGCACGGTCGAGGCGATCCCCCTGATCGCCTCCTCCATCATGTCGAAGAAGATCGCCGAGGGCACCGGCTCGCTGGTCCTGGACGTGAAGGTCGGCTCCGGCGCCTTCATGAAGACCATCGAGGACGCCCGCGAGCTCGCCTCAACGATGGTGGGCCTGGGCACGGACCACGGGGTGAAGACGGTCGCCCTGCTCACGGACATGTCGACCCCGCTGGGCCTGACGGCGGGCAACGCACTGGAGGTCCGCGAGTCGGTCGAGGTCCTTGCGGGCGGCGGCCCCGCGGACGTCGTGGACCTGACGATCGCCCTGGCGCGGGAGATGCTGGACGCGGCGGGCCTGAAGGACACGGACCCGGCGAAGGCCCTGGCCGACGGCTCCGCGATGGACGTCTGGCGCCGCATGATCGCGGCCCAGGGCGGCGACCCGGACGCTCCGCTGCCCACCTCCCGCGAGCAGCACGTGATCACGGCGCCGTCCTCGGGAGTCCTCAGCCGTCTGGACGCCTACGGCATCGGTGTCGCCGCCTGGCGCCTCGGCGCCGGCCGCGCCCGCAAGGAGGACCCGGTGCAGGCGGCGGCGGGCGTCGAGATGCACGCCAAGCCGGGCGACACGGTGACGCAGGGCCAGCCGCTGCTGACCCTGCACACGGACACCCCCGAGCGCTTCGCCTATGCGCTGGAGGCGATCGAGGGCGCGTACGACGTCGCGGCGCCGGGCACGGAGTTCGCGGCCGGGCCGGTCGTGCTGGAGCGTATCGCCTGACCAGGCGTTCTCTCTTTCGGACGAACGGGATCGGTGGACCACCGCCGGTCCCGTTCGTCATGCTGGACTCGGTGACGCACCGACAGGAGACCGCCATGAGCGCACTCACCGTCAGCCAGGATCCCGAGCAGAGCTGGGACGACCTCGTCCGCTTCTGGGAGGAGATGGAATGGCCCGAGGGCAGCAAGGTGGAGATCATCGAGGGGATCATCACCGTGTCACCTGCTCCTGCGTCCCGCCACAACGTGATCACGGAACGTATCCAGCGTCGCCTCTACACTGCCATCCCCGATGACTGGGGGGTCTTCCAGACCTTGGCCATCGCCGTGCCCTCCCGTCTGGGCATGCTCATCCCCGGACCTCGTGGTGGCGCCGGTGCCGGAGTGCGCGGAAACGGAGACCCACATCCCGGCCGCCCTCGCCGAACTCGTCGTCGAGGTGACGTCCAAGTCCAACGCCCGCCACGACCGAGTCAGCAAGCCCCCTGCCTACGCCACCGCGGGGATCCCGCTCTATCTCCTCATTGACCGCTGGGCTTCCAACGGTCCGACCGCGACGCTCTACGGAGAACCCAAGGGTGATGTCTACCGCCCCCTGAGCACCGCCAAGTTCGGTGAGGCCATCAGGCTTCCCGCGCCTTTCGACGTCGTCATCGACACCGGCGAGTTCCCCGTCGACTAGCGGCCCGGCCGCCCCGCGCGGCTCCGGCGCCGATGAGTACCGGGCGCCCGGCCGGTCTACCGACCGTGGATGCCGAGACACCTGCCGTACTCGTGGTGGCCGGGCCCGTCACGCGGGACGACGTGGCACGGCTCGGCGAGGAGATGAGGGCGCTGATGAAGGACACCGGAGCCGCGGTCGTCGTGTGCGACGTCGCGGCGCTCAGGCCCGTCACCCTGGCCTCGGTGGACGCACTGGCCCGGCTTCAGCTGGCCGTCCGCCGCGCCGGGGGCCGTATCCGATTGCGCGACCCGGCCCCCGCGCTGCGTGCCCTACTCGCTCTGGTCGGCCTCCCCTTCGAGATGGAGGGGGACGTCGAACAGCGGGAACCAGCGCTTGGTGTCGAGGAAGAAGTGGAACCCGGTGAGCCGGCCGTCTGAGATCTCCAGCACCTGGACGGACCAGGCCGTGAAGCCGCCGGTGTCCGGGTCCGGCTTGTACTGGGCGAAGCCCGGCTGGCCGTTCACCGCGACCGGCACGAGCCGGGAGCCCTCGCAGGCGGAGCCGAGCGTCGTCATGAAGCCGGTGATGTCGGACGGGCCGCGCAGCCAGAGGTCGAACGGCGGCATCGTCATCACCGCGTCCTCGTGCAGCAGGGCCGTCAGCGCCTCCATGTCGTACCCCTCGAAAGCGGCCACATAGCGCTCGAGGAGCTTTTGCTGCTCGGGGTCCAGAGGATCGGAGACGGCGGCGTCGGCGCCCTCGCCGCCTCTCTCCGCCAGCGTGGCGCGGGCCCGCTGCAGCGCGCTGTTCACCGAGGGGACCGAGGTGTCGAGCAGCTCCGCGACCTCGCTCGCCTTCCAGGCCAGCACCTCGCGCAGGATGAGCACCGCACGTTGCTTGGGCGGCAGTTGCTGCAGGGCGGCCATGAACGCGAGCCGCACGGACTCCTTCGCCACCGCGGCCTCCTCCGGATCGGTCACCGCGGGCAGTACACGGGTGTCCGGTACCGGCTCGAGCCAGGTGTGGTCCGGACGCGGGGCGAGGGCGGCCCGGGCGAGTGGGGTGGACTCGGTCAGGTCCATGGGGCGTGCGCGCTTGTTGCCCGCGCTCAGCATGTCCAGGCAGACGTTCGTCGCGATCCG
>Ga0102590_1004060_pt1 | contig 13158 bp, 2 predicted proteins | sample AraplaMF_Col_mMF_FD_76859 | JGI IMG/M metagenome (GOLD analysis project Ga0102590, IMG submission 76859) | Arabidopsis root microbial communities from the University of North Carolina, USA - plate scrape MF_Col_mMF | ecosystem: Host-associated > Plants > Roots > Endosphere | place: USA...
AGGTCGTCGGAGTACTTGGTGAAGTTGTAGCCCACGCCCACTTTGACGCCCTTGCCGAGATGGCGGTACACAGCCAGCAGCGCGCCGGCTTTGGCGTCTTGCGCTTCGGTGGCGCGCAGGTTGCGCAGCTCTACCAGTGCGTCCCATTCCTTGACCAGGTGCAGGTCGGCGCGCAGGATCAACAGGTCGGCGCGGCTGGAGAACCATTCGCCGCCGGCCACCGGTGCTTTGAGTTCGCCGATGCGGAAGGCGTATTTGGCGCCTACCGACAGCCAGGGCTTGACGTCGTAAATCGTGTCGACCGAGAACACCTGGCTGCGCTGCGCGTAGTCGGCCGCCTGGCCCGAAGGCGTGAGCTGGCCGGCGGTGGGCACATTGTTCAAATTGGTGTACTTGAACAAGGTGTTCCAGCGGTCGTTGTCGACGGGACGGTAGGCGCTGCCGAGCACAAACTCGTGGTAGTTGCCGTCAACAAAGGCGCCCTGGCTGTTGCTGGAGCGCGAGACATTGAGCTTGCCGAGCAGGCGCCACGCCGGGTCCACCTGCAGGCCCACGGTGTTGCGCATCAGCCAGGTCGTGCGTTCGCCCGAGATATTGCCCTTGTCGTGGCGCCATTCGATGTTGCCGCCGTATTTGAGGCCGTCCTTCTTGTAGCCGACCGAGCCGCCGAGTGCGCGGCGCTTGAGGTCGCCGGCCAGCGGGTCGGAGACAGTGCCGAACTCGACCTTGGCGCCAAAGTTCCAGCGGTCGTTGGGCGACCAGTCGGCGCCAAAGGCCTGGGTCAGGCTTTGCGGGCCCGCGCCATTGACGGAGCGGCCTTCGCCGAAGACGCGCAGTTGATCAGAAACGCGTGTGCTCGCGCCCGAGACCAGCGTGCCCTGGCGGCCGCGCCAGGCGACGTCGGGGCTTTCGGTTTCCACGGTGTAGGCCAGGTAGGCATTGCTGCGGTCTGAGATGCGGTAGTCGGCGCCCAGCTTGCCGCCCACGCCCATGCTGCCATTGGAGGCTTCGCCGCTGAGCTTGACGCGCTCGCTGACTTGCAGCGCGCCGCCCAGGCCGACACGGTTGTTGGGGTCGCGCGTGTCGTCGCGCTCCAGCGTGCCCTGCACATAACCATAGGCTTCCCAGTTTTCTTTTTCGCCGGGCTTGCCGCCCTCGCGGTCGGGGCGGTAGTCGGCGCGCAGCTGCGCATCGGTGCGCGAGCCGGTTTGCGAGAGCAAGGCACTCGCGTTAGGTGTGACCTTGGAGCGGTCGTCGGCGCGCACGCCGGTCGCGACTTCCCATTCGCTGTTCAGGGTCTGGCGCACGGCGAGCTCTACGTTCTGGCTGTCCTGCAGGTCGCCCTCGCGCCTGTCGGCCTTGAGCAGCACGCGCGTGCCGGCGGCGACTTCCACGTCGGCCGACATGCCGGCCTGTTTGACGGCCTCGCCGCTGATGCCGATCTGCCCGGGGGCGGAATAGCCGCGGTCGCGGTTCTGCGCGTAGGCCGTGACCTTGCCCTTCATGCTGTCGGTCACCTCGGCCAGGTCCACCGAAGCTTCCAGGCGTTCGGCGCCGGCCGACTGGATGCCGCCGTTGTTCAGGGTGTTGAAGCCGAAGCCGCCGTCAATCGAGGTCTGCGCGCCGTTGCCCGGGCCCTTGGAGCGGGCCGCCTCGAACTTGAGCCAGGTGCCGGGCTTGTAGCGCAGCGTGCCATCCACACCCTTGAGCGTCTGGCTGGAGCCGGTTTCGCCCTGGTGGTAGGTGCTGGCGCCCAACTGGAAGTGGTCGTTGAGCCACTGGCTGGCGCGCAGGCCGGTCGACAGGTTGTTGATGGCGGTGACGCCGGGCGCGAACTCATAGGTCGTGACCAGGTAGACCGGCTGGCCGCCGACCGCCGAGGTCATGATCAGGCCCGCGCCGCTGCCGGTGGCGGACAGCGGCGACTGCAGCAGGATGCGGCCCTGCAGGTAGTTGATCTCGTAGTCCTGCGTGGGCGCGAGCTCGCGGCGCTCTATCACCATGCCGGAGTCCTTGTCGCGCACCTCTATCCAGACGCGTTCCGAGCCCTGGGTGATGTCCAGGTGGCGCAGGTAATAAATCGAGCCGCCGGTGCCGCGGAATTCCTCGCGCGAAGCCAGGGTGCCGGGGTCGGCCGCGAAGGCGTCGATCTGGGTTTGTTTCTCGCCGTAGGCCGTGGCCTCTTCGGAGCGGTAGCGCAGCTGCGCGCCGTAGAGGCCGCGCGAATACTGCATGAGTTCGGTACCGCTCCAGGAGGTCTGGAAGTTGCCCCACATGATGTGCGAATCGCCTTTTTGCAGCTTGACAAAAAACTTGCCCTGCGTGGGCGCGTCGTCCACCGTGGTGCTGTCGTCGCCGTAGACCGGGTAGTACAGGTTGGGGTCTATGCTGCGCAGCAGGTACTTGGGGTCCTTGCTCGAGAAGTTGGAGAACAAGTCCTCGATGGGGCCCTCGCGCGTGTCGGCCGAGGCCGTGAGCAGCCACTCGCCCTTGATCTTGCCCTTGAGGTAAAACGCGGCGCGGCCGTCGACGTAGACCTTGTCTTCGTAGTGGCTCAGGTCGCCGGTCACGAGCTTGGCGGGGCCGGAGACATTGTTCTTGCCGACCGTCAGGTCGCCGAGCGCCAGGTAAAACCAGTCATCGGACGCGATATTGAGGTTGCGGCGGAAGGTGCTGGCGCGGCCATCGGCCTCCTTGAGCGTGACCTCCACCGACTGCGGGCCGGCCGGCATGATCTGCTTCATCGCGAACTTGCCCTGCGCGTCTATGGGCAGCTCCAGGCCCAGGGCTTCTATGCGCTGGCCGGGCTTGAGGTTGCTGCCGTTGACCGTGACCGTGCCGCCGGTCACCGGGATGTTGCGCAAGGCCAGGCTGTTCTCGCCATAGCCCGTGAGGCGTTCGCGCTCCAGTTTGTCCTGGTCTTCATTGGCCGGCATGGCGCGTGCCAACAAGTTCAGTTGCTTGAGGCTGGTTTCGTCAAAGCGGCCTTGCGCGTCATACACACGCAGCAGGTAGAACACCTGGTCGCCCGCGGTGTTGGCCGGCACGGTCCAGCGGCTGGCGCCCGACCAGGCTATCGGCAGGATTTCGAACGGTTGTTCCTGGGTCTTCTGGCCGGGGCGGAACAGGCGCAGCTCGGCCTTTTTGATCCAGGGGATGTAGTTGGACCAGGCGCGGAATTCCACGGCTTCACCCTTGACGGCCGTGCCCGGTGTGGCCCAGGCATTCATCAGCGGCACCGCGGCCAGGCTGTCGTAGCGCACCTGGATGTCGGCCCGCTCGAGCGCGACGTCGGCGCAGCGCTGGCCGTCGGCTTCGTTGGGGATCTCGGCCGTGTTGATGGGCTCGCCGTCTATGGTGATGCGGAAAGGCACGGTCGACTGGCCAACCGATTGCGGCGTGCAGGGTGCCAGCGGGGCGGGCGCGGCCACAGGCGCCGCTGCCGCCGCCGCGGGCTGGAACCACACGCGCAACTCCACGCGGCGGTTGCGGCTCATGCCTTCGGAGGTCGCGTTCGAGGCCAGCGGTTTGCTCTCGCCCTCGCCCTGTATCGAATAGCTGATGGCGGGGTTGTTCAGCAACTGCTTCAAGTAGGCGGCCACGGCCAGCGCGCGCGCTTCGGACAGGCCCTGGTTGTCCTTGAAGAGGCGTTTGGTGTCCGGCGCCAGGCGCTGGTTGTCGGTATGGCCGACCACGGCAATGCGCATGCCGGCGGAGGCCGCTCCCTTGCTGCGGATTTCGGCGGCCAGCGATTCAATCGCGGCTTTGGCCGAAGGTGTGAGTTCGGCCTTGCCCGAGACAAACAGGCTCAGGCCTCCGGCTTCCTGCAGCGCCTTGTCGACCGAGGCCAGCGCCTTGGGCGTCTGGGCCGCGCGGGCCTTCATGCCGGCCGCTTCCTCGCGTGTCACGCCCGAAGGCATGGGGTAGGCGATGGCGGGCTGCACTTCCGCGGGCGGCGGCACGCTGAACAGGTCGATACGGCCGTTGTCGATTCGTTTGCCGCTGACTTCGGTCGCGGTCCAGGCCGCGGAGCCGGCGCAAAGCAGGCCGGCGGCGACGGCTATCGCATGTGTACGGAAATTCATTTCGCCGTCTCCAGCTCGGTTTCAATCATCAAGGGGTGCAGGGGTTCGCTGTCGCCGGCTTCATTCCCGTCGCTCTTCTTGCGCCTTGCCTTCCACAAGGCCTGTATTCGCTCGCTGATCGCGGCCACGCGTTTTTCGGCAAGGCCGGCCGCCTCGCCGCCGCGGCGGTAGGCGATGCGCAGCACGGAAGGCCGCGCGGCGAGCTGCTCGGGAAGTTTTTCCAGGGTGGCGAGGTAGGCGGACTGCAGTTCAGTGCCGTCGCCCTTGCCGGTGAAGGCATCGCCCGAGAGCTCAAGCCGGACCACGCGGTGCACGGTGGCGCCGAAGTTGAGCTTGACCATCTTGCCGCGCGTGACGCGAACGTCGCGCGGGTTCTCGGTGGTCAGGCGGTAGCCGGAAGGCAGGGTGCGCTCGTCCACCTTCATCACGAAGTTGGAGCCGCGGTCCGCGTTCGGGATGGCCGCGCAGGCCACGTGGAAGCGCCCGTCGTGGTCACTGGTGACCAGCAGGCCGCGTGCCGTGGCGATGCGCACATTGGCGATGCCGGGCTCGTCCTGGTCCTGGTAGCCGTTGGCGTTCTTGTCGTCGAAGACCTTGCCGATGATGTCGGAGCAGTCAAAGGTCGGGTCCGGCACCACACGCACGGCGGCCGTGGCGGTGTTGGAGATTTGCGCATTGACCAGGGCGTTGCGGGCCGCGACCTGGTTGGTATACGTGCCTTCGGACACACCAGAGCCAACCACCAGCAGCATGCGCCAGGTCTTGCGTTCACCGGCGGCGAATACCTGGTTGGCCCAGGTCAGGTTGCGGCCGCTCACGGTGGGCTCCAGCGCCACGCCGTTGAGCGAGGCCGAGCCGGTGCGGTAACGGAAGCCCGCGGGGATCAGGTCCACCACGCTGATGTTGCCGAGCACGGCGTTCAGCGTGTTGGTGGCCGTGATGGTGTAGGGCACCAGATCGCCGCGCACCACGTTGACCAGCGGCGTGCTTTTGGTCATCACGATGGCGCCGCCCAGAATCGGGTCCAGCGGGATGTGGTTGTTCAGCACGTTGGCCGAGCCGGGAATCGCGGCAAAGGTGAACGTGAAGAAGTACTGCGTGGTGGCCGCGCCGCCCGCCAGGGTCAGCGTGTTGTTGGGGCAGGCCGCGGGGTTGTGCAGCGGCACGCCGGTGCCGGGCGCGAAGTTGCTGTTCTGCACCAGCGCCGGGTCCGGGCTGGGCGGGGCCAGGCCCACACCCAGGGTGGCCGTGCAGGCCGGGATCATGGCCGAGGGGCCCGGCAGGTAGCCGGCCGGCGAGGTCACGGTCAGCGTGTACAGCGTGCCGCCCACGGGCGCGCCGCCCAGCAGCAGGAACTGGTAAGCACCGTCCGCGCCCGTGGTCTGCGTGAGGCTGCCGCCAATCACGTCGGCCGCCGTGAGGCCGGGTGCGGAGAGCGTCACCACGGCGCCCGGCACGGGTTGCCGCGTCACGGCGTCGTAGACCACACCGCTGGGATCCAGCGGCAGGCTTTGCGCCAGCGTGGTGGTGCCGGCGACGAGGGTCAGGCCCTGCAGCGTGCCGTCGGTGTTGTTGGCGCCGGCGGGGTTGGCCGCGTTGACCGTGCCATTGGTATAGGGCATGCCGGTTTCATTGGGGACCGGGCGGCCGTAGATACGCCCGCTGGTCGGTTCGCGGAAACGGATCTGGTAGCCCGAGCCGGGCGCCACGCTGTTGAAGGCATAGGCGCCGCTCGCGTCGGAGGTGGTGGTGCCCACGACCACGCCGCCCAGCGTGAGCTCGACGATCCAGCCGGGCACCAGCGGCTCGCCGGGGTCCTTGATGCGGTCGTGGTTGAGGTCGCGCCACACCGTGCCGCGCACCGCGGCCACGTCGGAGATCACCGTGGGGTCGGTGGCGGTGTTGTTGCCGTTGAAGCCGGCGGGTTCATTGCCGCCGGAGACCACGGCCGTGTTCACCAGCACCTGGCCGGCCAGGCCCGCGGCCACCGCCACGCGCACCGTGAAGACAGGCGCCGTGCCGCCCGCGGCGATCACGCTGTTGGTGGTGCAGGTAACCGTGGTGACGGCGCTGTTGCAGGACCAGGTGGCGCCGCCGGCGACGGCGGCCACCGTCATGCCCGCGGGCAGGGTGTCGACCACCGTGATGGTGCCGGAGGTCGCGACCGTGCCGACGTTGGAGACGGTGATGGTGTAGAAGCCGGTGCTCGAGCCCTGCGCGAAGCTGACCGGTGAGTGGCTCTTGGCGATGGCCAGGTCGGGCGCGGCGCCGGGGATCTCGGCGAAATTGTTGTCGGCCGACACGGCGTTCGCCGTGGCCAGCGGAATCGCCGAGATGGACGAGACCGGGTTGGCCGGCAGCGTCGCGACGCCGCCGGTGCTGCCAGCGATGGTCTGGCCGTTGGTCGTGCCCGTTGCCTGCGGCAGCGGCTGCGTGACGGTGTAGTTGCCCTGGGCCAGGCCGGTGAAGCTGTAGCGCCCGTCGGCCGTTGTGGTGGTGGTCCTGGAGACGGCCAGGCCGTTGATGTCGGTGCCGGTCAGGTTGATGGTCTGCCCGCCTATGCCGTGGTCGCTGCCGTTGACCGCGCCGTTGTTGTCGTAGTCCAGGAAGACCCGGCCGGAAATCGTTCCGCCATTGGGCACTTCGGCGAAGTTGTTGCCCGACGAGACCGTGTTGGGCGGCAGCACGATGCTGCTGATGCGGCTGGGCGTGACGGCAGGCAGGGTGGCCGTGCCGGGCGTGCCGCCGTTGGGCACCGCACCGGCGGTGGTGATGCCGTTGGAGGTGCCGGCGGGCTGCGTGGGCTCCACCACGGTGTAGTTGCCGGGCAGCAGGTTGCCAAAGCTGTAGCCGCCCGCGGCATCGGTGACCGTGGTCTGCAGCAAGGCGTTGGTGCCCGCATCGCGCAGCTCCATGGTCACGCCGGCCAGCGGGTCGTCCGCGCCGTCCTGCACGCCGTTGTTGTTGACGTCCTTGAAGACCTTGCCGCTGATGGACGACAGCACGACTTCCGCGAAGTTGTTGCCGGCTGAGCCCGAGATCTCGCCGCCCGCGCCGTTACCGTTGAGCGTGATGTTGGTGACCTGGCTGCTGCTGATGGTCGGGTTGGACGCGGTGCCGGCCGTGCCGGTGCTGCCGTTGATGCCGCTGATGGTGCCGGCCGTGGTGATGCCGTTGATGGTGCCCGAGGGCTGGGTGGTCTGGCACACCGAATAGCTGCCGGCCGCCAGGCCGGTGAACAGGTAGTTGCCGAGCGCGTCGGTGGTGCTGTTGGCCACAAAGGCGCCACTGCAGTTCGCGCCGCTGCGCAGTTCGATGTTCACGCCGGAAATCGGCGTGTCGGTGCCGTTCTGGAAAGTGCCGTTGGGCGTGGGGTTGTTGTCCTTGAAGACCTTGCCCGAGATATAGCCCAGGGTGCTGATGGTCAGGGTGGCGTTGGCGGGCGCCTGGTTGTTGCCCAGGTTGGTCTGCAGCGCGCCGGCCGGGATGTTGTTGGTGTGCACGCCGGCGGTCAGGCCGGTCACATTGACGTCAATCGTGCAGCCGCCGGCGGGAATGGTGCCGCCGTTGTTGAGCCTCACGCTCGTCGCGTTGGCCGCGGCCACCACGGTGCCGCCGCAGGTGGTCGCCATGGCGGGCGTGGCGGTCAGCTGGATCTGGCCGGGCGCGGTGGGCAGCACGTCGTCGAAGTTCGCGCTCAGCGTCATCGCGGTGCTGTTGCTGTTGCCCAGCACGATGCTCAGGCGCGAGACGCCGCCCGGCGGGATCACGGCCGGCGTGAACTGCTTGCCGACGGTGGGCGGGGTGGAGACGATCAGCTGCGCGCTGGTGGGCTCCTCGTTGCTCACGCCTTCATTGGTGGTGATGCTGGCGGTGGGCACCGTGTTGGTGTAGACGCCCGAGATATTGCTGAGCACGTTCACCGTGACCGTGCAGGAACCGGCGGCCGCGAGCGTGGCACCGGTCAGGCGCACGTTGGTCGCCGAGGCGGCCGCGACGACGGTGCCGCTGGTGCAGGTGGTGGCTGCGGCCGGTGTGGGCGCGACCACCAGCCCCGAGGGCAAGGCGTCGGTCAGGGTCAGGCCCGTGAGCGGCGTGTTGTTCGGATTGTCAAAACGCAGGGTCAGCACGGCCGGCGCGCCGGGCGCCTTGCTGTCGGAGCCGGTGGTGAAGCCGACCGGGTTGCCCGCGTCCAGCGTGCGGGCACTGAAAGCCTTGTGCACCACGACCGGCGATTTGGCGCGCAGCGTGTCGCTGGTGGGCTGGGTGTTGGACAGCGGGTTGCCACCGGCGCTGGCGGTCAGCGCGTTGGTGGGAATGGTGTTGACGTAGTCGCCCTGGGCCGCAACCAGCACGTCGATCTCGGCCTGGCAGCTCGCCGGCACGTTGCCGGATGCGGCGGGGATGGTGCCGCCGGATACCTGCACGCTGTTGGCGGTCGAGGACACGGTCGCGCCCTGGCAGGTGGTCGTCGGGTTGGCGCCGCTGGGCACGGTCACGCCGGCCGGCAGATTGTCAGTCACCGCCAGCGCGCTGACGGGCTGCGACAGCGGGTTGTAGAAGGTGATGCGCAGGCGCGAACGATCGCCGGGCTTGACCACGTTGGGCGTGAACTGCTTGACCAGGCCGATGTTGGTGCTGATGGCCAGGCTGGTGGTTGCAGGGTTGTTGTTGCTGAGGTTCTGGTCGGTCGTGATGGCGCCGGCCGGAATGGTGTTGGTGTTGCCGCCGGTCACGGTGGAGGTCACGTTGACGCTGAGCTGGCAGCTGGCGTTGGCCGCGAGCGCGGCGCCGGCCAGGCTGACCTGGCGCGTGTTCGCCACCGCGGTCACCACGCCGCCGGGGCAGGTGGTGCTGGGCGCGGGGTTGGGCGTGAGCACCCAGCCGTTGTTGGTGCCGCCCGCCGTGCCGCCCACGGTGAAGTAGTCGGTGAAGCTCAGGTTGCTGACAGCCTGCGTGCCGTTGGCGATATTGATGGTCAGGCGGCTGACTTCACCCGGAAAGGTCAGCGAGCTGATGGAGGTGGCCTTGCTGATGGCGATGCCGGTGGGCGGCGTGAACAGCAAGGTGGCGCTGACCGGGGCGACGTTGCGCACACCGCCATCGGCCAGGATGGAGTCGGGCGGAATGGTGTTGACCCAGTTGGCCGCGCCGGTGGCGACCACGTCGAACAGCAAGGCGCAGTTGCCGGTGCCCGCAACGCTGGCGCCCGTCATGGAAATGCTGCTGGCGCCGGCGGCGCCGGTGATGGCCGTGGCGCCGGCGCAGGTGGTATGCGCATTGGTCGGGTTGGCCAGCACCATGCCCGCGGGCAGCGGGTCGGTCACGCTGACGTTGGTCAGGGCCAGCGCGCTGGTGTTGAGCAGCTGCACCGTAACGGTGGACTTGCCGCCCGAAGACACGCTGGCCGGGTTGAAGCTCTTGCTGGCACTGAGCGCCGAGGTGTAGGTCAGCGTCGCCGTGTTGGTGGTCACGGGGGTGAGCGTTTGGGTCGTGCCGTTGCCGAAGGTCTGCGTGCCGCCCACGGTGGCGGTGTTGGGGTAGACGCCGGCCGGGCCGACCACGTCGACCTGCAGCACGCAGCTGCCGTCGGCGCCCAGGCCGTTGCCGGCGCGCGCGGGCACGGTGCCGCCGTTCAGGCCCACCGAGGTGGCGCCGGCGACCGCGGTGATGACCGGGCTGCCGCAGGTGCTGGCCGCGTTGGCCGGGTTGGCGATGCGCAGCTGCCCGCCGCCGCTGTTGGCCAGCTGCAGCGTGTCGGAGATCGACACGTTGGTCAGCGGGTTCGCCGACTTGTTCGTCAGCGTGATGGTCATGCGGACGATGGTGCCTTCGGCAAAGGTGCTGACGCCGGGGGACGATTGCGCGAAGGCCTTGGTGGCCGCCATCACGGCGGCGTTGGTCGTCACGCTGGTGGCGTTGGAAGCGCCGCCGTTGCAGGTCGCGCCGGCGTTGTAGCAGACGCCGCCGGCCGCGATGGTGTTGGCCGAGGAAGCGACCGCCGTGCTGGAGGCCATGGCCCACATCGTGATCACGCAGGCGCCGGGCACGCTGGGGCTGGCGCGGGCCGGCAGGGTGTCCACCGTGAGCACCGCCGTGCTGCTGCCGACGGCGCTCGCGGAATTGACGTTGCCGCAGGCCGCGGTGACGGTCGGCGTGTAGTTGATGCCGCCAATCGTGCCGGTCAGAAAGGTCTGGCCGTTGGTGAAGTTGTCGGTCACCGTGACGTTGTTGATCGCGGCCGCGCCGTAGTTCTGAACCGTGACCTGGTACTGGATGGGGTTGCCGGGCGCGACCGGGCTGGCCGGCAGCGCCGACTTGAGCACGCGCAGGTCGTCGGCCACCAGGATGGTGGCCGAGGCGCTCTGGCTTTTGATGGCCGCGTTGCCGACGTCGACCGCGCCTTGCGGGATGTTGTTGGTGTAGGTCACCGGAACGCCGGAAGCCTGCACAAAGCCGGTGTAGTTGACGGTGACCGTGCAGCTGCCGTTGGCGGGAATGGTGCCGCCGGTCAGTTGCACGCCCTTGTTGCTGTTGATGGCGGCGGCCGCGCCGCCGGCGCAGCTGGTGGAGGCGGAAGTCACATTCAGGCCGGTCGTCGGGTTGACGCCGCCCAGGCCGTCGATGGGGCTGTCGTCAAAGGTTGTGACGGTAAGCGGCGTATTGCCGCTGTTGGTCAGCGTGATGGTCAGGCTGCCGGCGGAGCCGCTGGACAGCGAGCTGCCGGAAAAGGCCTTGGCCACGCTGAGCGGCGACCTGACGGTGATGTTGGCCTGCGCATTGGCCTGCGCGGGAATGCCCAGCGAGTTGCTGAAGTCGCTGCTGCGATTGATCAGGTTGCTCTGGGCGTTGGTGGTGTACTGGCCGTTGGTCTGCGACGCTTCCACCGCGACCACGAAGCTGCAGCTGCCGTTGGCGGGAATGTCGCCGGTGCCGGTCACGCTGGTGGCGCCGGCCACCGGGGCCGGGTTGAAGGCGGGCGCGGGCCCGCTGGTGCAGCTGGCGCTGGCGCCGGGCACGGCCGCGACGCTGATGATGGCGCTGCCGCCCAGCTGCGGAAAGTTGTCGGTGATGCTGAAGCCTTCGATGGGCACCGGGTTCGGGTTGGTCAGCGTGATGGTCAGCGAGGTGGTCGCGCCGCCCAGCACCAGCGTGGAACTGCCGAAAGCCTTGGAGATTTGCGGCTGCTGCAGCGCGCGGATGTTGAAGGTCTGCGAGACGTCGCCGCTGTTGCTGCCGGCGCTGCTGGTCACCGCGCCGTTGAGGATCTGGTAGGCGTAGGAGGTCGCATTGCCGGTCGAGCTGCCGGCGGTGACCGGGATGTCGATCACGCACTGGCCGTCGATGCCGCCGGCGGCGGCCGCAATGCTGCCGCCTGTCAGGTCCAGCGTCTGCGCTCCGAGCGCCGCGGTGAACGCACCGCCGCAACCATTGGTGGCCGCGCCGGCCACCTTGAGGCCGTTGGGCAGGAGGCCCGGCAGGCTGTTGCTGAAAGCCACGTTGGTGGCGGGAACCGGGTCGCTGTTGGACAGCGCGATGCGCAAAGTCGCTATTTCACCCGGGTAAATACCCTGGGCCGGGATGATGGCGGTGACCGAGGCGGTCAGCGCAAAAGCGGCCGCCGGCAGCAGCCCCAGACCGAGCAGAACGGACGCCGGGCGGACCAGGGAAACCGGGTTCGGCAGCTTGCATACAAGTTTCGCGCAGCGTCGGAAATGTTCGAGCATAGTTGTGACAGGAAGTAAAAGGTACTAGCGCGGCGGATCATATGGGCCCTCCCGGAAACAAAGGGTAAATCCTTGTTTACACTTACTAATTACCAACAGTCGAGGGGTGCAGGGGGTGGTCAGGCAGTTGTCAGACCACTAAACTCGGTTCGCCGAAGACGGCATAATCTGTAACTACAGGTAACAAACCTGTTCGACCCGGTCCCCTGAACCCGTATGCCCCACACTTCCGCCCCCCGAATTGCCTACCTGGAGGACGAGCCCGAAACCGCTGAAGCCGTGTGTGCATGGATCAAGGAAGCCGGCCTGGAGGTGGAGCTGTTCAACCGCGGCGCCGACTGCGCGCGGGCCGTGGAGAGGGGGCAGTACGCGGCCTGCCTGCTGGACTGGCTGGTGCCGGACATGTCGGGGCCCGAGGTGCTGGCGCGGCTTCGCCTGCAGCTCAAGGAAGCCTGCCCGCCGGTGATCTTTCTGTCGGCGCGCGACAGCGAGGACGACGTGGTGAAAATGCTGTCGGCCGGCGCGGTCGACTACCTGATCAAGCCGGTTTCGCGGCCGATTCTTCTGGCGCGGCTCAATGTTGTGCTGCACCGGTCCGGCCTGAAGCAGGAAACACGGCGCAGCGCCTGGGGAGCACTCGAGGTGGACTTCGCCACCCGGCAGTTCTTTGTGGAAGGGCGGCGCATAGACCTGACCGAACTGGAAACCGATTTCGCCCTGCACCTTCTGCAAAACGTGGGGTTGCTGCTGACGCGCGCCCACCTGCTGCAGACGGTCTGGGGGCACAACACCGATGTGGAATCGCGCAAGGTGGATGTGCAGGCCAGCGCCCTGCGCAGAAAGCTCAAACTGTTGCCCGAATCAGGGTGGCGCCTGGTGTCGGTCTACGGCCAGGGCTACCGGCTCGAGTGGCTGCATGACTGAGGGGCGCGCCCACCCCTTTTGCCAACCCGGGCTGTACCGCCAGCCCGTCGGGGTGGCGCCTTCAGGAAAACTCCCCATGTACAAACGCATTGCCGCCGCCGGTCTCCTGTCGCTGGGTATTGCCGCATCGGCCCAGACCCCGCCTGCCGGCGGCCCACCCGACAAGGCCTCCGGCGTGCCGGCATGGCTTTACAGCGTGCGCCCCGGCGATACGCTGATCAGCCTGGGCCAGCGCCACTTGATTGACCCACAGCGCTGGGACGTGGTGCAAAAGCTCAACCGCATTGCCGACCCGCACCGCATTCCACCCGGCACGGTACTGCGCATTCCCGCCTCCCTGTTGCGCAGCAGCCCCGGCCAGGCCACTTTGAAAACCGTGCACGGCGGCGTGCGCTGGCGTGAACCCGATGGGACCTGGAAAA
>Ga0102590_1004061_pt1 | contig 13158 bp, 7 predicted proteins | sample AraplaMF_Col_mMF_FD_76859 | JGI IMG/M metagenome (GOLD analysis project Ga0102590, IMG submission 76859) | Arabidopsis root microbial communities from the University of North Carolina, USA - plate scrape MF_Col_mMF | ecosystem: Host-associated > Plants > Roots > Endosphere | place: USA...
AGCTGGGGGCAGGGCATCTATTATGGGATGGCGGCAATGGCCGCGCTCGGCGGGCTGGTCATCTGGCTGGCGCGCGAGCGGCTCTCGCGTCAGCCCCACAGGGCCGCTTCCGGCGGATAGATCAGGCTGCCATCGTAGCGCAGGCCGACGTCGCGGTCGCGCGCCAGCAGCAGGGGACCGTCGAGATCGACGAATCGGGCCTGTTGCGCCAGCAGCATGGCCGGTGCCATCGCCAGCGAGGTCGCCACCATGCAGCCGATCATGATCTCGAAGCCGAGCGCCTGCGCGGCATCCGCCATGGCGAGCGCCTCCGTCAGTCCGCCGGTCTTGTCGAGCTTGATGTTGACGGCGTCGTAACGCCCCCGAAGGCCTTCCAATGAGGCGCGGTCGTGCACGCTTTCGTCGGCGCAGACCGCGATCGGGTGCTTGATCCGCGCCAGCGCCTCGTCCCGCCCGGCCGGCAGCGGCTGCTCGACCAGCGTGACCCCGGCATTGGCGCAGGCCGCAAGATTGTGTTCGAGGTTATCAGGCGTCCAGGCCTCGTTCGCATCCACGATCAGTTCGGATTCGGAGGCGGCCTTGCGGACGGAAGCGATCCGCGCGTCATCGCCGTCGCCGCCGAGCTTGATCTTCAGGAGCGGCCGGTGCGCGGCCTTGGCGGTCGCCGCCGCCATCGCTTCCGGCGTGCCGAGCGAGATCGTGAAGGCCGTCGTGCAGGGGCGCGGCGCGGGCCGGCCGAGCAGGCTCCAGGCGCGCCGGCCGGAACTCTTGGCCTCGAGGTCGAGAAGCGCGCAGTCCAGCGCGTTGCGGGCGGCGCCGGCCGGCATCGCGGCCTGCAGGGCGACGCGGTCCAGACCTCGGGCGAGCGGTTCCTGCATCGCTTCGAGGGCGGCCAGTGTGGCTTCGGCCGTCTCGCCATAGCGCGGATAGGGCACGCATTCGCCGCGTCCGATCTGGTCACCCTGGCTCACGGTCGCCACCACGGTGACCGCCTCGGTCTTGGCGCCGCGGCTGATGGTGAAAGCGCCTGCGATCGGCCAGCGTTCGATGCTGACGGCAAGCTTTCGAGATGCGCTGGAAGTCATTTTAAAATCTGGCAAATTTTCTGAACCTAAGCTTGCCCGCCGCTACCAACTATGGCTGGTTAGGGGCGAATTCAACAAGGCAGTATGGCGTGCGGAACCCTAGCGGTTTGCAATGCCGATGTATCAGCCGGGGGTGTGGGCATTGTGAACGGCGACCCGACACTGGAGCGGATAGCCAGGGGCAACGCGCTGGCGCTGTGCGCGGCCGGCCCGTGGATCGCGCGCTTTGCGCCGGCGCTGGAACGCATGGTGGCCGATGCCGAGAGGCTCAGCGGCACCCGGCCCGACATCTTCATCGACGTCTCGCAGGTGTCGAAGCTCGATACCTTCGGCGCCTGGCTGATCGAGCGGCTGCGCCGCAGCCTGACCCAGGGCGGCGTCGAAACAGAGATCGCCGGGCTCTCGGCCAATTATTCCAGCCTGGTCGACGAGGTGCGCCGCGTGAAGGCCCAGCCGGTCATTGAGACCGACCGGGTGACGATCACGGGCATGCTGGAGGGAATCGGCCGCACCGTCGCCGGCATCGGCGGCACCTTGATCGGGCTGATCGACATGCTGGGGGCGGTGCTCGCCGCGACCGGCCACGTTCTCATCCGCCCGCGCCGCTTCCGCCTGACCTCGACCATCCATCATCTGGAGCAGGTGTGCTGGCGCGCGGTGCCGATCGTGGTGCTGATCACCTTCCTGATCGGCTGCATCATCTCGCAGCAGGGCATCTTTCATTTCCGCAAATTCGGCGCCGACATCTTCGTGGTCGACATGCTGGGCGTGCTGGTGCTGCGCGAGATCGGCGTGCTTTTGGTCGCGATCATGGTGGCGGGACGCTCCGGCTCGGCCTACACCGCCGAACTCGGCTCGATGAAGATGCGCGAGGAGATCGACGCGCTGCGCACCATGGGTTTCGATCCGATCGAGGTGCTGATCCTGCCGCGGATGCTGGCGCTGGTGCTGGCGCTGCCGATCCTGGCGTTTCTGGGGGCGATGGCCGCGCTCTATGGTGGCGGGCTGGTGGCCTGGCTCTATGGCGGGGTCGAGCCCGAAGCCTTCCTGCTGCGGCTGCGCGACGCCATTTCGATCGATCATTTCGTCGTCGGCCTCGTCAAGGCGCCGGTGATGGCCGCGGTAATCGGCATCGTCGCCTGCGTCGAGGGCCTGGCCGTGCAGGGCAGCGCCGAGTCGCTCGGGCAGCACACGACATCCTCCGTCGTGAAGGGAATCTTCTTCGTGATCGTGATGGACGGCGTGTTCGCGATCTTCTTCGCCTCGATCGGAATGTGACCATGGCAGGCGACATTTCCGACGCCATCATCCGTGTCAGGGACATCACCGTGCAGTTCGGCAAGACGCGGGTGCTCGATGGCCTCAACCTCGACGTCAAGCGCGGCGAGATTCTCGGATTCGTCGGCCCGTCGGGCGCCGGCAAGTCGGTGCTGACGCGTACCATCATCGGGCTCGTGCCGAAGATCGCCGGACGTATCGAGGTGTTCGGCGTCGATCTCGATGCGGCGAGCAGCTCGGAGCGCCGCGGCGTCGAGCGGCGCTGGGGCATCCTGTTTCAGCAGGGCGCGCTGTTCTCCTCGCTCACGGTGCGGCAGAACATCCAGTTTCCGGTGCGCGAATATCTCAAGGTGTCGCAGCGGCTGCTCGACGAAATCATGGTGGCCAAGCTCGGCATGGTCGGCCTGCGGCCCGAAGTCGCGGACCGCTATCCGTCCGAGCTCTCGGGCGGCATGATCAAGCGCGTCGCGCTGGCGCGTGCGCTCGCCCTCGACCCCGAACTGGTGTTTCTGGACGAGCCGACCTCGGGGCTGGACCCGATCGGCGCGGGGGATTTCGACGAGCTGGTGCGCACCCTGCAGCGCACTTTGGGCCTGACGGTTTTCATGGTAACCCATGATCTCGACAGCCTTTATACGGCCTGCGACCGCATCGCGGTTTTAGGGAACGGTAAGATCATTGCAGCAGGTTCGATTGCGGACATGCAGGCCTCGCAGCATCCCTGGCTGAAGCAATATTTTCACGGCAAGCGCGCCCGCGCTGTGATCGGCTAGAGCATGATCCGGAAAAGTGGATACCGGTTTTCCGACAAGATCATGCTCAAACCAACGAGTTAGATAGGGCATGCCCCCAAAAGTGTGATCGGTTTTCGGATCAGATCGTGCTCAAACATGAGATAATGACGGGTCCATCGGCGGTGCCGGAGCAGGCCTAGATTTCGGAGTACCTTGAGTTATGGAAACGCGGGCGAATTACGTCCTGATCGGGGCCTTCACGCTGGCGGTGATCGCCGCCGCGTTCGGCTTTGTGCTGTGGTTTCAGAGCCTGCATGCCACCAAGCTGCGCAGCCCGATCCGCATCGTGTTCGAAGGGCCGGCATCCGGCCTGCGCAACGGCGGCAGCGTCAACTTTAACGGTATCAGGATAGGGGAGGTTGTCTCTGTCAAGCTCGACAACCCCCGGCGGGTGGTCGCGCTGGCGATGGTCGAGAACAGCGCGCCGATCCGCAAGGACACGCTGGTCGGCCTCGAATTCCAGGGCCTGACCGGCGTTGCGGCGATTTCGCTGAAGGGCGGCGAGGAAAACGCCGCGTCCGTGCCGCTCGACGAGGATGGCGTGCCGATGCTGACCGCCGATCCGAGCGCGCTGCAGGACGTGACGGAATCCATCCGCGCCACGCTGCAGAACGTCAACCGGCTGGTCGCCGACAATCAGGAATCGGTGAAGAACTCGCTGCGCAATCTCGAGACCTTCACGGCCGCGCTCGCGCGCAACTCCGAGAAGATCGACAATGTGATGCTCAGGGTCGACGGCGTGATGGGCAAGGCCGACAGCCTGATGCTCGGGCTGAACACGATCGCGGGCGGCTCCGCCGGCGGCGAGCTGAACCTGATGGTGAAATCGATCCGCGATCTCGCCGAGGATTTCGACAAGCGCTCGGGCGCTCTGATGGCCGATGGCCGCCGCACCTTGTCCGACATCAGCCGCGCCGTGAACAATTTTGACCGCAACCCGAGCCGCGTGATCTTCGGCGGCAGCAACAATCCTCCGCCGGTGGAGGCAACCGCTGCGACCCCGCCCAGAGGCGCGAACGCGGCAGCTCCGCCGAAGCCGCCGAGCGGGCAGAAGCGGCAGTAATCCGTAGAGTGACGAATAGATATCGACTCCAGCAGGCGTCATTGCGAGCGAAGCGAAGCAATCCATAGCTTCCGCGTGGACGGTATGGATTGCTTCGTCGCTTCGCTCCCTTGCACAAACGCTTCGCGTTTGTCGCAGGCAATGACGGCGAGCTGCAAATCGGCAACGCGTTGACGAAGAGCGGCTTAGTTGGCGCCTCTCGTTAGGCTTCCCTGACGGCCTTCAACCACACCGCCTCGAACTCGTCCTTCGTGATCGCCACAGGCTCGAACTCTGGATTTGCAGCAATCTCCGAAAGCGTCGACATTGGTTCGGGGCTTAGGGAAGTCGTCCCGCGAAACGTGGAGCGATCGGCATATCCGAACGACCCGTCGGAAAATACTTCCACTCTCCTGACCTCCCACCGCTCATTTTCCATCTCGCTGTAAAGCAAGATCGGCATGTCAGGATCGTCCTGTCTCCAGCTCACCTTGATGTAGATCATCGTCTTTCCATTCAAACGAACCGCAGCATAGCGCGGCATCTTCGATTGTGGTTGGAAAAACGAAACGAAGGCATTGTTTGGTCTGCTTGAAAGGTGCGGCGCGATGTTCACGGGTGTGCCGACCGCCGCGATCAGCTCGCGGTCTTGAGCCGGCCGTCGGTGCCGGCTTTCATGTACTCGTTGTACAGCTCGGCCCGGTGCGGGCGTCCGATCAGATAGCCCTGCATGTCGTCGCATCGTTCGCGCATCAGGATCGCGAGCTGCTCATTGGTTTCGACGCCCTCGGCGAGGACCGGAACGTTGAGTCCGTGGGCGAGCCCGATCACGGCGCGCACGATCGACAGCGAGCGCGCGCTGGAGCCCAGCGCCGCGACGAAGGAGCGGTCGATCTTGATGCGGTCGAGCGGGAACGCCTGCAGATAGGACAATGACGAGTAGCCGGTGCCGAAATCGTCGAGCGCGATCATGACGCCGAGCGATTTGAGCGATTGCAAGGTCTGGCTCGCGCGCGAGATGTCCTCGATCAGGACGCCCTCGGTGATCTCCAGCTCGAGCCGGGACGGCGGCAGGCCGCTCTCGCGCAACGCCCTGCAGACCTGATGCTCGAGATTTTCACGGCGAAACTGGGCGGCGGAGACGTTCACCGCAATGCGCACGGACTCGTCCCACGACGAGGCCTGCCGGCAGGCTTCCGTCAGGACCCATTCGTCGATTTTCGCGATCGAGCCGCTGTTCTCGGCGACCGGGATGAACTCTCCGGGCATCACCAGGCCGCGCAGGGGATGCTGCCAGCGCACCAAAGCCTCGAACCCGCATATCTTGCCGTCGCGATGACGTTGCGGCTGAAACTCAAGATACAGCTCGTTGTTCTCGACGGCCGACCGCAGGTCGTGCTCCATGGCGCGGCGATCCCGCAACAGCCGGTCCATCGCGCGGGTAAAGATGCGCGTCACGCCGCGCCCTTCCTTCTTGGCGCGATAGAGCGCCGCATCCGCATTGGCCAGCAGCGAGGCGGCATCGTCGCCATCGCGGGGATAGAGCGCTATGCCGATGCTGAGGTCGATGTCCAGCGCGCGGCCGTCGACCTCGATCGGGGGCCTCAAGGCTTCGCGCATTCGGCTGGCCACCAGCTCCGCGGCGCCGGGCAACGGCACCTGTTCGGTGATGGCGATGAATTCGTCGCCGCCGACGCGCGCGACGTAAGCGCCCTGGCAGGCCTGCCGCAGCCGCCGGGCCGCTTCCCGAAGCACGGCGTCGCCGGCGGAATGCCCGAACAGGTCGTTGACTTCCTTGAAGCGGTCCAGATCGATGCAAAGCACGGCGAAGCTGCCGCCGGCTTCGGCGGAATGCTGCATCAAGGTTGCAAGGCGAATGTCGAACGCGGCGCGATTGGGCAGATCGGTCAGAAGATCGTGCGAGGCCAGATAGCGGATCTGCTGCTCGGCGCGGTTGCGCTCGGTGACGTCGAATGCCACCGAGACCAGCCCGGCCTTGCCTTGATAGGGCAGCGGCCGCGATTCAATGACGACTTCGATTCTGTTGCCGCGGGACGTCTTGTGGATCACGGGTTCCTGCAGTGACCGGGCCGGCATTGCAGCAGAGGAACCATATGCGCTGAGATCGTGCTCCGACATCGAAAGCAGTTCTTCGCGTGCGTAGCCGTAATGGCTGCACATCGCGGCGTTGACAGCCAGCAGCCGCTGCGTCGTCGCATCCGCCACCCACATCGGCAGCGGGTTCTCCTCGAACAGCAGGCGGAACGAGGCCTCGCTGCGTTTCAGGTCGGTGATGTCGACACGGATTCCGATGCTGCCGCCGTCGGCGGTGCGCCGCTCCTCGATCCGGGTCCATCTGTCGCCCGGCAGCTCTTGCTCGTGGTAGCTTTGCGGCAGCGCGTGCCGGGCCATGCGCTCCCTCAGCCAATCCTCCTCGCGTCCAACGGCGTCGGCATATTGCTGGTGCTTGAGGCCGGCCCGAAGAATGTCCTCGAAGCGGGCGCCGTGAACGATGGCCGTCGCATTGGAAGCATAGAGCTTGGGATATTGCCGGTTCCACAGGACCAGCCGGTCGTCCTTGTCGAAGATCGCCAATCCTTCGGGCACGACATCCAGCGCTTCGGTCAGATAGGTGTGCGCGGCGCGGGCGCGCTCGGCCTCTTCGGCAACTTTGGCCTGGGTTTCGATCAGGCGGACGAAATTATCGAAGTTGGTGTTGATCATCCGGACGAACAGCACCAGCAGAAGGCCGAGATTGATGCCGATGCAAACCAGCAGCGGCTCGCCGGATGCGAGCAGCCGCGCCGCGAGCGGCAGCCCAGCAATGAACAGCGTCAGCCGCGATGCAGGCGGGAAGATGCCGAGACAATAGGCGGCGCCGATGCAGCCCATGAAGACGAGAAGCGAGATCGGCGCGCGAAGCGCGGGATCAACGGCTTCGATCAGCGCCAGGGTCCAGATCAGAAAGCCGGCGGGCAACGCGGCGGAAAGAATCCGCATCCGCGCCAGAAACCGGTAGGATTCTTCCGGCGTGAACTCGACCCCGCGCATCCTGATCCACTGGATCATTCTGAAGACGCTGATGGTCAGAAGCACGCCGGGCAGCGCGAATCTCAGCCAGGCATTGACGGATGAGGGAAGCACAAAGCCGACGCTGACGGCGTCGAGCAGGATCACGGCGTAGAGAATCGGAACCTGGTTGGTGAGGATGCGGAACTGCTCGCTCACCAGCGCGCGGCCGTGCGGTGTCGTGCATTCGCCGACGGCGAGCAAGCTCCGCGCCCTGCTGATCAAGTTCACGCCATCTCGTCCCGTCATGGGGCGGAAAGCTAGTCCTCAATCAAGAATCTCTCGTAAAAACTCTTGGTAGCAATGAAGCTAACATATGCGGATCGCCTGTTCCCGCACGCGATGTACGTCGGAATCCGGCAAATCCCGGCGCGCATCATGCAGCAAACACCGTGATTCTACGGAGACGCTGTTCACCAATGGCGAATGCGTGGATACGCGAGAAGCCGGGGTGTGACGCGCATCATCGGTGCTGAAAAGAAAAACGGAGGCATGGCTGCCTCCGTTCCTGTTCTGCAATCGATCTGGATATTACCCCAGGCGGCCTGCCGCATGCGCGAGCAGGGTGTAGACGAGCCCGGTCTCGGAGGTGAGGTGGCCGCGCAGCGCCTGCGGTCCGCGGTCCTCGCGCGCGACTTCGTCGAGCAGCCGTTCGAACTCCGCGATGTAGCGGTCGACGGTCTGCTTGAAGCCGCGATCGGCGCGGTACTTGCGCGAGACTTCGTCGAACGCCTTCTGGCCCGCCGGCGTGTAGAGGCGTTTGGTGAACGCCTTGCTCTCGCCGCGCTGGTAGCGATCCCACATCTCGGCGGCGAGGTTGCGGTCCATCAGCCGGCCGATGTCGAGCGACAGCGACTCCAGCGGATTGGCTGGGGTCTGTGGCGCGCGGCCGCGGGGCGGCTGTCCGGCACCGGCGTCGGTGCGATGGAGCAGGTCGGACAGCCATCCGTCGCGTCCGGCGTCCTGGCTTGCCGGGCTGACGGGCGGCGCTTCCGAGCGGCGCGGCGCCGGCATGCCGAGATCCGGCGGCGGCAGGGTCGACGCGCTGCCGACGTCGCGCATGCGCACCTCGCGTACCTCGTTGCGGCCGCCGGCGGCCGCCATCACGGGCTCGTCCTGACGCTGCGCGGCGGCGCGGCCGGAGGTCACGACATCGAGGCCGCGGCCGTGATGGGCGACGATCCGGTTGAGCTCGGCGAGCGCCTCGATCTGGTCGACGATCACCTTGCGCATCTGCGCGGTGTTGTCGGCGGCCTCCTGCGGCATCTCCAGCACGCCGCGGCGCAGCTCGTTGCGCGTCGCCTCGAGCTCGTTGTGCATCTCGGCCGCCATCTGCTTCATCGCCTGCACCATCTCGCCGAACTTTTCGGTCGACTGCTTGAACATCGCATCCGTTTCCTGGGTGCTGTGCTGGTACAGATCGTTCATCGCGTCGAGGGTCTGCTGCCGCTCGTTCTCGGCCGCGGTGCGCACCGCCTCGAACTGGCGGCTGATCGCCGCCGATCCGGCGCCGGCGGTTTCCGCGACCACGCGCGCGATGTCGCGGGCGCGCTCTTCGGCCGCGGCAAGCGATTCGTCGAGCAGGCCGGTGAAGCGCGACAGGCGCTGGTCGAGGTCGGTGGTGCGCAGGTCGATGGTGGTCACCAGCGACTCAAGCTGCGACTTGCGATCGGCGACCGACGCCGTGGTGGAGCGGTTGGCCTGTTCGACGACGCCGGCGGCATCGATCAGCGCCTTGCCGTGCTTCTCGAACTCGCTCGACAGCGAGCCGAGATTTTCCAGCGCCTTCGAGGTCTTGTTGTTGAAGACGCTGAGCTGGTCCTCCAGCGTCTGCGTGGCGACGCCGTTGCGGGCGGTGACGTCGTTCATGGCGGAGACGAAGTCGGCGACGCGGGTCACCAGCGCGCGTTCGAGCGAGTTGAGATTGTCGTGGGCGCCGGTCAGCACTTCCTGCAGCAGGATGTTGCCTTCGCGCAGCCGCTCGAACAGCGCCACCGTGTCGGTGCGCAGGATCTTGCTGGTTTCCTGCATCTCGGTGACGGCGGCGATCGAGACCTGGCGCGACTGGTCGATGGCCGAGCGCGACGACTGCTCGAGGTCCTTCAGCGACTTGGCTACCGCACCGGTGGCGAGGTCGCCCGCGGAGGTGATCGTGCGGGCGACTTCCGAGCCGTGCGTCGCCATCGATTGCGAGAACGCGTGGCCGCGGGTCTCGATCGACTTCAGGGCGTCGGCGGTGACGCGGTCGATGTCGGTCGTCAGCTGGGTGGTCTTGGTGCTGAGCGCCTCGACCAGCGAGCCGCGGCGGCTGTCCACGATCTGCGCCAGGCGGTCGGTCTGCTGCTGGACATAGGTGACGATCTCGTCGGTCTTGCCGGTCATCGTCGAGCCGAAATTGCTGCTGGCGGCGAGCACCGAGCGTTCGATGTCGGCCGAGGTCGACTTGACCTTGGAGGTGACCTCGTTGGTCGCGGCGATCAGCGCGCTCTGCGCGTTCTGCGCGGTGGTCTGGATCGTGTCGGTCGTGGTTGCCGCGACGACGCCGAGCGAGCGCTCCATGTCGGCGGCGATCGCCTTGATCTGGCCGGCGGCGTCGGCGGAGGTCGTGGCGAGCGAGCTCTGCGCCTCGCGCGCGGTGGTGAGGAGGGTCGCGGCGGTCTCGGAGCCGACCGTGGTCAGCGTGCGTTCGACGTCGATCGCCAGCGACTTGACGTGGTTGGCGGCTTCCGACGACGCCGTGATCAGCGTGTTCTGCGCCTCGCGCGCGCCCGTGGTGATCGATTCGGCGGTGGCATTGCCGGCCATCGAGAGCGACCGCTGCACGTCGGCGGTCAGCGACTTGATCTGGTCCGAGGCGTCGGCGGACGTGCTCATCAGCGTATTCTGGGCCTCGCGGGCGCCTGCCGTGATCGCCTCGGCGGTCGCCGTTCCGGCGATCGACAGCGACCGCTGCACGTCGGCCGCGAGCGACCTGACCTGATCGGCGGCTTCGGTGGAGGCGGTGACCAGCGTGCTCTGCGCGGCGCGGGCGCCTGCCGTGACGGCTTCGGCGGTCGCGGTGCCGGCGATCGACAGCGAACGCTCGACATCGGAGGCGAGCGACTTGACCTGGCTCGCGGCGTCGGCGGACGCCGTCACCAGCGTGGTCTGCGCCTCGCGCGCCCCGGCGAGGACCGATGCGGCGGTGGCATCGCCGGCCGCGGAGAGGGTGCGTTCGACGTCGGCGGCCAGCGACTTGATCTGTGCGGCGGCCTCGGAGGAGGCCGACACCAGCGTGGTCTGGGCGTCGCGGCTGCTGGTCAGGATCGAGCTGGCCGCGGTGGTCCCGACCGCGACGAGTGCGGCTTCGACTTCGGCCGACGTCAGCTTCAGCTGCGCGCCGACGTCGGAGGAGACGCTCAGCAGCGCCTGCTGCGCGGTGCGTGCGCCGGTCTGGATGGTTTCGCTGGTATTGACCACGAGGTTGGTCAGCGAACGCTCGGCGTCCTCGACATGCGACCTGATGCCGGAAGACAGCATCTCGGCGCGCGACATCAGGTCTTCGCTGGCCTGCCGGCCGCTGCTCTCGATGCGGCCCGCCACCGCCTCGATGCGCGAACCGAGCAGATCCTCGAACTGCGCCACGCGGGCGTCGATATCGGTGGCGATCCCGCCGACCCGGGTCTCGAGGCCGCTGGCAATGTCGCCGACGCGGGTTTCGAGGCCGCTGGCGAAATCGCCGACCTTGGTCTCGATGCTGCTGGCGATGTTGCCGACGCGCGTCTCGATGCCGTCGTGGATTTCCTGGAACCGGGCCTGGATGGTGTCGGTCAGATAGACGCTGCGGCCGTCGAGCGTTTCGGTGACGTTGGCAATGCGATGGTCGACCGCGGCAATCGCCTGCGCGGTGCCCTCGGTGAGCGAGGAGGTGAGGAGGGTGAGCCGCTGGTCGATCGACTGGATCGCCTGCGCGGCGCCGTCGGTCAGCGAGCCCGTCAGCGTGCTGATGCGGCCGTCGATGGTCTCGGTGACGGATTTGGCCCGGGTATCGAAGGTCGTTTCCAGCGATTTCAGGCGGCCGTCGACGGTTTCGTCGAACAGCCTGATCTTGGTGTCGAGCGAGGCGTCGAGATGGTCGACGCGGTTGCCGAGGGTGGTTTCGAACTGCAGCAGCCGCTGATCGAGGGACGCCGTGATCTCGCCGCTGTTCGAGGTCAGGCGGGTATCGAAAGTGTCGACGTAGTTCTTCAGGCTGTCGGCAATCGCCTGGGTCCGCGCACCCATGCGCTCGACGATCTCGCCGCCGAAGGTCTTGACGGTGCGGTCGAACTCCGAGATGTGGCGGGTGATCAGCGCTCCCAGCGTGCCGCTGTCGCGGGCGAACTTCTCCGCGAGTTCCGAACCCTGGTTCTTCACCAGCTCGTCGTAGGCGCTCATCTGCAGCGCGAGGCCGTCATGCGCGTTTTCGGTCTGGCTGATCACCTTGGCGACCAGCGTGTTCACGGTGACGTCGAGCGCGTCGCTCGCCTTGTCGCCGGAGGTGAGGATGCGGCTGGCGAGGCGGTTGCCGGCTTCGTCGATCTTGTTGACGAGGTCCCCGGAGCGCAGCTCGAGCTCGAGCAGCAGCGAATCCGAGGAGTTCTTCAGGGAGTCGTGGACCTGCTCGGTGCGGTCGGAGATGCCGTCGACGATGGTCGAGGAGCGCTGCTCGAATTCGCTCGTGATGCGGTCGATGCGCTCGTTCAGCATTTCGTGGACGCGGTCGGCGAGATCGACGAACTCGTCGTGGACATGGCCGGTCTTGAAATTGAGGCTGGTGGTCAGCCGCTCGGAGGCGTCGAGCACCGCGCGCGTGGTCTCGGCGCTGGCTTCCTCCAGGCGGTCGAGCAGGTCGCCGCCGCGCTCGCCGAGCGCGAGGATCATGTTGTCGCCGGCGTGGCTGAGCGCGCTCGTGATGTGCTGGCCGCGCTCTTCCAGCGCGCCGGTGATGCTTTTCGCGACCTCGTCGACGCGCGAGGCGATCGCGTCCGAGATCAGCGCGATGTCGTGGCGCAGGTCGATCTGGACGCCGGAAATGGCGCTGCGAACCTGCTCGGCCTGGCCGACCAGATTGTCGCGCTGATGGGCGATGTCCTGCAGCAGCGCGCGAATGCGCACTTCATTGTCGGTATAGGCGCGCTCGAGGGCAGCGACTTCGTTGGCGACCAGCGTTTCCAGTTCGCCCGCGCGCGCGATCGCGCGCTCGACGCCGTCGCCCATCGCGGCGACTTCGCGGCGGATCGCCTGGCCGACGGTCACCATGGAATCGGCGGCCGCGCCTTCGGGCTCGGAGAAGCGGATCGCGACCTGCGCCATCGACTGCGCGATCATCCGCATTTCCTGGCCGCGCCAGGCGAGGCTGGCGAGGAAATAGAACAGCAGCACGGGCGCGAAGAACAGCGAGGCAAGGCCGGCCAGCACCAGCACGCCGCCGCTTTGTCCGATCGCCGCCTGCAGCGAGGGCAGGAAGGCCGCGGTGAGCAGCGCGCAGCCGACGATCCAGACGCCGCCGAAGATGCTGGCGAGCGTGTAGACGCTGCGGGCCGGGCGGTTCTTCTGGATGGCCTGCAGAATCTGCCCGATGGTCTCGCGATCGTCATTGGCGGCGCGACGGGGGCTGCGCGGCTCCTCGATCGAATCGAACGCAGTACGCTCCGCGTTCGGACGCGCGTCGAACGCGGTCTCGGGGAAGGCGGGCGCGGCAGAGGGCATGCTCGGCGGGACGATTTCGCCGCCGATCGCATTTCGGCTGGGGTCGACGGTGGTATCGCTGATGTTGAGCGCTTCCTGAATGGCGGACAGCGCAACTTCAGTGGGATCTTTGACCTTCTTCGGATTGTTCGCCATGTCAGTCCGAGCCCTCTTAACTTAC
>Ga0102590_1004063_pt1 | contig 13152 bp, 14 predicted proteins | sample AraplaMF_Col_mMF_FD_76859 | JGI IMG/M metagenome (GOLD analysis project Ga0102590, IMG submission 76859) | Arabidopsis root microbial communities from the University of North Carolina, USA - plate scrape MF_Col_mMF | ecosystem: Host-associated > Plants > Roots > Endosphere | place: USA...
CGGCCTATCCCGTTGGCTCTACCCATCCGACCGACCCAGGACGCCCAGGTGGCCGCGGGCATTGAGTTATTTTGTCACCTCGTCGATTGAACCGGAACAAATCTCAGACCAGTGCGTTTCGTAGCCTTCGCTGGGGAGGGTGTCGAATGTCGCGCGCGAACTACTACAGAGAGCAGGCCCAAGTTTTGGCCGCTTTGGCGTTGGCCACTGAGGATCCCAAAAAGGCTGAAAGCTACAAGCTGGCCGCGCTGGAGCATCTGGAACGTGCTGATGAATCAGAGCAATCTGCAACGGCTTACGGTGGGCAAGAAGGAAAGACACCGTAAGGACGCCGAGTTGAACGCCATGAGTGTGACCGGCTTGGCTCTCGCTCTCAAGACTTGCTGGTACGCTGTTGCTCTCTCAGTACCTTAAGCCGGCCGTCAGCCGTGGCAGCCAGCGGCAAGCCAGGGCACTTCAGTTAAAGGCTGGCAAAATAGCAACCAATCCCCGCCCCGACAGCTACCCTAAACAAAGGTGGCCGCCACGCCCGGCATGATCGCGCGGTGCGATTGCAGCCCGCGTCGGTGCAAAACTAACTTTCCACAGGGGTGGACTGGTCCGGTCTCTTGGGGTATTTTGATCACAGTCAATCGCTTCGCTCGAAACCCGCCCGCAGAATTGCGCGGCGGGTTTTTCGTTAGGCCGATGCGCTCGATGCGCGGTGGCGAAGGGCCCGTATTTCACGCCAACACCGAGGTTGCGGATTCCGACGCAGCCCAACACCGGTCATGCATGGTTACAAGTAACGGGACAAAGGAAGCGCTTGCATTAAAGCTGGGCAAGTACCTCCGCATTAAGTACGTGCCAAAATGCCTATGTGGCTTGTGGAAAGGGATCGTCGACCATATTTGCTCCGGGGATTTGGGGCGATCCCAAACTTTAGCGTCGGTTCCATCATGAGGGGCCAATGGACGACACCGCAGCCGATCAGATTCCAGATCCGTTATTTCTGGTATGGGCCAAAGCGTTCGAGAACAAACGTTTTCATGATGCGCTCGCGATAGCATTCGCGAACTGTCTCGTTGCCCGTGAAACGAAAAATGAAGAGTTCGAACAGTCTTCACTGACTGTTCTGAGGGGCGCCATCGACGGACTCCTGCCCCCGGATGATCCGGCCAACAAGCACGAATGCTCGTTCTGCGGCCGCAGCCCGCCGGATGTCCGTCTCGCGGCAGGCCCCAACGTCTTTATCTGCGACGGCTGCGTGACGATGCTGGCGGAGGACGTGTTTTCGGCTCCTGCTTGAAAGCTGGTGGCAATGCACGATGATCTGGATCTATTGTCGCCTTGGGCTTGTGCAAAACTAAGTTTCCACAGGGATGGACTGGTCCGGTCTCTTGGGGTATTTTGGTCATAGTCGATAGCTTCGCTTGAACCCGCCCGCTGAATTTGCGCGGCGGGTTTTTTATTGGGCCGACGCGTTAGATGCGCGGTGGCGAAGGGCCCGGATCATACACCATCACAGGGTTATGGATTCCCGGCTCGCGTGAGCGCCCCCGGGACGATGACGCCTGTCTTCAAGACCGAGGACAACAGCATGACATTCCAAATCGCGCGGTCCGTGATCAACGGGCTAGGGTACGACTATGCCGGGGCGGTCGAGGCATTTCGCCAGGCCAAGCTGGCGCACCGCTTCACCGGCGACATCGCGCCGTCGGCGCCGGCAATCATCGAGCACGCGGTCACGCGCGTGCCAATCCCAGGCCAGGCCGACGATTTCGTCACCGATTACGACGTGATCGAAGATATTCCGGTGCCGACGCTGGCCGAGCGCAAGCAGGCACTGGTCGGCGCCGTCCGCGCCATGGAAGCCGCGGCGCTGGCCAGGATCATCTCGCCCGCCCGCGAACGCCTGATGGGGCTCGACATCAATGCCGTCTACGTCAAGCCGGAGGCAGAACGCAGCGATGCCGATCGTGCGCTGCTCTGCAGGATGAGCCAGCTCGCCGCGCGCAAAGAGGTGGTCTACCGCCACAGCGCAATGCTGGAGGTCGCGGTCGAGGAACTGACCGAGGCGACCATCGACGGCTGGAAACCGGCTGACTTTCCACGATGACTGGCGGCCTTTCAGATCCCGGCACATCGAGGCTGCCGAATGATGTGACGACGAAGACGAGAACCCACGAAAATGGCAGGCAAGTCCTCCAGGCAGTTGTGGCGGCTGAACAATCTCTACATCGTCACCGACAAGTCCGGGCGCCGCGTGCCGTTCGTCATGAACACGGCGCAACAAACGTTGTTCGACGACATGCACAATCAGAACGTGATCCTCAAGGCGCGGCAGCGCGGCTTCACCACCTTCATCCAACTGCTGATGTTGGACAGCTGCCTGTTCAACGCCGATATCCGCGCCGGCACCATCGCTCACACCATGGCAGACGCTCAGGTGATCTTTCGCGACAAGATCCGATTCCCCTACGACAACCTGCCGGACGGCATCAAGAACCTGGTTCCGGCGCAGAATGACAACGCCACCGAGCTGCTGCTGGCCAACAATTCGAGCGTCCGGGTCGGGGTATCGCTGCGCTCCGGCACGCTGCAATACCTGCACGTCTCCGAATACGGCAAGATCTGCGCAAAATTTCCGGAGAAAGCCCGCGAGGTGCGTTCCGGGGCGCTCAACACCGTGGACAAGGACGGCATGGTCTTCGTCGAGAGCACCGCGGAAGGCCAGGACGGGCATTTCTTCGAACTGTGCCAGACCGCGCGAACCAAACGTAACGCCGGCGAAGCACCGACGCCGATGGACTTCAAGTTTCACTTCTCGCCCTGGCATGAGGACGAGGCCTATGCGCTGCCGGCGTCGTCGGTGGACATCCCGGCCTCGTATCTCGACTACTTCGCCAGGCTGGGCGGAATCGGCATCCGCCTGACGCCAGCGCAGAAGGCTTGGTACGCCAAGAAGGCAGAACAGCAGCAGGGCGATATGAAGCGGGAGTTTCCCTCCACCCCAGACGAAGCGTTCGAGGCGGCAATCGAGGGCGCTTATTACGCCGATCAGCTGGCGCGGATGGAACTGGACGGCCGGCTGACCCGGTTGCCGATCGACACCGGCATCCCCGTCATGACGAGTTGGGACCTTGGACTCAACGATGCCTGCACCATCTGGTTCGTCCAGGTGGTTGGGCGTGAAATCCGCTGGGTGGACTATTATGAGAACTCGGGTTTTGGGCTCGAGCACTATGTGCAGGAGCTGAAGAAGCGCCGCGAGCAGCACGGCTTTACGTTCGGCGCACATTATTTCCCGCACGACGTCAACAACGGCGAGATTTCCAACGGCAAGAGCCGGTTCGACACCCTGGTCAACCTCGGAGTGACGCCCGTCGCGGTGCCGCGGGTGCAAAACATCAATGACGGCATCAATGCGGTGCGCCGCATGCTAACGACGTCGCTGATCGATCCGATCCGCTGCGACTGCGGCCTCAAAGCCTTGCGCAACTACCGCAAGGACTGGGATGAGGACCGCGCCACCTTTCGCGACAAGCCGTTCCACAACTGGGCTTCGCACGGCGCGGACTCGTTCCGCAACTTCGCACAGGGCTTTGTCGAGCCGGAGATCGTCAAGCCGCGGGGAAGGTATCGCAGCAAGGCGGGCGGCGGGTCGTGGGAGTCCGCGTGAACCCGCCTGTCCGAACCATGAGTGCTGCAACGTGCAGGGACGCCATATCCCGTATGTCGCTTCGCTCATCCAAGCTGCCGCCTCGCGAACTCAGTTTGATACCCCAGGGATAGAGTCCATTCGGCCCAGGATTTCGCTTCTTGATCGACCGCATCTTGCGGTGGCGCCGCGATTTCCTCAGTCCCCTCTCCGGGCAATCCCCACCGACACGACTGCCACTCACCCGAACACTGTCGACGCGGTCACGCCGCTGCTGGGCAGCATGACGCAGTGCAGATCGCGGAGACATTTACAATGGGTCTGCTGGATGACTTCCCGCTTGACGGATGGCGCGGATTACTCGGCGCTCCGATCAATCGCGCGCCGCTGCTCGTGCCACTGATGGAGGCCACTGACAACATCGGTAGCCATCAATATCAGCCGACGACTGCTTCACCGCTTGCAAGCGCTGTGATGGCCCCGATCAACGGCGCGGGCCGCAGTCAACCCGCAGGCACCGATGGTTGGGTGCCACGGCAGCTGCCGCCGCAGCACCTGACCATACACGCGCTACGGATGAAGGGCGTGCCCGAACCCCACATCGCCGCGGCAACCGACAACCCGGAACTGATGCGGCACCTGATTTATCGGAATTTCGGCCATGGTTCTGCCACCACCGATGGACCGTCCGGCCCAACCGGAATCGACGGCAATCGCTGCGCATGGCCCAGCATTGATCCGCTGCATTCGATGGATGCAACAGGATCGCTGGCAGACGATCGATTGGCTATCAACCCACTGAGCCAGGTTCGAGATGGCTTCCCCGAAGGGCAACCGGGTACTTTGTCGAGCACTCTTCGAAATTCTTCGGTTCGGAACGTCGCCAATCCCGCGCTGGTGCAACTCGCGCAGTATCGTCCGGCGCGACCGGCGCTGCCGATACCTCCGCTGTTCAGTCCGGGAACGTCCGAGAACAAGGAATGGACCGATGGCTTCATCGCGTCGAACATGCGCGCCGGCCGGACAATCGGAGACTGGCTTCGGGGCATCTTCCATAACGACGAGAACGTCGTCCGACCGCCTCCAGGGTCCCGCCCCATCAATGAGACGCCTTGGTCCGGCGACCATACCGAGATAAAAGACGCCGTGGGAACTACCCCGAAAGGTAACGTAAAGATTTCGCCGGATGGTGACGTTTGGGTGCAGAATCGTAACGGAAGCTGGACCAACCATGGGCCAGCAGAGAATTTTACAGGTTCAGGCAAACCACGCGGACGGCGCGAAACGGACCGAGATTGATGATGACAGAGCAAGATCCTGATGAAGACCAAAGCGACCTCAGATATCGAGTTCGGCTGCTGATCCACCATCCGAACATGGATCCCAGTCGCATTACCAAAGCCCTGGGAATAACACCTCATCTGTCCGTAATGGCGGGCGGAGAGCGAAGGACCCGCACCGGCGCCGTGCTCCCCGGCCCTCACGCATTCAGCATCTGGAGCTACTCGTTTTCCGTCGAGGGGAAGCGTCATTTTTTTTCTGATGTCGAGAGGATGGCCGACACGCTGGAGCCGCATAAGGATCTTCTCGCTGAAATTGACAGCAGCGGCGGTTCTATCAATCTCATCTTCGACCTGCCTGGCGACGTCAATCTCGGCAGCGAACTTGGATGGCGCGAGATGGCGCGGCTTGCCGATCTGCATGTTGTTTTGGGGATAGAGGTGTTTCCAGATTTCAGATAGCCCCGTCCACGCCGCGTATGACAGGTGCTCGCATGCGTGATAAAGCCTCATGGCATCCGATTTCGTTTCGAGGCTAGGGCATGCGCGCGAGATTCCTGATCCGGGCTTACAAGGCGAGATACCGCGATCAAAAGCTCGAACTTGCCGAGATCAGGAAGCACGTCCGGCGGGACGATGTAGCGTGCGACGTTGGCGCCCACAAAGGGAGCTATCTGTTCTGGCTGGCGCACTGGTGCCGCGATGGCCTGGTGATCGCGTTCGAACCGCAGCCTGTGCTGGCGACCTATCTGCGCGCCATCGCAAAGCTGTTCCCACTGCGGTTTCGCAACGTCATCATCGAGGAAACGGCGGTCTCCTCAGCGTCCGGAACGCTGGTCCTGTACGTTCCGCAGGACGGATCGCCGGGGGCATCGCTGGTGCGGGGCGCGGTCACCGAGGTCCGCAAGATGGTCGATGTGCCGACCACCTCGCTCGACGAGGTCTTCAAGGATTACAGGCGCCGCGTCGCCCTGCTCAAAGTCGACGTGGAGGGTGCCGAGCTTGCGGTGTTCAAGGGAGCAGAACGGCTGCTGACGCGGGATGGCCCACTGCTGGTATTCGAATGCGAAAACCGGCATCTGGAAAGCGGGCGCGTCGAGGACGTGCTGGCTTACCTCGTGCGCCTCGGCTACGGCGGCCATTTCGTCAATGGCGACCGGCTGACGCCGATTTCGCAGTTCGACGCTAAGCTTCATCAGAAGCAACAAGGCGAAGGATTCTGGAATTGCGCCGGCTATTGCAACAATTTCATCCTCGCCAAACGCCCTGACGCCGATCACGCGGGCCGCTTGTAACTCGCCTGATGCGTGGTGGCGTAACGCGCATCGTGGTGCGCGACCCAGACCATGAAGCCCGACACGGTCAATGCAAAGGCAACGACGAATGCTTTGAACATAGCAATCTCCCTGAAGCCTTTATGTAGGTCTTCGGAAGCCGACGGCCAGTTCAATGAACGGGATTTAACGTCTGATGGCCAACGTGTTGCCGCATCAGCGCCATGAAGCTGAACGGATGTTCATTCAGCCGTCGCTCATTGAGCGCGAAGTTTCCGGATAGGCGCGGCCGATCAATGCACCACCATCTCGCGAAAGCCGCTTGAAAGAATTGCAGGAGGTCAGCGATGGACGGTCCCGAAAAGCCGCCAGTTGCCAATACTGTTACGCCGGAATGGTCGGATCCACGACAGCCTTCACTTGGGCGATGCCTGGCCGACTGCGCAGCAGATCACTATGGTTTGACGGGACTCCTGGGCCGAGGTGCGGTGGGAGCAGCATCTATCCCATTCCCGAAGGCCTGGATTGGTGCGCGGACAGTGATGGGAGCGAGCCCGAATACGAACGCGCTCAGCGCTCTTGGCCACTCTTTTCCATCGCTGAGTCCGCGGATTGGCCCCAGGGTCCTTTGCACGCGTCGCCTGCTTGGTATCCTGGGGCGTGCAGTGCCTGGCGTCAGCGCAGGGCTATTAGCCTACGACGCGGGTGCGATCGGGCTGTGCACTTACGGATGCCTCAATTCCGATCCACAACAGGACAGCGAGCCATGACTAGCCTTGCCGACGTCGAAGAAGAAGTGTTCAGGGTACTAGGAACGCTGATACCGCGCGGCACTGTCATCAAGCCCGATCAATGGCTGCTCGCGGATTTGAAGCTGTTGTCCGATGATGCAACGCAAATGATCATCGACCTGGAAAGACATTATCATATCAAGACAACGCAAGCCGAGTGGAATACGGTTTTAACCGTCCAAGACACGATCGATGTGATAGCCCGGCACGTTGTGAAATAACACTCTCAACTTCTATCGGCACACACGCGCAATTCCGGCTCTCCGGCAACGAGCAAGTCGACCTCGAGGACAACTCATTTTCATTTGGACTCATCTCATTCGTCTTGGGCGCTGCCCTGAAAAGCGATCGGGAAGGTTCTGGAAGTTTTCTGAGATTCCCGGTTCAGACTGCCACCGCGGCGATTTTTCGCCCGTGAATCACCAATCCGTGTTGCCCGTCGCTGGCCGGCGAATCTTTTCGGCCAGCCTTCAGGCGGAAGACGGCGCCCGATCAACAGAAAGGCCGCTGCACTCCTTCGAAAGCCATTCGCATGACCGCACCCGACATCGACACCACGGCCGGCTTGACCGAAGCCACGCCCGACCAGGAAGCCCTGTTCAGAAAACTGAAGAGCTGGTTCCTGGCCGATTTCGAAAAGCAGGCGGAATGGCGCGAGGCGGCGCGGGAGGACTTTGCCTTCACCTCGGGCGACCAGCTGTCGGAGGCCGACAAGCAGAAGCTGCGCGACATGAACCGGCCGATCATCATCATGAACCGGGTCGAGCCGATCGTCGACAGCGTCTCCGGATCGGAAGTCGCCAACCGGCAGGAGGTGCGCTTCATCCCGCGCAAGCCGGGCGACGTCACCGTCAACGAGGTGCTGACCTCGGCGGCCAAATGGTTTCGCGACCAGTGCGACGCCGAGGACGAGGAATCCGACGCCTTTCGTGAGATGGTGGTGTGCGGCATGGGCTGGACCGAGACCCGGCTCGACTATGAGGACGACCCGGACGGCGCGCCGAAAGTTGAGCGCCGCGATCCGCTGGAGATGGTGTGGGACTCCACCGCCAGGAAGCGCAACCTGGTCGACATGCGGCGACTGTTTCATGTCTGCCGCAACATCCCGATCGACGAGGCGCGGGCGCTGTGCCCGAACGACGATTTCGACGACACCGACTACGACGCCTCGTGGGTCGACAACAAGGAGGCGAAGGACGCGCACCACAACAACAGCTGCTTTTACGACAAGGACGATACCGGCAGCGGGCAGGAGAACGATAAGACGGTCACCATGGTGCGCGCGCAGTGGTGGGAACGCATCCCGGTGTGGCGGGTGATGGATCCGACCAATCCGGAAAATATCCTGACGCTGGAAAAAGACGAATTCGACGATCTGAACAAGAAGATCGAAATGGCGGGTGGGACAATTCGCTACGCCAAGCAGACGCGAAAAGTATTCAAGCAGGCCTATCTCGGCGCCATCCTGCTCGAGATCGGCGAGGCGCCGTGCAGGGACCACTTTTCCTTCAAGTGCATGACCGGCAAGCGCGACCGCAACAAGAACAATTTCTACGGCCTGGTGCGGGCGATGAAGGACCCGGCGCGTTGGTCCAACAAGTGGATGAGCCAGACCATGCACATCATGAACACGTCAGCCAAGGGCGGCATCATGGCGGAGCGTGGCGGCTTCTTCGAGAACGACATGGAGGGGGAGGAGAGCTACGCCCGGCAGGACCAGGTGACGTATCTGAAGGCTGGCGCGCTCAGCGGCGCCAACCCGAAATTCGCCCCGAAACCGCAGGCGCAGTTTCCGGCCTCGACGTTCCAACTTATGAATTTCGCCATCACCTCGCTGCGCGACGTCACCGGCGTCAATGTGGAGATTCTGGGCATGCAGGCCGGCGCCAGCCAGGCAGCTAGCCTCGACCTGCAGCGCAAACAATCGGCGATGACCATCCTGCAGCCGCTGTTCGACAGCCTGCGGCGCTATCGCAAGGAGCAGGGCCGGCTGCTGCTGTACTTGATTGAGAATTACCTGTCCGACGGGCGGCTGATCAAGATCGTAGGCTCCGAGCAGGCGCAATACGTGCCGCTGATCCGTCAGCCGGGAGTGACGACCTATGACGTGATCGTCGACGAATCGCCGTCGTCGCCGAACCAGAAGGAAGCGACCTGGGCGATGCTGCAGCAGATCCTCCCTGTGGTGGGCAAGATGCTGCCGCCGGCGACCTGGCTGGCGCTTTTGAAATACTCGCCGCTACCGACGTCTGCCCAGCAGGACATTTCGCAGAGCATCGCGCAAGCGCAGCAAGGCCAGCATACCGATCCGGAGGCGGCAGAAGTAGCGGCCGAGCTGCAGACGCAGAACGCCAAGGTGCAGGCGGAGATCGCCAACCAGGGCAAGGTGACCGATGCGAAGATCGCCAACATGATGCGGGAGGCCGAGGCGCAGCGCCAAGTCGAGCTCGCCAGGGCGCAGCACGAAGGCATGGTAAATGCGCTGACGACGCCGGTTCTCGGAGCCGACGGCCAGCCCGTGCATCCTGGCGCCGACGCAGCGGCGTTGGTGATGTCGGTGATGTCAGAGATGCGCCGCGACATGCAGACTCTGGCGGCGACGATCAACGCGCCGAAACACGTGATCCGCGATCCGCAGACCGGGGAGATCACCGCGGTGGTGCCGATGAAGTTGAATTGAAGACCTGTCCGCGAGTCACGGGCCGGCCTCACGTCCCAGCGGACGCAGGGACACCTCAGCGAGCGTGATTGCGCCCGTCGCACCCGGCGTCGAAGTTCGTAAGATCGTCTGTCCCAGCGCTAAACGCTAGTCCGCACCGTCTCGCCTTTGCATGGGCCGTGCGGCTGTCACCTTCCTTCATCGGCGCCGCCAGGGGTTATGGGTCGTGGCTGGTTGGCCAGGACGACCCGTGGAGGGGCCGCGCCACCCCTCGTCCGCTCAACAGCCGGCTTTTCAACAAGGAGGCCCTTATGGCCGCATACAACAAATTCAACCAGTTCGTCGAGGATCTCTGCAAGAAAGTGCACAACCTCGACACTGATACGCTGAAAGTGATGCTGACCAACACGGCGCCGGCGGCCACCAATGCGGTGAAGACCGACGTCACCGAGATCAGTGCCGGCTTTGGCTATTCTGCCGGCGGCACGCAAGCCGTGTTTTTCTCCGGCGCGCAAACATCCGGCACATTCAAACTGGTGCTGGCCGACGTCACCTTCACCGGCGCCGGCGGATCGATCGGGCCGTTTCGTTATGCGGTGCTCTACAACGATACGCCGACCAGCCCGGCCGATCCGCTGATCGCGTGGTGGGATTACGGCACGGCAATCACCGTGACCAACGGCAACAGCTTTTCCGTCGACCTCGACCAGGCTGGCGGTGTGTTCACCCTGACCTGACAGGGCACAGCACATTCTTCCCCACACCATCTCCGTCTTCTTTTCGACAACCGCGGCAAGACGTGGATGGCCGGACTAAATCCGGCCATGGCGATCTTGCTGCCGCCGCTGCATCTTCACAGGAGTCATCATGAGCACGACACAAGATCTGCTCCGCACCCGCTTCACCGAGGCCTGCGCCGAGCGCGACGCGATCGCGGCGCAGACGATGCCGTTGCGCGAGCAGCGCGACGGCATTCTGGCCAAGGCGGCCGCGGCGGCCTCCAAGGCGGAACCATTGACGGCAAAGCTCAAAGATCTCGAAGCGCCGCTGTTCGATCTGCACAACGAGATCGCCACCATCAGCCGCGCACTCGGCGGCCGGACGGCCGGCTAACCGCCATGGGGAAGCTTTACAACCTCGCGCGGATGACCACCGCGACCACAGGAACCGGCACCATCACGCTCGGTGCGGCGGTCTCCGGTTATCTGACCTTCGCGCAGGCCGGCGTCGCCAATGGCGACACCGTCTCCTATGGAATCAGGGACGGCGCCAACAGCGAAGTCGGAACGGCGCCCTACACAGCATCCGGCACGTTGCTTGGGACGCGGTCCGTCACCAGATCGACCAACAGCAACGCCGCGATCAACCTTTCCGGATCGGCGGAGGTGTACATCACCACCCGCGCTGAGGATATCCTTGGCCGCGTCACCAAGCAGCTGTTCACGGCTTCCGGCACCTATACGCCGACGCCCGGCATGGTGGCTTGCGTCATCGAATGTGTTGGCGGTGGCGGTGGAGGTGGCGGTGCACAATCGATCGCCAGCAACAATGGCGCAGGCGCGGGTGGCGGCGGAGGCGGCTACTCGCGGACTTATGCCACAGCGGCAACGGTAGGCGCTTCGCAGGCTGTTACGATCGGCACAGGCGGCACGGCAGGTACCACATCCGGCACGGCCGGCGGCGCGGGCGGCAACACCAGCGTGGGGACGCTTTGCATCGCCAATGGCGGCGGCGGCGGCGCCGGCGAGCCGGGCGGCGGCGCGTTCGTTGGCGCAGGTGGCGCCGGGGGCGCGGCCGGCACGGGTGATTTTGCGGCGACGGGTGGCGCCGGACAGGCAAGCCTGGCTTTCGGCAACAATACAAGCTTTGCCCTGCCGGGCATCGGTGGCAATTCCGCAGTCGGTGGCGGCGGGAAAGTTACGTCACAAGCCAGCGGCAGCAATGGTGGATCATACGGCGGCGGCGGCGGTGGCGGATCAACTTTCAACGGTGGGGGCAATACTTCGGGCGGCGCCGGTGCCGCCGGCGTCGTCATCATCACCGAATATCTGAACAACTGACATGCCCGGATTCGACGCACTCGGCACGCTGGCGCTTGGCCAGGTCGCAAACCAGGGCGCGGTTACTTCGGTTCTTGTTGCGGGGGCCGGCTCCTACGCGCTCGCGGCCAATGCCACGGATGGCCGTGACTTCCTTTTCGCGACCACCGGCGGCTATGCCATCACCGGCAACGCCGCGTTCGGCGGATCCTTGCTGCCCGCGCCCGCCGGCAGCTACGCGCTCGGCGGCACGCCCGCACTGTTCGCCGGTACGATCGCAGCCGCGGCTGACGGCTTTGCCATCGGCGGACAGACGGCGGCCTTCAAGTCGACATTTGCCGCCCCGGCAGGCGCGTATGCGATCAGCGGCGGCGCGACTGCATTCCAGACCTCGCTGCCCCCGCTCTCCGGCGGTTACGTTCTCAGCGGCGGTTCGTCATGGCTGCCCGGCACTATGCGCGTCGACGGCGGCGGCTATGTCGTTGCGCTCGGCGAATACGCGTTGCGCCGCAGCGGCGGCGACTATGATCAGGTCTACGGCGGCATCGGCCACTACCTCGAGGAACTCGAGCGGATCCGGCAACTCGCCAGGATCACCCGCAAGACGCCGGCGCCGATCGTTCACGAGACCGGGCCGAGGTTACCGCCGATCGCGCCGTCAGTCGCGGAGCCGATGATGCCACAACCGGATCCGCGGCAGATAATCGCCCGCCGCTTGGAGGCGGAAAAGTTACAACGGCAGGCCGCAATTGCGATGCGGCGACGGCGGGAGGCCGAAATTCTGCTGCTCGCTTGCTAGCTCGTTCTTTGCCTTCAAGTGAACCGGAGCCCCCCAGGATCAGGCGCCGGCGGCATGCTCGACCCGAAAACGTTATAGCAAAATTCCCGGACCACCGGGTTTCGCGCGCGGCGCCCCGCGCCTCTGCACCGTCAGCAAACGGCACAAGGCAAACACACATGTCAGATACCGATCTCGGCGCCACGCTCACGCCGGAAGAGAACCAGTTTTTTGAGACCGGCGGCAATTCGGAGATCCCAGACGCCGGCACGAACGGCAATTCAGCCGAAGGCGGCGCGTCCGGCGAGGGCAGGCCGACTGACGGCCCGCCTTCAGGCGAACAGACCCGCGCCGAAAAGATGGTTTCGCTGTCTGCGCTGCACGAGGAGCGCGGCCGGCGCAAGGCCACCGAGAGCGAGAAACGCGCGCTGGAAACCCAGCTCGCCGAGTTGCGCGGAAAATTCTCGATCATCGAGCGGCTGCAAGGACCGCAATACGAGGCCCCCGCCCCCACTGTCGAGAATGACATCTTCGGCGTGGTGAAGAACACCACCGAGAGCCTTGCCGAGATCCAGCGCCGGCTGCGCGCCGAGGACGACCAGAAGCGCGCCGACGGCGAGCGCGGCCACCTGATCACGGCGTACCGGATGGATGCCGCCCGGTTCGAGGCGAAGACCCCTGACTTCAAGGA
>Ga0102590_1004067_pt1 | contig 13121 bp, 10 predicted proteins | sample AraplaMF_Col_mMF_FD_76859 | JGI IMG/M metagenome (GOLD analysis project Ga0102590, IMG submission 76859) | Arabidopsis root microbial communities from the University of North Carolina, USA - plate scrape MF_Col_mMF | ecosystem: Host-associated > Plants > Roots > Endosphere | place: USA...
GGGTCAATTTTCGATCGGCAACATAACCATCAATCGTCTTGGCTTCGGTGCCATGCGTGTTACGGGCCCAGGTATCTGGGGACCGCCTGCGGATAAGGCAGGAGCATTGGCCACCTTGCGCCGCCTGCCCGAGGTTGCCGTCAATTTCATAGATACAGCCGATTCCTACGGCCCCGACGTGTCCGAGGAACTCATCAGCGAAGCGCTGTATCCCTACAAGGGGCTGTTGATTGCGACCAAGGCAGGTCTGACCCGCGAAGGACCGGATATCTGGACGCCGAACGGGCGGCCGGACTATCTACTCGAGCGAGCGAAGGGCAGCCTCAAGAAACTTCGCGTCGAGCGGATCGATCTGTGGCAGTTGCACCGCATAGACACCAAGGTTCCGCGCGACGAGCAATTCGGCGCGGTAAAGATGCTCTTGGACCAGGGCCTCATTGCCCATGCTGGCCTGAGCGAAGTTTCGGTTGAAGACATTAAGGCGGCTCGAAAGGTGTTTCCTGTCGCGACAGTTCAGAACCGCTACAACCTTGTCGATCGAGGCAGCGAGGATGTGCTTGATTACTGCGAGCGCGAGGGCATCGGCTTCATTCCCTGGTACCCACTGGCGGCAGGCGAGTTGGCCCGCCCTGGTTCCATCCTCGACAGGCTGGCAAGGAAATATGAGGCTACGCCGAGTCAGATCGCGCTCGCTTGGGTGCTCAAGCGCAGCCCTGTGATGCTGCCAATTCCCGGAACCTCCAGGGTGAAGCATCTCGAGGAAAACGTAGCGGCGGCAAACATCACCCTCGAGGAAGAGGACTTTGCAGCGCTGGATACGGCGGCTCGCCAAGCTGCCTCCTAACGCCGGTGTAGGTACCACCGTCCATCAGGCGCCCAGCGCGAGATGATCGAAAGGATGTCGCTGCACGTCGGAGGGGCGGCGACCTTCGGCTGCGATGTTTCCTGTGAGTATCCTGCAGTTGCATTGCTGCTGACGTTTTTTTGTCATCAGGTCGTTTTGTCCAGATGGCACCGCTCTATTTCTAGTCACAAGATTGCGTCCCCACCATCATGCGACCGAGCGGAGACCGCCGTTGGCAACCGAAACAGAATTGAAGCTCGAACTGAGCGCCGACGCAGCCGAGACATTGTTGACGTCCAGCTTGCTGGGCGATCCCGTTTCTGTGGATTCCCTGACTTCCATTTACTTTGACACTCCCGACCAACAAGTGCGGCGCGGTGGTTATTCGCTGCGAGTTCGTCAGGTTGGCGAAGCGCATGTCCAAACCGTCAAGGCAACCGGCTCGAACAACGCCATTTTTGCGCGCTCCGAATGGGAGGTCCCGGTAGCAGGCAACGCGCCTGTGATTGATTACACGACGCCGCTGAGAGCTGAACTTGATATCGAGGGCAGCGATCTCGTCCGACAGTTCTCCACCTTCGTCAAACGGCATCGGTGGGATGTAGAGGAGGACGGAAGCAAGATTGAAGTTGCCCTGGACACGGGCTTGATTGCCGCCGGCGACCGCCAGATGCAGATAAGAGAACTGGAGCTGGAGCTGAAGGACGGCAAGCCAAGCGCGCTGTTCATCGTCGCCCGCAAGATAGAAGCCCTTGTCCCGATTCGCATTGGTGTCTCGGCAAAAGCCGAGCGAGGATACCGCCTGGTCGGCGAGCAAGCGTCGGTGTACAAGGCCGACCCCGTGCATCTTGATCGCGGTCTACGTGTCTCCGCTTCGTTCCAAGTCATCGCCGAAGCGTGTCTTCGGCATTTCCGACTGAACGAATCGATCCTCCTGGACAACGCGAATCCACTCGCACTCCACCAAGCTCGCGTGGCGCTAAGGCGACTGCGGTCTGCCTTCTCGCTCTACAAGGCAATACTGGTCGATCCTGAATCTGAGCGGCTCAAGGAGGAATTGAGGTGGTTGGCCGGCGTTCTCGGCGCAGCGCGGAACATCGATGTAATGGTCACAAGGGTCGGAAACGGCGAGATCAAAAGCCGTCTGCTTGAAGCGCGCGACAGCGCCTATGAAGAGGTGTTGAACGCGCTATACGGTTCGCGTGCCAAAGCCCTTATGCTCGACCTCAACGAATGGCTCCACTGCGGAGCGTATCTCACGCTGGCGGAAACCGCAGAGGTCCGCGACGGGCCGATCGTCGACTTCGCAATCGAGGCTCTCGACCGCCAACGCAAGAAGTTGAAAAAACGGGGCAGGTCTCTTGTCGAAGCTGACAACGAACACCGGCACGAGGCGCGCAAGGCCGCGAAGAAGCTCAGATACGCAAGCGAATTCTTGACCTCCTTGTTCAGCAGCAAACAGGCAGAGCGACGGTACGCGAAGTTCATCAAAACGATGGAACAATTGCAAGACGAACTCGGCCTTCTCAACGACATGGCAACCGCACCCACCGTCATTCACAATCTGGAGCTGGATTCGCATCCCGACGCCGAATCCTTGTTGGTTGCCGGCAACAGCGAGAAGCTTGTCAACGCTGCCCAATCGTCTCTGGATGAACTGATGGAGCGAAAAAGGTTCTGGCGGGGATGAAGTAGACTGCCGAAGTCCTGTACCCCTCGAACCTGCCGGAGCGTCTCGGCGCACCACATTCCGAAACCCGCCGACAAAACCAGAGGCGACTACCTGCTGACAGACAAGGCCTTTCTGACAGGCTCGGCGATGATCGGCGGCGGCGGCGCCGATTTGGACTGGGATGTGCTCGCCGGTGTCGGCTACAAATTCAACAACACGGTCTCTGCCGTTGCCGGGTATCGCGCGCTCGGCGTCAACTACAGCAACGACGGCTTCACCTACGACATGATCCAGCACGGCCCAATCATCGGGGCGGTCATCCACTTCTAGTGGACATTCCTATTCCCAGCAGCCAGATCCGCTGGGGCGAGTTGTTGAGTGCGCCGATCCAAACGGCGACGCACTCAGCAAGCCTTTTTCCGGTTACACTGAACGGGTCAGGCCACCGTCGACGCGAATGTTCTGCCCCGTCATATAGGCTGCTCCCTTCGATGCGAGGAACGCAACGGTCGCGGCGATTTCCTCGCTCGTGCCGTAACGCTTCATCGGAACGCTATCGCGGCGCTCTTCTGTTGCCGGAAGACTGTCGATCCAGCCGGGAAGGATATTGTTCATGCGGATGTTCTCGGCCGCATAAGTCTCCGCGAATATCTTGGTGAACGACGCCAACCCAGCACGGAACACGGCCGACGTTGGGAACATCGGGCTCGGCTCGAACGCCCATGCCGTGGAAATATTGATGATGGCGCCGGCGTTCTGCTTCTGCATATGCGGTGTCACGAGGCGCGTCGGGCGAATGACATTCAGGAGGTAAACCTCCATACCCCGGTGCCAGTCTTCGTCCGATATGTCGAGGATGGGGGCACGGGGCCCGTGGCCCGCGCTGTTCACAAGCACATCGATGCGTCCCCAGGTGGAGATTGCGAGATCAACGAGCTTGCGGAGATCGTCATTTGATTGGTTGGAGCCGGTTACACCGACACCCCCCAGTGTTCTTGCGAGTTCCTCGCCCTTGCCCGACGATGAAAGGATTGCCACCTTGAACCCGTCGACCGCAAGACGCTTCGCGGCAGCAGCACCCATTCCGCTGCCGCCGGCCGTGATCACCGCTACCTTTTCTACTGACATCGCACTCTCCTGTCTTAAAGAGGATCCGCACACCATTGCGGTCTACAGTTGGCCATGAAGTGTGATATCATTGGTGTGGCGTCAGTGCGAACCAGTTCCGTTCCCAGCAAGCAGTAGAAAATCTATCGAATGGCAGAAGGTATCAGGCGTCTTCCCTCCCTCAACGGCCTTCGCGTGTTCGAGGTGGTTACACGGCATTTGAACTTCCGCCTGGCAGCGGAGGAAATCGGGGTGACCCAAGGAGCAGTAGCCCAGCAGATACGAGGCTTGGAAGCAGAGCTAGGCTTGAAGCTGTTTGACAGGCTTCCACGAACGCTCTCGTTGACTGAGGCGGGCCAAAGCTACGTGACGAATATCCGCCGCGCATTTGAACTGATCTCGGAGGCAACCGAAACGCTGAAGCCGGAGCCGCTTCACCTGACGATCAGCGTTACGCCGACATTCGCCTCGAAGTGGCTGATCCCGCGCCTGCCGGACTTCACAGCAACTCATCCCAACATCGATCTGCGCATTCTGGCGAGTGATCGTATTGCCAATTTCCAGACCGACGCAGTCGATCTCGCGGTTCGCCATGGCCGACCGCCCTTCGGACCGAACTTGAACGCTGAGCTCTTGTTCAATCACATCATCATTGCCGTCGGCAGTCCCCTGCTGGTGGAGAAGCTCGGCGGCCCTTCTCAGGGCGACAACCTCGCACACTATCCGCTCCTTCACGACGGCCACGACCTTTGGCCGCAGTTTCTCGAGTTGGCGTTTCCGCACACCCCACTGGCAGGCGCCAAGAACATCCGGTTCAATCAGACGTCGCTGGCGATAGAGGCCGCGATTGCCGGTCAGGGCCTTGCTCTGACAAGCACCTTCTTCGTGGAGGACGACTTGGCGGCGGGGCGCCTTCTCCGCGTACTGCCGACGGAACTCACCGTTGGCACCGACTTTTACGTCGTCTCGCCACGTAAGCCGCGCCATCCCGCATCTGTGGCTGCGGTAAGGAATTGGCTTGCCCGTCAGACATGTGGTAACCGTTCGGATTGCGTTTAAGCCAAGGTCGGCGGCCATAGAAACCCTTTCCCGAAGGCCCCGATGAGACATGCACCAGCATCAACATCGAGCGCGGCCGGTGTCGGGAAAAGGTCAGATTGCGGTGGAACGCGCCAGCAAAAACAGCAGATTCCACGGAACAGACTGGCACTGTTCCCATTTCTATAGTAGCTCCTAAGCTTGCTGCCAGAAATGCACGCTACGATGCGGGAGAACTATCATCGGAAAGTCTAGATGACGCGGAAAAACATAGGCTCATTGCAATTGGCCGTTCTGGCTTTGCTGCTGGCAGGATGCACCAAGGTGGAGCCTTTGGAAACCGCCGCCGTCAGTCAGTCGATCCCGACGCCCGCGAAGACGGATCAGGCGGTTATCGCAGATACAGTTAGCCGCGGCCCTGTCGGAGTGAAGCCCCTTGCCTGGGCCAACCCTTCGACCGGAAGTGCGGGCGTGATCGAAGAAATCGGCGTTGATCCCGAAAGTTCATGCCGCGCCTTTGTCACCACCCAGCGGACGCTCGAGGGAGAAACTCGCTTCAAGGGCCTTGCTTGCCCGTCCGGTGACTCCGACTGGAAGCTCGGACCCGCGCAGTAACTGAGATCGCCGCATCCTCATCTGGGACCAAGCCAAGGGACATCGCACGCTGGCCGAACAGCCCTGATCTTTCTCCCGGGTAACTCGCACGAGCACGGCCTCGCTCTCATTGCCGGCGTTCAAAGGAGCGCGCCGGTGTCTCATCCCAGACCACCTAGAGGATGCGGTCCCTGCGGGTAGAGGCTCGGCGCTACTGGGGTTTGATCTGAGATCCCAAGCTGCTCGCAGCGAGGCTTTGGTGATGCTTTGCGTGGTTGTACGGTCAATCGCCTTGTTTGCAGCCGCTCGACCAAGCAGCCCAGCGCCAAGAAAATTGCTGACCGCTAAAGCAGTCGGCCGAACGACGCCGGCGTCGGAAGTCGAGTCCGTTCCAATCAGCCATGTCGATGCTGAATTTCTATATCAACGATGCAGGACAGCACCTTTCCAAGGCGCAACGCAAAAAGCTGGATAAGGTCAAGAACCAACTTTGCAGGGATTTCGGGCGAAGCCGAAGGATGAGAAGCAATAAGCTTCGGCGTCGATTGGGACCCGGACCACAGCCAAGCACGGCGACGACCGAGAAGAAGGCGTGGACGCCGCTCACCGCCGCGTCCACCAATTTCTTAACGATCAAACGAGATCAAAGCGATCGGCGTTCATCACCTTCGTCCAGGCTGCCACGAAGTCCTTGACGAACTTCTTCTTGGCGTCGGACTGACCATAGACTTCCGCAAGGGCGCGAAGTTGCGAGTGCGAACCGAAAATCAGGTCGACGCGGGTGCCGGTCCACTTGAGTTCGTTCGTCTTGCGGTCACGCCCCTCGTAAACACCTTCCTTGCCGGCGACCGGGGACCACTGGGTACCCATGTCGAGCAGGTTGACGAAGAAGTCGTTCGTCAGTGCTTCGGGACGAGACGTGAAGACGCCATGCTCGGGCTGGCCAGCCTTCAGCACGCGCAGTCCGCCGACGAGAACCGACATTTCCGGAGCGCTCAGCGTCAACAACTGGGCGCGATCGACGAGAGCTTCTTCCGGCTTCATGAACTGGCGACCGCCGACATAGTTGCGGAAACCGTCGGCGCGCGGCTTAAGCGCAGCGAAGGAGGCCGCGTCCGTCTGTTCCTGCGAGGCATCCGTGCGGCCAGGCGTGAACGGCACGGTGACGTCGTGGCCGCCGGCCTTTGCCGCCTTCTCGACACCGGCGGCACCGGCGAGAACGATCAGGTCGGCGAGCGAGATCTTCTTGCCACCGGTCTGGGCAGCATTGAAATCCTTCTGGATACCCTCGAGGAGGCCAAGCACCTTGGCAAGTTGGGCTGGCTGGTTCACTTCCCAGTCCTTCTGAGGCGCAAGCCGGATGCGTGCGCCATTTGCGCCACCGCGCTTATCCGAGCCGCGGAAGGTCGAGGCAGACGCCCAGGCGGTCGAGACCAGTTCCTGCACGGACAGGCCCGCTGAGAGAACCTTGTCCTTCAGTTCGGCAATGTCCGCATCGTCGATCAGCTTGTGATCAACGGCCGGGATCACATCCTGCCAGATCAGGTCTTCCGCCGGCACTTCCGGCCCGAGGTAACGAACCTTCGGCCCCATATCGCGGTGGGTCAGCTTGAACCAGGCGCGAGCGAAGGCATCTGCAAACTGATCCGGATTTTCAAGGAAGCGGCGAGAGATCTTCTCGTATGCCGGATCGAAACGCAGCGACAGGTCGGTGGTCAACATCGTCGGAAGATGCTTTTTCGACGCGTCATAGGCATCGGGAATCGAAGCATCGGCGTTTTTGGCCTTCCACTGCTTCGCGCCGGCCGGGCTTTGAGTCAGCTCCCATTCAAAGCCGAACAGGTTTTCGAAGAAGTAGTTGCTCCACTTCGTCGGAGTCTGCGTCCACGTCACCTCAGGACCGCCAGTGATGGCATCCTTGCCGACGCCCGTACCAAACGAACTCTTCCAGCCGAGCCCCTGATCTTCGATCGCCCCGCCTTCCGGCTCTGCGCCGATCAGCGACGGGTCGCCGGCTCCGTGCGTCTTGCCGAAGGTATGACCGCCGGCAATCAACGCTACCGTCTCTTCGTCGTTCATGGCCATACGGGCAAAGGTTTCGCGGATGTCGCGGGCAGCCGCGACCGGATCGGGGTTGCCGTTCGGACCTTCGGGATTGACGTAGATCAGGCCCATCTGCACGGCGCCGAGTGGTTCAGAGAGCTCGCGCTCGCCACTGTAACGCTCGTCGCCCAACCAAGTGGCCTCCGGACCCCAGAAGAGTTCCTCGGGCTCCCATACGTCGGCGCGACCGCCGGCAAAACCAAAGGTCTTGAAGCCCATGGATTCGAGCGCAACGTTACCGGTCAGGATCAACAGGTCGGCCCAAGAGATCTTATTGCCGTATTTCTGCTTGATCGGCCACAGAAGACGGCGAGCCTTGTCGAGGTTGGCGTTGTCCGGCCAGCTGTTGAGTGGGGCGAAACGCTGCTGACCGGCACCTGCACCGCCGCGGCCGTCAGTGATGCGGTAGGTGCCGGCGCTGTGCCATGCCATACGGATGAACAAACCGCCGTAGTGACCGAAGTCGGCCGGCCACCAGTCCTGCGAATCGGTCATCAACGCATGAAGGTCCTTCTTCAGCGCATCGAGGTCGAGCGTCTTGAATTCCTCGGCATAGTCGAACGCCTTGCCCATCGGATCGGAAAGAGCGGAATGCTGGTGAAGAATCTGAACGTCCAGCCGGTCCGGCCACCAGTCGCGATTGGATCGACCACGGGGCGCACTGCCATGCGCGACAGGACATTTTCCTGCGCTGTCGGGTTTCTGGTCCATAACGTTCTCCTTGATTGCTTTGAATTTTCTGCCGTCCAAAGGGGGATCTGCCAAACCACGAGGCTCGGTTACATCGCCTGGAAACGGTTTTCGGCACTCACGCCGAGGGTACCGGTCGACACATCCTCCCTTCGCTCCTTCATATCGGAAGCAGATCATAATTCTAAGTTGGATTTACTGATCGTTGCGATAATTAAAAGCTATGAGTTTTGGCGAACAACGTCTGCTTCGAAACTCTACCCTCGGGCTCGCCGAGGCAGCAGATGCACCATCATCCGCACGGTGTCCATAACAGACTGCTATCGTTAGGCTCATAGGGTGCTGCGGTAACGGTGCTGTCCACACGCCCGACCGCGTCACCGCCGGACGCAAAGTGGCGGATGCGCTCTCGCATGCCAAAAAGCTAGCGCGGGCCCGTGGCTGCACCACGGGCTTTGGATCAAAGGCCAGCGCCTGTTCTACGTTTGGATTCGGGCGGGGCAGCCCCAGACTTTACTGCCAGCCGGAACATCGTGATTAACAAACGACATCGCTCCAACCACCACACCATCTCCAATCGTCACGCCACGAGAAATGACACTGTTGGGACCTATGTAGACGCCGCTGCCAATCCTAGTTGGAGAATATTCGATCGGCGCTTTTCCGAGCGTTAAGCTTCTTTGCACGGTGTCATGAGAATAAATCTGAACACCAGTGGAGATTGAGCAGTGGTCACCGATCGAAAGCCCGCCAGTCCCATCCAATACCGTTCCAGGTCCAATCCAAGTGTGGGAACCGACACGGACCTCTCCCATAACGAGCGCACTGTCGTAACAGGATGTACCCTCACCAAATCCGTATTCACGCGCATTTTCCCAACGATCTGTTATCAAATCGCCGAAGGACACGCGCCGCTGGAATTGCGCGAGCTTCTTGAGTTGCAGCGTTTTCTGAAGTGCTCGCAATGCTTCAATCATGAGTGACTTGCTCTATCCACTTTGACCGTTGCGATAAACCCGCCACAATGGACGGCCAAAGAAGCGGTGTAGCCTCGCTTGCGTGAAATTCCACCACCTATCGCTGCCGAAAACTAGACCGTGGCGGCTTCGGTATTCGTCGGTCCCACCGATCTCACACGCATGGCAAGAAGGCCTTCAATATCGAGTGCGCGTTCGTGACGATTGTTTGCGCGCAACAACCTCGCCATCAAATCAAGCCAACTGTCTAAGTCCTCATTTCCAATCCAAGCGATCGAGAGGCAGTCCCCAGGCAACGGCCCGTCAAGCGAGGCGTCGTCGGATAGATCCGCAAGTTCGTTTGCTTCGATCAGCCATTTAGTTCGCCTGATAGAAACGTGAGGGACGGTCTTGGCCTGTTCAAGCAGGAAAACTCTCAAATCCTTGTCGCCAATAATATCACTCAGGAGGAGAAGCCAAGCAATCTCGACCGGATCAATCTGCGCTAAGGCCGGCGAAGACGAGCCCTGGAGATTGCTGCGGCGGCTAAGTAGAATGGCTGCTTCTCCTGCATTGCCCTCGAGCAGCGAGATAATGCCGAGCAGAATCCATGGCTCGGCGATATGGCCAATCCAAGTACTCAGCTCTTTCAGGGTCTGCGCGACTTCTTTGAGATCTCCTCCCTCCAGAATTGCCGATCTGGCCGAACGAAGCACTGCGGACATCGGGCTGTCGGGAATGGCCATGTTCACGAAAACTGCGGAATGTGACTGCATTGGAACGATCTCAAATTTGCCGAACCAATTGATTTGTCTGACAACCTCGCCTGAACGGACGGCGCGGCGGCACTCGTACCAATCTGCAATATAAGTCCACGCCTGACGCGTGTAACGGCTGTGAACGAGTTCATAGCCCTTTCTGCGGATGTCGGAATAGAGATCGAGGTCTTTGCTGACCTCTTTGATCTTTTGGTAGAGCTCCTTGCCGCTGCCCATGATGCAGTTTTGCATGTCGGCAAAACCGTATTCTCTCAGACGATCGGAGTCAGGAGCAAGAAGAACCGTACCGGAAGCCGGTATCTCGAGGTGCTTGCGAACGACATAGTCCAGCCGTGTCGTATCGGCGGCCGAAAAGTAGCTTTGAGAAATTAGCTGGGCGTATTTAGCGTCACGAATTTCAAATGGCCTGCGGTCGTGTAAACTATAGCCCGGATGAGTATAAATTAGCGTTGGAAAGAGGTGTTGAACCTCGTGGGTCAGCTTTGCCCGCCAAGGGTAGAAACTCGGGAATAGATGCCCACTCATTATGTTGACTGGGATGATCTTTTCCAAGTTGTAGTCATGGAATATCTCGGGATCGATAAATTTTGGAATGACGAAACAGGTAAATTGTGACAGCTCCGGCATATGCTGCAGGTGTTCCAGCCCGAAGCAGAAGATTGTGTCAATGCCGTATTCAGTGACGGCGCTCAGCGTGAGTGGCCGCATCGGGTCGTGTGGGTCGCAATTGAAGTAAAGCGCCCGCGGTATCTCTGGGTAGGTATCAATGTTTGTGATGTTAAGCCGTAATGGTCTGCCGGAATGTACTGCCGAAAATATGACGAAATCGGGCTGCAGTTCATCACAGACGGCTTTGAAATCGAAGTCGCGATCGACAACGCTGACCTCGCAGTGGTGAGCAAGCGCGTAAATCCACTCGTCGACCACATTTGTGAGAACTGGAGCTGCGGTCGCATTGAGCTGCGGCAACACGCATAGAACGCGCCTGCGCTGTGTTGCCACCGTCATTTCCCACCCCTTTCGAAAAATGAGCAAATTGCATCGACGACTTGTTGCTGCTGCGCCGCGGTTATGCCGGCGAACATGGGCAAAGACAGTCCCTGGCCGGCAAATTCCTCTGTTGCAGGAAATTCAGTTTGAGCGCTTTCGACTTGCGCTAGGCAAGGCTGCCGATGCAATGGAATGGGGTAGTGCAATCCGGTCTGAATACCTCTTGCAGCAAGGTACGACCGTAGGTCGTCGCGCCGATCCGTGCGTACGACGTAGAGATGGTAAACATGATCGCCATGCACGACATCAGGGAGCATTAAGGGCGTGCCTTTCAAGCCCTCTTTATACCGCTCTGCCGCCTGCTTCCGCTGATCGGTCCAATCATCAAGATGCCCTAGCTTGCTGTTCAAGACCAAGGCTTGCAGGCCATCCATGCGGTAGTTGTAGCCAATCTGTTCATGGAGATAACGTTCCGTCTGCCCGTGATTTCTCAGTGCCCTCAGGCGCTGAGCAAGTTCGGCGTCTTGCGTGATGATGAGACCGCCTTCACCCGCTGCACCGAGATTCTTGCCTGGGTAGAAACTGAAGCAACCCATTGACCCCATCGATCCAAGCGGTCGGCCGTTGTAACGAGCGCCGATCGCTTGGGCCACGTCTTCTATCATTGTCAGTCCGTGACGCTCGGAAAACTTCAGCGCTGCCGTCATATTTGCGGGCTGACCATAAAGATGAACAGGAATGATTGCTTTCACATCGCCATCCAGACGCCTTTCCGCATCCGCAATGTCGATCGTACCCGTAGCATGTTCCACATCGCAAAAAACCGGAATAGCGCCCTGATAGATCACACCCCACAATGTGCCGATAAAGCTATGGGCCGGCACCAGAACCTTGTCTCCTGGGCCTATGCCCGCGGCAATGACCGCCAGATGCAGGGCAGCGCTGCCACTGCTGACGGCAATGGCATGATCGACTTCAAGATAGGCGGCAATAGCTTTTTCGAATTCGTCGACCCATGGCCCTAGGCAAAAAGCACTTGCATCGAACAGTCGTTCGATCTCCGGCATGACATTATGGCGAATCTGCTCCCATTGGATGGAGAGATCGACGAAAGGTACCGCAGTCTGCGAACTCATCGACCACTCTCCGACCTGTCGCGAGTAGACCCTATTACGCGTGCTGGATTGCCCGCGACGATGGCATATTCGGGAACGTCTTTGGTCACCACAGCCCCCGCTGCGACCATAGCCTTTCGCCCAATTACAAGGTCAGGTAGAATCGTGGCATTGCTTCCGATCGATGCGCCGGAGCAGATACGGGTGGGAAGGCAGACCCAATCTTCCGAGCCCTGCAATGCACCTTCAGCGTTTGTCGCAGCCGGATAGCGATCGTTTGTGAACATGACGCCATGGCCCACGAACACCTCATCCTCAATGATGACACCTGAGCAGATGAAACTATGGGACTGGATCTTGCATTTTGCGCCGACACGGACATCCGATTGGATTTCCACGAAGGTGCCGATCCGTGTTCCATGGCCGATCGTGCAGCCATACAAATTGACGAGATCTGGATGGAAAACCAGTACGTCATCTTCGATAACGACATTGTCAGCAATGGGCATCAGGCCACTCCTTTTTCAGCAAGGATCTCTGACAAGGCAGTTGCCACGCTGACTTGTTCGGCATCCGTCATTCCGCAGAAAAGTGGCAGGATGAGATGAGCTGCGCTGGCATGCTCTGATCGGGAAAGCCCTCCATGCCGGGCCCCGCGCCAGGGCGCTTCAAGGTGGCTGGACATGACTGCACGCCGGGTCGCTATTTTGCGGTCGAGCATCTTCTGCATGACCTCTTCGCGCTCTGCACTTTTCGGCAACCCAATCGAATAGCTCTGCCAGTTCGATTTCGCCCAGTTCGGCTCTTGCGGTATGATTACGCCATCGATGGGCATCAGGAGTTCGCCGTAGCGCTTCGCCAATTTCCGCCTTTCGGCAACAATTCCATCGAGACGCTTTAGCTGCTCTCGTCCAACCGCAGCCTGTAGGTCGGTCATGCGATAATTGAAACCCGTCTCGGTGTAGGTCTCGATCACAACACGATTGGATGCATGACGCGCGAGGTCTGAGACAGACATTCCATGCTGCCTCAGAAGGCGGCACTTCGAGTCTATTTCAGGGTTGTTCGTGGTGATCATTCCGCCCTCGCCCGTCGTAAGAACCTTGCGGGGATGAAATGAGAAGCATGCCACGTCAGAGAGGACGCCACCGATCCGGTGCCATTGGTCATCGACTAGGATCATCGATCCGCTGGCGCAGGCTGCGTCTTCCACCACTGCCAGCCCATGCGCAT
>Ga0102590_1004075_pt1 | contig 13091 bp, 10 predicted proteins | sample AraplaMF_Col_mMF_FD_76859 | JGI IMG/M metagenome (GOLD analysis project Ga0102590, IMG submission 76859) | Arabidopsis root microbial communities from the University of North Carolina, USA - plate scrape MF_Col_mMF | ecosystem: Host-associated > Plants > Roots > Endosphere | place: USA...
GCTCATCATGATCACGGGCGCCTGTAAAGCGGCCAGGCAGCTGAGGATCAGGTTCAGCAGGATGAAAGGGTAGGGGTCAAAGCCCTTATCAAGGAGCCAGAATACGTTGAGGGCCATCCACACCAGTATAAAGCCAAGGAAAATGAGGATAAAGGTCCAGCTGCCGCCAAAATCGGCTATCTTATCCGCCAGCCGCTGTCCCAGCCTTAACTGGGTGTTTTCCATGCTGTCTTCCAGTTTATCCGTGAGGGTTTCATGGTCCCGCATCTTTTCCATCACCGTTTTTTCGAGTTCGGTCAGCTCATTGATCTCTTTGGAGAAAATGCCTTCGTAATACTGCTGGCGGTAACGGTTCAGCTCAGAAATGGCCAGGTTGCAACGGTTATTGAATTCGGGATGCTCCTTACGTATCAGCTCCAGCAGCTCCTGGCGGATACCATGCCCGCTCACCCTTTCTGTTGTTGGAAAATGCCTGCCTGAAAGATCACTTTTAAAAGTCTGCATATATGAAAAATTAAAGAGTTTGAAGGTTTGAGGGTTCGAAAGTTTAAAGAGCGTCCTAAATTACCGGTATACCTTCAAACCCTCAAACGCTTAAACTTTCAAACATTCAGACTGTCCAAATTTCCGAACTTTTCGCTCCTGTAGAGCGTTTAATTAAATTGGTCGTAAATTTGCTATAAGGGAATGAGAAAAGTACATTAATTATAGATGAAGAAATTTTTAATACTCTTATGCCTGGTGGCTTCTCAAGGTAGCCAGGTATTTGCACAAGGCGAGCAGAAGATAGACATCCCTATCGGGCGCCAGGGTTTTCACGATAACATAGACAAAGAACAGGCAGCCGCCGCAAAGTTTGATGGCAAGGCGGATGACTTCGTTAAAGTGTCTGACGACAAGACCATCAACCTGCAGGTAACCAATGCAATCATTAAGCAGGTAGACGATATGCAGATGGATATTGAGCGGGATACCCTGCTCGATCACCGCCTGAAGATCAAGTATCTCTCCGGCCTGTATGTCATGCTGCACGACTATAACAGCAAACGCGCCTACCGCAACATCGATCCGGCAGAAGCCCCGGCCATGGTAGCCGCCTACCGCGATATGATGAAAGCCGATATCCACGGCCAGACCATATTGCCGATCGTTCGCGGCCTGTCTTTCAACGCCGGTGAGAAAGTGATCGAAGTGTTCAAGGATAACCCGGGCTATAAAGAGGCGAGGGGAGTGATGTTCGGTAAGTACGCCTACGACAACCTGGAAACAGTCATGACCCGGATCGGGTCCTATCTCGAATACGCGGAAACAGATTCCATTATAGCCGCCGTAGCCCGCAAATACCCTAACCAGGTGCTGACCTACGCCACCTCCTACACGCCGGTGGCCACCGCTATCAAAAAGAACCAGGATCCCGTGGTACAGCTGATCGTGAAGATCGGCAACTCCGGCCAATCTACCCGTATCCTGCCTTTTATCGACGAGCTGATAGATGGCACCATGAGCGTAGACTCCCTGGAGAAGGTGGTGGATGGCGATTATTCCTACTTTAAACAGATGGTGAAAACCTCCATCGTGCTCCAGCAGAAGAAGAGCAATGGCCAGAACCCGCTGGGCCTGAAGGCGATGATGGAGAATATGCAGTCCCGCTCCCTGCGTTACATCCGCGAGGTGAACGACCTGCACGAAGAGCCTAACAATGTGCGCTTTGCCGTTGTAAAGAACTTCAGTCCGGAAGAACTGTATTACCTGATCGTGAACGGACAGGAAGAGCTGTTCACTTCCAGCTATACCAACCATGGCAATGCAGGTTTGTACGACCAGATGATGGCCCGTATGAAACCTCCTCGCGGCGACAGTCTGCTGATGCTGGTGAGCTTTGACCGCTTCAAGAAATTCATCGCCATGGCCGCCGGCTTCAACACCCTGGATCATTTCCTGAAATCCATGGAGCCGGAGAACGCCAACTATCTCATGAAGAAATACGTGAGCAGCCTGGAAAAAACAGAAGACCTGGAAGATGCGGTGGATGTGGCCAATTCCTTTGGCAGCATCCGCGATCCCAAACTGCTGCAGTTCCTGCGGGAAGAAGTGAAGAAGAACTACGTATTTGTATCCCGCAAGAACGACCGCCGTGGTAAAGTGATCTATGAACTGCTTTCCAGCCTGTTTGAAACAGAGTCCGGCCAGCAGAGCGATTCTACCAAGGCTTCAGACATGGCTGCCAAGTTGAGCCTGCCGCCTATCAATTACGTGAATTTCTCCGGACTGATGAACGATAGTGGTCGTATCTATCAGCAGGTGTTCTTCTACGGCGATAAAGACGGACAGGAATCATACGCCAGCTTCATGACCAGCTTTGGCGGTGGCGACTGGAGTGTAAGCCGTGGCAAGTACTGGACCACTATCACTTCCCAGAAGGGCAAACCCATCACCATCTTCGCCAACCTCCCGCTGGACGAGCCGGAAGACAAGACCGCCATCGAAAAGCTCAGCGAGTTCCTGGACGAAAAAGATATTCATCCCACTGTATTTATACACCGTGGCCACAGTTACCATGTGAACACCACCATGGATAACCTGCAAAGCTCTGCCAAGATAGTAGTGCTGGGCTCCTGCGGCGGCTACCACAACCTGGCCAAGGTGCTGGAAAAATCTCCCGATGCGCACATCATCTCCTCCAAACAGGTAGGTACGCGCTTCGTGAATGAGCCTATCATCCGCACCCTCGAAGATGTGATCCGCAGCGGTAAAAATGTAGACTGGGTAAACATGTGGGCGGTACTGGGCAAACGCTTTGCCGGCGATGCCCGCAACAAGGAACTGTTCAGTGATTATGTTCCTCCTCACAAAAACCTGGGCGCTATATTTATCAAGGCGTACAAGCAGATCATGAAAGACGATAAATAATGTGCTGATAAGCAAATTGCGAATGTGCAGATGTTAATGCGGAAATAGCATTTTTCATCTGCACATTTGCATTTCTGCACATTTGCACATTTTCCCGTAAGTTTGTATGATCCATGGATAACTTAACTATAAAGCGGGTTTTTGACTTCAGTTTGCTGCGGCGTCTCTTCTCCTTTGCTGCTCCATATAAACGCTCCTTTTATCTTTCAATGTTCCTCACGGTTGTACTGGCGGTACTTTCGCCTTTACGTCCCTGGCTCATACAGGTAACAGTAGATAAGTATATTGCCAACCAGTGGATGCGCATGCTGATCATCATCACCATGGTTCAGATTGGTGTGCTGTTGTTAGAAACCCTCGTACGTTTCTTTTTCGGTTACCTCACCAACTGGCTGGGACAATCCGTAGTAAAAGATCTCCGTGTTACTGTTTATAAAAAGATCGTACGTCTCAACCTGTCCTTCTTCGACAGAACTCCCATCGGTACTTTAACTACCCGTACCATCAACGATATAGAAGCGATCAACGACGTTTTTTCAGAAGGCATTATTTCCATCGTGGCAGATCTGCTCATGATCGTGGCCATACTGGTGGTGATGTTCATAGAAGACTGGCGGCTCACGCTTATCAGTCTGTCGCCTTTCCCGGTGCTTATCCTCGCCACCTGGATCTTCAAGGAAAGCGTGAACAAATCCTTTCACCAGGTAAGAAATGCGGTTGCGGCGCTCAATGCCTTTGTGCAGGAACATATTACCGGTATGGTGGTAGTGCAGGCTTTCTCTGCAGAGAAAAGAGAAGGCGCCCGCTTTAAGCAGATCAATAAAGAACATCGCAACGCCAACATAGACGCCATCTTTGCTTACTCCGTGTTCTTCCCCGTGGTGGAGATCATACTCGCTATCTCATTGGGGCTCATGGTGTGGTGGGGCGCCAATAAGGTGCTGAGCTACGAGGTGACCCAGGGCGTGATGATCGCCTTTATCATGTACCTTAACCTGCTATTCCGCCCCTTGCGCGTACTGGCAGATAAGTTCAATACCCTGCAGATGGGTATGGTGGCCAGCGAGCGGGTATTCAAGATCCTGGACAATGAAGATCAAATCCCTGATAAGGGCACCAAAGACGCCGCCGGCATGAAGGGCGACATCTTATTCGATCATGTGCATTTTGCCTATACGGAAGACCGTTATGTGCTGAAAGATATATCCTTCCATGCCCGTCCCGGCGACACTATCGCCATTGTAGGGCATACCGGTTCTGGCAAAACTACTATCATCAGCATCCTCAACCGCCTGTACGAAATACAGAAAGGCCAGATCAGGATAGACGGTGTGGATATCAGCGAATACACCCTCAGCTCCCTCCGCAGCAAGATCGGTGTGGTATTGCAGGATGTGTTCCTCTTCTCCGGCTCTATCTATGAAAATATTACCCTGCGCAACCCAGAGATCTCCCGCGAGCGGGTAGAGCAGGCCGCCCGCCTCATCGGCATGCATGATTTCATTATGCAGCTGCCCGGCGGTTATGACTACCAGGTAATGGAAAGAGGCAGTACCCTCTCCCTGGGTCAGCGCCAGCTCATCTCTTTTGTGCGTGCGCTGCTGTACGATCCCGCCATCCTCATCCTGGACGAAGCCACTTCTTCCGTGGATACTGAATCCGAAGCGCTCATCCAGCAGGCTATTGACAAGCTGATCGCCGGCCGTACCGCTATTGTGATCGCCCACCGCCTCAGCACCATCAGCAAGGCCAGTAAGATCATTGTCTTAGATAAAGGCGAGATCCGCGAAATGGGTAACCATGAAGAACTGCTTAAACTAGGAGGATTTTATTATAAACTGCATAGCATGCAGTTTAAGAAAGCGGCGAGTGTATAGGGGGCTTCCTCGCACCAATCAAATATTTTCTAATACAATACTCAATGCAAGTCAGAAGTGTATCTCAATCTTACCCACATTAAAGATTGCTTCGTCGCGCCCCGCGCTTTTTCTCTGCTGCTTCTCGCAATGACGGCGATGAAGACCCGGGACCCCATAACTCCTTGCCCGCCAACCGTTTACTTCCCCCTCTTTCCCCTTTTAATCTCCTTCTAACCTTTTTTCGCAAACGATTCTCTTTTTGAACTAAAATCGGTTATCTTTGCGCAAAATTTCAGAAAACGGTGATTCCCTGCAAACTGTTCAAACATAGTCTGATAGCGCTCTTGATAGCCTTTAACTTAGTTGGAATTAACTCATATGTTCACGCGCAAACACATGAGGAAAAAGATGCACATGCCACTGCACAGCATGAAGAACATGCTGCTGCAGAACATGGTGAGCAGAAAGAAAAGGGATTCGACGCTAAGGAGGTGATCCTAGGTCACGTAAAAGATGCACACGACTGGCATCTGTTGGACCTTGGCAGCACTCCGGTTACCCTGCCGCTGCCCGTAATCATCTACAGTTCCACAAAAGGTCTGACCGCATTCTCCTCTTCCCGCTTTGAGCATGGCCACGCTACTTACGAAGGCTACCGCCTGGTAACCAGCCATTACGTTCACGAGAAGGAGCTGGATGCCAATCAGTATCCTGATGGTAAAGTGATCGCTGTAGATGCCAACGATCATCCTACCGGCGAGAAGATCTACGACTTCTCCTTGACCAAGAACATCACCTCCATGCTGGTGGCCGCCATCATCCTGGTAATACTGATGCTGAATGTGGCCAAGGCCTACCGCATCCGCGGTTCCAAGCAGGCCCCCAAAGGCTTCCAGAGCCTGGTTGAGCCGGTGATCATCTTCATGCGCGACGAGGTGGTAAAACCTAACATTCCCGCTAAACACTACGAGAGATTTACTCCGTTCATACTTACGATCTTCTTCTTTATCCTGATCAATAACCTGATGGGACTGTTGCCCGGTTCTGCCAACGTTACCGGTAACCTTGCCGTAACAGCAGCCCTGGCTATCATCAGCTTCATCGCAATATTGTTCAGCTCCAACAAGCATTTCTGGGCACACATCTTTAACCCGCCCGTTCCGTTCGGTGTTAAATTCATCCTGGCCCCGGTAGAGCTGATCGGTGTGTTCACCAAGCCGATCTCCCTGGCCATCAGGTTGTTCGCCAACATGCTGGCAGGTCACATCATCATCCTGAGCATTATTTCACTGGTATTTATTTTCGGTTCCCTGAATAAGGTTGCTGGTTACGGATTTTTACCGGTGACCATCGCCTTCAACATCGTAATGATGATGCTGGAACTGCTGGTAGCTTTCATCCAGGCCTTTATCTTCGCTAACCTGACCGCTGTATTCATCGGCCAGGCAATGGAAGGCGGTCACGACGAGCACCACCACTAATAGGATAGAAAAATTTTTAACAACACATATATACATTAAACTATGGCTCTTTTAACAATTTTATTGCAGGCTGCTGCTACTTCTGGTCTGGCTAAGGCTGGTGGTGCCGTTGGTGCTGGTATCGCTGCTATCGCTGCAGGTATCGGTGTAGGTAACATCGGTAAGAGTGCGCTGGAATCCATCGCTCGTCAACCGGAAGCTGCTAACGACATCCGTGCAAACATGATCCTGGCTGCTGCGCTGGTTGAGGGTGTTGCCCTGTTCGGCGTTATCGCAGGTCTGTTGGCAGTAGTGCTGTAAGACAAAATTTATTACTGCATCCGGCGCACAGGGCAAAGGATGCAGTAATGCTATTAAATAAATGCGAACCAAACATAAATTCTGAATCATGGATCTGTTAATGCCGGCATTAGGCTTATTTACCATTTCATTCTTAATATTCGTTATCGTTTTCCTCATCCTGAAGAAATTCGCGTGGAAACCTATCCTTTCCACACTGAAGGAAAGGGAAACCTCTATAGCAGATGCTATCGCTGCTGCTGAAAGGGTAAAAGAGGAAATGGCGCAGATGAAGGCAGAGCATGAGCACGTGTTGGCTGAAGCTAAAGCAGAAAGAAGCAAGATACTGAAAGAAGCCAAAGACGCGAAAGACCAGATTATCAGCGAAGCCAAGGCACAAGCCCAGGCAGAAGCCAAAAAGATCATTAACGAAGCGTACACTGCTATCGAGAACCAGAAAATGGCAGCCCTTACCGATGTAAAGAACCAGGTAGGTACCCTCGTTATCGAAGTAGCAGAGAGAGTGCTGAGAAAAGAGCTGTCTGATAAAGCAGCACAGGAGCAATTCATTAAACAACAGGCAGAAAGCATTAAACTGAACTAAAAGCATGCAAAATCCCCGTCTCGCATCCCGGTATGCAAAATCTTTGGTGGATCTGGCTGCTGAAAAAGGCCAGTTGGAAGCCGTGCGTGCAGATATGCAGGTGCTGCAGCAGATCATCCGCGGCAACCGCGATGTAGCCAATCTGCTGAAGAGCCCCATCATCAAACCGGACAAGAAGCAGGTGATCCTCGCTACCATCTTTGAGAACAGGATCAGCGTTATCACCGCCGCCTTTATCAAACTGCTGGTTGTAAAAGGCCGTGAAAGCAACCTGCCTGAAATAACTACGGAATTCGAAAAACAATATAACCTGCTGAAGAACATCAGCAAAGTGAAGATCACCACTGCCGTGCCTGTAGATCCCGCCATCCTCGGCGCTATCAGGCAGAAGGTGGAAGCCGGAACAGATAAGAAGATTGAGCTGGAAACAGCAGTAGAACCGGATCTGATTGGTGGTTTTGTGCTCGAAACAGAAGACAGGTTGTATGACGCCTCTGTGCTCCGCGACCTGAAGGATATCAGGAAACAGTTCACACAAAACATTTACACACCCAATATCAAATAAGCAATTACCCTTTTAAAAAGCATAATTATGGTTGAGATAAAACCTGATGAAATTTCGGCGATATTGCGCCAGCAATTAAGCAACTTCAATGCTGCTGCCGACCTGGAAGAGGTAGGGACAGTGTTGCAGGTGGGCGACGGTATTGCCCGTATATATGGATTGAATAACGTTCGCTCCGGTGAACTGGTTGAGTTTGAGAACGGTACCAAAGCAATCGCTCTGAACCTGGAAGAAGATAACGTGGGTGTGGTATTAATGGGTGAGTATTCCGAAATAAAAGAAGGAAATAAAGTACGCCGCACCGGCCGTATCGCCTCCATCAAAGTGGGCGAAGGACTGGTAGGCCGTGTGATCAATACCCTGGGCCAGCCGATAGACGGTAAAGGTCCGGTTACCGGCGATCTGTATGAAATGCCCCTGGAGCGTAAAGCACCTGGCGTTATCTACCGCGAACCGGTAAAAGAGCCCCTGCAAACAGGTATCAAAGCGATCGACGCCATGATCCCCATCGGCCGCGGACAGCGTGAACTGGTGATCGGCGACCGCCAGACCGGTAAAACCGCGATCTGTATCGATACCATCATCAATCAAAAAGAATTTTACGATGCAGGCAAGCCTGTATATTGTATATATGTAGCGATCGGCCAGAAAGCTTCCACTATCGCAGGTGTGATGAAAACCCTGCAGGATAACGGCGCTATGGCCTACACTACCATCGTAGCTGCTTCTGCTTCTGAGCCTGCCCCGCTGCAGTTCTACGCTCCGTTCGCAGGCGCCGCTATCGGTGAATTCTTCCGCGACACCGGCCGTCCTGCCCTGATCATTTATGATGATCTGTCTAAACAGGCCGTAGCTTACCGTGAGGTGTCTTTGCTGCTGCGTCGTCCCCCCGGCCGTGAGGCTTATCCTGGTGACGTATTCTACCTGCACAGCCGCCTGCTGGAGCGCGCCGCTAAAGTGATCGCTAAAGACGAGATAGCCCGCCAGATGAACGACCTGCCGGATTCTATCAAGCACCTGGTAAAAGGTGGTGGCTCCCTTACCGCGCTGCCCATCATCGAAACACAGGCTGGTGACGTATCCGCATACATCCCCACCAACGTGATCTCTATTACCGACGGTCAGATCTTCCTGGAATCCAACCTGTTCAACGCCGGTATACGTCCCGCTATCAACGTGGGTATCTCCGTAAGCCGCGTAGGTGGTAACGCCCAGATCAAATCCATGAAGAAAGTAGCCGGTACCCTGAAACTCGACCAGGCGCAATACCGCGAAATGGAGGCCTTCTCCAAATTCGGTGGTGACCTGGATGCTGCTACCAAAGCAGTACTTGATAAAGGCGCCCGTAACGTAGAAATCCTGAAACAAGCCCAGTTCAGCCCCTACGCTGTAGAAAAACAGGTAGCGATGATCTACCTGGGTACGCAGGGGCTGCTGCGTGAAGTGCCCGTTAAGAACGTAAGAGCTTTCGAAGAAGCCTTCCTGCATGAAATGGAAGTGCGTCTGGCAGATGTGCTCGCCGAGTTCAAGAAAGGTAACCTGGCTGAAGACGGTATCAAGCGTATGGTGACTTTAGCCAATGAGCTGAAGCCCCGCTTCGCATAAAACATTAAATCTTAGTAAAGAAGCCATCCTGCTTAGGCGGGATGGCTTTTTTATTGCCCGGATAGCATGTACTAACCCAATACCTATACAATTGCCATCCCTTTCAATTTCCTTGCTATTTCCTTCCTATAAAGGATGGTAATAATATGGGATCAGAAAGGGAGTATATAGGAAGTATGTAGGGAATATCTCCGATCTTTCCCTTAGTGGGAGTGCATTTCAGCCAGAACGGGTGCCGGATTGAACCCGGATGATACCCGGAAAGGCCCTGAATATCAGATAGTTCACAGCTTCCATTCTCACCGACGATTCCCCCGCTTTCACCGGAAACGGCCCCTTCGTTAGCCGATCTGTTTACTCCGTAACTTTGTTTACACCATAAACCAGATTATTTTTGATGTAAATCCTTCCGCCAATGTCCAAGATTTACTATCACCTATTACTTTGTCTGTTCATCCCAGGCATCCTGTCTGCCCAGCATAAGATCGCTGGTAAGATCACGGACGCAAAAAAACGACCCCTGCCGGGCGTAAACATCTATATCAAAGGCACCTATGATGGCGCTACCGCCGGAGCAGATGGCAGCTTCTCTTTCACCACTACCAGCAACGGCGCCCAGGTGCTCGTAGCCAGCCTGATGGGTTTCCAGACACTGGAACAGCCTGTTACGGTAGGTGGCCCGCTCAACCTTACCCTGATGCTGAAAGCATCGGTAAATGAGCTGAAAGCTGTTACCATCTCCGCCGGTAGCTTTGAAGCCAGCAGCGACAAACAGAACACGGTGCTCAAGCCGCTGGACATCGTTACCACTGCCGGGGCTACTGCAGATATTGTGCAGGCGCTGAAAACGCTGCCCGGTACACAACAGGCCAACGATCGGGAAGGTCTCTTTGTACGCGGTGGTACCGGTTATGAAACACAGATCTTTATAGATGGCCTGCTGGTACGAAATCCCTTCTTTACCAGCTTACCCGATCAGCCAGGCAGGGGCCGTTTTTCTCCTTTCCTGTTCAAAGGCACTACCTTCAGTAGCGGCGGTTACTCCGCCCAATACGGCCAGGGCCTTTCTTCTGCACTGGTATTGGAGTCGGAAGATCTGCCTGCCCGCTCGTCCTATAGCCTGGGCGCTTCGGTACTGGGTTTCAGCGGCGGACTGGATGAGCTGTCTAAAGACAAGAAAGGTTCTTATGGTATTGAAGCAGACTATACCAACCTTGGTCCCTATTTCAGTGTGGCCAAGCCCAAACAGGAGCCTACTATAGGTCCGGAGATCATCGGCACTTCCGCCAACTTCCGCAGAAGGACCTCTTCTACCGGTATCATTAAGTTCTACGGTTACGGCAACTGGAGCAAGATGGGCTTCCGCAAGAACAGCATCGAGTATCCCGGTTACCAGGAACAGTTTGATGTGCGCAACCAGAATATCTATACGAACCTTACCTATAAGGAAAGCCTGGGCAACGGATGGCGTGTTAACAGCGGGTTCTCTTTCAGTACTAACCGGGATAAGATACAAATCGACACGATACAGAAAACACCGCAAACGAACATACGTAATAATTCCAATCTCAGCCAGCTTAGGCTGATGTTCAGCAAAAGCCTGGGCGTGTTGTCCATGCTGCGTTTTGGCGGTGAGTATCAATATGCATCTGAAAAGTCCCGTTTCAATAGCTTTGCCGCCAACTACGATGATAACTATGCCGCCGGCTTTGCCGAAACGGATGTATACTTCACACCCAGGTTTGTAGGCCGCTTTGGCGGACGTACAGAATATTCCTCTATCCTCGATAAAGTGAATATAGCGCCCCGCGCTTCACTGGCATACAAGCTGGATGATTACAGCCAGTTCTCACTGGCCTATGGCGATTACTACCAGAAGCCCGAGCCGCAATACCTTCGCTTCAAACGCGATGAGCTGGGTTATATGAAAGCTACTCACTACATCGGCAGCTTTCAGCGTGTGGCAGGAGATTATACCTTCCGCGTAGAAGCCTTTTACAAAAAGTATAAAGACCTGGTAAAAACAGCGCCTGATACTTCTACCACCGGTACCGGTTATGCAAAAGGCATCGAGCTGTTCTGGCGTGATCGCAAGACCATCAAGAACCTGGATTACTGGATCTCTTACTCTTACCTCGATACCAAGCGTAATTACCTGTTCTATCCTTTTGAAGTGCAGCCTGATTTTGCGGCCAAACACACCGCCAGCCTGGTAGTGAAGAAATGGTTCCCGAAGATCACTACCAATATAGGTGTTACCTATAGCTTTGCTACCGGCCGGCCTTATTACAATCCGAACCTGCCGGAGAATAAGTTCATGTCTGAAAAGACGATCGACTTCAACACCCTTGGTTTCAGCGCCAGCTATCTGACTACTGTCCGCAAGGCATTCACCGTGTTCGTATTGTCTGTCACCAACGTGTTTGATATTAAACAGGTATACGGCTACCGCTATTCTTCTGATAAGCTGCGCAGGGAGGAAATTGTGCCCAATGCCCCGCGCTTCCTGTTCATCGGCATGTTCATGAACTTTGGCATAGACAGACGGCAGGATGTGATCAATAACCTGTAATTAAATTATTCATCATCTATAAATCTAAAAACGGATATATGAAACAATTTACCCTTTTCGTCCTTTTAACGGCCTTCACTGCCGTTGGTGTTAAAGCACAAAGTCCCCAGTACCAGGAGGCCATGGCCAAACAGGTAGCGCTGTTAGACCAGGGCAGCAGCTACAATCCGCAAACGCTGCTTGAAATATCCAACACGTTTGAACGTATAGCCGCCACCGAAAAAAGCCAATGGTTGCCTTATTACTATGCAGCCTATTCGCAGGTGATGTCTGCATTTATGCAGCAGGACAAAGCTAAAATGGATGAGCTGGCAGACAAAGCAGACGCCAACGCCGCCAAAGCTGATGAACTGAATAAGAACAGCGATGAAGTAGCCCTGATCAAATCCCTGATCGCTACTGTACGCATTTCTGTAGATCCGCCCAGCAGAGGCGCGCAATACGGTCCTGAATCCGGTATGCAGATCCAGAAAGCCAAGCAGATCAACCCGGAAAATCCGAGGGTATACCTGCTGGAAGGCCAGTCGCTGTACTACACACCAGAACAGTTCGGCGGAGACAAGGTAAAGGCCAAAGAAACCCTGAAACTGGCCCTGGAGAAATTCGCGGCTTTCAAGCCGGCTGATAGTATTGCACCGCATTGGGGCGAGGTAAGGGCGAAACAGTTGCTGGAAGAAGCGGGAAAATAAGTTATAGTCCATGGTCGATGGTCCATAGTCCATAGTGTATCTGGTTAGTCCAATTATCTGCCTCTCCGGATATGCCATGGACTATGGACCATCGACCATGGACTTCTCACATTTGTTATCTTTACACTTATGGACTTTAAAGACCTGGACCCTGTTTTGCACTCACAGCTCCGTTTGGCAGTTATGTCAATACTGGTGAGTGAGCAGGAAGCGGAATTTACCTTATTGAAGGAACGGACAAATGCTACGGCGGGCAACCTGAGTGTGCAGATCAATAAGCTAAAGGAAGCCGGGTATATCGAGGTCATTAAGCAATTCCGTGATAACTATCCTCAAACCCTCTGCAAGATAACCGCTGCGGGGCAGCTGGCCTTTGAAAGCTATGTAAGCGCCATTCAATCCTACCTTAAACCCGGGAAGACAGGCTGAACCAGCCATCCCTGACTGCGGTGCTACTTCAGTTGTAAAAATTAACTTTATAAGAAGCCACAGATCGGCCCTTTCATTCAGTAAATGTTACTCCCATG
>Ga0102590_1004084_pt1 | contig 13050 bp, 8 predicted proteins | sample AraplaMF_Col_mMF_FD_76859 | JGI IMG/M metagenome (GOLD analysis project Ga0102590, IMG submission 76859) | Arabidopsis root microbial communities from the University of North Carolina, USA - plate scrape MF_Col_mMF | ecosystem: Host-associated > Plants > Roots > Endosphere | place: USA...
CGCCCACGGACACGAACGGCGCACCCGTGCAGGGCACTTCGTCACAGGACGAGGTGGGCGCCGGTGCCGCCGCGACCGGGCGGCCGCGTTCTTCCGGCAACGGCGCCGCGGGGCGGGGCGGTGAGTGGTGGATCGGTGTGCGCTCCTCCTGTCGCGCCGTGGCCGACGGCAGGGAACTGGGCACCCGGCGGATGCGCAGTCTCGAGGACGCGGCCGGTGGCAGCGGCCGGGTGAAGACGTTCTGCAAGGGCGTGCTCGGCGGCGGGAGCGGCAGGGACGGCGACATCCGGGGCCCCGGCAGGGACGGCGACGGCCTCGGCCACCACGGCGACGGCGACCAGGGCGACGACCACGACGGTGACGGCGAGGGACACATAGGCCCGGACATCGGTCTGGCACCCTTCCCGCCGGCGACACCTCACGTCCCGGCTCCGGCGGACGCGACGCCGTCGCCGAGCCCGACGCACAGTGCGCCGGCCACCGAAGCGGCACACTGACCCGTCGCACGGCGTCAGGGGGTGCGGCCCGGCGCCCTCCTCGGCCCGCGGCGGGGTGCGCTCGCGAACCTCTTCCACGGCCGGTGTGACACTTTCGGCCGACCCGGCGCAGTACTGAGTGAGCCGACTGGTCATCGGCCGTCGCACAGAGCCGGGGTTCCCCCCGTACCCACGGCTCGGTGCACATCGGCGCGGGCGGGACACGTTCCCCCGGTCCCGCCCGCGCCCCGCACCCGCCTCGAGGCCGCTCTCACCAGTAGACGACGACCTTGTCCCCGGTCCTCGCCCCGGCGAACAGCGCCGAGATCGCCGCCTCGTCCCGTACGTTCACACAACCGTGCGAACCTCCCGCGTATCCGCGCGCCGCGAAGTCGGCCGAGTAGTGCACCGCCTGGCCACCGCTGAAGAACATCGCGTACGGCATGGGCGAGTGGTAGAGCGTGGACACGTGGTACCGCGACTTCCAGTAGATGTGGAACACGCCCTCCCTGGTCGGCGTGTACTGCGCGCCGAACCGCACCGCCATGGTCGAGACCGTGCGTCCGTCGACCATCCAGCGCAACGTCCGGCTCGTCTTGCTGATGCACAGCACCCTGCCCGTCATGCAGCGCGCGTCCGGCGCGGCGGCCGGCTGTCCGCCCATCAGGTACAGCTCCCACTTGCCGGGCTCGTGCGTCATCCTCAGCAGCCGCTGCCAGGTGACCGAGTCCACCCGTCCGGTGCGCGGCAGTCCGCGCTTGCCCTGGAAACCCTTGACGGCGTTCTCGGTGAGGTCGTCGTAGGTCCCCGTCGGACCGTCGAACAGCCAGGCGACCTGGCGCAGCCGTGCCTGGAGTTCACGCACGCCCGGGCCGGTGGCGCCGGGCGCCCAGAGGACCGCGGGGGAGGGCTTCGGGGCGGGCGCGGCGCTCGTCGCGCCCGTGCCCGAGGGGGTGTGCGAGATCTCGATGTGCACCGGAGAGCGGTGCCTGCCGCCGCCGTTCTTCGCGTCCACGGGCTGCGCGACGCACCCGGTGAGAGCAGCGAGCGCCACGCCCGTGGCGACTGCGATCAGCGTTCGGCCCATGCCCTTGGTACGCATCTGAACCCCCGTCGTCTCACCGGTCCTCATGGGCCGGTCGTGTCCCTTGAGATGTTCCCCGCGCGTGACCGCCGTCGAACTACGGGGCATGGTTGTGAGCAAGGTCCCAGCGTGCGGTACTCCACCGGTCGCACGCCCGCCGCTACAGTCCGTCGCGAGGTCGGTCGTACTGGCGAGTAACGAGGCCGGGCCATCACGCCGGGACAAGTAGCAACGCGGAGGCACACACCATGGCGCGCGAGTCGGAGTCGGGACTTCCCATCGAGCCGGTGTACGGGCCGGATGCCCTCAAGGACTGGGATCCGGCCGGGAAGCTGGGCGAGCCGGGGGCGTATCCGTTCACGCGCGGCGTGTACCCGAGCATGTACACGGGCCGTCCGTGGACGATGCGCCAGTACGCCGGCTTCGGTACGGCGACGGAGTCCAACGCACGCTACAAGCAGCTGATCGCGAACGGCACGATGGGTCTGTCGGTCGCCTTCGACCTGCCCACCCAGATGGGTCATGACTCCGACGCGCCGATCGCGCACGGCGAGGTCGGCAAGGTGGGCGTCGCCATCGACTCCGTCGACGACATGCGGGTGCTGTTCGGCGGGATCCCGCTGGACAAGGTGTCCACATCGATGACGATCAACGCGCCTGCCGCCCTGCTGCTGCTTCTGTACCAACTGGTGGCGGAGGAGCAGGGCGTGCCGGCCGACAAGCTGACCGGCACGATCCAGAACGACGTCCTGAAGGAGTACATCGCGCGGGGGACGTACATCTTCCCGCCGAAGCCGTCCCTGCGCCTGATCGCGGACATCTTCAAGTACTGCAGGGCCGAGATCCCCAAGTGGAACACGATTTCTATCTCCGGTTACCACATGGCCGAGGCCGGCGCCTCTCCCGCGCAGGAGATCGCGTTCACGCTGGCCGACGGCATCGAGTACGTGCGCACGGCCGTAGCGGCGGGCATGGACGTGGACGACTTCGCCCCCCGGCTGTCGTTCTTCTTCGTGGCCCGGACCACGCTCCTGGAGGAGGTCGCCAAGTTCCGTGCGGCCCGCCGGATCTGGGCGCGGGTGATGAGGGACGAGTTCGGGGCGCAGAACCCCAAGTCGATGATGCTGCGCTTCCACACCCAGACGGCGGGTGTCCAGCTGACGGCGCAGCAGCCGGAGGTGAACCTGGTCCGGGTCGCGGTCCAGGGGCTGGCCGCGGTGCTCGGCGGCACCCAGTCGCTGCACACGAACTCCTTCGACGAGGCGATCGCGCTGCCGACCGACAAGAGCGCGCGTCTGGCCCTGCGCACGCAGCAGGTGCTGGCCTACGAGACGGACGTGACGGCGACGGTCGACCCCTTCGCGGGCAGCTATGTGATCGAGAGGATGACGGACGAGGTAGAGGCCGCGACGCTGGAGCTGATGGAGAAGGTCCAGGACCTCGGCGGTGCGGTGTCGGCCATCGAACACGGCTTCCAGAAGAACGAGATCGAGCGCAGCGCCTACCGCATCGCCCAGGAGACGGACGCGGGCGAGCGGGTCGTGGTCGGCGTCAACCGCTTCCAGCTCGACGAGGAGGAGCCGTACGAGCCGCTCCGAGTCGACCCCGCGATCGAGGCGCAGCAGGCCGAACGCCTCGCCCGGCTCCGCGCGGAACGCGACCAGCCGGCGGTGGACACGGCCCTGGCGGACCTGAAGAAGGCGGCGGAGGGCACGGACAACGTCCTGTACCCGATGAAGGAGGCACTCAAGGCCCGCGCCACGGTGGGCGAGGTGTGCAACGCGCTGCGGGAGGTGTGGGGGACGTACGTGCCCTCGGACGCCTTCTGAGCCGGGCGGCCGGTCCACAGCGCCGGCCGGGGGACGGAAGGCCCGAGCACATCCGTCCCCCGGCCGCAGGATTGGTGCCGGGTGGCGACGACCGACCCGTCCGTCTCGCCCTGCGAATTCCGAAAGCCGAGTGTCGTACCCCCGTGCGACACTCCTTCCATGTTCGGCGTCATCGATCTCCCCACCTACCTGGCGGGACTCGTCCTCATCGTCCTGCTCCCCGGGCCCAACTCCCTGTACGTGCTCTCCGTCGCCGCCCGGCGCGGTGTGCGGGCCGGGTACACCGCGGCGGCCGGCGTCTGGTGCGGGGACACCGTGCTGATGACGCTGTCCGCGGCCGGAGTCGCCTCGCTGCTCCAGGCGAACGCCGTGCTGTTCGGGATCGTGAAGTACGCGGGCGCCGGCTATCTGACGTGGCTCGCCTTCGGAATGCTCCGTACCGCCTGGGGGATGTGGCGGACGCGACGTGAGAGGGACGTGCCGGAACAGGCCGCGAGCGCCGCCGCCGCCGAGGAGCGGCCCTACCGCCGGGCGTTCGTCGTCAGTCTGTTCAACCCCAAGGCGATCCTGTTCTTCGTCGCCTTCTTCGTGCAGTTCGTCGATCCCGGGTACGCCTATCCGGCGCTCTCCTTCGTGGTGCTCGGCGCCTTCGCCCAGCTCGCCAGCTGTCTCTACCTCAGCGCCCTGATCTTCAGCGGCACACGACTCGCGGACGCCTTCCGTCGCCGCAAGCGGCTGTCGGCTGGGGCCACTTCCGCCGCGGGCGCCCTCTTCCTCGGCTTCGCGGTGAAGCTCTCGCTCGCGAGCGCGTAACCGCCGGCTACCGCAGGCCGAACCGCGTGAGGTAGTCCGCGAGTCCGTCCGCCGAGTCGCCGCTCCAGCCGACGTGACCGTCGGGCCGGACCAGGAACAGGCCCGTCCCATAGGACCCGTGGGCGGGACCGTGGACCACTCGCACCCGTCCCGGGGTCGCCGGCGCCGGCGTACCGAGGGCCAGCAGCGTCCAGTGCGGGCCGCGGAAGGCGTCGAAGAGCCGCACGCCGTCCACCGTCGCGTCCGGTGCGCGGTCGCCCGCCCGGACCCGGCCCGGGGCCCTCCGGGTCTCCGCCGTGAGCGACGAATCCCGGTAGCCGATCCCGAGCTGCCGGGTCGCCTCGCCCCGCCGCGTCTCGCCGCGGTGCACGCGCGTGGACAGACCGAGGACGTCCGCCGCGACGGGCCGCCGTTCCGCCTCGTAGCTGTCCAGAAGCGACCGCGCCGCACCGTCCCGCAGCACGGCTCCCAGCTTCCAGCCCAGGTTGTAGGCGTCCTGGACGCTGGTGTTCATACCCTGGCCGCCCGCCGGCGAGTGGATGTGGGCCGCGTCACCGGCGAGGAAGACCCGCCCCTCGCGGAACCGGTCCGCGAGGGCCGCCCGCGGCCGGAAGTCCGAGGCCCAGCGCACCTCGGTGACGTCCTCGGGGGCGAGATGGGATCGGGCGGCCACGACCTTGCGGATGCCGTCGAGGGACAGGTCGGGCGTCGTGCCCTCCGGAAACCGCGCGACGAGTTGGAAGTCCTCGGTGCCTGCCAGCGGGCAGAGGGCGAGGAACCCCTCGCCGTCGGCACCCGGCGGGAAGATGTGCCAGTTGTCGCGGTCCAGGCCGCCGACGCGCACGTCCGCCACAAGGGTCGGGTTGGGGTCGACGGCCTCGCCGGTCATGCCGATGCCGATCGCCCGGCGCACGGCCGACCGCCCGCCGTCGGCCGCGACGGCGTACCGGGCGCGCACCGGGGCTCCGGAGGCGAGATGCGCGATCACCCCGGCCGGGTGCTGTTCGAGGCCGACGACCTCCCGGCCGAAGGCGACCCGTCCGCCCAGCTCCGCCAGGCGGGCGTGCAGGATCTCCTGGGTCCGCCACTGCGGCACCATCCACGGCTCGTTGTACGGCGCGTCCTCGCTCGCCTCGGCCGGCTCGAACATCCGGTGCTCGCCCGTCCGGTGGCCGTCCTGCCAGATCATCCCGACCGGATAGGGGCCGCCCGCCGTACGGATCGCGTCGAGCACGCCGAGGTCGTCGAGGACCTCCATCGTGCGCGGCTGGATGCCCTTGCCCCGGGAGCCGGGGAAGAGGGTTCCGGCGCGCTCGAGGACCACGGCGTCCACGCCGCGCCGGGCGAGGTCGACCGCGAGCGCGAGCCCGGTGGGCCCGGCGCCGACGACGGCGACCTCGGTGCTCTCGATGTCCATGACTGCCCCCTTAACGTTGTTAAGTTGCGTTGTCCGCAAGCGTTTCCTTAACGGCGTTAAACTGTCAAGCGTGGCTGCGCGGAGAGGTCCGAAACTGGACAGAAGGCAGGTGGCGGAGGCGGCCCTGGGGCTGCTCAACGAGGTGGGGCTCGAGGGCCTGACGCTTCGCGCCATCGCCAAGGAGCTGAACGTGCAGGCGCCCGCCCTGTACTGGCACTTCAAGAACAAGCAGGCGCTGCTGGACGAGATGGCGACGGAGATGCTGCGGCGCATGTCCGACGGTTTCGCCGCGCAGCCGGACGCGCCGGACCTGGCGTGGCGGGATGTGTTCTTCCGGCGGATGAGCGCTCTGCGTGAGCATCTGCTGCGCTATCGGGACGGTGCCAAGGTCTACGCGGGCACACGGTTCACGGACACGTCCTACGCCGAGCCGATGGAGGCGAATCTGCGCCTGCTCACCGGGGCCGGATTCACCCCGGGCGCCGCGGCGCGCGCCTGGTTCACCGCGTACAGCTACACGATCGGCTACGTCATCGAGGAGCAGGCCATGGGGCCCGACCCGGCCTCCGGTGCGGAGGGCTACGACCTCGACGCCCGCGCCGAGCGCCTGGCGGCCCACCCGCTGGCGGCGGAGGCGGGCCGGGAGATGTTCCAAAGACACGGCCAGGGCTTCGAGGCCGGACTCAGGGCGGTGATCGAGGGCATCGGGCTCACCCTTCGGGGAGAGGTGGACGGCACCGGTCGCTGAACGACCTGAGGGGCACCCCGTGGCGGGGTGCCCCTCACGTCGGGCCGGGCGGGCGGCTACGCCAGCGGCTTCGACAACGAGGCGCGCAGCTTCGGCGTCAGCCAGTTCTCGATGTAGCGGTTCAGCAGCCACGCCAGCAGCAGCATCGAGGCGATCGTCAGCAGGAAGGTGGCGTACGACGGGATGTGCAGGCTCCGGTGCAATGTCCTGACGACGACCCAGCCGAGGTGCTCGTGCACCAGGTAGAAGGGGTAGGTCAGTGCGCCCGCGACGGTCAGCCAGCGCCAGTTCGCCCAGTCCAGCCAGCCCAGCGCGATCGCCGCGACCGCCACGAAGCCGAAGGCGACGATCAGCGTGATGCCGAGGGAGGTGCGGTGGGCGAAGGCGTTCGGGTCCGAGGCGTTCCACAGGTCCCGCACCGCGTAGTGCTGCCCGATCAGGAAGTTCACGGCCACGATGCCCCAGGCGTAGGCGTCCTTGCGGTTGCGGTGCACCAGGTACAGGCCGACACCGCCGATGAAGAAGGGCGCGTACTCGGGCATCAGGATCACGTTCAGCAGTGCGTCCTTGGACGACTGGGTGATCGCGGCCGCCAGGGTCCAGCCGGCGCAGAAGAGGATCACGCGCCGGCGGTTGGCGCCCGGCAGCACGATGCACAGCGCGAACAGAGCGTAGAAGCGGACCTCCGCCCACAGCGTCCAGCACACACCGAGGACGCGGTCGACGCCGAGCGGCATCTGGAGCATCGTCATGTTCACCAGCACGTCACTGGGCGACAGTGCCTTGTAGGCGACCGTCGGCAGGGCGAACACGACGGTCACGAGGAGGACCGCCGCCCAGTAGGCGGGCAGCAGCCGTGACGCCCGGGAGGCGAAGAACGAGCGGAGGGGGCGTCCCCAGCCGCTCATGCATATGACGAAGCCGCTGATCACGAAAAAGACCTGGACGCCGAGGCAGCCATAGGAGAACCACGAGTGCAGCACGGGGAACTGCGTCTTCGGGGACGTGCCCCACGCGGCGGTGATCTCGCCGCCGCGTCCCCCGTAGTGGTACAGAGCCACCATCAGCGCGGCCACCAGCCGCAGCCCGTCGAGGGCGCGCAGGCGGCCACCGGACCTCTTCGCCTTCGGCTGTGCGGGCGTGACGCGTCGCTCTTCGGGACGGGCGGCCACGGCGGATTGCTGTTTTGCTGTACTGACGACCGTTTCGGTCACTGATACCCCTTGAAGATCCGCCGCGGGCTCCGTTCTGCTCACTTCTGACCGAATGCGCCCGGGTCAAATGAAAGTCGTCTATCGAGACTCTATGACCTCACCCTGAGCGAATCTGTTCGACGGGATCAGCATTTGCCCGCAAGACCCGAGGGGTTCATCTTCACGTCGTATTGGTTTCTTACTGTTCCCCAACCTTCCCCCCAGGGCTTGGCGATTTCGTACCTTTTTCACACCTTGCAGGAGAACCATGACGAGGGTTGGCAGTAGATGGACACGTCCCCGGCCCGGGGGGCCCGTGTCGGAGCCAGCGGGGTTCGGGGCGCCGACCGCTCAGCCCAAGCCGACCGAACTGGACGACTGCCTGCGTGCCTGCGCCGTGCACAGCGGCAAACTGGTCGGCAGTCTGGACACCCGCCGAACAGCCCTCGCCGAAGCGCTGCGCCAGCTGCTCGCCCTGGTCGCCGCCGGTGAGGACCAGCCCTCGCCCGCGCCCTCCGGTGCGGGCAGCCTGCTGCGCCGTGGTGCCAAGGTCGTCGGCGGCGGCATGAGCAACAAGATGCTCGACGCGCTCCTCGCCGTCGGCAACAAGGCGCTCGACTGCGGCTACGACGACGAGCTGAACCTCACACTGCTGATCAGCGACACGGTTCTGACCCAGCGCAAGAACTCCCGCGCCGGCTGGCGGCTGCGCGGCCGTCTGCTGGAGGCCATCGGGCGTCCGGCCGCCGCGGCCGATGCCTTCGAGCGCTACCTGGAGCTGACGACCGAGGACGGTTACGGCGTCCGGGCCCGGCTCGCCGGCATCAAGGCGGCGAACACGGCCCGCGCCGAACTGCTGACCGTCCTCGCGGGCGCCGTCCCCGACTCCGCCAGGTTCGCCGGCGGCCCCGCCACCGACATGTGGGCCGAAGGTCTCGCCGCGCACGCCCTCGGCGACTGGACCGGCGCCCAGGCACGCCTCGTCGGCGCACTGCTCGCCATGGACAGCGCCGAGGTCCCCGAGCAGGAGATCCAGGAAGCCATCGGGCAGTACCTGGACCTCAGCACCGAGCTGCACACCCGGCCCACCCCCGAACTCATCCAGGCCATCGCGCTGTACGCCGCCGCCCGGCGCAACCGTATGCGCGGCCCCGTCCCGGACCCCATGTTCGGGGGCGTGCAGTGGCTCAGCCTCGGCGAGTTCCGCAACCGGATCGCCGGCAAGTCCATCTGCCTCATCGCCAACTCCGGCAAGGTGGGCGAGTCCTCGATGGGCTCGCAGATCGACGACTACGACCTGGTCGTGCGCTTCAACTCGTACCGGATCGACCCGGCCCACACGGGCAAGCGGACCGACATCCACGTGACGATCCACAAGCACGCCTTCAACTGGGACAAGCCCGTCGACATCCGGCTCGTCTTCGGCGGCAACTCGCCCGACTGGAAGTACTCCGTGCGCAACAAGCTCGTGCCGGGCGCGCAGACGTACGTCGGTGACGAGTCGCTGCGCTGGCCCGTCCGCAACATCGGCGCCCTGACCACCGAGCAGTTCGCCGCGATCCCGACCTCCGGCTTCAACATGCTCTGGCTGCTCGACTACCTCGATGTCAGCCCCACGCTCGACCTGATCGGCTTCGACTTCTACGAGAGCGGCGCGTACCGCATCCCGGAGGCGATGAAGCTGGCCATCACCAACGTGCACGAATACGGCAGCGAGAAGGCGTGGGTCATGGAACGGGCCCAGAGCGTCTCCGGCATGAGGATTTCCCTGCGATGACCACGACACCGATATCCGCGGCGGCCGACTCCCGCCCCACCGCCGGCGACGACTCCGCCCGCGCGCTGACCGGCAAGCGCCGCGTCGCCTTCGCGAGCTTCGTCGACGAGAACTACCTGCCCGGCTTCCTTGTGCTGCTGCGCTCGCTCGCGCTGTCCAACCCGGACGTGTGCGAGGACTTCATCGTCCTGCACGACGATCTGCGCCCGGCATCCGTCGCCGCGATCCGCGCCCTGCACCCGCGGGTGCAGTTCCGCCGTGTCGACGCCGACCACTACGACAGCTACGTCAAGGGCGACCAGGACAACTACCTGGTCCGCAAGGCGTACTTCATCCTCGACGTCTTCCGCATCCGCGACTACGACACCGTGATCACCCTGGACACCGACATGGTGGTCCTCGGCCCGATCACCGAACTGCTCGCGCTGCGCGAGGGCCTGGCCGCCGTCCCGCAGTTCTTCTACGGCGACAAGACCCGCATGCTCAACAGCGGACTCCTCGTCATCCAGAAGGAGTACCTGAGCGACGAGTTCTGCGCGAAGCTCGACGAGATCGGCCGCAGCGGCCGCTACGAGCTCGACAAGCACGACCAGGGCATTCTCAACGCCCTGCTCGACGGCGACTTCGTCGACCTCGACCCCAAGTACAACTACGTCAAGCGGCGCCTGTCCGGCGACCTCCCGGTCCCCGACGAGACCGCGATCCTGCACTTCACCGGCCGCCACAAGCCCTGGCAGGGCGGCGAGTACGGGTACAGCCAGGCGCAGGCACGCTGGGTCGAGTTCGACATCACCGACGCCGAGCTGCACGCCGCCTTCATCGAGAAGGGCGACCCGGCCCACCCCGACCTGCTGATCCACTACGGCACCGCGCACGTCGGGCGGACGGGTGACGTCGACACCGCCCGCCGCGTCGGCCTCGCCCACATCGGCGCCGGCGACTACCAGGCCGCCGTCGACATCCTGGAGCAGGTCCACCTCCCCATCGACGAGGCGTGGCCGCACGAGGTGTACGGCAACGCCCTGATGAGCGTCTCCCGCTACGAGGAGGCCCGCGCCCATCTGCTGCTGGCGACGGCCGCCCCCAACCGGGCCGCCACCGCCTTCTCCCGGCTGGCCCAGATCTCCTGGGTCCACGGCGACGACGCCGGCGCGCAGAAGTACGCCCTCGCCGGGCTCGGTGTCGACCCCACGCACCGGGCGAGCCGCATCTGGCACCAGCGCACCGTCGGCGTCCCGGCCCAGTCCGCCGGCAGCCCCGAGGACCAGCTCGCGCACGTCGCGTTCTACATGGACCGCCAGGGCAACGCCGGGGACAAGCTGCTCCCGGAGAGCGTCCGTCTCGCCTTCGACCCGGACACCGGCGGCCGCCGCTGGCACTCCGTCCACGCCCACCGCCTGTTCGACGAGGCGGCTCTGGAGCGCGTGAACGCCCGCAGGGGCATGGTCATCGGCGGCGGTGGCCTGTTCATCCCGGACACCATGCCGAACGGCAACAGCGCCTGGCAGTGGAACGTCCCGGACGAGCTGCTCAACCGCATCGACGTGCCCATCGCGGTCTACGCCGTCGGCTTCAACGCCTTCGACGGTCAGTCCTACCGGGCGGAGCGGTTCCGCAGTTCGCTGCGGCTGCTGGTGGAGCGCTCGTCCTTCTTCGGCCTGCGCAACCACGGCTCCATCGCCAAGGTCCGCTCGATGCTGCCGGAGCACCTGCACGACAAGGTGCGCTTCCAGCCCTGCCCGACCACGGTCACCCGTCAGCTCGTCGCGAACTGGCAGGACCCGGCGAGCCGTGAGGACACCATCCTCATCAACGCCGCCTACGACCGCGCGGGCCTGCGCTTCGGCCACGACTACGGCTACTTCCTCGCCCAGATGGCCAAGGCCGTCAAGGACCTGGGGAAGCTCGCCGAGGTCAAGTGCGTGGCGCACTCGCTCGACGACGAGAAGCTCGCCTTCGACCTGCGCCGCGAGCACGGCGTGTCGATGCCCGTCATCCCGATGTACGACTTCGAGAACGACGAGATCCGCGACCTGTACGCCCGCACCAAGCTGGTCATCGGCATGCGGGGCCACGCCGGCATGATCCCGTTCGGCTGCGGCACGCCCATCATCAGCCTGATCTCGCACCCGAAGATGACGTACTTCCTCCGCGACATCGACCGGCCCGAGTGGGGCGTCTCGGTGCACGACCGGCATCTCGCCGACCGGCTGGTGGAGCGCTCCCGCGACCTGCTCGCCGACCACGCCAAGACCGTGGCCGACGTGCACGGACGCCAGCAGGAGCTGTGGAAGGTCACCGAGGCCAACGCCGCCGACCTGCGCACGATCCTGGGCGGCTGACCCATGGCGACCGTCCTCAGTGACGCGCCCGCCGCATCGGCACCCCGCGTCCGCCGCTCACCCCTGTGGTGGCCGGTGGTCGCGGTGCCGGCGGCGGCCGCCGTTGTGTACACGGTGCTGACCCGGCGCCCCACCGGTGACATCCGGTACGTCCTCGCCGCCCTGCGTACCGGTGGCGAGGCGGGCTACTCCCCGTCCGAGGTCTTCACCCACCGGCCGTTCTTCTACCGGTGGTTCATCGCGCTTCTCGACGACATCACGTTCGGTGGAGTCGTCGTCCGGGAGACCGTGATGTACGCGGCGGGCACCCTGCTCGCCGCTGCGGCGGCCTACGCCCTCTACCAGGCGCTGCTGCGCCGGCTGACGGGCCGCGAGGCCGCCCTGACCGCCGGCGCCACCGGCCTGCTGATGATCCTGACCCCGCGCACGGACTTCCTCCAGCCGGAGTGGGCCGCTGTCGTGCTCGCCGTGTTCGGTGTGGCGGCGGCGCTCGGCGTGGCCCGCCCCTGGCCGGCGGCACTGATCTCCGCGCTGCCGTTCGGGCTCGCGGTGATGATGAAGTACTCCACCGCCTCGACCGCCGCGTTCGGCATTCTGCTCGTCTACGTCGTCGACCGCGGCCGTGCGATCAGGGTCGCGCTCGTCTCCGTGGTCGGTGCGGTGGTCCTGTTCGCTCTCAGTGTGCTCGCCGGGTCCCACGAGTGGCAGTGGACCCATGACATGCCGCTGATCAACCAGTCGGCGCTCAGCCGCACCGGTATCCACCCCGCACACCTCTTCGCACAGTCGGTGGACTTCCTCGCCGACCGGTCCGTGCTCAGCCCCGTGCTGCTGCTCCTGCCGGGTGCCCTGCTCCTCCTCCTCGCCCGGGTGAGGGGACGTGGACGCCGTGTCGAACTGCTCGTCATCGCCCTGGCCATCGGGTGCGGCTCGCTGGCGGTCGTCATCGTGCAGGGCAACTGGTTCATGTACCACGCCTTCCAGCTGACCGTGGTCGCCGCCGCGATGTGGGGGCTTGCGGTGGGCGGTGGCCGCCGCTCGATCCCGCGCTGCTTCGGTGTCGTGTCGCTGCTGTTCGGGCTGTTGCCCGTGCTGTACGCGCAGGCCCCCAAGGGGGTGCAGCGCCCCGCCACGATCTGGGCACTGGGCCTGGTCGCACTCCTGGCGGCGGCTGTCGATGCGTGGCGCGAATCCCGCGGCGCGGACAGGGTTTCCCGGGGTGTGCTGTCCGCCGCGATCGCCGCTCTGGCGGGGGTGGTGTGTCTGTCCGGCAGCATGTGGCCGGGTTCGCCGCACCTGGTGGCGCACGGCAAGGTGGGTTCGACCAACGCCTCGTTCCTGCGTGGCGTCGAGCGCAAGCAGGACCATGAC
>Ga0102590_1004088_pt1 | contig 13034 bp, 13 predicted proteins | sample AraplaMF_Col_mMF_FD_76859 | JGI IMG/M metagenome (GOLD analysis project Ga0102590, IMG submission 76859) | Arabidopsis root microbial communities from the University of North Carolina, USA - plate scrape MF_Col_mMF | ecosystem: Host-associated > Plants > Roots > Endosphere | place: USA...
AAGCGGCTACAAGCTTGCGCTCGGCCTCGGCAAGACGATCGGCGGCGAACCCGTCATCGCAGAGCTCTCGAAGATGCCGCATTTGCTCGTCGCCGGCACCACCGGTTCGGGCAAGTCCGTCGCCATCAACACGATGATCCTGTCGCTGCTCTACCGCATGTCGCCGGAACAGTGCCGCCTGATCATGGTCGATCCGAAGATGCTGGAACTCTCCGTCTATGACGGCATCCCGCACCTTTTGACACCTGTCGTCACCGACCCGAAGAAGGCCGTCATGGCGCTGAAGTGGGCGGTACGCGAGATGGAGGATCGCTATCGCAAGATGTCGCGCCTCGGCGTGCGCAATATCGACGGCTACAACAGCCGCGTGGCGCAGGCGCGCGACAAGGGCGAGACCATCCACGTCATGGTCCAGACCGGCTTCGACAGAAGCACGGGCGCTCCGATCGAGGAGCAACAGGAGATGGATCTGACGCCGATGCCTTACATCGTCGTCATCGTCGACGAGATGGCCGACCTGATGATGGTCGCCGGCAAGGAAATCGAAGGGGCGATCCAGCGCCTGGCGCAGATGGCGCGCGCCGCCGGCATCCACCTGATCATGGCGACGCAGCGCCCGTCGGTCGACGTCATCACCGGCACCATCAAGGCGAACTTCCCGACGCGGATATCCTTCCAGGTGACGTCGAAGATCGACAGCCGCACTATTCTTGGCGAACAGGGAGCCGAACAGCTGCTCGGCCAGGGCGACATGCTGCACATGCAGGGCGGCGGGCGGATTTCGCGCGTACACGGACCATTTGTTTCGGATGCCGAGGTGGAGAAGGTCGTCGCGCACCTGAAGACGCAGGGTCGGCCGGAGTATCTCGACACCGTTACAGCTGACGAGGAAGACGAGGCCGGCGAAGAAGAGGACAACGCAGTCTTCGACAAGAGCGCCATGGGCTCCGAAGACGGCGACGAGCTTTACCAGCAGGCGGTCAAGGTCGTGATGCGTGACAAGAAGTGCTCGACCTCCTACATCCAGCGCCGTCTTGGCATCGGCTACAACCGTGCGGCTTCGCTCGTCGAGCGCATGGAAAAGGAAGGTCTCGTTGGCCCGGCAAATCATGTCGGCAAGCGCGAGATCGTGGCTGGACGCGGCGAAGGCGAATAACGCAGTGGCTGTGACATCCCAGAACGGGTGCCGCCGCCAGCAGTGATGTCCGCGCCGAAGAGTGATCCGGTACGGCTTGGGCTTGCTGGAATGGGCAGGCGACGTCGTGGTAGATGTGGATTGTCAGGCGGCGCCGCCTGCCCGATCGCATCGAGTCCCCACTCTTCCAGGCCGACAGGAGCGTCTCTCGGCCCTTCCGTTGCGGTGGATCGCCGGTCCTGACGGCCTACGATCCCTCTCCTGCAATGATTATCGAACGCCGGATTTCGACCAGTTTTGTCAGATCCGGTTCGCGACCCGGCTCCCTGTCCAATGACGTCATCAGTGTGCCGCAGATCATTTGCGCGGGGATCGGCGGGGAAGAACAGTTTGTTCAAATCACTGAAAGTTCATTCGATTTTTTCCACGCACAACAAAATTGCGCCGCGGATCAGTCCGCCTCGCCAGCCGCGAGACGTAAGGTCTCGCGTACGAAGTCGGTCTTGCCGCCGGTGTAGTAGGCCCAATCGTCGTTCGCCTCGCTCATCAGGCGAAGCTTCAGCGCGGCGTATGCTTGCGCCCGCTGGGGATGCGCCCGCAAGTAGTCGCGGAAAACGATGCGATCGCGGAGCACGTGGTTATCGGATGAACAGAGATAGAGCCGCGCGCCGTAGGAGCCCTTGCCGCTGGTGAAGGTCCAGCTCTGGTCGTTGTATTTGTCACCGTGAAACGTGTAGGCGGAGAGGTCTTTTACCCGCTCGATCGCGGTCAGTAACCCATCCTCATTGCGGAAAGCAGCGTGCAGATCGATCTTGGGCTTCGCGGCAAGACCAGGAACCGATGTGCTACCGACATGATGAAAAACCGGTGCCAAATCGGATAGTACCGGATGCAGCTCTGCTTTGACCTCGTCGAAAAGCTGTGGCCACTCGGGATTGTAAGCAACGACAACGATGGCCATCGTACCTCCCGATCCTATGCCACTTCCGCGAGGAAGCCGTTCAGCGCATCCACGATCCTGCGCTCGCCGTCTTCCAGCGAACCGCTGTTGTCGACGTCGGTCACGTCGTAATCGCCACGCACCGTCAGCGGGCCACGGGCGAGACGCGCCATGATGTCTTCATGCGTCTCGCGGCCGCGCGCTTCCAGACGGCTGGCCAGCACCTCGGCGGTCGCCGTCACATTGATGACCTTGAGCCGCGGGAAAGCGGCCTTGAAATGGTGAAGCGCCGAGCGCGAGCCATTGGCGATAACCAAATTTCCCTGAGCGAGCGACACCGACACCTCGGCTGGAATGCCATATTTCAGGCCGTGTGCTTCCCACCAGACCGCAAAACTTCCGGCCTGTTCCATCGACGCAAAGCCCTGGTCCGACACGGCGAGATGCTGCTCGCCGCCGGCATGGGTGTGACGGGTGATGACGCGGCGGACGAAATGCACCTCTGGACGACCCCGGAAGTGCTTGGCGGCCAGCGCCATCAACGTGTCCTTGCCGGCACCGCTCGGACCAACGACCACGACCATGATGCCGCGTTCGGTGCCCGGAACGATGTGAGGTTCGTGCGACGGGTTCATGCGACACGGCGCCCTTCACGCCAAACAGAACGGGTGACCGGCACGCCGTGGTCGCGGAAGACGCGGACGAGATCGGCGCGCAGGCCAGTGGCGATGCGGCCGCGGTCGCTGAGGCTGACGGCGCGGGCCGGAGTAGCAGTGACCATGGCGATCGCCTTCGGCAGCGAAATGCTCTCGACTTCGTCGGCGATCAGGAAGGGTGCGTAGAGGAGGCTGAGCGGGACGTAGTCGGAGGACAGCACGTCGAGAACGCCGTGTTCGGCGAGATCACGGGCGGCAATGTTGCCGGAGTGCGACTTGCCGCGAACGATGTTCGGGGCGCCCATCAGCACGCTCATGCCATGCTCGTGCGACGCCTTGGCAGCGTCGAAGCTGGTCGGGAATTCGGCGAGGCGAACGCCATTTTTGATGGCTTCGTCGACATGGGCGAGCGTTGCGTCGTCGTGACTGGCGACGGTAATGCCACGCTCAGCGCAGACCCTGGAAATGGCCGCGCGATGCGGCGTCGAGTTGCGCTCGGACTCCGTCACGCGGCGATCGACGAACTTGGCGAACTCGGCATCGGAGAGACCGCGCTTCTTCTGGTAGTAGAAGATGTACTGGTCCATCGTCTGGAACTGCCGCTGGCCAGGCGCGTGGTCCATCAGCGAGACAAGACGGACGTAGGGATCGTTTTCGAAATCGGAGAAGTGCTGCAGCACGTTGTCAGCGGAGACCTCGCAGCGCAGGTGAAGCAGATGTTCAGCCCGCAAACGGCCTTCCTGCTCGGCCTTCTGGATCGCATCGGCCATCTCGCGCATCTCGCCGTGCTCGAAGCCGCCATCCTCGTCTGCGCCCATGCGCAGGCAATCGAAGACCGTGGTGATGCCGGATGTGACGATCTGGGCATCATGCGCCTGGATCGCCGCCGTCTTGTGCCAGCGCAGGCCCGGGCGCGGCGAATAGTGGCCTTCGAGATGGTCGGTGTGGAGCTCGACGAGACCAGGGATCAGGTAGTCGCCTTCGAAATCCTCACCGACATGCGAGTTGCCTGTCGAGATATCGGCAATCTTGCCGTCGCGGACGAGGACCGAGCCTTCGATGATTTCATCCTCGAGGACAATGCGAGCGTTGGAGAAGACGGTTTCTTTGGTCATTGAATATGGTCTCTCAGTTTTTCGCGCCGGCAAGCGGCCACCAGGAATGGGCTGTAAACGGAGCGCCGCGCGCCTCCTCAACGAAAACGGCAAGGCCGGTGATTGGGAGCGGCCGGCCAGTAAAGGCGGCGAAACGCTCCGCCAGAATGGCCTTCATTATGCCGGCACGCTCCTGCGGCACCTGGCCGGTCAGCGTCATATGAAACCCGAAGTCATCCATCACATAGGGATAGCCCCAGCGCAACAGATTGGTCCTCTGGCTCTCGCTTAGTCTTTCCGGATTGCGGCGCGCGATATCGGCATCCGACAAGGCGGCGCGAAACGGCTCGAAGGATTTTACCACCGTGGCAGCAAAATCCTGAAGCGGCGGATGCAGAAAAGCGGGCACCAACGCAAAGAATTTACCCAGTTGCCCAAGCACCAGCTCGGGAATCTCGAAGGCCGATATGCGGGCGGCAAAATCCTCGACAACCTGGATCAGGTCCTCCTCGGTGACGGAGGCTGCCAGATGGAAGGGCGCCTTGATCGTCGCGTGGAAAGCGTAGCGGCGAGGATCGGCGGTCAGCTCGAACTGCTCGGCGGCCGGCAGGTCCGGATGATCAGGAGCCGGGTAAGTTTCGCCGGTGAAGGCATCGCGGCCGAGCCAGAGCGCGGCCGTGCCGTTCAAAGGATCGTCCTTCGGCGGCGTGAAATAGAGTGCGTAGCGCAAGGCTCGTATCCTGGGAATCGTTCCGAATGCGGATTGTAGTGTTCAGTGATTTGACCGCCACCGCAAGCTGGCTTCCGGCTAAAAGATTTCCGTGACAGAATGATGATGATCCGGAACGATCCTGCGCTTTTTCAGTGTGCCTTGGTGCCCATCAATCGATGGCGCAGCGCGTTCGAGGCCATGTCGAACAGGAAGACGACAATGAGGATCAACAGCACCATATAGGCGACGTTTTCCCAGTTGGCGTTGGTGCGCATCGCTTCCCAAAGCTTGAGGCCGATACCACCCGCGCCAACCGCGCCAATAATGGTGGCGCCACGAACATTCGACTCCCATTGGTAGAGGGTCTGGCTGACGAAAACAGGGACGACCTGTGGAATAATGCCGTAGCGATGCGTGAGTACGGTGGACGCACCGGTCGATTTGATGCCTTCGCGCGGCTTGTTGTCGACGTTCTCCAGGCCTTCTGAATAGAGCTTGCCGAGCGTGCCCGTTTCGGTGAGGAAAATCGCGCCGGACCCAGCCAGAGGACCGGGACCGAAGGCGCGGGTCAGAAAGAGTGCCCAGATCAGCATGTCGACCGAGCGCAGAAAGTCGAAGAAGCGCTTCAGGACCTGATTCAGCACCTTGTTGGGGGTGATGTTGCGCGCGGCAAGAAATGCCAGCGGAAAAGCGAGCAATGCACCGAGCAGCGTCCCCAGGAAAGCCATCACGATGGTCTGGAACAGTTTTGTCCAGACGTCGCCGTGCTGCCAGGCGCTGTTGTGCCAGATATTATCGAAGGCAAGCGACAGGTTGGATTGGCCGGGCTTCAGTTCCGGTCCCGAAACGATCAGGCTGATGACCTTGCTCGCCGGCTTGCCGAAGAATGGCGATTGGGTGTCGAAAACGAAATTCGCCCAGCCGAGGAAGCGCTTGCGCACCTTGACGCGATCGACCGAAATGCTGACGTCGCCGGCAAAGCCCAGGTCGGCAAGGACGTTGTCGTCGTAGACCGTCATCCAGCTCGGCACGGGGCCGACGACCTTCGGTGCGCCGCTGGAGACTTCCACCGGCACGCTGATGCCGTGGGCGGTCACCGTCGTCTCCGTTTTGGAGATGGTAACGCTGCGGCTTGTGCCGCTGACCGAAACCGTGACGCTGCCATCCGGATTGTTGATGACCCAATCCGGATGCGGGTTGTCGCCGAGCGGCGAGAAACGCGGATATTTGACCGTGATGCCGTCATCGCCAATGCGCAATTCGGGCTGCACGTCATAGCTTACCCACTGGCTGAGATAGAGGCCGACGCGCTCCCAATGGGCATCGGCAAGCAGCTTCGGCAGGTCGAAGAACCAGGTTGCGTAAAGCCCATAGACAAGCGTCGCGATCACGATCATCAGGCCGCCGAAGCGCTGCCGGAAGGAACGTTTGAAATACTCCGGATAACGCTGCTCGATCTCGTGCATCCGGTTGGCGTCGATCACCGTCATGGCGAACCTCAATGCTGCAAAAGGAAAGCGTGCTCACCGACGAGGCGGCGGCGCAGCCATGCGGAGAACTGGTCGACCGCAACGATGGTGATGAAGAGCAGGAGAACGAGAGCCATCGTCTTGGCGCCGAAACCGCGCGAGATGGAGAGCTTCAACTCCTCACCGATACCGCCGCCGCCGACCGCACCGATGATGGTGGAGGCGCGGACATTGATCTCCAGGCGCAGCAGCGCGTAGGAGACGAAGTTCGGCATGACCTGCGGCAGGGCAGCGAAGCGGACGCGCTCCGACCAGCTGGCGCCGACGGCTTTCATGCCTTCATCCGGCTTCATGTCGATGTTTTCGACAACTTCATAGAAAAGTTTGCCGAGCGCACCGATGGTGTGCAGGCCGACTGCAATGATCGCGGCAACCGGACCGATCGACAGGATGGCGGAAAACAGGCCTGCGATAACAATCTCGGGGAACGCGCGGAGGAGTTCCGTCAGACGCTTGGCGATGATGCGCAGCGGATTGGACGGCGCCAGATTGCGGGCCACGAGAAAGCTCAGCGGCACGGCGAAGATGAAGCCGATGATCGTCGAAACGAGCGCGACGTTGATCGTGATGATCATCAGCTCGAAATATTCGGGGATATAGAAGCCGCCCCAGACATAGACGCGACCCTGGGCGAAATTATACTCTTCACCGGTCTTCTGGGTCGCGTTTGCGATATCCAACAGGGCGCGCCAGACGTCATTCCAATCCTTGGGAATGAGCCAGCTCAAAAAATCGAAGAGATGCGGCAGGCGCTCGAGGAAATGGCCGGCATTGCTTTCATCGGCAAAACGCACGGAGGCGATGAAAGCGGCAAGCAGGATCACCAGCCCAAGGCCGGTATAGAAGCGGCGGCGGGCCACCATCTTGCTCCAGGCGTCACCGATTTCACGGGCGCTTTGCTGGGCCGGCGCGTGGGCGTTGGGATCGGCAAAAGTCATGAACGATGTCCGCTTTCTTCGCAACAAAAAGGGCGGCTTGTTACGGCCGCCCTTCAACCGTCAGGATCGATCAACCGCCGATGGCAGCCTTACGAGCATCGATGATGGCGTTGTAGAAGTCAGGCTGAACCTTGGTGTAGCCCTGGTAATCGCCGCCTTCGATGGCTGCGAAGCACTTGGCATCCTTTGCCGGGAGCTTCATGAAGAAGTCGGTGAGCTTTGCCTGCCAATCAGCGCCGAGTTCGTTGCGAACAACGAGCGGGCCGTTCGGGATCAGGGGCGAACGCCAGACTTCGACGAGCTTGTTCGGATCTACGGTGCCCTTGTCGACAGCCTTGCGGAAGGTACCGGAAGTGTAGCCGTCCTTGAAATCGCCGATGCCCGAGGAGTCGTCAACCGCGATATCGACCTTGCCGTCATAGGCAGCGAGAAGGTTGTTCTCGTGGCCGCCGTTGAACTGCGTGGAAGCGAAGTACTGGTCATTCGGCATGCCAGTGTCCTTCGGGATCTGCGTCAGCGGGATCAGGTAGCCCGAGGTGGAGTCCGGATCGGCGTAGCCGAGCTTCTTGCCCTTGGCGTCCTTGATGTCCTTGATGCCCGATGACTTCAGGGCGAGACCGATCGAGTGGTAGCCCGTCGAACCGTCCTTCTGAACGGTCGTCAGGATCGGGGTGACAGCCTTGTCGTTCTTGATGGCGATCGCAGCGTAGCCCGAAGCGCCGAGTTCTGCGAAGTCGAGCGTGCCGCCGAGAAGACCCTGGATAACGCCGTCATAGTCGGCAGCCGGGAAGAGCGAAACCTTCTCGAAGCCGAATTCGGTCTTCAGGTGGTCAGCCAGGCAAGCGTAGTTACGCAGGCGATCGGCTTCGTTTTCGCCACCGAGAATACCAACGCGGAATTCCTTGAGGTCTGCAGCATGCGAAACGCCGCCAAGCGCAAACAGCGCCGTCGCGGCAAAGAGTGCTTTCTTCAACATGGTACTCTCCTGATTGACCGGTTTTCCCGGCGATCCCTGGTTAAGAAGAAGTGCGCCCATAACGCGGGCTTACGATCGAGGCCGCCCCTCTCAGAGACCGGCCAGCGCCAGCGGTTGCAAGCCGGCGGATTGATTGGCGGCGGCAGCCGCGGGAACGTTGATCGAGGTCGAGGTCATCGTCTCGTCGATGCCGGCGCCATCCTTGTCGGTGCCGTAAATCTGTTTGACGGCTTCAGCCGTCAGTTCGGAGGGCTTGCCGTCGAACACGACGCGGCCAGCAGCCATGCCGACGATGCGTTCGCAGTAGTTGCGGGCGGTATCGAGCGTATGAAGATTGGTGATGACGGTGATGCCTTCGCGCTCGTTGATGTCGCGCAGTGCGTCCATGACGATCTTGGCGTTGAGCGGATCAAGCGAGGCGATCGGCTCGTCGGCGAGCACCATCTTCGGGTTCTGCATCAGGGCGCGGGCAATCGCCACGCGCTGCTGCTGGCCACCCGACAGAGTGCCTGCCATCTGCAAGGCCGTCTGCTCGATGCCGAGGCGCTCAAGGGCGGCAATCGCGTGGATGCGCTCCTCGCGGCTGAAAAGACCAAGCAGGCTCATCGCGGTGGAGCGATGATTGAGACGGCCGAGCATGACGTTGGTCAGCACGTCGAGACGCGGAACGAGATTGAATTGCTGGAAGATCATCGCGCAATCGCGCTGCCAGTTGCGCAGCGCCTGGCCGCGAAGGCTGGAGACCTCGACGCCGGCGAAATGGATCGAGCCCGATGTCGGCTCCTGCAGGCGGTTGATCATACGCAGAAGCGTGGACTTGCCCGCACCGGAACGTCCGATGATGCCGACCATCTGGCCCTGAGGAATGTCGAGCGTAACGGAATCGACGGCGGTCTTCTTTCCGAAACGGCGGGTGACATTCTTCAGCTCGAACATCATGCTCTTCCTCATAGTCCAAAGGCGATATGAGGGAGTGCATTAGTCCTGCTTGATGAAGCTCCAATGTCAGTTTTGTGTAAGGACTGTCATAATCGAGCCTTTGACGGACATCGGATCCAGCCGCGGTCGTGTGCCGGATAAACAATAGCGACGAGAACCTGCCAATCGCAGCTGGGGCTGAGCGATTGCACACGAAGTCGGTACGCGAGGTATCGTCATTGCAGTTGACCCGATCACCGGTCGATGGCAGGCAATCAAAGGATATCGGGGATACTGGAGTAAAGCGATGGATCAGACCCTCTTCAAAAGCCTGTGCAACGCCGGGAAGTTCAAGGAGGCGCTCGGCCTCGCCATCCGGGGACACGAGGACGAAAAGTTCACGCCGAGCCGCTTCTCGATGGACAAGAAGACCGGACAGCCGATCTTCTACCGCGGCAACAAACGCGTCGAGCCGGACGAGACCGGTGAATGGCAGTTGGCGAAGAACCCAAATCCGTAGACCAAAGCCTGGCTTTTCGCGTGGGGCTGCCTTCGTGGACCGAAGAGAAAAGCCCCTGAGCGAACTCAAGGGCTTCGGTCACTGCTCGTAGCGGCCGAGAAAATCTTCGACGCTGAGGTTCCGAAAGTCCTGCAGGGCGACCCGCAGGCGATCATGCTCCCAATCCCACCAGGCGAGCTTGTCCATGCGTTCGCCGACCTCTTTCGGGAACCGCTCGCGGATCAGCTTGGCGGGGACGCCGCCGACTATGGTGTAGGCAGCGACATCCTTGGAGACGACCGCGCCGGCACCGATGACGGCGCCGTTGCCGACCTTGACGCCGGGCAGGATGGTGGCCCCGTGGCCGATCCAGACGTCATGGCCAATGACGACGCGGTTGGAGCGGCGCCATTCGAAGAAGTCGGCCTCCATATCGGCATCCGGCCAATAATCGGCGGCGCGATAGGTGAAGTGATGCAGCGTTGCGCGCCAGGTCGGATGGTTGGTGGCATTAATCCGCACCGAGGCGGCGATGTTGACGAACTTGCCGATCGTCGCGCACCAGATCGCACCGTCCTGCATGACATAGGAATAGTCGCCGAACTCGACTTCCTCCATGCGGCAACGCTCCGAGACCTCCGTGAAGCGACCGAAGGTGGCGTTCTTCACCGATGCTGTTTCGTGGAAATAGGGCTCGAGGCCAATCTTGCGGCTCATGCGGCGATCGCCTTTCGCGGCGAGAATTTCTGGACGTCGAGAATGCGGTCGGCGACGGCCTCGCGCACCTCTTCATCGTGGAAGATGCCGAGAAGGGCGACGCCCGCCTTCTTCTTTTCCTCGATCATGCCGACGACGACGGCGCGGTTCCTGGCGTCGAGCGAGGCGGTCGGCTCATCGAGCAGCAGGACGGTGTGCTCGGTGATGAAGCCGCGGGCGATGTTGACGCGCTGCTGCTCGCCGCCGGAGAAGGTGGCGGGCGGAAGCTGCCAGAGCGCTTCCGGCAGGTTCAGCTTCGAGAGAAGGTTTGCCGCCTTCTCGCGCGCCGTTTCAGCTTTCTCACCGCGGGCGACCAGCGGCTCGGCCACCACGTCGATGGCCGCGACACGCGGAACGGTGCGCAGGAACTGGCTGACATAGCCGAGCGTATGACGGCGCACGTCGTTCACCGTGCGCGGGTCCGCCGTTGCCAGATCGACGATCTTGTCGTGATGCTTGATGAGAATCTGGCCGCTATCCACGGCATAGTTGCCGTAGATCATCTTCAGCAGCGAGCTCTTGCCGATGCCCGACGGGCCGCCGAGGACGACGCATTCCCCGCATGCGACGGAAAAGGATACATCCGAAACGACCGGCAGCTTGATGCCGTCGCGCAGGTGCATGGTGAAGCTCTTGACGACTTCAGAAACAACGAGTGGCGTTGCCATGATTTCTTTCCTTAGTTTCGCTTGCCGCCGACACCGGTAGCCGGAGTCAGAACAGCAGTCGCGATCAGACCTGCAGGATGGAGGAAACGAGGAGTTGCGTGTACGGCTCGCGCGGATCGTCGAGGACGCGATCGGTCAGCCCGTGCTCGATGACATGACCATCCTTCATCACCATCATGCGGTGCGACAGCAGGCGCGCGACGGCGAGGTCGTGGGTGACGATGATCGCGGCAAGGCCGAGATCATTGACGAGGCCGCGCACAAGATCGAGCAGGCGGGCCTGCACCGAGACGTCAAGGCCGCCGGTCGGCTCGTCCATGAAGACCAGGCGCGGGCCGGTCACCAGGTTGCGAGCAATCTGCAGGCGCTGACGCATGCCGCCGGAGAAGGCACGCGGCTGATCGTCGATACGGCCTTCGTCGATTTCGACGCGCTGCAGCCAGTCGATGGCCGTGGAGCGGATGTTGCCGTAGTGACGGTCGCCGATCGCCATCAGGCGTTCGCCGACATTGGCACCGGCCGAGACCGTCATACGCAGGCCGTCAGCCGGATTCTGATGCACGAAACCCCAGTCGGTGCGCATCAGGAAGCGGCGCTCGGCCTCGTTCATGCGGTAGAGGTCGCGATAGGCGCCGTCGCGCATGTGATATTCGACGCTGCCCGTTGTCGGCATCAGGCGAGTCGAGATGCAGTTGAGCAGCGTGGTCTTGCCTGAGCCGGATTCACCGACGATGGCGAGCACTTCGCCGGGCCAGAGCTCGAAGGAGACGTTGCGGCAGCCGATGCGGTTACCGTAGAACTTCGAGACGTCATTGACTTTGAGAAGCGGGGTGTCGCTCATTCGGCGGCCTCCTGATTGGGTGCCAACATCTCGCCGGCATGCCCGCGGGCGCGGCGGTCTTCGCAATGGTCGGTGTCAGAGCAGACGAACATGCGCCCGCCCTTGTCGTCGAGGATGACCTCGTCGAGATAGACCTCTTCTGCGCCGCAGAGCGCGCACGGCTTGCCGAAGCGCTGGATCTCGAAGGGATAATCCTCGAAATCGAGGCTGACGACTTCGGTATAGGGCGGAACGGCATAGATGCGCTTCTCGCGCCCTGCCCCGAAGAGCTGCAGCGCATCCGACATGTGCATTTTCGGATTGTCGAACTTCGGCGTCGGCGACGGATGCATGACGTAGCGGCCGGCGACCTTGACCGGATAGGCGTAGGTCTTGGAGATGCGGCCGTTGTGCGCGATGTCCTCGTAGAGCTTCACATGCATGAGGCCGTATTCCTCAAGCGCGTGCATCTTGCGGGTTTCGATCTCGCGCGGCTCGAGGAAGCGCAGCGGCTCGGGGATCGGCACCTGGTAGACCAGCACCTGATTGGTCCCGAGCTTTTCTTCCGGGATGCGGTGGCGGGTCTGGATGATCGTCGCTTCCTTGGTGTGCGTCGTCACCGCGACATTGGCGACCTTCTGGAAGAAGGCGCGGATCGAGACCGCGTTGGTCGTATCGTCGGCGCCTTGGTCGATGACCTTCAGCACATCATCCGGGCCGATGATCGAGGCCGTGACCTGCACGCCGCCGGTGCCCCAGCCGTAAGGCATCGGCATTTCGCGCGAAGCGAAGGGCACCTGATAGCCGGGGATGGCGATCGCCTTGAGGATCGCGCGGCGGATCATGCGCTTCGTCTGTTCGTCGAGATAGGCGAAATTGTAGCCGGCCAGATCGGTCATTGCGCAGCCTCCTTGATGGTATCGTCGCCGCCGATGTGGTTGGCTTCGAATTCGTTGCGCATGCGGCGGACCAGATTGAGCTCGGCCTGGAAGTCGACGTAGTGCGGCAGCTTCAGGTGCTCGACGAAGCCGGTCGACTGCACGTTATCGGCATGCGAAATGACGAACTCCTCGTCCTGCGCCGGGGCGGTGATGTCCTCGCCGAGTTCTTCGGCGCGCAGGGCACGATCAACGAGCGACATGGACATCGCCTTGCGCTCGCTCTGGCCGAAGACGAGGCCGTAGCCGCGGGTGAACTGCGGCGGCGCCTTCGACGAACCCTTGAACTGGTTGACCATCTGGCATTCGGTGACCTGGATGGTGCCGAGCGAGACGGCGAAGCCGAGTTCGGGAACATCGAATTCGACCTCGACCTCACCAATGCGGATTTCGCCGGTGAAGGGATGGTTGCGGCCATAGCCGCGCTGGGTGGAATAGCCGAGCGCCAGAAGGAA
>Ga0102590_1000095_pt1 | contig 13027 bp, 16 predicted proteins | sample AraplaMF_Col_mMF_FD_76859 | JGI IMG/M metagenome (GOLD analysis project Ga0102590, IMG submission 76859) | Arabidopsis root microbial communities from the University of North Carolina, USA - plate scrape MF_Col_mMF | ecosystem: Host-associated > Plants > Roots > Endosphere | place: USA...
TCGGTCACGGTGCCGGTGTCGAGCGCGGCGCCGGTCCAGGCGCTGCGCGAGGCGGCCGCACCCGACCGCACCCAGCTCTCCGGCGTCACCGTGCTGTGCATCGACAACGAGCCCAAGGTGCTCGACGGCATGGAGACGCTGCTCGGCGGCTGGGGCTGTCGCGTGCTGAAGGCGCCGGATCTTGCCACCGCGGTCACCGTGGTGGCGGAAGCGGCCACGCCGCTCCATGGGCTCCTGGTGGATTACCATCTCGACCGCGGCACCGGCCTCGCCGCCATTGCCGAATTGCGCCAGCGCTTCGGCCTGGGGCTTCCGGCGATCCTGATCACCGCTGACCGCTCGCCGCTGGTGCGCGACATGGCGCGCGACAAGGACGTGCAGATCCTCAGCAAGCCGCTGAAGCCCGCCGCATTGCGCGCGCTGATGGCGCAGTGGCGCGTGCAGCGGATCGCCGCGGCGGAGTGAGTCCCAAATCGGTCAAGGTGCCGGCCGACCGCTTTATGGCGTTGCCACGCCATTGGCCCGGTGGTGCTCCTGCTCCTTGACGTGCTCGAGCACCTCTTCCGGCTGCTCCTCGATGCCGACCAGGTCGTTGCGAGCCTTGTCCAAGGCGATGATCAATTCGTCGAGCTTGACCTGCAGCGCGACAGTGTCGCGGTTCTGCGTGTTCTGAATCAAGAACACCATCAGGAAGGTCACGATCGTCGTGCTGGTGTTGATGACGAGCTGCCACGTGTCGCTGTAGTGAAAATACGGACCGGTTACGGCCCACACGATCACGCATGCGGTTGCCAAAAGGAATGTTGCGGGCTTGCCCGAGAGCTGAGCGGTCCGGTTGGCGAACCAAGAAAACCACGAATGACCACCGGCCTGCGATGAACCGATCTGCGAGACCGGCATTGCTGCACGCATGATATCCTCCCTTCCGAGCGTCGCCGCGGCTGCACAACGGCGATTCGGCGGTGGAGTTCCCTTCATGCTGCACGCACGGACAAAGCACGAGGGCGTTGCGCTCGCCTGGCGGGACGAAACAAACTCAGCGCAGCGTTCGGGCGTCATCAGCCGCGGCCGACTTCCCGGCTTGTAAATCGATGCGCCAATCCCATTTGCGCTGCCATGAGCGCAACCCCTTCATTCTCTGTGTATTTTGACGCACCAACGGGTCACGCGCAGCGCGTTGCGCGCATCGACGCGCTCGCCACGCTGCTCGATACCGCATTTGTTATCCCGGGTACGAATATCCGGTTTGGCATCGACGCCCTGATCGGGCTCGTCCCCGGCGTTGGCGACGCCATCACGACGGCGCTGTCGCTCTTCATCGTCCGCGAGGCGCATGCCCTCGGTGCGCCAAAGCACCTGGTCGCTCGCATGCTTGTCAATGTTGCGTTCGACGGCGCGTTGGGTCTGGTCCCGCTGGTAGGCGACGCATTCGACGTGGCCTGGCGGGCAAACCGGCGCAACGTCGACATGCTGCGCCGCTGGCTGGCTGACCGCGGCCATTCTCCCGCTGGACGACGGCCGTGAGCGCGCCTTTCGTCGTTTCGATTCCGCACCGGTTGGGCCGGCAGGAAGCCGTTCGCCGTCTTACAAGCGGATTGGCGCGGGCCAACGCCGACTTCGCACGCTTCATCTCGATCGACGAAGAGACCTGGAACGGCGACCGGCTGTCATTCCGTGTGCGCGCCATGGGACAGACGGCCAGCGGCACGATCGACGTGGCGGACGATCACGTACATTTGCAGGTCACGCTGCCTTGGCTGCTCGCCAAGGTCGCCGAACGTTTGGCGCCGACGATCCAAACCGAAGGCCGATTGATGCTGGAGCGGAAGTGAGCGCCAGCCGCCGCGAGTGGCGCGCAATGAATTGCTTCGAGACGTTCGCCCCAAATGGTCGCGCATGGCAACTGTTCGGCTTGAGCAGTGGCGTCTCAATCGCGGCTCTTTCTTCCGTGATGGAGCCGCTGTGGTTGGTGGGGACTGAATGGAACTGACACAGCAAGAATGCCCGAAGTGCGGAGCGGCCATGGGCGTGATGGCATCCATGCCGTCCGTGCACGAAAAAAGCTCATTGCGTTTTTTGCTGTGCTCACAATGCGGCAAGGTCGAAGTTGAGCGTAAGGAGCAAGGCTCACAGTCTTAGGACGACAGCCGTGCACCCATTTACGATGTCCGAATAATTCAACAGCCTCAGGAACGAGAATTCTTCCAGCGTGTTGGCGTACGTTCATTGGAAGGGTTTCAAATGCGCCGTCTCGCTCTTGTCGTGCTGCTTGCATTCTCGAGTGCGGCTTTCGCAAAAGGGATGCCGACAAGCGGCGACCAGGCTCAAACCCCGAGCGACGCCGGCGCCTTGACGGCGCAGGTGCCCAGCTCCGAGGACGAGGCCTTCCTTCGGCAGATCACCGATGCCGTGGAAGGCGGCGGATACAAAGATCCCAGCGTCGTCCCGATGTTTGTCGTGTCGGCCACCGATGCCAAAGGAAAGCGGGTGCTGCTGCTGGTCGATCCGGAGACCCTGCAGGCGATCGAGGTCCGGGATGACCCGGACGTCGCGGCAAGCACGCACAAATAAGGTTGGACCTGCCGCAGGGCGTTTTCCACCTATGCTGCACCACCTCCGCTGTCATGCCCGGCCTTGTGCCGGGCACCTCGCTAGGCGGGCACTGTGCTCTCCTCATCGAGATGGCCGGGACACAGGCGAGCGAAGCGACGCCGTCCTTAGGACGGCTATGCCCGGCCATGACGACGGAGATTGACGCGAGCTGACCGGAAAACGGGCTAGAGAAAAATCAGTTCTGGTTGGCGGCTTGCGGCCACTGGCCGACTTCGATCTTCGCCGCCGCGATCACGGCCTGGGTGCGGCTGTCGACGCCGAGCTTCTGCAGGATCGCCGAGACGTGCGCCTTCACGGTCGCTTCCGACACCGACAGCTCGTAGGCGATCTGCTTGTTCAGCATGCCCTCGGACAGCATCATCAGCACGCGCACCTGCTGTGGCGTGAGCGAAGCGAGCCGCGCCATCAGCGCGGCCGACTCGGCGTCCGCCCCGCCGGCGAGGTCCACGTCGGGCGGCGTCCAGACGCCGCCGCCGAGCACCCGCTTGATCGCCTCGCGCATGTCCTCGATGCCGAGCGTCTTCGGCATGAAGCCCGAGGCGCCGAAATCCATGCAGCGGCGGATCACCGACGGATCGTCGTTCGCCGACACCACCAGCACCGGCACGCTCGGATGCTGCGCGCGCAGATACATCAGCCCGGAAAAGCCGCGCACGCCCGGCATGGCGAGATCGAGCAGGATCAGGTCCACTTCGCCGCCCTCATCGAGCAGCTTGGACATTTCCTCGAAGGTGCCAGCCTCGGCAATTGCGGCCCGCTCAACCATGCCGGCCACGGCCTCGCGCAGGGCGCCGCGGAACAGTGGATGGTCGTCGGCAATCAGCAGCCGATAGTTCGGATCGCTCAACTCAAACCCTCGGTCACAGGCCGTTCCCCCCGCGGGCCGGTCCCGGACACAACGCGATTTTATCCGATCGGAACCGTCAATGCATGCGTTCCAGCGGGATTTGAACGGAGATTGGTTAGCCAGCCCGGCTCTCAGGCTCGGGTGCCGATGAACTGCAAAAGCACGTCGCGGCGATGGGGTTTGGCCCGGTGTTCCACCAGATAGATGCCCTGCCAGGTGCCGAGCTTGAGCGCCCCGCCCTCGACCGGCACGTGGAGCGAGACCCCGGTCAGCATGGTCTTGATATGGCCCGGCATATCGTCGGGTCCCTCGATCGTATGAACCCAGGGCCCGTCGGCGGGCGCGAGCCGCTTGAGCGCCGTGACCAGGTCGGCCTGCACGTCCGGATCGGCGTTCTCCTGGATCGTCAGCGACGCCGAGGTGTGGCGGAGATAAAGCAGCAAAAGGCCGTCGCCCGCCCCGCTCTGCGCGACGAAGCGCCGCGCCTCCGCGGTGATGTCGGTAAAACCCTCGCCCGGGGTGTCGAGGCTCAGTTCCGCGCTCGCCAGCAATTCCGGCGTGACGGTGCGAATTGCCGACAGCCGGCCGGCCACGACGACGCCCTTACCCTTTGCGCTGCTGAATGTCGCGCTGCAGGTCCTGCATCATGTCGACGAGCTTGCGCCAGACGTTCTTCACATAGGCCAGCGCCCGGTCGATCTCGGCGTCGCTCGGCAGCTTGAGGTCGGCCGGCGGCTTGGCGGTGCCCGGCGACGGATCGGGCACAGTGCCCGGCGGCACCGGCCGCGGCTCGACGATAACGCCTGGGACATCGCCGCCACGCGCCAGCAGCGTCTTCTTCAGGCCAGCGTTTTCCCGCTGCAGCCGGGCGATCTCGTTTTCCAGGGCGGCGCGCTCCTCGGGGGCCGCCGAGCAGGTCCAGCCACTCGGAGCCTGAGAACATTGGGCGACCTGGCCGGTGACGCTGTCGAGCCGGACGAAGGTGTCGCCGATGCGGTGGAAGCTGTAGCGCGCGTTTTCGGCCTGCGGCGGCATGGCCTGAGACGGGGCCGGCACAGCCTGCGGCGGGACCGGCGGCTGAGCCGGCAGAGGCTGGGCCTGAGCCGGAGGCTGGCCTTGGTCCTGCGCGGCGGCGCCGAGCGGCCCGCCCAGCAGCGCGAGACCCGCGACCACCACGGTGAAGGCCGGACGCATCATGGCTCGTCTCCTTAGACCCGGGCGCAATGTCGTTTGAGGCGCCGCACCGCGGCGGCATTCTTGAAGACTCAAAGCCCACATCGCCTGTGCTTGCAACTCGCCACCCACAGCGGCGTTTCAAGGTCTCTACCGAATGGCTCTAAACTACTGAAAACATAAACGAAACGACCGGTTGCCCCAACCATGGCATTCCTTGACTCGGAAAACCCCAATCACTATGGTCCGCGCGGCTTCAAGCAAGGCAGGCAACATCTGGATTTGCTCGCGACGCCGCAGTGTCAAAGACGGGGCTTCTGACCATGCCCGACACGCGCGAAACGAACAAAGACGGGGGCCGGTCGAGCGAAGAGGCTGATCTCTCCGCGAGGCTCCAGCGTCTCGGCGAACGGCTTGCCCACCAAGAAGGGACGAGCCGGCAAGTCGAACCTGGACCCAGTTCGAAAAGCGATCCCTCGGCACTCGCCCGCGGTTTCCGGCTTTCCACTGAACTGGTCGGCGGTGTCGCTGTCGGCGCGTTCATCGGTTGGGCGCTCGATAAGTGGCTCGGCATCTCGCCGTGGGGGATGATCGTGTTTCTGTTGCTCGGCTTCGCCGCAGGCGTCATCAACGTGATGCGGGCGGCTGGCGTTTCCAGTGGACCGGGCCGGAAATCACGATAAAAGCAGGGTGACGTTGGCGACGGACTGACAGGGCAGACGCGGCGATGGCCGATCCAATTCATCAATTCGAAATCCAGAAGCTCGCGACGCTCGGCCATATCGGCGGCCACGAGATCGCCTTCACCAATTCGGCGCTGTTCATGGCGATCACCGTGGTCGGCATCTGGGCGCTGCTCATGGGCGGCAGCTCGGCCCGCGCGCTGGTGCCGGGTCGCATCCAGTCGATCGCGGAGCTGTCCTACGAGTTTGTGGCCAACACCATACAGAGTACCGCCGGCAAGGAAGGCATGAAGTTCTTCCCGCTGGTGTTCACGCTGTTCATGTTCATCCTGGTGGCGAACATCATCGGGCTCGTGCCCTACACCTTCACGGTGACGAGCCACATCATCATCACCGCCTGCCTGGCGCTGCTGGTGTTCCTCACCGTCATCATCTACGGCCTCTACAAGAACGGCCTGCACTTCTTCGGCCTGTTCGTGCCGAGCGGCATCCCGATCTACATCCTGCCGCTGATCGTATTCATCGAGGTGCTGTCGTTCCTGTCGCGGCCGATCTCGCACAGCGTGCGTCTGTTCGCCAACATGCTGGCCGGCCACATCACGCTGAAGGTGTTCGCGAGCTTCATCACCCTGCTCGGCGGCCTCGGCATTGCCGGCATGGCCGGCGCGGTGCTGCCGCTGGCGCTGGTGGTCGCGCTGACCGCGCTGGAGCTCCTGGTCGCGTTCCTGCAGGCCTACGTGTTCGCGATCCTCACCTGCATCTATCTCAACGACGCTATTCACCCGGGTCACTAACCAATTGGGTCACTGACCCGACCAATCCACCCAATCTCGAACAACCAACCTCGAAAAGGAGTTTTCTCATGGATCCAGTGGCCGCGAAGTACATCGGTGCCGGCATCGCCTGCATCGGCATGGGCGGCGCCGGCGTCGGCGTGGGCTCGATCTTCGGCAACTACCTTGCCGCGGCGCTGCGCAATCCGTCGGCCGCCCAGGGCCAGTTCGGCAACCTGATTTTCGGCTTTGCCGTGACCGAAGCGCTCGGCATCTTCTCGCTGCTGATCGCGCTGCTGCTCCTGTTCGCGCTCTAAGACAGACTCTCGAAGCCTCAAGGCACCGTGATGGCGACCGACGCGCATACCGAACACCCGGGCGGCAAAGCACCGTTCCCGCCGTTCAACAAGGAGACCTTCGCCTCCCAGTTCGTCTGGTTGGTGATCTTCTTTGTTGCGCTTTACGTCATCATCGCGCGGCTTGCGATCCCGCGTCTCGGCGGGATCATCGAGGCGCGGAGCCAGCGCATCGACGGCGATCTGGCCGAAGCCAAGAAGCTGAAGGACCAGTCGGACGCTGCGCTTGCGGGTTATGAGAAGTCGCTCGCCGATGCCCGGGGTCGCGCCCAGGCGCTGGCGGCCGAGACCCGCGACAAGCTCAACGCCGAGGCCGACGCGACGCGAAAGAAGCTCGAAACCGAGCTGAACGCGCGTCTCGCCAAGGCCGAGGAGACCATCGCGGCGACCAAGACCTCTGCAATGTCCAACGTGCAGGGCATCGCCATCGACACCGCATCGGCCATCGTCGAGCGGCTGACCGGCATCGCCCCTGCGGGCAGCGCCGTGCAGGCCGCGGTGGCCGACGCGCTCAAGCGGTAAGGGTGACGGCGATGATGGCATTCTTCCACGAGCCGGAGAACTGGGTCGCGATCGCCTTCGTGATCTTCATCGGCGTGCTGATCTATGTCGGCGTCCACAAGAAGGTGATCGAGGCGCTCGACCACCGCGCCGTCCGCATCAAGAACGAGCTCGACGAGGCGCGGAAGCTGCGCGACGAAGCCGCCGCGCTGCTCGCCGACTATCAGAAGAAGCAGCGCGAGGCCGAGCAGGAGGCCACCGCGATCGTCGCCGAGGCCAAGGCCGAGGCCCAGCGCGTCGCAGCCGAGTCGCATGCCAAGGTGGAAGAGTTCGTCGCCCGCCGCACCAAGCTCGCCGAGACCAAGATCAGCCAGGCCGAGGCCCAGGCGGTGGCCGACGTGCGGGCCGCGGCGGCCGAAGCGGCCGTGACGGCCGCCGAGAAGATCCTTCGCGAGACCGCCAAGGGCGACATCGCCGACAAGCTCGTCGAGCGCGGCATCCAGGACGTGAAGGCGAAGCTCAACTGAGCTGCACCGCAGACGCCTCACCCTCTCCAACGCTTATCGCCCAGTAGTTCGACATATGCGCACCGCTTTGCTGCGGCGCGCATATCAGTTCCTTGTGCAAAACCCACGCGCCGACTCGGTGAATTCGGTGCACGGGATTCATCGAATCACCCCGCCTCCATAATCTTGCCACGCGAATCAACACAGGCACGGGAAGGCGACGCCTGCGATTCGCAGGCGATGCGGGGGCCTCGGTGTTTATCTTCGACTGCAACGGCGTGCTGGTGGACAGCGAATCCATCGTGGCGGGTGTCGCCGCGCAGGAGCTGACGCGCGCGGGCTTTGCGGTTTCGCCCGAGATCGTGTCGCGCTTCTTCGCCGGCCGGCGCCCGGCCGACATGCTGATCGACATCGAGGCCGCGACCAAGCGAAAGCTTCCGCCGAACTTCGCCTCGGTGCTGGCCGGCGCGACGCTGCGCAAGCTGCGCGCGGAGCTGCGCGCCACCACCCATGTGGAGCACGCCCTGACCTGGCTGCGCGGGCCGAAATGCGTGGCGTCGTCGTCGCCGCTCGACCGGGTGCGCCTGAGCCTGGAAAGCACCGGGCTGCTGCGCTTCTTCGACCCCTACCTGTTTTCGGCAAGCGACGTGCCGCGCGGCAAGCCCGCGCCGGATCTGTTCCTCTACGTCGCGGCCAAGATGCACGTGGCGCCGGCGGACTGCATTGTCGTTGAAGATTCACCCGCAGGCGTGGCAGCGGCCCATGCCGCCGGGATGTCGCCGATCGGTTTCATCGGCGGCAGCCACACCAATCCGACGCTCGGGGCCCAGCTCACCGCCGCCGGCGCCCGCGCCGTCGTCGCCGACATGCGGGCGCTGAAAAGCACGGTCGTCGCGCTGCGCGGCTTCTAGATCAGCCCTGCTGGATCCGCTTCGGCGGCTTGGCCGGGCGCGGCGCGGGCTTCTTGCGCTCCAGCTGCTGGGCGCCGACCGGATCGAAGCCGATATAGACCACGTACTGGTCGAGCTCCGCGGGCTTCGGCATCGGGAACTCGAGGCCTTCGACGACGTGCGAGAACAGCACGTTGCTGCCGTCCGGCGGCATGTTCACCTGGATGCGCTCGAGCTTGGTGACGATCGGCCGGGGCGGCACCCCGTCGTACAGCACGGCGAAACGGATCGGCACGTCGATCGTGCCCGGCTGGCCCTGCGGGCCGAGGATCGCCCGGCCCTGGAGGCCGACCTTGATGCCGACCACGCCGGGCGCGACCAGACGGCATTCGCGGGCCGTGGTGGTGAGGCCGACCTGGTAGCGCAGGCCGGTCGCGCTCTCGTCGGTTGGCGTGGCGGACGACGTCAGCGTCCCGGCCCCCGAGCGGATCTGCACCTGGGGGCATTCGAAATCGTTCGGCAGCGCCAGGGGCGCCGCCGCATTGGCATCGCCGGCCGGCGTGCCGGAGCCGAACATCGAGGAGAACGACGGCAGCGACGGCGACGAGCAGGCGCCGAGCAACGGGCCGAGCAGCGCCAGCGCCACAGCGCCGCGGCGGATTCGAGAGATCGTCAAAGGCCGGAACTCGGTCACCCCAAACCCACCCCAAACTTGCTGGTTTGTCACCCCTTGGGCATCCCCTGGGACCGCCCCACGCTTAGGCCCGGAATGGTTCATGCCGGGTAAATCTGCCCTGCCTTATAGCAGAGCCATCGTGGCCGTCCCAAGGCGGTATTCCCAAGCCGACTGCCAGGCCAACGTCCAAGCAAGCCGCCCGCCGGCGACCGAACCCGGTCAATCGCGCGGATCGCTCTGCAGCTTGGCGTAGAGCAGGTGGTCCTGCCAGATGCCGTTGATGCAGAGATACGACCGGGCATAGCCCTCGCGCTTGAAGCCGGTCTTTTCCAGAAGCCTGATCGACGCCAGGTTGGTGGGGATGCAGGCCGCCTCCAGCCGGTGCAGCCGCAAGAGATCGAACGCCACCGGAATGAGCGCGCGGACCGCCGCCGTCATGTAGCCGCGGCGGATATACGGCGCGCCGACCCAGTAGCCGAGGCTGCCGGCCTGGGCCACGCCGCGGCGGATATTGGCCAAAGCCAGCCCCCCGACCAGCGCGCCGTCCTCGGTGCGGAACAGGAAGAACGGATAGGCCTGGTCGGTGCGGATGTCCTCGGCGTAGCGGCGGAGCCGCTGCCGGTAGGCAGGCCTCGTCAGGTCGTCGGCCGGCCAGGTCGGCTCCCAGGGGGTGAGGAATTTCCGGCTGTCCTCGCGGACCTGCGCCCACGCCGCGTAGTCGCCCATTTGCGGGGCGCGCAACACCACCCCGTCTCCGGTGATCGGAGGGAGCGGCTCGGGAGCGCTCAGGGTTCGAAACAACGCCATTCTAAGTTCTAAGAAGTAACAGCCCTAAGCCGCGAGAGCATCACGCCGCGCGGCGTTTGAAACTCTCCACGATTGTCTCCGCACTCTCAAGTCCTTTGCGGGGCCCCAATGCAGCAATGGCAGGCCGGGCCCGCGCAATCAACGAGGAACCCGCGGCGCGCGCGCTTTCCACAGTCACGTTGTCGATGCGCTGGATCATCTCCTCGATCGGCAACGGCCGGCCGTAAGTGAGGATCTGATTCGCAAGCTGCCGCGCGCGGGCGCCGGAGCTTTCCAGCGCCATCAGAAGCCCGACCTTGATCTGCGCCTTGGCGCGATTGACCTCGGCCTCGCTGATGTTGGAGGCGGCCGCCGCCGTCTCCTCGACCGCGACCCGCATCAATTCCTTCACGTCGCCCGCGTCGGTGCCGGCATAGATGCCGAACATGCCGGTGTCGGCATAAGGCGCGTGGAACGCCGAGATGGTGTAGCAGAGGCCGCGCTTCTCGCGGACCTCCTGGAACAGCCGGGACGACATGCCGCCGCCGACCACGATCGAGAACACCTGCAGGCTGAACAGGGCCGGGTCGCGCTGCGGCAGGCCTTCCAGAGCGAGCGCGATATGCACCTGCTCGAGATCGCGCGCCTCGAGCTTGGTGCCGCCGCCGAAGGTCGCCGGCTGCGGCACGGGCGCGGCCGGGCCGTTGAACGAGCCGAAGCGGCGCTCGACCTCGGCAACGACGGCGCCGTGCTCGACCGCGCCGGTCGCCGCCACCACCATGTCGGGGCCGCGGTAGTTGCGATCGAGATAGGCGCGCAGGTTCTGGTCCTTGAACGAGCACACCGTCTCGGGTGTCCCCAAGATCGCTCGGCCCATCGGCTGGTTCGGATAGGCGATCGCCTGCAGATAATCGAACACCAGGTCGTCGGGCGCGTCTTCGGTGGCGCCGATCTCCTGCACGATGACGTTCTGCTCGCGCTTGAGCTCGTTCGGATCGAAGGCCGGCTTCGACAGGATGTCGGACAGCACATCGATGGCGAGCGGCATGTTGGCCTTCAGGACGCTGGCGAAATAGGCCGTGGTCTCGAAGCTCGTGGCGGCGTTGATGTCGCCGCCGACCGCCTCGATCTCCTCGGCGATCTGGCGTGCGGAGCGCCGCTCGGTCCCCTTGAACGCCATGTGCTCCAGCAGATGCGAGATGCCGTGCTCCTGCGGCTGCTCATCGCGGCTGCCGGAGCCGACCCAGACGCCGATCGAGGCGGTCTGCAGGTGCGGCATGCTGTCGGTCACGACCGTGAGGCCGGTAGGAAGCTTGGTCACGTCAACGGTCATGCCGCTGCTCCTTCACGCGCGGCACGGCTCGCCGCCAGGATGAATTTTTCGATTGCCGCCTGATCGACGGGCATGGGGGTGGCGCGTTCGGGGCGCACGGTGAGGTCGCCGAGCCATTCGGGCAGCTCGGGACGCAGGCCGCAGGCTGCGTTGACGGCGTCGGGGAATTTGGCCGGATGCGCGGTGCCGAGCACGATCATCGGGATCGAGGAATCGCGGGTCGGATCGCGGGTTTCCTTCTCGGCGACCGCGAGACCCACCGCGGTGTGCGGATCGATCAGCCGCGAGGTCTCGCGCAAGGTGGTGCGGATTTCGGCCGCGGTCTCGTTCTCGTCGGCGCGGCCGGCCGAGAACAATTCGCGAATCTTGCCGAGCGCCGCGGTCGACACCGAGAAGCGTCCGGACTGCGCCAGCGAATTCATCAGCCCGCGCACCTGCGCGGCGTCGCGGCCGCAGGCTTCGAACAGGAGCCGCTCGAAGTTCGACGACACCTGGATGTCCATCGACGGCGACGACGTCGCCACCACCTCGCGCACCTCGTAGGTGCCGGTGGCGAGCGTGCGCGCCAGGATGTCGTTGACGTTGGTGGCGACCACGAGGCGATCGACCGGCAGGCCCATGCGCTGCGCGACGTAGCCCGCGAAGATGTCGCCGAAGTTGCCGGTCGGCACCGTGAAAGCGACCTTGCGATGCGGCGCGCCGAGCGTCGCAGCGGCCGTGAAGTAGTAGACCACCTGGGCGACGATACGCGCCCAGTTGATCGAGTTCACGCCGGAGAGGCGCACCTGGTCGCGGAAGCCGTGATGGTTGAACAGACCCTTCACGATGGCCTGGCAGTCGTCGAACGTGCCTTCGATCTCGATGGCGTGGACGTTGTCGTCCGGCGCGGTGGTCATCATCAGCCGCTGCACATCGGAGACGCGGCCCTTCGGAAACAGCACGAAGAGATCGGTGCGGGCGCGGCCGCGGAAGGCTTCGACCGCGGCGCCGCCGGTGTCTCCGGAGGTGGCGACCACCACGGTGGTGCGCTCGCCGCGCGCCGCGAGCGCATGGTCCATCAGGCGGGCGAGGAGCTGCATCGCCACGTCCTTGAAGGCGAGCGTCGGCCCGTGGAACAGCTCGAGCAGGAAGGTGCCTGGGCCGAATTGCGAGACCGGCACCACGGCGGGATGGCGGAAGGTGCCGTAGGCCTCGCGGGCGAGCCGCGACAGCTCGGCCTCCGAGATGGTGTCACCGACGAACGGCCGGATCACCTCGACGGCCACCTCGGCATAAGGCCTTCCGGCGAAGCCCGAGATGGTCTTGGCCGCGATCTGCGGCCAGGTCTCGGGCACGTAAAGCCCGCCGTCGCGGGCGAGCCCCGCGAGCGTGACATCCATGAAGCCGAGCGGCGGGGCCTCACCGCGGGTCGAAACGTAGCGCACGAAGCGGTCCTTGAAAGTGTCCGGCCAACTTATGCGGCCGTCCTGGGTTTCACAAGGAAGGGGTGAAATTATTGATTCTGCGGCAGAAACAGCCCGAAACGCGAGTTTTGGCGCCCTCCCCCGGACAAACGCTTTCGGCCCCGCGCGAAAGCTGCGCGCGGACCGCCAGACCGGCTTTGTCCCTGCCTGCCGGGGTTTCGGCCCGGGTCGTCGCTCCCCCTGACGGGGGTCTTCTGTTGCCTCCCTGAGGGAGGCGGAGCGCCGGGTTGGGCGCAAGTCAGAACCTGGGGCACCTTTTGCGAAGGCGACCCGCGTGCCGTAGCGATGGCACGCGCGCCTTCCAGCGCTCCACCGCGGCGATTTTGTACGCAGCCACCGCACTTCTTGGCCTGGACCGATGGGGACACACCGCTTTCGTTATCCAGGCAGCATTGACGCCGCCCTTCATCCAGACCCGTCCAGCCAT
>Ga0102590_1004091_pt1 | contig 13027 bp, 6 predicted proteins | sample AraplaMF_Col_mMF_FD_76859 | JGI IMG/M metagenome (GOLD analysis project Ga0102590, IMG submission 76859) | Arabidopsis root microbial communities from the University of North Carolina, USA - plate scrape MF_Col_mMF | ecosystem: Host-associated > Plants > Roots > Endosphere | place: USA...
GGCGTCGAGGAGGCTCTTCCAGAACTCGATGACGATCGGGCGGACGTCGCGCTCGACAAGGGCTGGGTCGCCAACGACTTCCGCCAGCCGGTATTGGACTTCAGGCCCGACCTGCTCCCAAACTCCGAGGTGATAGCCGGCCAGTTGGCCGACGATTTCTATGACGCGTTTTCGACGTCGCTCGTCGTATTCCTGAGGAAAGATTCGCTTCAACGAAAGGAACGACTGTTCGACCGCCGCGTACTTGTGGGCTGCGATAAGGTCGATTACCGCGTCGACGATCTGTTCGGCGTCATACCCGGCGAACGACCCGAACGTCCCGTCAATCGGCTTCGTCGCCGTGGCGCGAGCTTTTTCGCTGGCCTCGACGATCGCCTCCAGGACCTCCGGGAGGATCGATGGAACATCGTCATATAGAGGAAGAAGATCGTCTGCGAGAGACCGAAGGAGTTCGTAGCGCTGGTTGTTGTCTTCCGCCTTCTTCAAGGATTCGAGAACGTTCTCATCGAACAACTGCTTGCCGGCTACAAGGCGCTCGTAGTCCTGCTGCACCCGCTGAAATTCGTAGCCTGCCGGAACCAGATACTTGTCCATGATGCGGTTGAACCGCTTTCTGATCTGTCCAAGGGCTTCGTTCCCGAAGCCCTCGCGAGCATCGGCCTTGTAGACGATGTCGTGCGACGTCTCCGCCCAGGCGTGGATCAGGATTGTCTGTATCTGAACCTCGCAGCGCAATCCCGCGAACGCTCGGTACTCCGGCAGGGCCAGGCGAGCTGCATTCAATGAAACGGTGTAGTGGATCGCCTGGTACCGGACCTCGCCATTCTCCTCCACGGGATGGTGTATCTTGGTTGCGTTCCGATCGACGTCGAAATTGTCGAACACGACGCTGGAATTGATGAAGCGGTTCACGTCGCCGTTTGTATAGAAAATCAGCCGTACGCCCGCGAGGTCCCGGCGCACGGAAGCGATGTCCAAAGCTTCGAGATTGCCGGCCTCCTGAAGACGCTTGCGGAGGCTGCCGGGCGTCTTCGCTCGGGCTTGGATCGATTGCGGACGAGGAAGACCGTCCTCCGCGACGATCGCGTTTTCGAGAACTTGCCTGACGGTATCGGCGAAGGCTTGGTACCTGCTAAACTCTGAGCGCTCGTAATCGTCGAAGTTCATCGCAACACCCCGGTTTTTTGTCTTGATACCGTTACACGGCGCTGGACGCCATCGCCACGTTCGGTGCCGTGCCCGCTTCGGGTTATTTTCCGCTTTGCGCCTCCATTTCTGCCATAGAGGCCGTTATGCGGCGTGCTTAAAGCAGACATCCGTCGTGGCAGCGGCATCCGGTCCTTTGCGCGCCAAGAGGAGATATTAGCTTCAAGCCGCCCATTGCCGGAATGGGCCGACAGCGGAAATCATTTCCGTTTTGCGCCTCCATTCCGGTGATTAGTCGGCGCTGCCGCCGAGCCCGATCTCTGTCGTCCGTTTAACTGGACTGTTGCCCTATACTCAGTGCTGATAGATGTGGAATGAACTTCCCAAGCCGAAGGCGATCGTTCAATATTTCGAGACCACTATTGGCCTGACACACGATCGGCGAAAGTCCATGAATGAGCGCGAGGTATCTGAGCTCTGGAAGCAAGCCATTCTGGCGAAGCTCTATGAGCGGCAGCCACGCCCTGTTGACGTCGCGGTCGATGACGCGAATGCCACCACAAGCGCGACCGTTCCAGACCAGAACGAACTGTTCGATGCTATCGTGGATGACCTGCGACGCGATGGCTTGATCACGCACAGCACGCAACGCGCGCCGGACGGAATGGTTTTCGACGCGAAATTGACGGCACCGGGAATCAAGCATTACGAGAAAACCTATCTCTCGGCCGCGCCACGGAATGCGCCCATTCTCGCGGCGCTGGATCGGATCCGTGACATTTTGATCGGCGTCGCCACCGGCGGGCCAAGAATTCAGCAGGTCGACGCGGAGTACCGCACGCTCTTCGGGGAGCTCAACGACCAACTCGCCGCACAGGGGATTGAGAACCCGGTTCCGTTTTCCGATCTTTGGCAGTGGTATGGGCGTTGGAGCAGCGGCGACCTCCCAAGCTATCAGTCACGCCGCCAATTTATCGCTGAGTTGATCGATCCCCTTGCTGGTCGGCTGCGCTCCGGACGGGCGCCCACTGTCATTTCTCCCACGGGCTGGAGTCTTGTTGACCAGCAAATCGGCATTGCTCGCAAGAAGTTGGAAACCGCGCAGACTGAGGTTGAATATCAGAGCGTAGGACTCGTTTGCCGTGAGACCCTTCTGTCGTTAGCCAAAGAAGTCTTCGTGGCCGCACGACATCCGATCCTAGACGGCAAGGCCGTTGGCTCTTCGGACTTCAAGAGGATGATAGAAGCCTATATCGCCGTCGAGCTCGCAGGCGGTGCGGTCGAGGAACTGAGAAAGCACGCACGCTCGGCCCTCGATCTTGCCAATCACACCACGCACAAGCGAACCGCTGGTTTCCGAGATGCGGCGATCAGCCTCGAGGCAACGGCCGCCGTCGTGAATATTATCGCGATCGTCTCCGGGCGACGCGATCCATAACCAGCTTACCTTATGGCTTCCTTCCAAGAAGGGCACAGGGATCAACCGACGACGGTCAGTCTGGCTTTTCTGCGAGCGGATCCCCTTCAGACCTTCTCAACTCCCCTGAATCCCTCCTTAGGACTTGCTTGATGAGCAGGAAGCTTGTGGCATTTACGATCGATTAGGCTCCAGAACACGCACTCGTCAACTCAGGCCCCATGGATTCGAGATACCTGTCGCCGCTATATGTGTGCCAACTCACAGCAGAAAGTCTTCCAAGAATTCTGAGCCTGGCGTCACCGCAGATATAAACAACCGATCTCGGGCACGCGTTGCCGCGACATAAAGAAGCTGTCTTTCGCTCGCCACGACCTCATCAAGTTCGAACTCATCCGCCACCTCTGCAACTCGGCTGCTAAGCGGCAAGACGCCTTCGTCGCAGGCGACGACAACAACAGCTCGAAACTCCAGTCCTTTGGCAAGATGCATGGTTCCCATCAAACAGGCGGCAGCCGGGGCAGGCTGCCGTAGCGAAGAAACGGTCTGCAGACCTGCCGCCTTGGCTATTGCAGCCGCGCGGCCGAGTTCGTCGTTCGACCTGCAGAAGAGGCCTATTTCGTTGGCGTGAATGCCGTCATCAATCAGACCTTGGAGAAACGCGGAAGCCGCTTCGGTTTCTTTCTCGACGGTGGGAGCAATGACCACAGTCGGCTCAAGGCCATTGAAAACCGAGACAGTTCCCTTGCGGTTGTCTTCTTCCCCATCGACGTCTCGGACGCTCGGCGGCAACAGAAGGTCGGCCATCCTGCGTATCTGATGCGATGTCCGGTAGTTGACCTTTAGGGTGTACGAACGCCCGCGCACGTCGATCCCAAGGCCTCTCCAGGAAAAAGGTTGCTGGAAGATGCGCTGCCCAATATCTCCGGCGAAGAACAACGCATCCGGCTGTTCAGGAACGATCGCGCGCAAGAAACGGAGTTCTGCGACGCCAAGATCTTGAGCCTCGTCGACCACGACATGAGTGTATGGCTTGCGGTCAGACCCAGCAAAGTGGTTTGTCACGGCTGTGAAAAGGTCAGCTTCGGTCATCATTGCTTTCGCGCGCACTTCGTTTCGCACTTCTGCGAAAATCGACCAAAGCTCTTCACGTTGCTTCGAACCCAGCCGGTTCTTTCGGCCCATTCGTGGCACCAGCGCATAGGACTCAACGCTGTCGATCTGCCACGCGTCGATTACATGTTCCCATTCGGAAAGCAAAAACTGCGGCGTGTAGCGTGCAAGACCTGCTGCGCTCGCCGTGTCGCGCAGAAGCGTCCGCAGCTTGTCACGTGTGATTAGATAGGCCTTTCGGCCCGTGGTCAGCGTGTATAGCTCGGCAGCAGCCTGTTCGAAAGATGCGACTACGACGCGCGCGGCAAGGCGCGGATCGTCGGCGAACAGGACGCCGAGCTTTCGTTGCAACGCTGATGCGAGCGGTTCGGAGAATGTCGTGAGAAGAACTCGCGCCTCAGGACTTTCTCGCAGGATTCGCGCCACCCGGTGAAGCGCGACAATTGTTTTACCCGTTCCGGCGGAGCCGATCACACGAGCGGGACCGTTGAAGTCCTTGTCAACTATTGCCCGTTGCGACGGGTGCAGGAAGATAGCCCATTTCTCAAATGGCTGGTCGAGCGCGGCAGCCAACTCTTCATGGCCTTCCAGGAGGCGGAAACGGCGCTGAGCGTCGGGATGATCAACCGGTGCAGCATCCACCGGACTCGGCCTGTTTAGGATGCCAGTTGCTGCATATTCCAGGAGAGCTTCGGCAGCCTCTCGAGGGAGATGGGTCGCGAGCGTGAAGAAGCTATCCTCGTTTGCCGCAAGAATATCTCTCACCCAGTCCGTCGGAACGCCTATCGAGAGTGCTTGATCGGATGTGAGCCGCGAAAACAGCGGTAGATCGGAGACGTCTGGAACCGTCGGCACGACGAACGACAGCTCTGGCTGATGCCGCGGCTCTGGCCTGAGGGTTATTTCCTCAACCCGCTCGCGGACTTCGACGATTTGCAGGGCGCCTGTACGAGGATGAGCCTCGATGCGACGCCGCTCGGCCCATTTGTAGGCGGCGTCGTGATGGTCCACATAGGCAAGCATGACGCTGTCAGACGTCTTGTGGATGATAATGCGTACATCTCGATTGACCCGGACAGACCAGAAGTTGGGATCCTTCGATGCCTCGATCCTGTGAAATTGGAGGCCGGGCCGGTCTGGATCTGTCTGAAGATCGAAGGCAGTAAGCTTGACTTGCTTTTGCTCGTCGTTCGTGAGTTTGGCGAGTGCGTCGGTGAAGCTGTCCGCGAGGATCGTGTTCATCATGGCCTCGTCATTTGAGTTGCATCCGAACGAAGCCGGCGTGCCGGCTGCGATTCGTCACTGGTAGCGTGGGGCGTCATCGACAAAGCCTTTTCCTTCAGGGATCTCCCACAGCTCAACCGGGAAAGATACTTTCGTGAAATTGACGGGATCAAGTATCGAAATATCCGAGTCATGAAGACTAATGATTTGGTCCGCTTCGATCAAATCATTAGGGTCTTGGCACCCGAATGCTGTGAACTTTTGCCCCTCCAGATGGAGCCGGTTTGCCAACACGATTTTCCGATTGGCGAATACCCATACTTCAACGATATGGGCGAGAACCCAGCCTTCTTGGCGATTAACAGGTGGAACAGTTCCACGAAGGGGAGTGCCCGCTTGCAACGCGGCCATCACGATATCCGTTCGCGCACGCACGCTGACGAAATCGGATGGCGCTGTATTCGTGGCACCGGGAGCAGGAGTTCGTCGGTCAGTGCATGGATGTTTCGGCCAGTCGCCTCCTAGATCGTCGAAAAACACACGCGATCCATAAGCGTTCTGATAGTAATAGACTCGCGCTCCACAAACTGGGCAATGAGCGTTAGGCTGCACGAAGCAGGCGGCTTGCCGGCGCGGTGTAACGTAGTGTTCGCTTAGCGTGCGTTTGGCGCGCGTGACGTCGTCCTGGTAGACAGAGATGCCTGCCGATGAAGAAGTGTAGCCGCCGAGGTTACAACACCATCCACAGGTGCAGTTGGGATAATGGTTGTGGCCCGGCATCTCTCGCTACACCCCGAACACCTTCAGCACCTCGTCGCCGAAGTGGTTGATCACCTTCACCGCGATCCGCCCCGTGCTCGGACGAGGGAATGGTCGTGAGGTGTCGGAATAGAGAGTCTCCCAGGCATCCGCGTCGATCTCGGCCTTCAACGCCGTCTTCAGCGATTTGTACGGATCGTTGGCCCCGAGGAAATAGGCATGGCGGACGAAGAAGCTTTCATCGTCGTAGTCGGTGTCGATGAACCAGGCGGCGATGCCCTTGACGTCGTCGGAGCGGATGTCGCCCGTGGAGGGATCGAACACGTCGACGCCGTGGACCTTCACCTTGATCTCGCCGCCCTCGGCATCGAGGATCTCAACGTCAGGCTCGCCGAAGACAACGAAGAGATTGCCCTTGCCGGTATTCTTCAGGTCCTCGGCCATGTGTAGGTCGGGGTTCATGCGGGCTTTCAGGATGGCGAGCGGGCCGAGGCGGTTGAGATCGGTCGCCTGGGCGTCGAAGTTGAAGGCGCAGGCGATCAGCACATCAAAGCGGGCGTCGGAGGCCTCGCGGGCGGCGGCGGTGATCTGGCTGCGGGTCAGCGTGCCGAATTCCGGGCCGATCAGGATCGCGGCGCGCTTTTCCGTCTGCCCGCCATCCGTATAGCGCCCCTCGGCGGCGATGAAGACGCCAGGCCAGGGCTCGATGGAGTTGAAATGGATCGTGTCGGCCTTGGCCTGCTGGTGGACGCCGGCGCTCTTCAGATGGGCAATGACCATTTCGCCGAAATCGGCTTCCGGCATGTTGGCCGGCGTCGAGGCATTGGCGGTGATTGCGCCGGATGCGGCAAGCTCGCCACCCAGCGTGTCCTCTCGCGCGGCGACGACGCGATGCGGCGACAGGCTCTCGACGGTGAAGGGGCCGGCGACACGCACCTTGCTCTTGTCCTCGTAGGGACGGTCATAGAGCAACTCGACGTCGGCAGCACGGGCGATCGAGGCGTCGATCTCCTTCTGGCGGGCAATGCGGGCTTCCCACCATTTAGCGAGAAGTTCAGTAGCTTTTGTCCATTCATCACCCCACCGATCAGCGGGACGTTCGGGCAGCGAATCGATTTTATAGTCCCAATTCCATTCCTTGTTCATACGGTCGACAGCAGCCTGCCGCTCTTTGACCGATTTCGATGCATCCATGGCGATCGCATGCTGCTTGGCCCATTTTTCGTCCCAATTGTCTTCTGGAAAGCGGGGAACATCCCATTCTTCCCACTCCATACTGGCAGCGGCATTGAGCTGGTGCCTCAAAGGCTCCAGCACGCCCTGCCATTTCTGCCAGATCACATCGACTTCAGCATTATTCGCAATGTCTTTCAGCATGATATGCGGTGCGCGCTCATAGACAAAGCCTTGACGTAGATCGCCAGTTATTGGCGTATTGCTAAGCACTTTTCCTGTGATGTCTTGTTCGCGTGCCCGCCCCTCATTGCTGTCGGAGAGTAGGTAGTATGGGTAGCGCGCGCTCATCAGTCGCGTTCGAGCCAGCGCTAGCGCGACGCGCGAAGTGTCAATCGTGACCCATCGGCGACCCCACTGCTCCGCAGCATAAGCCGTTGTACCTGAGCCGCATGTCGGATCGAGTACGAGATCGCCGGGGTCCGTCGCCAGCAGAATGCAGCGTTCAATAGCTTTTGCATTGGTCTGTACAACATAGACCTTCTCCGCTCCATAGCCACCGGAAGCAGTGTCAGTCCAGCTATTTGCCAAAGGAAAGTAAGGGAAGTCGTTGGTGTATCGCCGAAATGATGCGGTTGTACCGTAGACCTCAATACGTCCTGCCCTTGCCAGTCTCTGCAGGCCTTGGGCATTGGTCTTCCACCCTCCCTTACCTGGCCGATACTCCCTTCCCTCAAAGTCGAAAGGTACGAGGGTGGTCGTCGACGCCGAAGATGATGTCAGAGGTGACCGTCGATAAACCCGTTCTCCATCCTTCAGAGAAGCGACCCCTGTTTTCTCGTCGGAGGTTATCTTTCGGAACACAAGGTCTTCGGAGACTACAAAGTCATAATTTACCCAATCGAAGCCTTCACGGAAATGCATCAAGGGCCGAAACTTTGCCTTTGTTTTGTCTTTTGCATACCAAACCAGGTAGTCATTGGTGTCTGTTAGAAAATCACCATTCTGTGTAGTAGTCTTTCGGAAATATATTGTGACAATGGCGTTTTCAGCGCCGAAGACTTCGTCCAACAGGGCCCGCACACGGTGAGTGTTTTCGTCACCGATCTGGACAAATATTGAGCCACTTTCGTTGAGAAGTTCTCGCGCCACCATTAGCCGATCGCGTAGGTAGGTTAGGTACGAATGGATGCCGTCTTTCCAGGTATCGCGGAAAGCTTTAACCTGTTCTGGCTCACGAGAAACGTCTTCCTTCTTCCCATCCTTTACAGTCGTATTTCTCGTAGAAACCTGCCAGTTCGAATTGAACTTGATACCGTAAGGCGGGTCGAAAAAGATGCATTGCACCTTGCCGCGCATCTCCTCCCGCTCGGCAAGGCTTGCCATTACCTGCAGGCTGTCGCCGAGGATGAAGCGGTTCTGCCAGTGTTTGGTGTGCTGGTAGAATTCCGCCCGCGCCTCGGGATCGGCGATGCCATTGAAATCGGCAAAAAGATCAGGCGCGTCGCTGGCCGCCTCGCGGGCCTTGTTCGTCTTGCGCTTCAGATCATCGATGATCGCCTTGGGATGCACCTTTTCCTGAATGTAAAGCGGTGGCGCATTGACCACGAGGTCCGACCAATCCTGTCGGTCCTTGCCGCGCCAGACGAGCTGGGCATCGCCGATCTCGATCTCCCCGGTCTCGGCAAGCTGCCGCATCTGCGACGGCGTAATCCTGATCTTCGCGCCATTCCAGACGATCTGCGGGTCGCGATCCATATCCCTGTCGCGCTCCTCGCCTTCCGCCAACGGCCGATCCCTCGGAATCCGCATCTCGCGCGCCACGCCGCCGAGCATCTCTTCCTGCTGCTCGTAAAGCGACGCCATCTCGGCCGTCGGATTGTTCAGCCGTACCGCCTTGTCATGGGTAAGCGTGGAAACATCTTTTTCGCGCGGGGTCTTGGCCATTACGACAGAGTCTTTCAGAGAAATTTCTTGATGAGAAAGTGATATACGGCGACGATCTCCGCATCGTATTCACGTTCTATGCCTTTGATTGTATAATCGGAGACCTTACCGCGGGCGGTGCCTGTCCCGAGTGTGTTACCGTTTCTGACGACGCCGTCGTTCACATTTCCGATTGCGGTGCCGGTCCCTAAAGTCGATCCATTGCGTATGACACCATCTTTGACGTTGCCCAATGCCTTACCAGTTCCCAAGATTGATCCATCTCGGACCACTCCGGCTTTAAGATTCCCGAGGGCCTTGCCCGTTCCGAGAGTGTTGCCATCTCGGATTACTCCGTCCTTAAAGTTCGTCATGCTTTCCTCAACTTTTTGACACTTCCACATTTGCTCAAAATCGGCCAAATGTGCACGCCTGCGCCGAGCATTATTCTGCCGCGACCGTCAGTTCGGCTTCTTCCTCATCCTCGTCCAGTTCATTCGAATAATCCCCGTCGCTAAGCGTCGAAGTCAGCGACGGCTTTCCCATGGCTTGCTCGATTAAACTCAGCAGGGATTTCTGTCGCGCGTCCATGAATGCGAGGAAGTCGTCGGCACGAAGTAGGGTTGGGTCGATTAGATGTGACGCTAAGAAGCCATCTAGCCGGATAGGATCGACGGCAGATGCTTCTGAACCGCCTGCCTCTAGTTTTGCGAGATAAGCAGAAGGGGCGGCGCCGCCGATGATGCGGTTTGTACGATAGGAGAGGGGTGTCTTGTTGATGATGGAGTCGTAGACTTCGGACTTGATGTTTTGTTCCTGGCACCATTTCTTTGGAAAGATGTGGTGGATATCGACGCTCTCACCAAAGAACACCGTATGGTCGAATTCCTGACCGGAGCGGAAGTCCTTTGCGTGCTCCTTCATCAGCAAGGCATTGACGCCCTTGTAGGCGGCGGAAAGCCGCATTCTCATTGTTTTCAGCCGCTCAGGACGGAACGAGGCCTCGGAGACAGTTGCCGGCACTTTCCCGCCTGCCAGCCATGACGGCACTTCCAGAAAGTCGCGCGAAATACGGCTCTCAACGGCGGAACCATAGAGCTCACCAAGAACCCCGGACCAATACCAGCGCTGTAGCTTCTCGCGGTTTGCCTCCAATTCCCAAGCATCCCCGATATCGGCGAGGATGGCCGCTAACGGGATGATCTGCGTCTGGTAGGGCAGATCAAATAGACGATAGACCCGCTGAGTGAAGAGGAACTTTGCAGCCTTCAGAAAGCCCTGCTCGGCCGAGCTCTGATATTGCTTGTAGGCGGCGAGAGGAAGATTAAGGAGCGCCTCGCGCTTGCCCGTCACTTGAGGCAGCTCTTTGCCTTCCTTGCCTGCGGCTTCAGCAACGCGCCTAAGGTCTCGCGTGTAGAACAGCGAGACCACGTGCAGAAAGTCGGTATTCGCTACATTGGCAAGAATGCCTTTTTCGGCGTCGGCAAGCTTTTGAGCGGTCACGAATCTCCCATGCCTGCCCTTGTTGTCACGGCCTTCGCCATACCAATCCTTTCGAAGCTCGTGACCGTCGGCGGCATAGATCGCCGTGACAAGTTCGAACGCGTCAAGCGGCTTGCCGCCCGTGTTCACCTTTTCGAAAACAGTGCAGACGGCTTCCTTTGTGGTTCCCCTATCCAAGGCGATGACGGGAACTTGGTAGCCAGTGAAGTTCGCTAGTACCTCCGTGTAGAATTGCTGAACGATAGGCCACAGCTCCTGCATGCGACCGTTCGCATTCGCCCAAGTTACAAATTCCATCTGCCAAGCCATGCCGTCAAAGACACGGGACAAGGGAAAGACGAGATTCTCGAATTCTTTTTCGGTGGTCGAGTAGTCGCTGTCAATCTGACGATTGAAATCCGAACGGATGATCTTGTCGGCCGGTACGGAAAGGATCGCTTCCTCCCTGTCAGCGGAGGCGTCGAGCGATTTTCTGATATCTACGAAGAACCAACGTTCGACAGCATGTTTCTTGGGTGTGATAGTTTTCACGACCTGACCACGAAGGGTCACCTGATAGAGGGACGTCATACGGTGCTGACCGTCCAGCAAGAGTTCCGCTGGCAGAATCTTACTCGCACCATCGGGCGCGCCTTCGATCGTGCGGGGCTTGAAATTCACACCGCCGCCAGTTTCCAAAGTCATAAGGGCGCCAACCGGAAACGCGCGGGATATTGAGGCAACCAGGCTCTTTATTCGGTCTTCGTCCCAGACCCAGCTTCTCTGGAAATCTGGCAACTGCAATCTACCATCGTGGCAGCTTTTGAGGAGATCCTGCAGCGAAACGGGATTGGTTCTGAAAGTCGAGCCGGCCATCACGCCTGTTCCTCTACTCGTGTTGAAATGGACGCGACCAGCTTCTCGTACTCGCTCTCCATTGCGAAGGCGTCCCGGAATTCCTTGAACGCCCATCTGCCATAGTTCTTGAGGTTGTTGACGCCGGGCACCCAGAGGTTCGTCATCGTTTCCGCCTTGATCTGCTCGTCGACGCCCCGGTAGCCTTTCACTTCGACGATGAGGTTGAGTGGATCATCGGCGCCCCGCCCGTCATCAACTTGGACGATGAAGTCAGGGATGTATCGTCGGGTCGTACCGCCGGCTCGATAGGGGACTTCAAAGCCGAGAGCCTGGTTCTTCACATACGAGATCGTCGTTCGATGGCCTTCGACCACGCGAGCGAATTCTGCTTCCCAGTCGCTGTCACATACGACGTAGTTCACGTGGCTCAACCGTGTCTCCCACAGCGTCTGCTTGGTGGTGATGAAAGAGACATGATCGGTGTAGCCATGTGGGTTGTAAGGATCGAGCATAGCCTTGATGACGTTTTCGCGCTCGTCGCCCACGCTGCGTACGATCGCTTGATAGATCAGCTCTGAGGCCGTTTCGGCGATTTCGGCGTAGGTCAGCATGCCGGCCTTGGTGCCTCCCGTGAGGTTCAAGCACTCGCTGACCCAGCGCCGCGTAATCGGCTGGATCTGATTGTAGAGCATGTAGGACGGGTCTTGTTCACCGTCTCGGAAATACCGCTGGATGAGAAATTTGGTGAGGTGGATGGCCACCGTCGACGCCCTCATGTTGTCGAGGGAGTCGGGTGAAAGATCAACACCTTCGCCTACAAGACCTTCCAAACGAACGGTACAGGGGCCAACGATTTCTGGCGTCAGAGTAAGCACCGAATCCGGGCCGAAGCTCGCTGAGAAGCGGTCCGATGGCAGGTCAGCACGGTAGCCAGCCACGCGCGGAAACCGCATTGACAGGTACTGCCGATCCTTGAGCGCGTGGACGCGAGTCGTAGGCTTCGGCGTCTCGCGGACAACGGTCTGCGGCTCCGTGGCAAAGTCGAAGGGAATCCCGAGGATGTCCGCGTACTCGGTGTTGAACAGGCCGCGGCCATTAAGTTCGTAGGACTGACGCCTCAAGCCACGACCGATCACCTGCTCACACAGGAGCTGAGTTCCGAACGCACGAACACCTAGGATGTGGGTGACGGTATTTGCGTCCCAACCCTCTGTTAGCATCGAAACGGACACGACGCAGCGGACCTGCTCCCCGAGACGACCCTTCTGGCCAACTGTGTTCATGACCTCGCGTAGAAGTTCGGACTCGGAAACCTTGTCTGCCTCCGCGGCGCCGTCACGCTCTGCCTTTTCACGCTTGAACTGCTCGATTTCGGCCCTGGCGATCTCCCGGAAATTGCTGTCCAACGCTTCGCCGGATTCTAGCTGCTGGCTGTCGATCAGCAAAGTGTTGATATGGGGCAGGCGATTGCCATGCCGATCGTAGTTCCGGAAAAGCTCAAGATGACCCTGGTGCTTGTTTTGGCGTTCGCCCTCGACTTGGCGATCCCAACCGGAAATCCACTCGTACACAAGCTTCGAACTTGCGGTGTTGTTGCAGACCACGATGAAGACCGGCGGAACTCCGATGCCAGCCTGCTTCCAAGCCTCGAACTCCTTCTCATAGTGGGAGTACAGCGAATGGAGGGCCGTCTGCAATTCGTTCGGAAGGCTTAGCGGGTCGAGGTCGCCCGTTTTACCGGCACCCTTTTTGGGCATCTTCTTGCCGATATGGTCCCAGAGGTTTCGGAATACCGGCATGTCGGAATTGACAGCGTTGTCAGATACCGGCACTCGCGGTAGCTTGACGATCCCACATTCGATCGCGTCAACGAGCGAAAAATCGGAGACAACCCAAGGAAACAAAGTTCCTTCTTCGTATCCGGATCCA
>Ga0102590_1004093_pt1 | contig 13016 bp, 18 predicted proteins | sample AraplaMF_Col_mMF_FD_76859 | JGI IMG/M metagenome (GOLD analysis project Ga0102590, IMG submission 76859) | Arabidopsis root microbial communities from the University of North Carolina, USA - plate scrape MF_Col_mMF | ecosystem: Host-associated > Plants > Roots > Endosphere | place: USA...
GATCTGGACGCTGTTTACCGCTGATAATAGCGGCAACCCGGCCTCGCTGCGGACGGGACTTCCCGGCGCGATGAACTCCTGGACGGTGCTGCGGCAGCCCGACAGCAGCTTCTCAATCGACATTTCCGCGCAGGCGCGGCCGGGCAATTGGCTCGCGCTGCCGGCGGCCGGCACGTTCCAGCTCGTCCTGACGCTTTTCGACACCCCGACAGCCGGTAGCTCCGGCGTTATCGACCTTGCTATGCCGAAGCTCCAGAAAACCGGATGCGGCAATGCTTAGGATCCTCTTCGCCATCCTCGCGGGACTTTTCGGGGCAGCACTGCTGCATCTCGTGATCATCCTCTCGCTGCCGCACTTTACAGGCAGGGATGCCGCGACCCGTGTCGCGTCCGAGGGCGATCTCGACAAGTTCTACCTGCTTGGGGCCGCCGATGACGCGGCAGGACTTTCCAACGACGATCCCTTTGTCCGCACCGCTGTCTGCGCGTTCGACATCGAGGAAAATCCGGTCCGGCTGACTGCGAAAGGCAATGTGCCGTTCTGGTCGACAGCACTCTACGATGAGGCCTCGAACGAGGTCTTCAGCATGAATGACAGGACGTCGGTCGGCGGTGCGCTGGATATTCTGATCGGAACGCCGATCCAGTTGACCGAGCTTCGCAAGGCTTTGCCACCGGATCTGCAGAAAACCATTCTCGTGGAAAGCACGCGTTCGGAAGGCTATGCGGTGCTGAGGACATTGGCGCCCCAGGCGAGCTTCGATGCGGCCGCACGGAACTTTCTCGCGGAGGCCGGCTGCGACGAATATGCCGGCTCCTCGAATTGAAGCAATCGATCTATTTTTTGGCCCGCGAAATGCGATGCCCGGAGGAACGCTTCGAACTCTCCGTCAGGCGCTCGTAACGCACGCCGGTGAAAAGCAGGATCTGTGCCTCGACTGGTTTCTTGCCCTTGCGGCGTCGCGTCTGAGACAGACGGTCCGCCAATGCGACGACTATTGCCATTCTCGTCTCCATGCACGGCCCGAGACGGATGAACTGTGCAATCTCACCCTGCCCGCCTATGCGAGCCAGCGCGTCCTGTAGAGCCTGATACGGGGCTCCGAGGCATTCGCGCCTTTCTCACGGCACCTGTTCGAAATACCGTGATGTGAAACCGGACGACCGAAGCGCTCGGCCGCCGTTCATATCCGAATTGAGACATATGACCGTTAACAGATCGTTAATTTCATGCGTGAACATTAGCTACTTCAACGACGTTCTATAAACGCGCCGGACCGTCTTTTGGTTTCAAACGTCTCACAAGAAGATTCGGCCCACAACGGCGCAATGATATTAGCATTAATTCATATACTTAACGGAGGTTGTGCCGTCGGACCTCCCGATCACGATTTCCTGTCACAAAAATATCAATTGCGGTCTCTGGCAATACCGGTAAAGTTGTATAGTCGGAGAAAATTCACGGCCGCTCGGCTGGGCGCTGTTCCGTTCACCGCGGACGAGGAGGGGTAAAAATGTCTTTGCTTATCGGTTCGACATTCTCCCCCGAGGACCTCGATGTGCTTCGCCATGCGCTCGATGCCTGGTGTACGGAAAAGCGGATCGACATCAAGAGCCCGGAGGCGCAACTGGCAGCCTCCGCTGCGCTCGACCTCTACCAATCCGGAAACAACAGTGCCGAAAGGCTTCTGGCAGCGCTGCGCGAACACAAGGGGCTTTAGTCTCGGACACAATTTCCGCAACCGCCGGGCGGTGGGTCCTTTCGGCACAAATTCATGAAGGTCTTTAGTAAGCATTAACCCTGCCCATGTAGGATTTGTTCATAACCTATGTGGGGTAAGGGGCGTCCCTCCGCGTCCAGTCCTGCGACATCCCGTTTTTGCGTTTCCAGGGTGTGTTCTTGTGCGTGACCGGTTCCGAGACCTAGAGGCCCCATCCGCCAGCCGGAAGAAGGACGTGGTTCTCATGGCGACCGTCAGCAGCTTCGAGGGATTGCAACCGCCGACCCGCTCTGAACTGCGCCAATTCGCCGAACTCTTCACGCCGTTGTTTCAGGCATCTTCCGATGAGGCGCGACGGCAGGCCGTCGCTGCCCTTTCCCAATGCCCGCAGATTCCGGCGGCCGTGGCACTGTTCGTCGGCTCCCAGCCGATCGACATCGCCGCCCCCTTCCTCACCTCGTCACCGGCGATCGACGACGAAACCCTGATCACGATCGCGCGCACCCAGGGCAGTGCGCATATGAAGGCGATCGTCAGCCGGAATGCTCTCTCGCCGCGCGTTATCGACGCTCTCGTCGGACTGCGCCAGACTGACCAGCGACTGGCGGCACCGGCCGAGATCGAGGCTCCCCTCGTCGTACTGCCCGAAGTGCCCGCCGCGACATCCCTCGAGGAAGCGGAAGCGGCCGCTCGCCGCGTCAATGAAGAAGAAATGCGCGACAAGATCCGTGAACTGGCACGGCATGTCAGCCGTCCGGAAGGCGATCGCCTTGGCCTGCGCAACCTGTCGCCGATCCAGGCTGCCCTCCTCGTGCGCTTCGCCCGCAACCGCGAGGCCGCGCTCTTTGCGAAAGCCCTTGCCGACGGACTTTCCGCAAGCCGCTGGCTTGCCGAACGCATCATGCTCGATATCTCCGGACAGCAGCTCGCGACCACGCTCATCAGTCTCGGCATGGATTTCCTCGACGCCGTCTTCGTGCTCGAAAAGCTTTATCCTCACCTAGCGGAACCGCAGCACGGCGTAACGCGCGCATGGATGGTGCTGGACGGGCTTGATCCGGAAGAGTGCAACGCTCGTGTCGAGGCTTGGCGTCGCGCCGACAATTATACCTATCTGCCCGAGGAAACAGGACCTGCCCACTCCGCCCGCGAGGTGCCGCCGGCCCGGGGCAGGCGTTTCATCCGCTCGCGTTGATCCTGCCTATAACGGGTTCTGCCGCTGATCAACCAGCGGAACGATATCACCGAGATCATCAGCCTCGAGCTCGACGACCCAGAGATCAGGATCGAATTTGCGTTCACGCTCGAGGAGTTCCCTGACCCTCTCGGGCTCCTCCCGCGTCAGCCGCTGCTCGAACAGTCGCTCGCCGCTCGTCTCCCCATCGAACAGGCTTTGCGGCGCGGGGCCATAGAGCGTCTCCAGGCCATCGCGGAAATGCTGGCGGATAAACACGGCGCCGGCCTCGTCGGCGCCTTTCGCTTCGACAGCGGCAAAGTCGCCCCTGGCAAAAACGCGACGCAGAAGGGCGGAGACGAAGATGTCGGTGCGCAATCTCATGGGCGAGCTATAGCAGACAAACGGATGGCGGCAATGCAGGGCACGCCCTTCAGAGCGCGCCGATTTCCTTGAGCTTCTTCAGGACCGCCTCGCTGGGCTCGCCATTCTCCGGAAGGTTGTAGTGCTTCTGGAAGTGGCGGATCGCGGTGCGTGTCTGTTCGCCGGGCACGCCGTCGACGCCGACGTTGGCGTAGGCCATGTTGCTGAGGCCCTTCTGGATCTTCAGGACGAGATCGACGGTCGACAACTCCGCGGACGGCGTGGCTTTTTTTGCCGGTGTCGGCGCGGTCTTGACGGTCTTTTCGGCGCTGCGGATGGCGGCTGCGACCGGGTCCTCGGCGGATGCCTTCGAGGTGACGTCGGCCGGCGGCTTTTCCAGCGGAACCGCCGAGGGGCCGACCGAGTCGGCTCGGAGCGCTGCCAGCACATCGGGCGTCGGTTCGCCCGTCTGCGGCATGCCCACGGTTTCTTCGAAGAACAGGATCGCCGCACTGGTGCGCGGACCGATGACCCCATCCGGTGTGCCGTTGTAGAGGCCGCGCCGTACCAGCTCGGTCTGGATGTCCATGACGATCTGGCTCCGTTGCTGACCACCAGGAGCGGCCGGCGGCGTCGCATTGGTCTGCGTGGCGTCGGCCTCGTCCTGCCGCTGGATCTTGAAGGTCGTGACGTTCCCGCTTTGCTCCTCAATGGCCGGGCGGCCACCAAGCGCATTCGGGAAAAGCGCGTCGCGCGTGCGCAGGAAGGGGTGCGGATGGGCGCCCGGCTGATACCAGAGCGCGTTGGCGGCGACGAAGCTGAAGATGACCAAGAAGGCTGCCGTGCCGCCCGCGACCGACGGGTTACGGCCGATCACGCCGCCGAGCGCGCTTGCGCCCTGCAGCCCGATACCGCCGACGACGGTTGCCCCGGTGAGAAGGAGGCTCGGCCGTTTCTGCCGACCTCTCCGTCCCTTAGGCGATTTTCGCTTGCTCGCGGCCATCGAAAAGCCCCTCTTCCAAAACGCCTGCTCGCGCCGGCGCAGCCTTCAGTCGCGGCGGGAACTCGACAAGATCGTTGCGGGCAGTACCCACAGCCGGAATGCCAGAGCCATCCGCTGCAATGGAAATCGTAATGATCGTACCGGCACCGGGGGTGCTGGCGATTGCGAAGTCGCCGCCATGCAGCGCCACCAAGCCCTTCACCAGCGACAGACCGAGCCCCGTCCCTTCGAAGCGGCGGCTATAATCATTCTGGATCTGGACAAAAGGTTGACCGAGCATTTCCAGCTTGTCGCTTGGTATGCCGATGCCGGTGTCGCTGACGCAGAGGTTCAGGACGCCGTCGCGCATCGACGCATCGATCGAGATCGCACCGCCCGCATCCGTGAACTTCACGGCATTGCCGACCAGGTTGATCAGGATCTGCTGGATCGCGCGCTGGTCGGCTATGACCTCGTCGAGACCGCGCTGGACCCGGCTCGTCAGCGAGACACCCTTGGTCTTCGCCTGCAATGCCAGCATTGCCTCGCAGGAACGAACGACGGATGCAATGTCGAAGGGTTCGAGGCAGAGCTCGTAGCGCCCGGCTTCGATCTTGCTCATGTCGAGCATGGTGTTGACGACCGAGAGCAAGTGCGCGCCGGAATCCCTGACGAGGCCGACATACTCCCGCTGGCGCTCATTCTCGAACTTGCCGAAATATTCGCCGATTAGGATATCCGAGAAGCCGAGGATCGCATTGAGCGGCGTGCGCAGCTCATGGCTGACGGCGGCGAGGAACCGCGACTTTGCATCGTTGGCCGAGCGGGCGTCATCGGCACGGTTCTGCGCCTCCTGCCGCAACTGCTGCTCCAAGGAGACATCGCGTAGCTGGGCAATCACGCTGAAGAGAGCACCGTCGCTGTCTTGCCGAGCCGTCAGGTCCATCCGCAGGTAGGCAAACTGCCTGTTGTCGCGAGAGACCGAAGGCCGTTCCAGCCGCAGGTCGACTGCGGCAGTCGCCTCACCCTGGCGAAGCTGATCGAGTGCCTGCAGAAAAAGGATACGATCGGAGACGTGTATCTGATCGACAAAGCCCTTACCGATCGGATCGCGCATCCAGGCGAGAAACTCGCGCTTGTCACGGCCACCGACCGAGGTGACGTTGCCCTGAGGATCGAGGAAGAAGGCGAGACCGGCGGTGGCCTCCATGAAGAAGTCTTCTGCAATTGGCGGGGCGGCCGCAGCCGTTGCCGTGCTCTGGCGCGACAGGGCAATGCTGCCCACTGCGGAGAACAAGAAGGCCGCGCATACGGTGGCGACACCCACAGGCAGCGCGATGGCGGGACTGGTGACCAAGGAGAGCCCGATGGGGGCTGCAACGAGAGCCGCCGACGACAGTAGCGCCAGCCGGCGCAGGATCATCAGTTCGCGCTGACGCACGGCTGCACCACCTCCGGTCCGGGAGAGCCAGCTTCCAACTGCCCGGTCCACGAGGGCTGCCGCCCGCTCTGCGATCTTACTCATTACACGCACGCAATACCCGCCGAAAAAGGCCCTTTACCAAGGCCGACAATAGGCTTTGGGCGCTTAAAGAAAGGATAAGGGAAAAGCCGCCTCCACACCTCAATAGAGCGAAATGTCCCATTTTTGGGCGTCTGGAAGCGGCTTTGGTTTTTACGGTTAACGGGCGGTAAGCGACGGAATTCGCTCACATTTCAGCCTATCGTTAACCTTTGTGGCAGCTTCGCCGCAAGGTTTGCCTGCAATTACAGGGGGAGGCCCGTTACATGCTTAACGACGGTCACTACAATTTGACTGAAATGTGGTGCAAATCCCGTTCATTAAAATTCGAGCTAAATTTGCCGCAAATGCCGACGAGATTCGAAAACCGGTATTCGCAACTCTGCTCTAAGGTCAAAGCACACCGGAAGATCGGACCGATTCGGCGCAAGACCGAACGGGAAAACAGGATGGGCAACGACTATGTGGTTTCTGATCAAAGGATCATTCTGGTTCGGGCTTGTGCTCGTGCTCTTGTCGTTCTTCAGCGGCGAAAGCCCGACCGGTTCGCAACCGAAATTGCAATTTTCCGACGCCTTTGTCGCGGCGACAGGCGCCTATGACTATGTGACCGGCATGTGCGGCGAGAAGCCGGAGGTCTGCGTCAAGGGCGCCGAGACCATGTCCGCGCTCGGCCATCGGGCCCGTGAAGGCGCCCGAGTCGCCTACGAACTTCTCGACAGCCGCTTCGGCGACGACAAGGCTGCCAAGCCGGCCGTTGCCGCGAACACGTCGGTCGCACCCGTCGCAGCACTTGCGCCCTCCCATGCCGAGGCCCAGACAGTGGCGCAGGAACGGACCGCAGCGCTGAACCAGCCAATGCCCTATCGCCCGCCGGTTGACGATGGCGATGAAAGCGTTTCCGACACCGTGACGACCGGTGCCATTCCGCTGCCGACGCCGCGTCCGGCCACCTGAGAATTCCGCGGGATTTCCCGCAACCAAGCTTGCACCGACGATCCGCCAAGCCGCGGAAAGTCCCATGCCTGACGTGCCTGCCCTGTTTATTTTCAGCGTTTGCTGCGCCGCGAGGATGCCCATCCTTCGCGGCGTTTCTTTTTAATGGTTCAAATCTCGCCGCGTTTCACCTATATGAAATCTTGATAACGAAAGGCCACAATACATGACGTCCCTTGAGCAGATCCTCGATGACTTTTCCTTCCTCGACGACTGGGAAGATCGCTATCGCTATGTGATCGAGCTCGGAAAGGCACTTCCAGACCTTCCCGACGACAAGAAGACGTCTGCCAACAAGGTCATGGGCTGCGCCAGCCAGGTCTGGCTCGTTACACATACCGAGGGCGACCCGGACAATCCTGTCATGACCTTCGAAGGCGACTCCGATGCGCATATCGTGCGCGGACTCGTGGCCATCGTGCTCGCGACCTACTCGGGCAAGGCGGCCTCCGAGATCGCAGCACTTGACGCCTTCGACGTGTTCTCGAAGATCGGGCTCGTCGAGCACCTTTCCTCGCAGCGCGCCAACGGTTTGCGCTCGATGGTCAATCGCATCCGCGAGGAAGCGCGCGTGCGCGCGGTGGCCTAGGCATCCCGGCACCAATCACGAATACAATTCCGGCCGATAGCCCTCCGCACCCCAATGCTCCATTCGCGGCCGGCGTGCGGGCGTGGGTGGATTGTAGTGCCGTGACAGCGCCATCAACGCCGTCCGCAACATCAGCTTGGCGGAACGCACTGGCCACTGGCGCTCACGTTCGACGGCCTCCAGCCGCTTCATGAAGCAGCAGACATCAAGCGCCACGCCGGCGAGCTCCGGTCCCATTGCTTCCAGCGCGCGATTGACCCCCGACCCGCGCGGCGATCGCGCTGTCGGTTAGGTCCGCTCTGCCGCCGCGGGCTCCATTCATACGGCTTGCGTGACGCGGTTCCCAGGAGGCGGTGATCCGCGGCTTTGACTGACTGCGCGTGAAATCGGCAAGCAGCCGGTCGCCAGCAGCAAGCGCCTCCACCGGGAGAAAACGGCCCGCCACTCTTCTCCTTCAATCGCGCAAGGCTTGAGAGCGGCGATTCCTCCCGGTTAATCCCACGAGCTGCAGGCAGCGGTCCACCTCGGCCGCAAAATGGCCGATTGCGCCATGCTGTTCGATGAAGGCCTCCTCCCTCAGGGAGGCGGCACGCCTGAGATAGGAGCGCGCAGCGGGGCACAGGCAAATCCGCCCGCTTCCGCGGCTAGCCAGCCCGGCGGATACAGCCTCGACCAGCAAGGTTTCGGAAACGATTTGAAGCGAGCCATCGCCGAGGTGCAGTGACAGGGCCGGGCCCTCGCATGCCTGCTCCCGCGCCTCGCCGCGCGCCAGGAACCTCAAAAGTTTCACCATGGCCTTGTTCGCGTCATTCATTCCCGAATACCCCGTTCGATCGAAACACAGAATTGACCGTCCGTTCGACGGCCGCGACGAATTCGTCGAACGCCGGATCGTCACGGCGATCCTCGACGACATGGCAAGCATGTCCGACCGTCGTGCGGTCACGGCCGAAGGCTCCACCGATCTCATAAAGCGGGATCTGGAGAGCGACATGGCAGACATACATGGCGATCTGTCTGATATGGCAGAACGTGCGGCGCCGATCCCGACGCATCTGGATGCGATGGCTGGCAAGCATAACCATCTCGGTGGTGATCTGCGCGCAGATCCGGCACACAGCGCGGACAGACATCGTTGCGGGAGGTGAGGCAAAACCAGAGGCCGCGCCTTGCGCCGTTGCTACTTGGGGAAAGGATGGCGCAGAGGCGCCTGGCAAAGCAAAATTTGCATCGGCATACGAACTCCTAAAATAGGAATTAATTCATACACCCTACACAGGAAAGAAGAAGCCGCGACAGCGCAACTTTCTGTTGTTTTGGTTCGTCAATTTCTTTAACGGGCGGAAATAAATAGGATTATTTTCCGCATGCATTCACCCCAAAAACACAAAGCCGGGCTTCCGCCCGGCTCTACAGGATCAAATCCTTGGCAAAATCAAACGCGTCCGCGCTTGCGACGCTGACCGAGCCCCATTTCCTTTGCGAGGCGCGAACGCGCTTCAGCATAGGCCGGCGCTACCATCGGGTAGTCGACAGGGAGCTCCCACTTCTCGCGGTATTCTTCCGGCGAAAGGCTGTGATGGGTCATTAGATGGCGCTTCAGCGACTTGAAGTTGCCACCGCATTCCAGGCAGGTAATCTGCTCATCCTGGACGGATTTGCGCACCGATACAGCCGGCTTCTGCTTCTCGACGACCGCTGTTGCAGTCTGCGGCGTCGACGTGTTGCTGAGTGCCGAATGCACGTCCGAGATCAAGTTAGCGAGATCGCCAACTGGCACAACGTGGTTGCTGACATAGGCGGCGACAATATCTGCGGTAAGCTCCACCAGCAATTCCGGCCCGCTACCGGCTGCAGTATCCGTCATATTACGTTTCTCCTGTTTCAATGCTCCAAAGGTCTCGACCCCTTAAGACAAGACCGTCATCGTAGAGCAACAGCAAAAAACCCAGGCTACGGCTACCTGTTTCGAAAAACTGAAATCCACCCCTAGATTCCTGAGGCCGAAACCCGTTCTTATACTGCCTGATTTCGAATTAGTACGCTATCACGCAGCCCACTTCCTCAATTAAACACTGAAATTCAAAGCCAAGGAGGAAATAAGCAACGTGATTCTAATTCAATATCAGAACTCTACTTAGACCATCAAATATCACCGTTTTGCGAAAACGCCAATTATTATTTCATATATATCTACCGAAAAATGCACCTTCGCAAGAATTGTTCATCGAGAACCCAAACATTAACCATTAAGAAATCTGCAAGTGGGTGCAAAAATCAACTTAAAATACTGAATCGGAAGCGCTCTCATCTTTTGGCGAGGTCATCGCGCACGGATTGAGGGCCGAGGCGGTATCCTGTCTGATGCGCGGCCTTGGCAAGGAGGTGCGTCGCGACCGGCGCCGTCAACAGGAAGAAGACGAAGCCAGCAAGCGCGCGCGCAAAGGTCGCGACCTCGCCCGATGCGACTCCAGCGGCAAAGAGCAGCATGCCCGAGCCCACTGTGCCCGCCTTGGACGCGGCATGCATGCGCGTATAGAGATCCGGCAGCCGCACAACGCCAAGAGCGGCGACAAGCGCAAACCCCGAACCGGCAAGTAGAAGGAAAGCGACGAGGAGCGCTGCCGCGTAGTCCATCATTTCTTGCCCTTCCTGTCTTTCTTGCCGCTGCGTTTGGCCGCTACTTTGGGCTTTTTCGAGGCACCCCCCGCATTTTCGCTGTGCCGTTCCGCGACAGTCGCGCGCGACATGACAAAGCGCGCGAAGGCGACGGTCGCCAGAAAGCCGACCAAGCCCAGCGAAATGGCAATATCGATGTAGAGGCTGAAGCCCGTTTTGACCGCCAGCACGGCAATGAAACCGATCGCCGTGCCCGAGAGCGTATCGAGCGCCAGTATCCTGTCGGGCAGCGTCGGCCCGGCGAGGACCCGCCAGCCGGCCAGAAGGAAGGCAACGCCAAGGATCATCAGAGCAATCGCGGCGGCCGTGGAAATGATCGCGAGCGGTTCGATCATCGGAAGGCCTCCATGATCCGGCGCTCGAAACCGTTGGCGATATTGCGTTTGGTCGCCTCGGGATCGGAGCAATCCAGCGCGTGGACGTAAAGCGTCATGCGGTCGTCGGAAACATCGACCGACAGCGTGCCCGGCGTCAGGGTGATCATGTTGGCAAGAAGGGTGATCTCGAAATCGCGGTCGACAGTCAGCGGAAAGGCGAAAATGCCGGGCTGCAGCCGCATATTGGGCGTCAGCACCGTGACGGCGACCTTCCAGGCCGAGATCGCCAATTCCTTCAGGAACAGAAGTGCAAGCTGCACGATCGCCCACGACCGGCGAAGATACCCCCGGCTGCCATAGGGTTCGCGAACAACGGACAAGCACAAGGCGCCGATCGCAAAGCCGAAGAGGAGGTTGTGCGGCGATGCGCTGCCGGTGACGGTAGCCCAGGCGACGGCTAGCAGGACGTTCAGCAGGAGGGCAATCATGGCCTCCCTCCACCCGGAAAGACCGATTGCAGATAGGGCGTCGGATCGATGAGACCGTTCGCTGCTACCTGCGCCATGTCAAGCAACTGTTCGGGCAGTATGCCGAACGCGACGACGAGAGCCGTCAGGATGGCGAGCGGCAATCCCGCCTGCCAGCCGATGGAGGCTGCCGCCTGCGGCGCCGCCGCCGGCCGCCAATAGGCGAGCAGGAAGACGCGCCCGAAGACCACCGTCAGCAGGAAACCGCCGATCAGGATCGCCGCGGCCAACCACCAGGCGCCGACGTCGATCGACGCCCTGACCAAAATCACCTTCGGCCAGAAGCCCGAAAAAGGCGGCAGTCCGCAGGCGGCCACGAAGAGGATGAAGGAGAGCGCAGCAAAGCCGCTGCTCTTGCGATAAAGGCCGCCGAGCCCTGCTAGCGAGAAGCCACCAGCAAGGGCAGCCGCCTGTCCGGCCAGAAGATAGAGCGCCGTCATCAGCACGATCGAATGCAGCGCGTAAAAGATCGCGCCGGACAAGCCGCCCGGCGTGCCGAGCGCAATGCCGATCAGCATGTTGCCAATGCCCGATATCACGACGTAGCCGAGCAGTTTGCGGATATCGTCCTGCGCCAGCGCCCCAAGCGCGCCGATGATGATGGTCGCTGCCCCGGTTGCCGCGATCAGCAGGCTCAATTGCTCGCGCTCGACCGGCAGCAGCATGACGATGATGCGGATCAGGGCGTAGACGCCGACCTTGGTCAGCAGACCGGCAAACAGCGCCGACACGACGATGCGCGGCGTATGATAGGAGGCCGGAAGCCAGAAATTGACGGGAAAGGCCGCGGCCTTCATCGCAAAAGCCAGCAGCACGAGCGCCGACAGCGTCATCAGCGGCGCGGTGTCGCGCACACTTTCCACCTTGCCCGCGATGTCGGCCATGTTGAGCGTGCCGAAGACCGCGTAGACGATGCCGACCGAGATCAGGAACAGCGTCGTGCCGATCAGGTTCAGCACCGCATATTTCATCGCCCCGTCGATCTGCCCGCGCTCCGAGCCGAGGATCAGCATCCCGAAGGACGAGATGAGAAGCACCTCGAACCAGACGTAGAGGTTGAAGACGTCGCCCGTCAGGAACGCTCCCGAAACGCCTGCCATCAGAAGCAGGAGGAAGGGGAAGAAACCGTATCGCCGGCCGCTTTCGGTGACGTCCTTCAGCGCATAGAGCCCGCCTGCGAGCGCCGCGATGGCGGCGGTCAAGGCCATCAGCGCGCCGAAGAGATCGACGGTGAAGGCGATACCGAAGGGCGGAAGCCAGCGCCCCATCACCATGGTCAGCGGACCATGCGCGACGACCTTTGCCAGCAGCGCGGCATCCAGCAGGACCAGAACGGCAAGGCCCGGAATGGCGACCCGCGCCTGCAGCCGCATCGAGTTGCGCATCATCAGCAGCACGGCGCCGAGCGTAATGCAGAGCGCGACAGGTGCGATGACGAGCCAGTTTGAAAGAGGCACGGGCGCTGTGACCATCGCAGCCGAAAGATCGGCGATCGTGTTCGTCGGGGCCGCCATCTAGTACCCCATCGGTGGCAGCGGCGGATCGGCGGGCTCGGCGACACGCATCTTGTCCGTGTTGTCGGTGCCGATGTCCTGATAGGCGCGATAGGTCAGCACCAGCAGGAAAGCGAGGAAGGAAAACGAGATGACGATCGCCGTCAGGATCAGCGCCTGCGGCAGCGGATTGGCGGCGCCGTCGGGGAGCGTATCGAGGTTTGCAGGGATGATCGGCGGCACCTCGCGCGTCAGCCGCCCTGCCGTAAACAGCAACAGATTCACCGCGTTGCCTAAGACGGCGATGCCGAGCATGATCCGGATCGAGAATTTCGACAGCATCAGATAGATCGCGGCGGCGAAGAACAGGCCGACGAGGATGGCAAACAGCGGCTCCATCACTCGACCTCCCTTTCCTCAAGCGCCAGCGCGATCGAAGTGATGGCGCCGACAACCACCAGGTAGACCCCGATATCGAACAGCATGACGGTCGACAGCGGCACCTCGACGCCTGCGATCTCAGGATAGACCCACAGCCCGGTCATGAACGGCACCCCAAACACGATCGACAGCAGGCCGGCGGAGCAGGACATCAACAGCCCGGCGCCCGATATCGACAGCGGATGGAAGACGATGGCCCGGCGCACGGCTCC
>Ga0102590_1004099_pt1 | contig 12993 bp, 9 predicted proteins | sample AraplaMF_Col_mMF_FD_76859 | JGI IMG/M metagenome (GOLD analysis project Ga0102590, IMG submission 76859) | Arabidopsis root microbial communities from the University of North Carolina, USA - plate scrape MF_Col_mMF | ecosystem: Host-associated > Plants > Roots > Endosphere | place: USA...
GGTTGGCGGCCTTGGCGCCGATCTCGTCGGCGGAATGCAGCTCCGTCGCGCCGGCGCCGATACGCACGATATGCATGATGGTTCTCCAGGTGCATGATCCCGGAAAGCCGCGAAGCGGTTCTCCGGAAGATCTTGCGCAAACAACTAGGCTGCGAGGTCGATCATGATGTGACGGCGCAACAGGTGGCCGAAGCCGGCGAAACGATCGGTGGCGCGCTCGATCGCACGCGCGAGTTCGAGCACCGAGAGCGAGATCGCGACGTCGAAGCCGCCGCCGAACACCAGAGCGGTCGTCGCGCGCTCCAGGCTGTCCGCGGCATGTTCGGCATCGATCAGTCGGGTCACCGCGGTCAGCGCGTCCTCGGAATCCGCGCGCCGTCCTTCCGGTACGTCGGTCGCTGCGGCGATCCCGCTGGCGGCGACTGCGCAGAGCTCGGCGAGCGCGGTCAGCAGCGACGGGGCCGCCCGATCGGGCATGAGGGACGCAATGAAGGCGGCCTGTTCGAGTTCGTCGACGGCTTCTTCGGCGCGATCGATCAATTGCCCGATCGTTGGCCGGGCATTGAGCCGGTCGATCTCCTTGCGGGTTTCGAGCGCGATGCGATCGGCCTTTTGCTCGATCGCACCGCAGCGTCGCGCCAGCAGCTTCGGGTCGGCGGGCCGGCCGACCCGAAGAGCGTCAATATGACGAGAGATTGCCGCGACCAGATCATGGGCCAATCCGATCTGGCGCAGCACGGCGGCGAGCAGGGCGCCATCGACGCGCTCCAGGTGTCGCACCAGATCGGCCTCGATCTGGTCGCGTACCGTCCTGACAGAGCGCCCCGTGAGCAGCGCGCCGGTCGAGGCGCGCAGCGCCGCCTTCAGGAAATCGATTGCGGCGGTACGACCGAGTGCCTGGTCGAGCCGCTCGCCGAAGCCGATCCGCGCGGGGGCGGCGTTGCGGACCGCGGATCCCAGAAGTTCGTTGCCGCCGAGCTCGAGGAAGCCGCGGTGTCCGATCCGGTGACGCGCCGCCCATTCCAGGATCCTTGCCGCGTCGTCCTTGGCGACCCAGGTACGCAACAGCTTGCGCGCCTTGTTCCAGTCGATCAGGAACACCAGTGCGCCGCCCACGGCCGTGAGGAATTCGTTGCGATGGGCCGCATGAGAGGCCTGGAACTGCCCGGTGACGAGATAGAACGAGTTGTCTTCACCAAGGCCTGCGGCGGTGTGACGGTCGAGCCCGCTCCAGGTCGCCTCGAACTTGTCGAACAGCGAGATGAAGAACTTGGCCCGCGCCAGGTGCACGTCGGTGTAGGTGACGGTGACCGCGTTCTTCTTGACCGCGATCACCACGACATGGGCATCGGTGGTGCCGATGTCGTTCTGGATCAGCAGCCTTCCGCCCGAGCGGGTCGCCATGGTGTCGAGGCCGGGGTGGTTGAACTTGAGGCCGCGCGTCTCGTTCAGGCCCTTCATGAAGGCCTCGACCGCGCTGCGATCTTCGCCGTGCAGGCCGAACACATGGGCGCCCTCGAGCGTTTCCTCCGAGCAACTCGCCGCGAGCTTGTTCAGCGCCTTGTGCAGATCCATCACCAGGCGATGGAGACTGTCGCCGGCCGCCTCGGTGACGCCGGTGAGACGGGCGATGCGGGCAAGATCGATGTCGTTGGTCGCATCGAGCAGGCCGGCGCTGCGCACGGCCGACAGCCGCGCATTCGCCTTCTCTCCCTCCGAAGGCGCGCCGGCGCTGACGGCGCGGATCATGGCCGCGGCGTCGTCCTGGATCTCCTTCATCAGCTTGGCGAGGTTCGGTGCTGCTAGCCGCGACGGTCCGATCAGATGGGCGCCCCCGATCAGTGTTGCGATCGCCGCAGGCGCGATCCCAGCGGCGTGGCTCTCGACCGCAAGCTCGCTGGCCGGACGATCCGGGTTCTGTGCATGGCTCACCGCCGCCTGCAACGCGCTCATTCGCACCTTGATGCGGTCGTTGGCGGCAAGCCCTTCCGCCACCAGAGCGGGCAGAAGGATGCCGCCCTGTCCGAGCTCTTCGATGATCTGGGTTTTCATGGTCTGTCCGCACAGCGATTGATGCGTTCTTTATGCCGCGAAGTCGCGACGGCATCATTGCGGCAGATCATTCATAAAAATGTCATGCGGTATGCCGCTTGCGGAGCAGCGCGGCGCAATGGCGCGCGATGGTGATCTCTTCGTTGGTGGGAACGACGAAGACATCGACGGCGCTGTCGCTGCGGTTGATGCGCTCGCGCGCCGTGTCGTTGGCGACGGGATCGATGCGCACGCCGAGCCACGCGAGCCGCTCGCCGATCGCGCCGCGGATCTCCTTCGCATGCTCACCGATGCCGCCGGTAAACACGAGGCAGTCGAGCCCCTGAAGCGTGTTCGCCATCACCGCGACCTCCTGCGCCGCGCGGTGGGTGAAGAGATCAATCGCCTCTCGCGCGGCGGGTTCGCTGCTTGCGAGCAGCGTGCGCATGTCGGAGGAGAGGCCGGATACGCCGAGCAGGCCGGACTCGTGATAGAGCAGGTGCTGCACCGCCTCGACGGACATCTTTTCGTGCTGCTGCAGATAGAGCAGCACGCCGGGATCGATCGCGCCGCAGCGGGTGCCCATCACGAGGCCGTCGAGCGGCGTCAGGCCCATCGTGGTGTCGACGCTGCAGCCATCGCGCAGCGCGCACAGGCTCGCGCCATTGCCGAGATGCGCGATGACCGTGCGCCTGGCTGCGAGGTCCGGCGCGATTTCGGCGAGACGGCCCGCGACATATTCGAACGACAGCCCATGGAAGCCGTAGCGCCGGACGCCGCGCGCCTCGAAGCGCCGCGGGATGGCGAAGCTGCTCGCGGGCGGCGCGAGGCCGTGGTGAAAGGCGGTGTCGAAGCAGGCGATCTGCGTCAGCGCGGGTTGGACCGCTTTGAGGGTGTGGACCGGCGCGAGGCAGCGGGGCTGATGCAACGGCGCCAGCGGCGTCAGCGCCTCCAGCTTCGAGGTGACCTCTTCCGTCAATTCGACCGGACCGGAATAATCCGGCCCGCCATGAACGACGCGATGGCCGACGGCACCCAAACTGCCTTTGCCAAAATGGTCCTCGATGAAACCGAGCACTTCGGCGAACAGATGACCGCTGTCCGCATCCGACGCTTCTCTCCGCGTCTCGAACAGGGCTTGGCCGGCGGGGTCTTTCACGACAAGCCGGGGCCTGGCCTCGTGCTCGTCGAGCAGGCCCTTGCAGAGCAGGACAGGCTCGGCCGCCGAGATGTCGAACAGGCCGAACTTGATGCTCGACGATCCCGAATTGAGGACGAGAACTGAGGCCGACGCCGGCATGATGTCAGCCTGTCTTGCCCGGCCAGACCCAGTCGCGGATCTCCGGCATGTCCTCGCCATGCTCGCGAATGTAGTGCGAATGCTCGATCAGCGCGTCGCGGAACTGCTGTTTTACAGCCGCGGCCCTGGCCGCAAGCCCCGGCACGCGTTCGATCGCCTCGATCGCGAGGTGATAGCGATCTAGCTCGTTGAGCACCACCATGTCGAACGGCGTCGTCGTGGTGCCTTCTTCGATGAAGCCGCGCACATGGAGTCCGGCGTGGTTGGTGCGGTTATAGGTGAGGCGGTGGATGAGGTGGGGATAGCCGTGATAGGCGAAGATCACCGGCTTGTCCGACGTGAACAGGCCGTCGAAGTCGCGATCGCTGAGCCCATGCGGATGCTGCTCCTTCGGCTGCAGCGTCATGAGGTCGACGACGTTGACGACGCGGATCTTGAGATCGGGCAAGGCCTTGCGCAGCAGGTCGACGGCGGCAAGCGTCTCCAGTGTCGGCACGTCGCCGGCGCAGGCCATCACCACATCGGGCTCGCCGGTCGCGTCCTCGTTGCCGGCCCAGCTCCAGATGCCGATGCCGGCATCGCAATGCGTGGCGGCGTCCTGCATCGACAGCCATTGCGGCGCCGGCTGCTTACCGGCCACGATCACGTTGATGCGGTTGTAGGTGCGCAGGCAGTGATCGGCGATCCAGAGCAGCGTGTTGGCATCCGGCGGGAAATAGATGCGGACGATATCGGCCTTCTTGTTGGCGACGAGATCGACGAAGCCGGGGTCCTGATGGCTGAAGCCGTTGTGGTCCTGCCGCCAGACATGCGAGGTCAGGAGATAGTTGAGCGAGGCGATCGGGCGCCGCCACGGCAGATGCCGCGTCACCTTCAACCATTTGGCGTGCTGGTTGAACATGGAATCCACGATGTGGATGAAGGCCTCGTAGCAGGAGAAGAAGCCGTGGCGACCGGTGAGGAGGTAGCCTTCGAGCCAGCCCTGGCAAAGATGCTCGCTCAACACCTCCATCACGCGGCCATCCTGCGCGAGATGCACGTCGTAAGGTTCGATCGGCTCCATCCAGACCCGCTTGGTCTCCTCGAACACCGCGTCGAGACGGTTTGACGCCGTCTCGTCCGGACCCATGATGCGGAAATTGCGCTCGGCGGCGTTGAGGCGAATGACATCGCGCAGGAATTTGCCGAGCTCGCGCGTCGCTTCTCCCGTGACACTGCCGGGCTGCGGCACCCCGACCGCGAAGCTGCGGAAATCCGGCAGCTTCAGCTCCTTTTTCAACAGCCCGCCATTGGCGTGCGGATTGGCGCCCATGCGGCGATTGCCCTCGGGCGCCAGCGCCTGGAGCTCGGGGATCAGTGCGCCGCTCGCGTCAAACAGTTTTTCCGGCTCGTAGCTGCGCATCCAGTCTTCGAGGATTTTCAGATGCGCCGGATTCTCACGACAGCTTGCAACCGGCACCTGATGCGCGCGCCAGAAGCCCTCGACCTTCTTGCCGTCGACTTCCTTCGGGCCGGTCCAGCCCTTCGGGCTGCGCAGCACGATCATCGGCCAGCGCGGCCGCTCGATCTCCTTGCGGCCGTCGCGGGCGTGCTGCTGGATCGAGCGGATGCTGGCGAACGCGACGTCGAACGCGTCCGCCATGGCCTGGTGCATCAATGTGGGATCGTCGCCCTCGACGAACAGCGGCTCGTGGCCGAATCCGCGGAACAGATCGCGGATCTCCTCGTCGCGCATCCGCCCGAGCACGGTGGGGTTGGCGATCTTGTAGCCGTTGAGGTGCAGGATCGGCAGTACCGCGCCGTCATGCACGGGATTGAGGAACTTGTTGGAGTGCCAGGACGCCGCGAGCGGGCCGGTCTCGGCCTCGCCGTCGCCGACGACGCAGGCGACGATCAGGTCGGGATTGTCGAACGCGGCGCCATAGGCGTGCACCAGTGCATAGCCGAGCTCCCCGCCCTCGTGGATCGAGCCCGGCGTTTCCGGCGCTGCATGGCTCGGAATGCCGCCGGGGAAGGAAAACTGCCTGAACAGCTTGCGCAATCCGTCCGTATCGCGCGCGATGTTCGGGTAGATCTCGCTGTAGCTGCCTTCGAGATAGGTGTTGGCGACCATGCCGGGGCCGCCATGGCCCGGGCCGCAGACATAGAGCACGCTGAGATCCAGCGCGCGGATGACGCGGTTGAGGTGGGCGTAGATGAAATTCAGACCAGGGGTCGTGCCCCAATGGCCGAGCAAACGCGGCTTGATGTGCTCGGGCCGCAAGGGCTCGCGCAGCAGAGGGTTATCCAGCAGATAGATCTGCCCGACGGAAAGGTAGTTCGCGGCGCGCCAATAGCGATCCAGCAGATCGAGGTCGCTGCGCGCTAAGGCTGATTGTTGTTGATTTTTCATATTCCTGCCGACTTTCACCCAGCGACCGTCACCAACTTTGTTCCGGCACGATTGATCCCTGTCCGACATCAAACGGGATGGCCATGACGGGCGTGTTGCGTGATGTCAAAAGGCCGCGCCCGAAATTTGGGCGGCTACTGTGCATGGGGTTGTTTTCCAGCTTTTCGTTCTTGTTCTTGATTTGTTCCGGGTGCGTGCTATCTTGGTTTCATGAGTCGAGCATCCTCTCGTGCCCTCAAGCACCCGCCGGTGACGGCGCCCTCCGAGCCGGCGGGTGCGCCTTCCGATTTTCCCGTCGCTTTCCCCGAACTGGCTGTCGCCATCGACAGCCAGCGCAGGCGCGGGCGGGGTGCGCAATCCAACGCCAGCGGCCGCTACGAGGCCGAGGCGCGGGTCGCCTTCGACGATGGCTGGCAGAGCCTGGAAGAGCTGCCGCCGTTCAAGACCACGGTGGCGGTCGATACCTCGCGCAAGGTGATCACCCGCAACGACTCGCCCGACATCGGCTTCGACCGCTCGATCAATCCCTATCGCGGCTGTGAGCACGGCTGCGTCTACTGCTTCGCGCGCCCGACCCATGCCTATCTCGGCCTGTCGCCGGGGCTCGACTTCGAGTCGAAACTGTTCGTCAAGCCGGAGGCGCCCGCGCTGCTCGAAAAGGAGCTCGCCGCACCCGGCTACGAGCCGCGGATGATCGCGATCGGCACCAACACCGATCCCTATCAGCCGATCGAGCGCGAGCGAAAGATCATGCGCGGCATTCTGGAGGTGCTGGAGCGCGCCGGCCATCCCGTCGGCATCGTCACCAAATCGGCGCTGGTGACGCGCGACATCGACATTTTGTCGCGGATGGCCAAGCGCAACCTTGCCAAGGTTGGTATCTCCGTCACCTCGCTCGATCCGAAACTGGCCCGCACCATGGAACCGCGAGCGTCGACGCCGTCGAAGCGGCTGGAGGCGCTGAAGCAGCTCTCGGACGCAGGCATTCCGACAACCGTGATGGTCGCCCCGGTGATCCCTGCGCTGAATGATTCCGAGATGGAGCGCATTCTGGATGCGGCGGCCCACGCCGGCGTCAAGGAAGCCTCTTACATACTGCTGCGGCTGCCGCTGGAGGTGCGCGATCTCTTCCGTGAATGGCTGATGGCGAACTATCCGGACCGCTACCGCCACGTCTTCACCCTGATCCGCGACATGCGCGGCGGTCGCGACTACGACGCAAAATGGGGCGAGCGGATGAAGGGCACCGGCCCGATGGCCTGGACCATCGGCCGCCGCTTCGAGATCGCCTGCGACAGGCTCGGACTCAACAAGCGCCGTGCGAAGCTGACGACGGATCACTTTGCGAGGCCGAAGCCGGACGGCGCCCAGCTCAGCCTGTTCTAGTAGGAATGCAAACGAGGCGTAGCATGAGTAAAGACGTCCCCGGCCCGGTTCCGCGGCTCACGGTCATCACGCTGGGCGTGAGCGACATCAGCGCCAGCATCGCCTTTTACGACGCGCTCGGTTTCTCGCGCCGCCTGAAGGCGACCGGCGAGGCTGTTGCCTTCTTCGACACCGGCGGTCCGGTGCTCGCACTGTTTCCCTGGGATCAGCTCGCGGCGGACGCCGTCTCGCCCGATAAGCCGAGGCCAACGACCTTCCGCGGCATGACGCTGGCCTGGAACTGCGCCACGCGCGAGGAGGTCGACACGGTGCTCGCCTTCGCCGTTGGCAAGGGCGCTGCGCTGCTGAAGCCCGCGCACGAGACCGACTATGGCGGCTATTCCGGTTATTTTGCCGATCCCGACGGCCATCCCTGGGAAGTCGTGGTCGCGCCGGGCATCGAGGTGGGAGAGGACCGTCGAGTGCATCTGGCAGAGTAGGCTGCTGGCCTGAATAGCGGGAATTGTCCGGGGTTCCCGGTTGCGCGAGCAACGCCTCTTGCGCAGGATCCCGGTCATGATTCGGGACAAGTCCGCCGGGAAGCCAGCCAAAGACGCGCCAAAGAAGGACGCCGGCAAGAGGGCCGCGCCCGCGAAGGCGAGCTTTCGCCGCGAGCGCGCGCTGATCAAGCGCGGCGTGTGGCCGATTGCGGGCTGCGACGAAGCCGGCCGCGGGCCGCTGGCAGGTCCCGTGGTGGCGGCGGCCGTCATTCTCGACCCCGACCGCATCCCCCGCGGTATCGACGATTCCAAACGGCTGACGGCGGAGGAGCGCGAAAAGCTGTTCGACGGGATCTGCGCGACCGCGCAGGTCTCGGTCGCCGTCGCCTCGCGCGCCCGGATCGACCGCGACAACATCCTGCGCGCCTCGCTATGGGCGCTGAAGCGCGCCGTGGTGGCGCTGCCCGAGCAGCCCAGGCATGTCTTCGTTGACGGCCGCGACCGGCTCGACACCGAATGCGATTGCGAGGCCGTGATCGGCGGCGATGGTATCGTGCTGTCGATCGCCGCGGCTTCGATCGTCGCCAAGGTGACGCGCGATCGGCTGATGCGCGCGCTGGCGCAGGACTGCCCGGGCTACGGTTTCGAGCAGCACAAGGGTTACGGCGTTCCCGAGCATCTCGACGCGCTGAACCGCCTCGGTCCCACCGTCCACCACCGCAGCTTCTTTGCTCCCGTCGCCGCCGCGCGCGCCAAGCACATGCCCTGGACCGTCGAGCCGGTGCGAGACCTGTTTGCGGTGACCGAGGTCGAGCTGCAGGTGGAAGCGGGCGTTGAGATCGACGCCTCAGCAAATCTCCAGGGTTTCGTTCCGCTGCCTCCGCATCGTCATGGCCGGGCCTGACCCGGCCATCCACGCCTTCCCCGCTGCACGAAGAACGTGGATGCCCGGGACAAGCCCGGGCATGACGAGCAGACTGGCGTTGCCACGACGCGTCACGCCCTTTATCAAAACAGGCGTGAGCGAATAGGGCCGGCTGGACGGGTTGGCTGCATCTTTCAGGCGTTGCATGCGGTTTACCTCCCTGGTCATCGAGCTCATTCGCGCCCGGCCGCGGCTGATCGTGTGGATCGCCGTGCTGCTGCAGGCCACGATGTGGCTGTTGGTGGCGCTGGTGTTTTACCGCAGCCCGCCCGGCAGCCTCGCGACGCTGCTGGCGTTCGGTCGCGAGTACCAGGTCGGCACGGATCTTGGGCCCCCCTTGCCGGTCTGGCTGGCCGACATCGCCTATCGGGCCGCCGGCGGCCACATGTTCGGCGTCTATCTGCTGGCCGAGCTCTGCGAGGTCGCGACCTTCATCGCGCTCTATCATCTCTCCCGCGCCGTGGTCGGCTCGCAGCAGGCGGTGCTCGCCGTGCTCCTGACCATGACGGTGCTGGCCTTCTCTTCGTCCGCACTCGACTTCGGCCCGCTGGTGCTGGCGCGGCCGCTGTGGGCGCTGCTGCTGCTGCATTCCTGGCAGATCATCGGCCAGCGCCGCGGCAATGCCTGGTTTGCCTGGTCGATCGAGGCCGGCCTCCTGCTGCTCACCACGCCCGCGGCGATCTACCTTCTCTTGTTGATTGTGGTCTTCGCGCTCGCGACCGCCGGCGGCCGTCGCACGCTGCGCGCGCTCGATCCGCTGTTTGCCCTGATCGTCGTCGCCGTGCTGGCGCTGCCCTATGCGGTCTGGCTGATGCGGGCCGAGACGCTCGTCCTGCCGGCCCTGCCTGAGGCTGCGGAGCTGAACGCCCGCGCGATCCACGCGGCATGGCTGCTCGGTGGCCTCGTGCTCGGGGCCGCTGCGATCCCGGCGCTGACGTTCCTCAATACCGGTCTGTTCGTCGCCAAGGGCGAGGAGGCGCCGATCATCTACCGCCCGCCGGTCGAACCGCTCGCGCGCAACTTCGTCTACTTCTTCGCGCTGGCGCCTGCGCTCGGCGCGGTGCTGATCTCGGGCCTGCTCGGGCTCGATTCCGTCGTCGGCGGCGCCGGTGTCGTGCTGGTCATGTCCGGGCTGGCAGTGGTCGTGGCGGCCGGCGACCTCATCGCGATGCGCCGCGCCCGGATGCTGCGCATGGTGTGGGCCGCCGCCGTCGCGGCGCCCGCCGCCGGCGTCGTGCTTGCCGTGCTGTTCCTGCCATGGACCGGCGCAGGCGAGATCGCGACCTCGATGCCGGCGCGCGCGATCTCGGATTTCTTCGACGAGAGCTTTGCCCGCCGCACCAACCATCGCCTGCGCGCGGTCGCCGGCGAGACCCAGCTTGCGAGCCTGATCACGCTGCATTCCGGCCGCCCGCACCTCTTCATCGATGCCCAGCCCGCGCGCACGCCGTGGATCAACCAGGCCAAATTCAGCGAGACCGGCGGCGTCGTGGTCTGGCGCGCCTCCGATACCGCCGGCACGCCGCCGCCGGAAATCCTCGCGCGCTTTCCCGGCATCGTGCCGGAGGTGCCGCGTGCGTTCGAATGGCTGGTGACCGGCCGCCAGCAACTCTTGCGCGTCGGCTGGGCCATCGTGCGGCCGAAGGGGACGTGACGCTCGCGCACTCTCTCGATCGTCATTGCGAGCGCAGCGAAGCAATCCAGAATCTTTCCGCGGAAATAGTCTGGATTGCTTCGTCGCTGCGCTCCTCGCAATGACGGGGAGGGAGCGTACCGCCCCTTACGATCCCGCCAGCACCTTCGCAATCGCCCGCAGATCCTGCCAGGCAAGCCGTTTGTAGGATGGCGAGCGCAACAGATAGGCCGGGTGGAATGTCGGCAGTGCGCGGATCGTGCGCCCGCCAGTCTCGTAGTCGAACCATCGGCCGCGGGTGCGCATGATGCCTTCGCGGGTCGAGAGCAGTGTCTGCGTCGAGGGATTGCCCAGCGTTACCAGCACATCTGGGTTCACCAGCTCGATCTGGCGCTGGATGAACGGCAGGCAGATTTGCGTCTCCTGCGGCGTCGGCGTGCGGTTGCCGGGCGGGCGCCACGGAATCACGTTGGCGATATAGGCGGTGGTGCGGTTGAGGCCTATGGCGCCTATCATCAAATCGAGCAGCTTGCCGCTGCGTCCCACGAACGGGAGTCCCTCGATGTCCTCGTCGCGGCCCGGCGCTTCGCCGACGAACATGATCCGCGCCTGTGGATTGCCGTCGGCGAACACCAGCCGCGTCGCAGTGTGCTTCAGCGCGCAGCCCTCGAAGCTCTGCATCAAATCGCGTAGCGCCTCCAGCGTCGGCGCGGTGCGCGCCGCCTCGCGCGCCGAGGCAATTGCGACGTCGGGCGCGGGTGCGGCCTCGCCGCGCATCACCGCCGGCGCAGCAACCGGCCGTGGCGCCTCGACCGGGGGCGCTGTGCGCGGGGTCGGAGGCGGAGCGTCCAATTCCGCCAGGCGGTCGATCGGTTCCTCCGCGAGCGCGCAATCGACTCCAGCCTCCAGATAGAAGGCGAGCAGCTCGCGGACGGTGGGTGCGGGTTCGGGGATCATTTGGAAAGTCAGACTTTTATATCACTTTGGAGCGCCTTGCATCCCAGCGAAATGCATTTCCGAGGTTGTCCTACCCGGAAAAATCGGAAACAAGAGGGCGCAATCGACCCAAGGACCGTCTCAAGGGCTGAGATCAGATGAGCACCGAAGAACTTCCCCCGCGCGAATCCATGGAATTCGACGTCGTCATCGTCGGCGCCGGCCCCTCGGGCCTGGCCGCGGCGATCCGGCTGAAGCAGATCAACGCCGATCTCAACATCGTCGTCGTGGAGAAGGGCTCCGAGGTCGGTGCGCACATCCTGTCCGGCGCGGTGATCGATCCGATCTCGCTCGACAAGCTGATCCCCGACTGGCGCGAGGATCCCGACTGTCCGCTGAAGACCCAGGTCAAGGACGACCACTTCTACTGGATGTTCGGCGACAACCGCATCAAGCTGCCGAACTTCGCGATGCCGTCGCTGATGGACAATCATCACTGCTACATCGGCTCGCTCGGCAATGTCTGCCGCTGGCTCGCGCCGAAGGCGGAAGCGCTCGGCGTCGAGATCTACCCGGGCTTCGCCGCGACCGAAGTGCTCTATGACGAGAACGGTGCGGTGCGCGGCATCGCGACCGGCGACATGGGCATCGCCAAGGACGGCACGCACAAGGATTCCTACACCCGCGGCATGGAGCTGCTCGGCAAGTACACGCTGTTCGCGGAAGGTGCGCGCGGCTCGCTGTCGAAGCAGCTGATCGCGAAGTTCGCACTGGACGCCAAGAGCGAACCGCCGAAGTTCGGCATCGGCCTGAAGGAAGTCTGGCAGATCGATCCGGCCAAGCACAAGAAAGGCCTGATCCAGCACTCGTTCGGCTGGCCGCTCAACAATTCGACCGGCGGCGGCTCGTTCCTCTATCATTACGACGACAACCGCGTCGCGGTCGGCTTCGTCGTGCATCTGAATTACGACGATCCGTATCTGTCGCCGTTCGATGAATTCCAGCGCTTCAAGACCCATCCCTCGATCCGCGACGTGTTCGAAGGCGGCAAGCGTCTGGCCTATGGCGCGCGCGCCATCACCGAAGGCGGCTACCAGTCGGTGCCGAGGCTGAGCTTCCCCGGCGGCGCGCTGATCGGCTGCGCGGCCGGCTTCGTCAACGTGCCGCGCATCAAGGGCGTGCACAATGCGATGGGTACCGGCATGCTCGCGGCTGAACATGCCGCCGCTGCGCTGGCCGCCGATCGCGCCAATGACGAACTGGTCGACTACGAGAATGCGTGGCGCTCGTCGTCGGTCGGCAAGGACCTGTTCCTGGTTCGCAACGTCAAGCCGCTGTGGTCGAAGTTCGGCACGGTGCTGGGCGTCGCGCTGGGCGGCATCGACATGTGGTGCAACACGCTGTTCGGCGTCTCGCTGTTCGGGACGCAGTCGCATGCCAAGCCCGACCGCTCGACGCTCGATCCGGCGAAGGTCCACGCGCCGAAGAACTACCCGAAGCCGGACGGCAAGATTTCGTTCGACAAGCTGTCCTCGGTATTCATGTCCAACACCAATCACGAAGAGGATCAGCCGGTCCATCTCAAGGTCACCGACATGAACCTGCAGAAGACCTCCGAGCATGACGTGTTCGCCGGTCCCTCGAATCGCTATTGCCCCGCCGGCGTCTACGAATGGGTCGAGGAGGGCACGGGCCCGCGCTTCCAGATCAACGCCCAGAACTGCGTCCACTGCAAAACCTGCGACGTGAAGGATCCCAATGGCAACATCACCTGGGTTCCTCCGGAGGGCGGCGGCGGTCCGAACTACGAGGCGATGTAAGAGCCGGCCAAGCAACAGGATCTGCCGCGAGGGTGATCGGCGCACGTTCGCGTGAGGACAGGGCTACGGCCACCGGTCGCGGCCACGATAA
>Ga0102590_1004103_pt1 | contig 12982 bp, 14 predicted proteins | sample AraplaMF_Col_mMF_FD_76859 | JGI IMG/M metagenome (GOLD analysis project Ga0102590, IMG submission 76859) | Arabidopsis root microbial communities from the University of North Carolina, USA - plate scrape MF_Col_mMF | ecosystem: Host-associated > Plants > Roots > Endosphere | place: USA...
GGATCGGCCGGATCGGCCGGATCGATCAACGCCGCCACATGCGGCGTCACCGCCACCGCATAGCGCGCCGCGACTTGCTCCAGGACGGGCAACGCAGATTCCGCCACCAGGCCCTGCGCGGCCAGTTCGGCGGGATCGCGCAGCGTGGCGGCTCGCTGACCGGTCATGCGGGTCACGATTGACTCGCAGGCGGCGTCCACACCACCTGATCCACGCGTGTTGCCCCGGCGGCCAGCATCACCAGTCTGTCGAAGCCGAGCGCGATGCCGCTGGCGACCGGCATGCAGCCGACCGCGCGAAGAAAATCCTCGTCCAGCGGATAGCGCTCGCCATAGCGCCGCGCCTTCTCATCCATTGCTTCGGTGAAGCGCCGGCGCTGTTCGGCGGCATCGGTCAGTTCGCCAAATCCGTTGGCGAGTTCGACGCCGCAGGCATAGACCTCGAAGCGCTCGGCCACCCGCGGATCGGACGATTTTGGCCGCGCCAGCGCCGCCTCCGGCGCCGGATATTCGAACAGCACCGTCAAACGCCCCTCTCCCAGGCGAGGTTCGACGTGTTCGACCAGCACCTTGCTGAAAATGTCCGACCAGGTGTCGTCGTCGGTCACGCGGACCTTGGCTTCCGCCGCGGCCGCCAGCGCATCGCGATCGGACTGCCCGCCACTGATCGTCGCCAGCAGATCAATGCCGGCAAAGCGGTCGAACGCCGCCGCCACCGTCAGCAATTCCGGCTCGGCGAACGGGTCGGCGGCACGGCCGCGGAACGAAAACCGGCCGATGCCGGTGGCCTGCGCCGCCTGTGCGATGACGACGATGCTATCGGTCATGACCGCCTCATAGGTCTCGTTGGCGCGATACCATTCGAGCATGGTGAATTCGGGCAGATGCAGATCGCCACGCTCGCGATCGCGAAACACGCGGGCGAATTCGAAGATGTTTTTTTCTCCCGCCGCCAAAAGCTTCTTGGCGGCGAACTCCGGCGAGGTGCGCAGATAACGCGTCATGCGCGTCCCCTCGGCGCCGATGAGCTCGGTCCGCGGCGCATGGAGATGGGTCTCGTTGCCAGGCGAGACCTGCAGAATGCCGGTTTCGACCTCGATGAAGCGCTGCTCCTCGAACCATGCCCGAACCGCCCTCGTGATTGCGCCGCGCGCGATCAGAAACGGCCTGACATCGGCGTGCCGTGCCGGCGACCACCAGGGCGAGCACGGTTCAAACGAAATCATCACTCATACCATCTTCAACAGGCGCAAGAGGGACCACACGTTGCCAAGCAAAAAGAAAACGAATGCCAAGGTCAGGTTCCACCAAACAGCTCTAGACAAAGTGTTCGTCATCAATTTCAGAAGAACCAGTACGGAATAGTATGCGCCAGAGATCAGAATGATCCCACGTGCTACGGTATCAATCGCGTCGTCCTGCAGAAAGATCGGAATGGCAGCAACCAACAAGAACAGCAAGAGCGCGAGACAAATACAGAAGATGGCGTACGCGCCACTAAAAAGCGTGGCTCGAAAGAAGAACCCTTTCGCCATGTCGTGGTGAGGAACGGAGCCTTCGTCATACATCGTGCTGAGCGCGCGAGTCTCGGCAATCGACATACTGTCTACCACCCAATCCACTGCAAAAGCGGCCGCGACAAGGAATAGAGACCCAACTACCATGGGCAATACAACGACTGCATCCTCTGTAAAAAATCCGGGTCTCGGCTTGTAGAAATGCTGCAGGTAGTAAATCTCAAACGCCAAGAGGGCGGAGGACAGGCTTACGCATAGAGCTGGTAGTGAAAGTGCGAACTTTCGATATCCGTCGATAGCTCGAATGTAGGCTTCTTCACTTTTGCTAACATTGAGTGCGGGCTCAACAGACATCGTTATCCCCCTGGTTGTATTTAACTCCCCACACTCCTCTTACGTCTTCGACGAGAGCATTGTCACTCGCCTTCCAACCGGCCGCAGGCTAGCAACCTCCCGCGAGTCTTCTGAATTCCCTTCCATCTAATTGAGATAACTCGATTTATCATGATATGGGATGAAAAATCGGGAGGTAATAGCCCAATTTTGCTTTGTCCGACTATGTGCTCGCCTGAAATCCTACGGCCAACCTGCTCAAAGGGTTCGAGGAGAATTGTGGCCGGACGTGCACTGGCCCGACAGCCGGTGCGTGATGATCAGCCTGTCGCCATTCGACGTCCAGGGCGAGACGAAGCCGTCGCCCTGGATCGAGGACTGGCGCTGTGTCTACGACCTGAAAACCGGAACATTTTCGGTGCCCGCCGATTTCCCCGAACACAATCTCAAGGCCCTCAAAACCGGCAGCCCGGATGACCGAATAACCCGGCCGGCGGAGCCGCAAAGGGCTGGCATCCGGGGGACAAATGAGTATGTTGCAGCCCGAAACAACCGCTTCGACGGCCTCGGGACAGCCATGCCCTGATCGGTCCCGGGCCTGAACCCTAGGAAACCCAGCCTTGAGAGTCATCGCCAGTTCAATCCGCAAGGGCAACGTCATCGAGCAGGACGGCAAGCTCTACGTGGTCCTGACCGCAGAAAACATCCATCCCGGCAAGGGCACCCCGGTCAGCCAAATCGAAATGCGCCGCATCAGCGACGGCGTGAAAATCTCGGAACGCTACAAGACCACCGACCAAGTGGAGAAGGCGACCATCGAGGAGCATAATTTCAACTTCCTCTACGAAGACGCCGACGGTTTCCACTTCATGAACAACGACAACTACGACCAGGTCCAGGTGCCGAAGGACGTCGTCGGCACCGCGGCGCCGTACCTGCAGGAAAACATGACGGTGAAGCTGTCGCTGCACGGCACGACGCCGGTGGCGATCACGCTGCCGCAGCGGGCCACGCTGGAAGTGGTGGATACCGAACCGGTCACCAAGGGCCAGACCGCGTCATCCTCCTACAAGCCGGCAAAGCTGTCCAACGGCGTGCGCACCATGGTGCCGCCGCATATTGGCGTGGGTACCCGCATCGTCGTCCTGACCGAAGACGGGTCCTACTCGGAACGCGCCAAGGACTGATCAGGGGTTGATCGAGGGCTGAACGAGGCGACGCCATTGGAACCGACGGCTCGCGGCTGGATGTTCCGATGGCTCGTGCGGGTTTGGGCATCGAGCCTGCTGCTGCTGACCGCCGGCCAGGCTGCCCTGCCCGCCGAGGAGTTCGGGACCGCGACGATTTCGGTGGGCCGGGTCGACTGGCGCGCTGCCCGGGACCAGCTTCGCTCGGAAATCAACACCCAGCCGGCAATCGCAACCAACTTCACCTTCGCCGGCCAGCGCCGGGTTCCGCGGCATGATCCGCGCGCCTTCCCGGCGATGCTGCAACTGAACGCGGTCACTGCGCCGATCTTCGACGGAATCGGCCAGAGCCCGATCCCGGTATTGCTGCCATTCGACAGCGCAGCCTTTCTGGCCGACCGCAACAACGGCGCACCTTCGAGCCTGTCGCTGTCGCGCTATCAGGCCGGCTTCCGCCCGGCCGAGTTGTTCGATGCCGGCCCTGCCGGCTACGATGCGCTGTTCACGCTGGATCCGGGCGGCATCGACGGCATCCCGCAGCGGACCTACGCCCGGCCGGTCGAGGTGCAGATCACCGGCTCGATCCTGACCTACGACATCGAGGATCCGCTGGCCGGCTCGGGCGAGCCGGTAAAGGCGCTGGCTGGGCAATATCCCGACCTGCGGCGCGTCGTCCGCGAAGGTCATGTGCGATACGTCTTCAGCCGTTTCGGGGTGTCCTATGTGGTGTCGATCCAGTGCCTCGACGCGGTGCCGCTGGCGCGACGGCTCGCGTGCCGGGAGGCCTCGGCCGTTGGCGAGCGGTTTCTGAAGGCCCTGCGCGTTGCCGGCGGCAAACCTCGGCGCCCGCGTAACGATGTCGCGGCGGAACTGTCCGAGCGGCCGGCCGAATTGTCCGACGACTTCACCTACCGGCCGCCGGGCGACCTCATCGCCAATTCCGGCTATCGTGGCCAGAGCGGCCGTCCGGACTTCACGGTCTACGCCCAGATCCGCTTTCCGCTCGCGCAGGCGCCGGCATTCGCCAACTCGCAGTCGTTTCTGAACTGGGGCGACTGCTTTCATCGCGGCCGCGTGCCGCCGCCCGCAGGCGTCAAGGGCGCCGCCTACCGCTGCCAGTCCAACCTCAAATCGCTGGTGCTCGACGAGTCGGCCGGAGAAAACTACAGCTATCCGTGGCAGGACAATTTCTGCGAGGCGCGCAACTTCGGTGTCGGCCAGTGCGCCTCCGGCTTCGGGCACCAGGGACAGGACATCAGGCCCGCCTCCTGCACGCTCGCAAATGACGGCGCCGACCGCTGCGAACCGGGCAGGCATGCCATCGTCGCCGTCCGCGACGGCATGCTGATCCGGTCCGCCAAGCAGCAGGCGGCGATGCTGCTGATCAATGGCCGCAACGAACACGTGCGCTTCCGCTATCTGCATATGCACCCCGCCCAGATGGATGCCGACGGCGTCCTCAGCGGCCGCCGGGTGGCCGAGGGCGAAAAGCTCGGAATGGTTTCGAACTACCTGGACCATGCCGGCGGCACCACCAACCACCTGCATTTTGACGTCCAGGTGTTCACCCGCGAGGGCTGGCTCTGGGTAAGCCCCTACGTCACCCTGATTTCCGCTTATGAGCGGCTGATTGGCGGCCGCGGTCGCGCACTGGTGCCCGAGCCCGCAACGCCGCCCGCCGTCGCCACCGCGCTGCCCGAGGACGTGCTGCGACCGGAGCGGCAGGAAAGCAGCGACAACTAGGGCGTTTTCAAAGGAAGCTGCCCCAAAGGAAGCTGCCCTCGGACTTGATCCGCGGGTGGGTTCACGTGAAGAAACGCGTCAGGATGAAGTCTGTTGCCGCGCCGGCGGCGTCCAGCGATACGCGACGCCCAGCCGGTTCCAGACGTTGATCGCGCCGATGGTCGAGCTGAGATAGGCCAGTTCCTGCGGTGAGAACTCGGCACTGACCTCGGCATACACCTCATCGCTAACACCGTGCGTCAGCAGGGTGAGCGCCTCGGTCCAGGCCAGCGCCGCGCGCTCGCGATCGGAAAACATCGGCGCCTCGCGCCACACCACCAGCAGGTTGAGCTTGTCGACGGAGATACCGAGTTTCTCCGCCGCCAGGATATGAAACTGCAAGCAGAAGGCACAGCCGTTGATCTGAGAGGCCCGGATCTTGACCAGCTCGAGCAGTTGCCTGTCGAGGCCGAATTGCGCGGCGGCGCTGCCGAGCGAACGCACCAGGTTGTCGGCGTCGGGCGCCAAACTCTTGAAATCCTTCCACTCCGAACGCGGCGTGTGCGTGTGCGACATTGTCGTCAGTCCTCTAGTCATATAAGTGTACTTATATGTTATAAGAGCACTGATATCTGGCGGCAAGATCATGGCATCCGTGAAATCGCGGCGAGGCGGAAAAGCCGCAAGATCGAAAAAAACGCATCGCGGCAAAAAAATCGCTCCAGCGCAGAAAACCGCCGCCGGAAAAAATCCCGCCCGACATCCCTTGCCGACGTTGCCGCCCGCCGGCGTTCGCCCGCCACCGCCCGGGCACGGCAAGCGCGGCGAAGGCGGCTATCTCGGCTATCTGTTGCGCCAGGCCCAGGCGGCGGCACGGCTGGCGATGGAACGCGCGCTGGCGGATCTTGGCGTCACCCCGCCGCAGTTCGTGGTGCTCACCATGCTGAAAGCCTATCCTGGCCTGTCCGGCGCCGACCTAGCCCGGGTCGCACTGCTGACGCCGCAGACCGTGGGTGTGATCATCCGTAACCTGGAACGCGCCGGCGCCATCCGCAAAGCGCCGCACCCGGTGCATGGCCGGGTACTGATGTGGACGTTGACCCGGCGCGGACTGGCACGCCTCGGCCAATGCCGGCGCCTTGCCCTCAGGCTGGAGCGCCGGCTGGCCGCCGGCCTGACCAAACGGGACCAGGCCGCTGTGCGACGCTGGCTCGCCAGGATCGCCGCCGATCTCTAGTTCCATGACGCGATGGCCTTTGCCGGAACCGGTCGCCCGCCGCTACAATGCGGCCCATGAACGAAATCGATTCTCTGCACATGCCGACGCGGCGCGCGCTGCTCCAGGCGGGCCTCGGTGCCGGCGCCCTGCTTGCCTTGCCACAGGCCGCGATTGCAGCCCCGCCGGGCTTCGACCAATGGCGCGACGCCTTCCGCGCCAGGGCGCTCGCCAAGGGCATCTCGGAGCCGACCTGGAGCCGCGTCATGGGCCGCATCGAGCCGGACATGACCGTGTTCAAGCAAATGCAGAAGCAGCCGGAATTCAACGAACAGGTCTGGCAGTACGTCAACCGCCGCGTCTCCGACTGGCGCATCATCGCCGGCAAGGAGGCGCTGCGGAAGAACGAAGCGGTGTTCGCGCGGATCGAGCAGGATTTCGGCGTCGAGCGCGGCACGCTGCTGGCGCTATGGGGCGTCGAGTCGGCCTACGGCGATCCGCTGGTGCAGCAGAACCATATGCGGCCGGTGTTTCCCTCGCTCGCCGCGCTGGCCTGGAACGAGCCGCGGCGCCGGTCCTACTGGGAAACCGAGTTGATCAACGCGTTGAAGATCGTCGATCGCGGCTGGGGCACGCCGGAGGAAATGCGCGGCTCCTGGGCCGGCGCCATGGGACATACCCAGTGGATGCCGGAAGTGTGGCTCAATGTCGGGATGGATTACGATCGCGACGGCCGCGTGTCGCCATTCGGCAAGCCCGACGATGCGCTCGGCTCCAGCGCGCGCTTCCTGGTCAACCGTGGCAAGTATCACCGCGGCGAGCACTGGGGCTACGAGGTGCGCGCCGCGGGCACGGCGCCGAGGGGCAGCCGGAGCTATGCGGCCTGGGCCAGCGCTGGCGTGACCCGCGCCGACGGCCAGCCGTTTCCGCAACCAAACGCCAGCGCCCAGATGTGGGTGCCGGTGCAAGGCGGCCCTGCCTTCCTGCTGGGTCCGAATTTCTACGCGGTGCGCAGCTACAATCCGTCGATGAACTACGCGCTGGCGATCTGCCATCTCGGCGACCGCATTCTGGGCGCCCCGCCCTTCATCCAGCCGTTCCCCGGCTCGGAACGCGCGCTGACCCTTGCCGAAGTGCAGGAAGTGCAGACCCGCCTGACCAAGGCCGGCTTCGACACTGGCGGCACCGACGGCCGGGTCGGCAACGACACCATGAAGGCGGTGAAGGACTATCAGGTAAAGATGGGCCTGCTGCCGGCGGACGGCTATGGCGGGCTGAAGGTGCTGGCGCGGTTGCGGCAGGGCGGATAGGACCCGCGCGCCTCATCCATCAAGCAGCTTGTTTGCTTCGGCAAAGCCAGAACAGCAGCTTGACCAGAATGAGACCGGCAAAGGCCGCAGTCCCGTACACGATGGCATTCACGGCCCAGCAAATCGCAACCCCCATGACAACGGAATCGCCCACCGCCCCCCAGAACAGGTACGCGGCGCTGATGCCCGGCATTTCCCACGCCATCCAGAAGATAGAGTGGTCAGTGAGCCGCTCCATCACGAGCAGTGCCGTTGAGATGAGCGCCCCGATGGCCAGCGCTGTCGTCAGTCCGGATTTCATGTCATAGCCCCAACAACCCCATCAGAACGGGAATGAGAAAAAACGCGGCGAGGCCAAGACCCATCCCGATGACGACCTTCGCGGTTCGCCCGGCAATTCTTGCATCGAGCCAGGTGCCGACCTTGACGAACAGCGTGCGCGCCCAATCCGCAACAAGGCTCCTCACGATCGCAAACAGCAGTTCTCCGATGAAACCGGCCATGCCCATTGGTCGCACCAGGACCGAATGGGTTCACCCGCGCTGCCTGAGCCGACGTCGGCAGGGCGTGAATCCCACAGCACGCCGTGACGCGGCCCGCAATTCAACATGCCCGGGACAAGCCCGGGCATGACGATGTGGAAATGCCCACCCGCGAGTTCAGGTACGGCCTCTACCTGATCAGCGCCGGACCCGGATCCGGCACCGCCACATCCATCACCCGCAACTGCACCCGCTCCGAGCCCTGCCAGCGGTCGACCGCCAGCGAGCCCGCGACATGCAGCGGCTGGCCGCGATGCTGGGCCAGCGCGTTGCCGAGCTTCTGACCGACGGCGCGGAAGGCAATGCCGTTGACGATGGAGCCGTCGCCGGATTTGAACCGCAGGCGCAGATGCGCTTGGCCTACTTCGTCGGCATAGACCAGTTGGTGCGACGGCAGTGCGATCACCGGCTCGGGATTGCCGGCGCCGAACGGACCGGCGCGGTTGAGCGTCGCCACCAGTTCCGGCGTCACCGCGCGTGCGCTGACCGCGCCGTCGATGAACAACTCGTTTTCATGACGCGATTTGGCGACATCGTCGGCCAGCGCGGTTTCCAGATAGGCGCGGAATTCCGCCAGTTTCTCCTTGCGCAGCGTGACGCCGGCCGCCATGGCGTGGCCGCCGCCCTTCATCAGCAAGCGATCGGTCACCGCCTGCCGCACCGCCTTGCCCAGATCGACCCCTGAAATCGAGCGCCCCGAGCCGGTGCCGATGCCGCCGGGCTCCAGCGCAATGGCAAACGCCGGCCGGGCGAACTTTTCCTTCAGCCGCGAGGCGACGAGGCCGACCACGCCGGGGTGCCAGCCTTCCGACGCGGTCACGATCACCGCGCCCTTGTCTTCCAGACCCAGCGATGCGAGCGCTTCTGCTTCGGCTTGCGCCTCGGCCGCCTGTTCAATGACGCGGCGTTCGGTATTGAGGCGATCGAGTTCGGCGGCGATCCGCGCCGCCTCGGAAATGTCGCCCTCGAGCAGAAGCCGCACGCCGAGATCGGCGCGGCCGATGCGTCCGCCGGCATTGATGCGCGGGCCCAGCATAAAACCGAGATGCCACGCCTCCGGCGGTCCGTTCAGCCGTGACACGTCCATCAGCGCGGTGTGGCCGACATGATCGCGCCGCCGCATCGCGATCAGCCCCTTGGCGACGAAGGCGCGGTTGAGGCCGGTCAGCGATGCCACGTCGGCAACCGTTCCCAGCGCCACATGATGCAGCACGCCGAGCAGATCCGGCTCCGGCCGCTCGGCGGTCCAGAAGCCGCGCTGGCGCAGTTCGCGATTGACCGCGACCAGCGTGATGAAGACCAGACCCACCGCGGCGAGATGGCCGAGGCCGGAGAGATCGTCGAGGCGGTTCGGATTGACCAGCGCCTCGACGTCGGGAAGCTCGTCGCCGCATTGGTGGTGGTCGATCACCACCACCGACATGCCGAGCCGCTTGGCCTCGGCCAGCGGCTCGTGGCTGGTGGTGCCGCAGTCCACCGTCACCAGCAGCGTGGCACCCTTGTCGGCCAGCGTGCGGATCGCTTCGGTATTGGGGCCGTAACCCTCAAAAATCCGGTCGGGAATATGGATCAGCGGATCGAGCCCGCAATGGCGCAGATGCCAGGCGAGCAGTGCCGCCGAGGTCGCGCCGTCGACGTCGTAATCGCCGAAGATCGCGACCTTTTCGTTACGCGTCGCGGCGTCCGCAATGCGCTTGGCCGCTGTCTCCATCTGGGTGACAGTGAATGGATCGGGCATCAACTTGCGAATTGTCGGATCGAGGAAATCCGTCACCGCATCGACCTCGACATTGCGCCCGGCCAGCACCCGCGCCAGCATCTCCGGTAATTGGTGGCGTTGCGCAATGGCCAGGGCGCGAGCCGCGCCGCGCGGATCGAGCCGGTCGCGCCAGGTCTTCCCGGTCGCGGACTGCACCACGCCGAGAAAGGCCGGCGTCATCTCAATCGGCAGTGCGGATGCGGGGAGTGTCATGATGCTCTCGGCAGATAAGCGCGAAGCCCGATGCTTCAATGATTCGCGCCAGGTCTATTCCCAGCATCCGGCATTTCTAGCACCCGAGCCGATCGGCGATGGCGTTGAAATCCGCGGCCACGATATCCCAGTCGCCCTCGGCCTTGAAATCCCGCGATTGCAACGGGCCATACTCGGCCGGACGGGCGACGAAGGCGGTTTTCAGCCCAAAGCGCTGGGCGGCGGCGAGGTCACCGTTATGCGCCGCCACCATCATCACCTGTTCCGGCGGCAGGCCGAGCAGGCGCGCGGCGCCGAGATAGGTCTCGGGATCAGGTTTGTAATGCTCGAACAACTCCGCCGACAGCACCAGGTCCCACGGCAGGCCGGCATGCTTTGCCATGTTGGTCAGGAGCGCGACATTGCCGTTCGACAACGGGCCGATGATGAATTTGGTCTTCAGACGCGTGAGCCCGGACACGCTGTCCGGCCACGGATTGAGACGATGCCAGCCCATGGTGAGATGATGCAGATCGGCTTCGGTCAGGCCGGAAATCGCGAATTGCGCCACCAGCTTTTCCAGCGAACGACGGTGCAACACGTCGAGAATGACATAGCCGCGCTCCGGATGCTTCCGCACCTCATCCATGGAGGCCATGTAGACGCCGCGCCAGGCATCGACCAGCGCGGTCCAGTCCGCCTCAATGCCGCGCGTCGCTGACCATTTGGTGAAATCGGCGATCAGGCTCGAGCGCCAGTCGACCACCGTGCCGAAGACGTCGAAGACGAGGGCTTTCACTTCAGAGAGGTCGGTGGTTGCCATCTGCTCAACTCCTCAAGGAACGACGTCTCCGCTGTCATTGCGAGGAGCACTTGCGACGAAGCAATCCGGTCTTACTGCGCGGCTTCTGGATTGCTTCGCTCCGCTCGCAATGACGGGGCGAGTTTCGACTTTAGAATATCTTCCGGTACTGCATGAAGCCGGAATTGTCCGCGACCTGGTCGTACAGAATGCGCGCCTGCGCATTGCCGGTTTGCGTCAGCCAGTGCACCCGGCTCGCCCCCGCCGCCTGCGCTTTCTCATAAACCGCTTCGATCAACGCGCGCCCAAGGCCGAGGCCGCGGGCGGACGCGGCGACGAACAGATCCTGCAGATAGCAGTAGTCGCCGGGCGTCCAGGTCGAACGATGAAAAAGGTAGTGCACGATGCCGGTCAGCTTGCCGTCGACATAGGCGCCGAGCAGGAACATCGGCTCGGCAGGATCATGAAACCGCGCCCAGGCCACATCGGTGGCGCCGGGCGTCAGCGTCGCGTTGTAGAAGGTGAGATAGCCGTTCCACAGCGGCTCCCAGGCGGCGCGCTCGTGGTTGCCGACCGGGCGGATCACGATGTTGTCGGCCTTCGGCATCCGCTCAATCGAGATGGAATTTGTCGAGTTGGCGGTGTTCGGCCCGAATCCGTCGCACGGTGCCGGTCACCGAGCGCATCACGACGGTGTCGGTCTCGATCACATCCCTGCCGAACCTGACGCCGTCGAGCAGCGAGCCGGTCGTCACCCCGGTGGCGGCGAACAGGCAGTCCCCCTTCACCATGTCCTCGATCTCGTATTTCTTCCTGGCATCCTTGATGCCCATCTTCAGGGTTCGCTCGCGCAGCGCCTCGCTGTCGATAATGAGGCGGGTCTGCATCTGACCGCCGATGCAGCGCAAGGCTGCCGCCGACAGCACGCCTTCCGGCGCACCGCCGCTGCCGATGTACATATCGATTCCCGTCCGCGCCTCGGCGGTGTGAATCACGCCGGCAACGTCGCCATCGCTGATCAGGCTGACCGCGGCCCCGAGCTTGCGGATCGCGGCAATCTTGGTCGCATGGCGAGGCCGGTCGAGCAGAATGACGGTGATCGCCGACGGTTTGACGTCCTTGGCCTTGGCGAGATTGAGGACGTTTTCTTCGACCGGCGCGTCGAGATCAACGGTGCCCTTGGGATAGCCCGGGCCGATCGCGATCTTCTCCATATAGCAGTCCGGCGCGTGCAGCAGCGTGCCGCCGTCGGCCATCGCGATGGTTGCGATCGCGCCCGGCATGTTCTTGGCACAGAGCACCGTGCCTTCGAGCGGGTCGACGGCGATATCGACTTGCGGCCCGTGCGTGCTGCCGACCTTTTCGCCAATGAACAGCATTGGCGCCTCGTCAATCTCGCCCTCGCCGATCACGACGGTTCCATCGATCGGCAACTTGTTGAGCTCGCGCCGCATCGCATCGACGGCAGCCTGGTCGGATGCCTTTTCCATGCCGCGTCCGCGCAGCCGGGCCGCCGACACCGCCGCGCGCTCCGTCACCCGCACGATTTCAAGCGTCAGGATGCGCTCGAGCAATTGCTGCGGCGGAACGGAAATATGGGTCGACATCGCGTAAACTCCTCAACATCACGGCGGACCAACGCGCCCGCGTCTTCCTAGTTCTTTTCAATCCGAATCACTTGCGGACGGCCGGAGATCACTTTGTCGCGCTGAACTGCCTGCAGCGCGCGATGCACCGCATCCTCGCTGGTGGCATAGGTAATCAGGATCACCGGCACCGGTGAAGCCTTGCCGTTCGCCACTTCCGAAGCGCCGTCCGGGTGACGCTGCACGATGGATTCGATCGAGATCTTCTGTTGCGCCAGGCGGGTGGCGATGGTCGCGGCGGTGCCCGTCAGGTCACGCGCCATCAGACGGATGTAGTAGCCGCCCTCATGGCGCTCCATCGGGGCCTTCTTGATGGCGCGTAGCCGCGCGACCGGCAGTCCGAACGGTTTGGCGCGAATGCCGCGCGCCACATCGGCGATATCGGCCACCACGGCGGACGCGGTGGCCGCGCCGCCGGCGCCGGGGCCCACCAGCGTGATCGGCGGAAAGCCCGCGCCGTCGATGGTCGCCGCATTGGTCACGCCCATGACCTGGGCGATCGAGGAGCTCCGCGGCACCATGGTCGGATGCACACGCTGCTCGATGCCTTTTGCAGTGCGCACCGCAACGCCCAGCAGCTTGACACGATACCCCAGCTCCGCCGCAGCCCGCAAATCCTCCGGGGCGATCGACGAAATGCCTTCGACATAGACCGCGCTCTGCGCCACCTTGGTGCCGAAAGCCAGACTGGCGAGAATGGCCAGCTTCTGCGCGGTGTCGTGGCCGTCGACGTCGAACGACGGATTTGCCTCGGCAT
>Ga0102590_1004104_pt1 | contig 12972 bp, 9 predicted proteins | sample AraplaMF_Col_mMF_FD_76859 | JGI IMG/M metagenome (GOLD analysis project Ga0102590, IMG submission 76859) | Arabidopsis root microbial communities from the University of North Carolina, USA - plate scrape MF_Col_mMF | ecosystem: Host-associated > Plants > Roots > Endosphere | place: USA...
TCGATCTGCATCTTCTCGCGGAGTTTCTTGTCGAGAGCACCCAGCGGCTCGTCGAGCAAGAGGAGTTTGGGTCGCTTCACCAGAGCGCGGGCCAGAGCGACACGCTGCTTCTGGCCGCCGGAGAGTTGATGCGGCTTGCGCGCGGCCTGGTCGCTGAGCTGCACGAGGCCAAGCGCCTGCCCGACGCGCGCCTTCAAGGCGGCACCGCGCAGCCCTTCCATCTCCAAGCCGTAAGAGACATTGGCGAAGACGGTCATATGCGGGAACAGCGCATAGGACTGGAACATGAGATTGATCGGCCGCTTGTTCGGCTTGACCGCGGTGATGTCCATCCCATCGAGGCGAATGGCGCCGCGATCCGGCTGCTCGAAGCCGGCAATCAGCCGCAGCAAGGTGGTCTTGCCGCAGCCCGAAGGCCCGAGCAGCGCGAAGAACTCGTTCGGCGCCACGGCGAGGTCGATGCCGTCCACCGCGCGGATCGTGCCGAAACTCTTGGCGATCCCGTCGATTTCCAGCAGCGCGCTCATGCTTCGGCCTCCCGGTTGAGCCTTTGCGAGAGGAAGACCAGCACGAAGGAGACTCCCATGACGATGGTGGCGACGGCGTTGATCTCCGGCGTCACGCCGAAGCGGATCATGGCGTAGATCTGCATCGGGAAGGTGGTCGAGCTGGAGCCAGCACCCGCGGTGAAATAGGCGATGATGAACTCGTCGATCGAGAGCGTGAAGGCGAGCAGTGCCGCGGCGATCACGCCCGGTGCGATCACCGGCAAGGTCACACGGCGGAAGGTGGTGAACTGATTGGCGCCGAGATCGATCGAAGCTTCGACGATCGAGCGGTCGAAATGCTTGAACCGCGTCCGGACCACGGTGCAGACGAAGGCGATGTTGAAGACCGCATGGGCCAGGATGATCGAATGCAGCCCCAGGGTCATCTTCAAGAGCGAGAAGAAGCTCAAGAGTGCGATCGCCAGCACGATATCGGGAATGATCATCGGCGCCGCCACCAATGCCTCCAGGGCGGGATGCGGCCGTTTTTCTTCCATGCCCATCGCCAGCAAGGTGCCGATCACGGTGGAGATGAGCGTGGAGACGAAGGCGACAATGAGCGAGTTCTGCACGGCCGAGAGAATCTTCGCATTGGAAGCGAGCTTGCCATACCACTCGGTCGAGAAGCCGGTCCAGGCGGTCGGCAATCCGGCGCGGTTGAAGCTCAAGACGATCAGCACCAGGATCGGCCCATAGAGGAAGAGGTAGACCAGGCCCAAATGCGCCTGCAGCCAGCGTTGTGTCCCAGTCATGCGCGCGCCTCTTGATTGCCACCGGCGCGGTGCACGAAGACAGCCTGCAGGGTCAGGAGCAGCATCATCAGAGCGACCAGCAGAAAGGCCAGGGTCGCGCCGAACGGCCAGTCCCGCGCGGTCAGGAACTGGTCGTAGATCAGGTTGCCCAGCATGGTCCGCTTGCCGCCGCCCAAGAGATCCGGCGTCACGAAATTGCCGATCGAGAGCACGAAGACGAAGACCGAGCCCGCGGCGATGCCGGGGAGCGTCAGCGGCAAAGTGATGCGCAGGAAGGTGCGCAATCCGTCAGCACCGAGATCGGTCGAGGCCTCGTTGAGTTCCGGTCCCAGCTTTGAGATCGAGCTGTAGAGCGCCAGGATCATGAAGGGCACATAGCCATAGACCAGGCCCACCACGATGGCGAAGTCGTTGTAGAGCAGCGGCAGCGGCTCGGCGATGATTCCGAGGTTGGCAAAGGCGCTGTTGATCAGGCCCTCCCGGTTCAAAAGCACGATCCAGGCATAGGTGCGGATGAGGTAATTGCTCCAGAACGGCATCATCACCAGGATCAGCAGCGGCATCTGCCGCCGCTTCGGCTGCTTGGCGATGCAATAGGCGGCCGGGTAGCCGATCAGCAGCGAGAAGACGACGGCCGTGAGCGCGATCCGCGCCGAATAGAGAAAGATTCCGGCATAGAGCGGATCGACCGCCCGCGCGAAATTCTCGGTGGTGAAGGTGTAGTCGATCCCGCCATAGACCCCGCGCTCGAAGAAGCCGAGCACGAAGATCAGTGCGCAGGGCAGGATCAGCAGCGCGGTCAGCCAGGCCAGGCCGGGTCCGAGCAGCAGGAGGCGGCGGGATGGCATCATGCAAGCCTGCGCAAGACCCCCGGGTCAAGCCCGGGGGTGACGCAATTATTGAAAGTCGTCATTGCCGGGCTTGACCCGGCAATCTCTCACCGGACATCTCAATTCGACGAGGTGATCTCGGTCACCGTCTTCGACCAGAGCTTCTGCGCGTCGCCGAGATCGCGCATCTGCTCGAACTTCAGGAGCTCCGCCGGGGTGATGGCGAGGTTCGGATACTGCTTCAGCAGCGCCGGATCGAGCCCGTCCATCGCCGCCTTGTTCGGCACCTTGTAGAGGATGTTCTCGGCGACCCAGCGGTGCACTTCGGGGCGCAGGATGTAGTTGATGAAGGCCTGGGCCGCATCCTTGTGCTCGCTGGCGGCCGTCACCACCATGGCATCGACCCACATGTCGCTGCCTTCCTTGGCGATCGTGTATTTGATCGCCGGATTCTCGGCGATGCCGTAGTTGCACCAGCCGTCCCAGGCCTCGACCAGCAGCGCCTCGCCGGAGACCAGCTTCGAATAGAAGGTGGTGTCGTCATAGGCGAGCAGGGTCTTCTTGGTCTCGATCAGCAGGTCCTTGGCCTTGGCGACCTCGTCCTCCTTCGGCGTGTTGATCGAGTAGCCGAGCGAGAGCAAAGCCGGCACCATCAGCCAGCGATCGGTCGCCAGCATCGTGGTCTTGCCTTTGACCGTGTCGTTGGGCTTCAGCAGGTCGTTCCAGCTGGTCGGCTCGGTGCCGACCTTGTCGCTGCGGTAGCAGAGCCCGGTCGTGCCCCAGGAATAGGGCACCGAGAATTTCAGGCCCGGATCGTGCGGCAGCTGCATCGCTTCCGGATAGAAGTTCTTGAGATTGGGGATCTTGCTGTGATCGAGATCGGCGGCGAGGCCGAGCTTGTGCAAAGCCTCGGCGAAGGGCGAGGAGACGAACAGCACGTCATAGCCCTTGCCGCCCGAGGCCGTGACCTTGCCCATGATCTCTTCATTGGTGGCATGGACCGAAAGCTCGGCCTGGATGCCGGTCTCCTTGGTGAAGTTCGCCAGCAACTCCGGCGGCATATAGGCGTCCCAGTTGGAGATGACGATCTTCTCCTGGGCCGATGCCGCGGTTGCGGTAAACGCGAGCGCGACCGCGACGGCCGCGCCGAAGAGATGCTTTTGCATAGTGCCTGTCCCTGTTTTGCCGCCCCGTTTGGTTCATCCGCGCCGCCCCTGGAGCCGGAAGTCGGGCGCTCTTGGTCAGCATTATTGCTAGCGGTGAAATTCCGCACAAGAGTTTCACGCCGCCGGTCCCGCGGTGTGACGGATTCCCGAGCAGAAACGGAGAGTTAGTAGGATTGCCCTTAGTAGATCGGCGGCGTGATGGCCCAAATGACCCGGGTGGCCTGCTTGCTGGCGCTCTCGAAGCGATGCCGCCGCGTGCTCTTGAAGCGGAAGGAATCGCCCTCTTTCAGGATGTAGGACTGGTCCTCGATCCAGAGCTTCATCGCGCCGGCGATCACCACGCCCGCCTCTTCGCCCTTATGGACGTAATGCTCCGGGCCCGATGAGCCTCCGGGATCGAGCGTCACCAGCAATAGCTGGAGCGTCCCCGGCATCATCGGGGTCAGCAGTTCCTTATGGCATCCGTTCTTGGAAAGATTGAGCGTGGGCCGCGCCTTGCGGCGCAGGATGGTGCCGAGTTCCGCGGCCGGCGGCAGCGCGCGGGTCTGGAACAGATCCGCGATCGGCACCTTCAGGCATTCGCTCAAACGCTGGAGAGAACGCACCGACGGCGAGCGCACGCCGCGCTCGATCTGGCTCAAGTTCCCGATCGAAAGATCCGAACGCTCGGCGAGCTGCGCCAGGGACAGTTTCTGCGCCCGGCGCAGGGCGCGGATCTGCTGGCCGAGCCAAAGATCCTGGGCGCTGCCCTGGCGCACGGCACGACGCGGCGCCTTGCGCCCGTTTGGGCGCTGCTCCTCACCGTTGATCGTGACGACGGTTTCGCTGCGTTCCATCCCTCGGGCATAGCACAGGGGCGCGCATCCGGGCAAACGCTGCCAAACGTCCTGGTTGTCGAGTTGGATTTTTCCTTATCCGCCCGCTGCACCGCCGAACAGGTGTCCGGCCCGCGACGCGGCGACGAGCAGATGGCCGTCGGCGATCTTGTCGGGCGCAGCTAGGACATCGCTCAAGCGGCAGAAATGCAGGCCGGCGGTGATTTTGGGTGGCAGAACCTGGGCATCGGCGATGAAGGGATATACACGCTCGGTGGTGATGCCGAGGCTGGAAAAATAGCCCCCGCCCAGGGCGGTCAGGCTCGCCTGTTCCGCGAGATCGAGCCGTTTCGCGAGCATATCCCGCGCCGCCTCCGGGCTGACCGGGCGAGTCGGCAGCCGCCAGGCCGGCACGCAGGGCAGAATCGCGTTCTCGGTCAGCACCTGCGCCGCCGGCAGATGGCGCATCTCGATGCCGATCAGGACCGTGCCATCCGCCTGTTTCGCGACCGCGAGAATCGCGGCGCTGGCCGGCGAGCCTGAGAACGGCTCGGCCCATTCCAGGCCGACCGCATCGACGGCGTTGCCTGCGGCATCGACATCCTTGAACAACCCGCGCCGGATCGCGAACCAGGGCTGCGCCGGCGCCGTGCAAGGCGCGAAGCTGGTTTCGTGCCGCGCCAGCAAGGCGGCGAAGTCTTCGGCCGCGTAACGGTCCGTCGTCGCAACCGTCGGACTCTCGCCGACCCAGGCATCAAGCGGGATGCCCTGGGCCCGCAGCAGGAAGGCGGTCGCGACCTCCAGCCGCGCCTCGTCCAGCGCACCGACCTGCCCCGCGCGCAGGATGTCCTGCGCATCGAAGGAACGGATGACACCGGCGCGCCGCAGCGGCCCGGTGCTCGGCCGCGGCTGCGGCAGGCTTTCGAGCGCGAGGTGATAGCACGCCGCGCGTTCCGCGATCCCGCCCGCCGAGGGCAGGAAGGAAAGGTGCCGCACCGGCTCGGCCGCCGGCTTCAGGCCGAGCTTCGCCACCAGCGGCGCCAGCGACCCCGGATCGCCGACATAGGCAATCGGCTCGATGGCGCGGCCGGGATGGCGCCGGTCCGCGGCGCTCGCGATCGGCCGCGGATAGCCGTCGCGCGCCAGGATGCGCAGCCGCCCATCGGTCAGAGCCCAGGGCAGCAATTCGATGGCCGGCGCCGGACGCTCGGCGATGGTCCAGATCTCGCTCTCCTGCGCGCGGCGCCAATGCGAGACCCGCAGATAGCCGGCCGAGGACACCGATTGCTGCCAGCGCACCCGCACCGAAGCGCCACCCCCCGCCTTGCGTCCGGAGACCAGCAGGTTGGTGCTGGGCCAGGGCGCGCGGCGGCCGTCCTCTTCGTGCAGCTCCGCCTTGCCGGCCCAGCGGTTGGCGAGGATCCAGGGATTGAGCACCGGCACCGCGCGCGCGTCCGAGAGACCCGCCGCGGCGAAGGCCGCGAGAAATTCCTCGACGGTGAAATAGCCGTATTGCTCCTGCAGCTCGGCCGGCCAATCGGCACGGTAATCCTTGCGCAGCAGAAACTCGGCGGCATTGCGGCGCGCGAGGCGGAAGCGCCGCCGTCCGGGGGCCAGCGGCGTCAACTCCTCGACCGGAAAGCCCGGGCCGATCCTGACGTCCAATGGCCGCGCCGTGCGCGAGAACTCCAGCAGCAGATTCGGCTCATCCATCTGCGCCGGTTCACCCGATGACGGACCGGAAATCAGCGTGAGCACGACCAAGCCATCCGGATCGTCCGGCACGACGAAATCGCGCAAGGCCAGCACGCCGCCGGGCTTCAGCGATTGCGCATGCGCGGCGAGCGCGCGCTGCACCGCCGCGGTCGAATAGGCGGGATCGGCGAAGGTGAAGACGTGATGCAGGGTGGAGGAGCTCAGGATGGCATCGGCTTCGAGCCCGAGCGGCTCCGCCACATCGCCGACTTCGAAGGAGAGGTTCGGCGCCGGGTAGCGCTTGCGGCAAGCCTCGATCGCCTGGGGATCGAGATCGATGCCGACGACGCGCACCTGCGGATTGAGCCGTGCCAGGTAATACGCGGCGGCTCCGGAGCCGCAACCCGCATCGACCACCAGCGCACCCTTGTCGAGCAGCATCAGGCCCGCCATCAGAGCGAGCTTCTGCGGCATCGAGCGGTCCATGCCCTCCCAATAGCGCTGCGCGACGCCTTCCGCATCGTGCTGGCGCGCATGGGCGCGACCCGGCTGGCTTTCCGATGTGTCACTCACCGGATTAGATCTGAAGCAGAAAGGCCGCGCCGTCCAGTCGTCGCCGATTCTAGTCGTCGAAGATGGTCAGCGCGCCGCAATCGGAATCGGCGACGAAGATCGCCATGATCTCGGCAGGCTCGGTCGGACTGGGATTTTCGACCATGCTGTGGATCGTGCCCGGCGGCTCGAACCAGGTCCCGCCGACGCCGAAGGTCCCGACCGGCCCGTCATTCAATTGCGAGCGCAAGCTGCCCTTGGTCACATAAGCCGTGACCGAACCCGGATGCCGATGCCGCGGCGTGAAGGCGTTGGGCGGGAACTCGACCAGCAACGTGGTGATCGATTTCCCCGGCACGTTCGGCAGCTTCTCGCAGGCGATCGGATGCTGCACGGCACGCGGCCGCGCCGCCGCATTGCTGCTGCTCTCGGCACCGGACATCTGGACCGCGTGCGGCGCGGTCTGCGGCGTCGGCGCCGCGCCATGGACGGCGAGCCCGGCCACCAAAGCGGCGAGGCCGATGATGGCGATGGCGGCAATCGGCAAAGCGGAACGCGCTGGCGGCAAAACCGGCGCGAATGGCTGATCGAGTGACATGTCCCTCTCCTTCTCCTCACCTCTGAGACGAAGCCGGTTCGTCCTGCGTGACAGGGCCCGGCCGCCGGCCCGCTTAATGCATCATTTACCATCGCACAGCACACTCGCACGGAGATGTGCGCCGTGATGCCGAGCCATCGACCGGGCCCGGCGTCTGATGTAGATTAAAAACCTATCCGGAACTTCAGGCCAACGACGCGCCCAAGAGCATGGTGCAAGACCGAGGCATCTTCCTGTCGATCATGCCGGCGAGCCCCCGGGAGCGCCGCTTGGCGCTCTCCGTCGTTGCGGTCTCGCTCGGCGTGTTCATCCTCTGCGTGCCATTCGCCAAGCGGGCGCTGACCCCGATCGACGCCTTCATTCCGGCCTATGAGTCCGCGGTCACGATCAACGACCTGATCACCACCGTCCTGCTGTTCGGCCAGTTCACCATCCTCGGCCAGCGCGGGCTCAAATATCTCGCCTGCGGCTATCTCTTCACCAGCCTGATGGCGCTCTGCCACCTGCTCTCTTTCCCCGGATTGCTGACTCCGACCGGACTGTTGAGCGGCGGCTCGCAGACCACGGTCTGGCTGTACATGCTCTGGCACGGCGGCTTCCCGCTGATGGTGCTGGCCTATGCCTTGAAGGGCAATGCCGAGACCGACGGAAGCGGCGTGGCCCAAGCTATCGGCGCGGTCATGGTCGCGGTGCTGGCCATCATCCTCATCACCACGCTCGGCCACGACCTGATGCCGGTGCTGCTGCAGGTGGTCGACGGCAAGCCGGTCTATACGCCGACCTATCGCATCATCGTCGCGGCGATTGCGGCCACGAGCCTGCTCACGCTGCTGGCGCTCTGGCGCCAGAAGACGCGTTCGGTGCTCGACATCTGGCTGATGGTGACGATGTGCGCCTGGGTGTTCGACATCGCCCTGAGCGCGATGCTGAACGAGCGCCGCTTCGATCTCGGCTTCTATGTCGGACGGATCTACGGCCTGATGGCGGCGAGTTTCGTCCTGCTGGTGCTGCTGGTGGAGACCCGCGCGCTGTTTTCCCGCCTCGCCGGCTCGCTCGAACGCCAGAATACCGCGCTTCGCGAGAGCCAGGATCGGCTGAAACAGTTGAACGAGACCCTCGAGCAGCGCGTCGCCGAGCGCGGGCTGGCGCTCGAGGCCGAGATCGCCGAGCGCCAGCGGATCCACGAATCGATGCGCGAGACCCAGAAGCTGGAGGCGATCGGCCAGATGGCGGGCGGCATCGCCCATGACTTCAACAACCTCTTGACCGTGGTCATGGGCAATGCCGGCTTCCTCGAGGACCGGCTGGTGCCGGGGCCCGAACGCCAGGCCGCCGCGACCGTCACCCGCGCCGCCGAGCGCGGCGCGCGCCTGGTCCGCCAGATTCTCGCCTTCTCGCGCCGCCAGGCGGTGAAGCCAGAGGTGATCGCGCTCAACGAGCGCTCGGAAGAGCTGGTCGATATGCTGCGCCGCTCGACCCGCGGCGACATCCGCATCGTCGCCGATTTCGCCGCCGATCTCTGGCCGTTCGAATGCGACGCCGCCGAGCTCGAGCTCGCCTTGATGAATCTCTGCGTCAATGCCCGGGATGCGATGCCCTCGGGCGGACTGGTGCGGCTCCATGCGGTCAATCTGCCGCGCGGCATCGCGCCGGACGCCGCGGCGGCCGGCAACCGGGTCGGCGGGCTGGTGCCGAATGCCGACGGCACGCCGTTCGGCGATCATGTGCGGATCTCGGTCACCGACACCGGCACCGGCATCGCGCCGGACGTGCTGGTGAAGGTGTTCGAGCCCTTCTTCACCACCAAGGAAGTCGGCAAGGGCACCGGCTTGGGCTTGAGCCAGGTCTACGGCTTTGCCCAGCAGGCCCAGGGTGCGGCGGAGATCAACAGCACCGTCGGCGTCGGCACCACGGTCTCGATCATCCTGCCGCGCGCCACCGCAGCGTCCGAGACCGAGGCGACCGAACGCAAGGCCGCCAACGATGCGGCGACACCCGGCACCGGCACGGTGCTGCTGGTGGAGGACGACGAGGACGTCGCCATCGCGGCCATGACCATCCTCGGCATGATCGGCTACAAGGCCCAGCACGTGCCGAATGCCGGCACCGCGCTGGCGCTGCTGATCGGCGGCGAGCGCTTCGACCTCATGCTCTCGGACATCGTGATGCCCGGCGGCATGAGTGGCTTCGAGCTGGCGCAGAAGGTGCGCCAGCATTTCCCCTGGCTGCCGATCCTGCTCTCGACCGGCTACGCCAAGCCCGCCGCCGAAGTCCACCAGGCCGGCTTCGACATCATCGCCAAGCCCTACAACGCCGCGTCGCTGCTGGACGCCATCATCCACGCCCGGCAGAACACCGCCGGCGAGAATGCCGAGACGGCTTAGCGAACGCCGTACACCGTCTGCTTCGCCGCAACCCCCTTCAGCGCGTAGGAGCCGAGCGGCGCCATCCCGCCGTCGCAGGCCGCCGCAAACTCCGCCGAGGCCAGGATCGTGCGGCCGATCTCGCCGGAGAGCGTTTCGATGCGGGCGGCGAGATTGATTGCCGGGCCGATGCAGGTGAAGTCCAGCCGGTTGGTGCTGCCGACATTGCCGTAGAGCACCTCGCCCACATGCAGGGCGACGCCGAACTTCACCGCCCCAGGCGCTTCCAGTCCGTCCCAATCGGCGGCGGCGACCGCGGCCTCGACTTCCCGCGCGGCGGCGAGTGCTGCGCGGCAGACGATGCCGATATCGGATTTCCCCGCATGCACGCCGGTCGCGTCGATGGGGAAGATCGCCAGCAGGCCGTCGCCCATGAACTTCAGCACCTCGCCGCCATGGGCGCGGATCGCCGGCACCTGGCAGTCGAAGTAGCGATTGAGCAGCGCGATCAGGTCTTCCGGCTTCATGCGGTCGGCACGGGCGGTGAAGTCGCGCATGTCGGAAAGCCAGATCGCGGCGCGGATCTTCTCGATGTCGCCGCGCCGGATCTGGCCGGCGAGGATTCGCGCACCGGCCTGGCCGCCGACATAGGTGTCGAGCAGGTTGATGGCGACCCGCCGCAGGCCGCGCGCTTCCACGATCCGCGCCAACGGATCCCCGATCGCCGCAAGGATTTCGATCGCGCGATCGGAGAACCCGCCCGGCGCCGCGCTGCACCAGGTCGAGACATGCATCTCGCCGTTGCCGAAGACGATGGGCGCCACGACGTAATCGGTCAGGCCCTGCTGCCGCAGCTCATCGAGGATGACGAAGTCGTTCGGTCCGTCGGGATCGCTGAGCTTGCGGCGCAGCCCCCGGCCGGTTTCATAGACCCGCACGATCGGGCTCGCGGTGTAGCCGGGGTCCTGCAGATATTCGAACCGGGCATCGGAGACCAGCGTCCCCTCGCCCGCCTTCCACAGCATCCGTCGGCCCATGATCTCCGGATGCAGGGTGCGGATGAACAGCGCGCCGCGCGCCAGCGGCACGCCACAGGCGATCAGGCGCTCGCAGAGCTCGGTCAGGACATCGGCATTGTCCTGGACCGAGCGGCAGCCGCCGACCAGCCAGTCGATGGTCTCGGCGAGTCGTTGCGGGTCGATGGCGGACGGATCGGAGGTCATGATCCGCGAGTCTACAGACTCGCGAAAGCCGGAGCTATGCCGCCTGCGAAGTCTCGATCAGCGCGCCGGCGATGCTCAGGCGCACGGTCGTGCCCTGGCCGGGTGTGCTCTCGATCTCCAGCTTGCCACCCAAGAGCAGCATCAGGCGGTTGGCGAGATAGAGGCCGAGGCCGGAGCCCTCGTGCCGCCGGTCCAAGCCACCGCGCACCTGGGAGAAAGCCGCCGTCGCGTTCTTCAAGGCCGCCGGTGCGATGCCGATGCCGTCATCGGCGACCTCGATGACGATGCACCGCTCCGCCGCCGGCATGGCGCGCAGCACGATGTCGCCCTTGGGTCCGGTGAACTTGATCGCATTGGACAGAAGCTTGGCGATCACCTTGGCCAGGGCCTGGCGATCGGATTGGATCGCCTCCGCACCGGGCAGGACTTCGAAGCGCAGTTGCTTCTCGCCGCAAGCCTGGCCGTCGCGCGCGGCGAAGCAGCAGGCGCCGAGCAGGCTGCGGACCTCGAACACATCGGGGCGGACCTCATATTGCTCGGCCTCGATGCGGGTGATGTCGATGATGTCGTTGACCAGCTCCAGCAGACGCTTGCCGCCGCTGTGGATGTCGCGGGCGTATTCGACGTATTTCGGATTGCCGACCGCGCCCAGGCTCTGGTCGCCGATCATGGTCGAGAAGCCGATGATGGCGGAGAGCGGCGTCCTGAGCTCATGGCTGATCCGCGCCAGGAACTCGTTCTTCGCCGCGGTCGCCGCCTGCAACTCGCGCAGGGTCGCGTCGCGCGCCGCTTCCATCGCGCGCTTGGCGCTCTCGTCGCGGAAGGTGACGATCCAGAAGGACGGGTCGTCGCCGGAGCCGGCGCCGGACTGCGAGTGACTGACGGAGACCGCCAGCCCGAGCGCGCGCCCGCTCTCGGTTTCGACCGTGATCTCCGCCGCGGCCTGGCGCGCCAAGCCGAGCCCCTGGAAGATCGCCTCGACCTTGCGCCCGACCAGCACGGATTTCACCGTCTCCAGCATCCGGCTGGCGGCTGCGTTCGCGGCCAGGACGCGGCCGTCGTCGTCGGCGATCAGGATGCCGTCGGAACTGTCGTTGAACACGCCCTCCATCAGCGCCTTTTGCCGCGCAGCCACCGCGCGATGCAGAATGGCAGCCAGGGCGTGCTGGCGGGCGGCCTGGATCAGCGAGAGCAAGGACCAGCCGGCGATGGCCGCCAGCAACGGCGCGATCGACAGCGAGACGGCGAAGGCGATTTGCAGCCCGGTGCCCAGTCCCAAAACCGCCAGCGCGGCAAGGCCGGCCACCAGACGCGGGCGGCGCACGCCACGAACATCGAGCAATATGCCGGCGATCATCAGGACGCCGAGCCCGAGCAGGGTCCAGACCAGGCCCGCGGCAACGATCATGCGACCGCCGACGACGCTGGAATAGGCCAGCGCCTGAACTTCGACGCCGGCAAGCATGGTGTATTTCGGGACGGCAAAGCGGTCGCCGAGCTCGAGGGCGGTGGCGCCGACCAGGACCTTCTTGCCCCGGACGAGCGCCGGATCGAACCGGCCCAGCATGACGTCGATATAGGATAGCCGGGGGATCGAACGCGGATCGATGCTGTAGTCGATCATGAAGGCATTGGGTCCGGCGGCGGATCCGGCGAGCGCCATGGCCATGGACTTCGGACTGTCCGGTACCCGATCCTCGATCAGCCGGTAATGGCGCAGCTTGCTGTCTTCATCGGCGATCATGTTGACCGAGCCGAGCTCCGCATGCTCGCGGAAGGCCAGCAGCGGCAGGTTCACGAGAAACCGGTCGCCGCCCCATTGCGCGAACGAGGCGAGCACGACCGGGCTGCGCGACTGGGCGATGGCTTGGGCAAGCTTCTCGTTGGCGCCGGGGTCGGATCGCGCGCTGAAATCGATGTCGAAAGCGATCTTCGCCGCGCCGGCCTGTGACAGACGCATGATCAGCGCCTGATGGTTGGCGCGCGACCACGGCCAGACGCCCAGCAGATCGATGCTCTTGGCATCGATCTCGACCAGGACCAGATCGCCGGCGGCCGGCCGCGACCAGAGCGAATAGTTCAGATCGACCAGCAGGCGATCGACCTGCGAGAAAGCGCCCGCGAGCGTCAGCAGCGCCAGAGCCGGGCCGAAGCAGACGAAAACCAGGCCGCGCCAGGAGAGCGCGGCCCGGGATCGGGGCTTCAAGCCTTGCCGATCATCGTCAGCCATGAGTGCGGCGGCGGACCTTCGCGGTGGCGACCGACTTACTTGTTGCGGCCTTTGGCCTTGCCGTTGCCGTTGTTGCCATCGTCGCCGCCATTGCCATTGCCATTGCCGTTATTGCCATTGCCGTTGCCGCCGCCATTCCCGTTGCCCCCGCCGTTGCCGTGATTGCCGTTGCCGGAGTTCCCGTTGCCGGAATAGCCGTT
>Ga0102590_1004108_pt1 | contig 12963 bp, 10 predicted proteins | sample AraplaMF_Col_mMF_FD_76859 | JGI IMG/M metagenome (GOLD analysis project Ga0102590, IMG submission 76859) | Arabidopsis root microbial communities from the University of North Carolina, USA - plate scrape MF_Col_mMF | ecosystem: Host-associated > Plants > Roots > Endosphere | place: USA...
GACCGTTTTCAACAACCCACGGGGTTCGTACCGTCCGGGATCATGAGTCCTCCTGTTGCTCCCCCGGGATGGAGCCGTTGGCTGGTTCCGCCCGCCGCTCTTTCGGTCCACCTCTCCATCGGACAGGCCTACGCCTGGAGCGTGTTCAAGCCGCCGCTGGAGTCCGCACTCGACCTCAACGGCACCCAGAGTGCGCTGCCGTTCCAGCTGGCCATCGTGATGCTCGGTCTGTCGGCCGCGTTCGGCGGCACGCTCGTGGAGCGCAACGGACCGCGCTGGGCCATGACCGTCGCCCTGATCTGCTTCTCCTCCGGTTTCCTGATCGCGGCGCTGGGGGCGCAGACCGAGCAGTACTGGCTGATCGTCCTCGGCTACGGCTTCGTCGGCGGCATAGGCCTCGGCATCGGTTACATCTCCCCCGTCTCCACGCTCATCAAGTGGTTCCCGGACCGGCCCGGCATGGCCACCGGCATCGCCATCATGGGGTTCGGCGGCGGCGCGCTCATCGCCTCGCCGTGGTCGGCGCAGATGCTGGAGTCCTTCGGCTCCGACCACTCGGGCATCGCGCTCGCCTTCCTCGTTCACGGACTGTCCTACGCCGTCTTCATGGCGCTGGGTGTCCTGCTGGTGCGGGTGCCGCGCACCGAGAAGCCCGTGGAGGACGGGCCGAGCGCCTTCGAGGGGGTCCAGGTCTCGGCGGCGAGCGCCGTGCGCACCCCGCAGTTCTGGTGCCTGTGGATCGTGCTCTGCATGAACGTGACCGCCGGCATCGGGATCCTCGAGAAGGCCGCCCCGATGATCACGGACTTCTTCACGGACACCTCCACACCGGTGTCGGTCTCCGCGGCCGCCGGCTTCGTGGCACTGCTGTCCGCTGCCAACATGGCGGGCCGTATCGGGTGGTCATCCACCTCGGACCTGATCGGACGCAAGAACATCTACCGCGTCTACCTGGGCGTCGGCGCGGTCATGTACCTGCTGATCGCGTCGTTCGGCGACTCGTCGAAACCGCTGTTCATCCTGTGCGCGCTCGTGATCCTCTCCTTCTACGGCGGCGGCTTCGCGACGATCCCCGCCTATCTGAAGGACCTGTTCGGGACGTACCAGGTCGGCGCGATCCACGGCCGCCTGCTCACCGCCTGGTCCACGGCGGGCGTTCTCGGTCCGCTGATCGTGAACTGGATCGCCGACCACCAGAAGGAAGCCGGCAAGCACGGTTCGGCCCTCTACGGCCTCTCATTCATGATCATGATCGGGTTGCTCGTCATCGGGTTCGTCGCCAACGAGTTCGTGCGGCCGGTCCACCCCCGCCATCACATCCCCGCACCGCAGGAGGTCGCCGATGGCCGGCGAGAGCAGCCCGCGTGACCGCCGCGCACTGATCGCCCTCTCCTGGGTGTGGGTGGGTGCGCCCCTGTGCTACGGCCTCTACGAGCTCGTCCTGAAGGCCAAGCAGCTCTTCACCGGGTGAGGCCGAAGAGCCGTACGGGAGACCCCCGGGCGTCCGGGGGTCTGCGGGAAGCCGACAACAGGGGCGTCCCATTCCTGTCGGTTCACGTGCCGTCGTACCGGTGAGTCACTGATCAGACTGTGGATCCCGCTACCCGAGGCAATGAGGGGGATCCGCCCATGAACGGCTCGCGTATCGCCGCCGTCGGCCACTACCAGCCCGCCCAGGTCCTCACCAACGAGGACCTGGCGGGCATGGTCGACACGAGCGACGAGTGGATCACGAGCCGGGTGGGCATCCGGACCCGCCACATCGCCGGGGCCGACGAGCCCGTCGACGAACTGGCAGCACACGCCGCCGCCAAGGCCCTCGCGTCGGCCGGCCGGGGGCCCGCCGACATCGACCTCGTCGTGGTCGCCACCTCCACCGCCGTCGACCGCTCGCCGAACACGGCCGCCCGTGTGGCCGCCCGGCTCGGTGTCCCGTCCCCGGCGGCGATGGACATCAACGTCGTCTGCGCGGGATTCACCCATGCCCTCGCCACCGCGGAGCACGCCCTGCGCGCGGGCGCCGCCACCCGGGCGCTGGTCGTCGGCGCGGACAAGATGTCCGATGTGACGGACTGGACCGACCGCGCGACCTGCGTACTGGTCGGGGACGGCGCCGGTGCGGCCGTCGTCGAGGGGTGCCCTCCGGGCGAGGAACCCGGGATCGGGCCCGTGCTGTGGGGGTCGGTGCCCGAGATGGGGCACGCGGTGCGCATCGAGGGCACACCACCGAGGTTCGCCCAGGAGGGGCAGAGCGTGTACCGGTGGGCGACCACCCAGCTCCCGCCCATCGCCCGGCGGGTCTGCGAGCGGGCCGGGACCGCGCCGGAGGACCTCGCCGCGGTGGTGCTGCACCAGGCGAACCTGCGCATCATCGAGCCGCTCGCCGAGAAGCTCGGCGCGGTGAACGCTGTCGTCGCCCGCGATGTCGCGGAGTCGGGGAACACCTCGGCGGCGAGCATCCCGCTCGCGTTGTCCAAGCTGGTGGAGCGCGGGGAGATCTCGAGAGGCGACCGGGTGCTGCTGTTCGGCTTCGGCGGAAACCTCTCCTACGCCGGACAGGTCGTCCGCTGTCCGTGACCGGCCGTGCCGCTCGGGTGTGACAAGCCCAACTCGCCGTGCCCCTGGCCATGGTGCCCCGTAGACTGTAGACGAAAGACACTGGCCTTCCGGCCACCGCGCCGCCGTTGCCCTGGAGGGGGACCGCGATGTTGTCGACAGGACTGCCGCAGGGAGCGGTGCCCAAACTCGAGCGGCCCGGTCCGCTGCGCGACCGGGTCTACGAGGCGCTGCTCGAACTGATCACCACCCGCGCACTGCAGCCCGGCCAGCACCTCGTGGAGAGCGAGCTCGCCGGACACCTCGGGGTCTCCCGGCAGCCGGTGCGTGAGGCGTTGCAGCGGCTGAACACCGAGGGATGGGTCGATCTGCGGCCCGCCCAGGGTGCATTCGTGCACGAGCCGACGGAGGAGGAGGCCGATCAGCTCCTGACGGTGCGCACGCTCCTGGAGGCCGAGGCGGCCCGGCTCGCCGCCGCCAACGCGGGCAGTGCCGGCATCGCGGCCCTGGAGGAACTGTGTGCTCAGGGCGAGGGCGCCGTGGCGAACGACGACGTCGACGGGGCGGTCGCGATGAACGCCCGCTTCCACGCGAAGGTGATGGAGCTGGCGGGCAACGCGGTGCTCGCCGAGCTCGCCGGCCAGGTCGACCGCCGGGTGCGCTGGTACTACACGCCGGTCGCCCGTCAGCGCGGCAGGCAGTCCTGGGTCGAGCACCGCGAACTGATCGCGGCGATCGCGGACCGCGACGAACAGCTGGCCACCCAGCTCATGCGCGAGCACACCGAACACACACGACGGTCGTATCACGCACGGGCCAAGTAACGCCTGACAGCGCCTGACCGGCGGCCGCTTCCGGGGCACAGGGGCCCCTCCGGGGCGGCCGTCCGTGTTGTGCGCGGCCTTGTGGTCGCGGCTTCCGCCTCGCCCCGCACTTCCGCGACGTGGCCGACGGCGGTTCCGGCGCGCGGACCCGCCCGGTGGCGAGACGCCGGTCGCCGAGCGCGGGCTGCGGGAGGCTGTCGTCTGCACCAGGGTCGACCTCAAGCGAATGGCCACCCACCGGCCGGACTCGCCCCGCGTCGCCGGACCGCTCGTCACCGACCGGGTCCCCGCCTACGACCTGCCGGGTGCCGCAAGGTTTTCGCGGACAAGAAGTCCGGCACGAACGATTCCATGTCTTCGCCGCTCTGGCGGAGTTCCTCCGCGAACCATGGACGGCTACAGGCCCGCCCGGGTCAGCAGCCACTCCATGCGCTCGACGGGGAGGAACGGCGAGGCACCGGCGGCCTCCGCCACGTGCTCCGAGGAGTCGGCGAGGAGTCGGTACAGGGATGGGAGCGGGAGATTGCGGTGGGGAGCGACCGCACGGCGGACGCGGTCCTCGGGGTCGGAGGCCAGCTTCTCGGCGAGTTCCGACGGCAGATTCGGATCGCGGGGGGCGAACGAGCGGAGCCGGGGTTCAGGGTCGGTGGCGAAGCGGCGCAGGGCCTCTGAGGGGAACGTCAGGACCTCCTCGTTGTCCCACCAGAACGTGAACTTGTCCCGTCGGCGGTAGCGGCGCTCGATGTTCTCGGCGGTCGTGGGATCGACCAGGTGCGGGGCGGTGCGCGCCATGGTGAGGCGGACGATCTCCTCCTCGTCGTCGAGCAGTCGGGCCACCGCGTCGGCGGGGAGGGCCTTGCTGAGGGCTGCTGAGACCCGGAAGCCGACATAGGGCGAGTCGATGTGCGGCAGCGGATCGGCCGTGACCCATTGCAGACGCAGGATCCGCAGCTCCGTGGGCGCGGCGACGTCCTGGTACCACTGCAGGACCGTTTCGTCGTCGGCGTCGGGGCTCGGGTCGGCCATCGAACGCGAAAGCTCGTGGACCGAGGTGTGGATCTGCGCCCGCACGTGCTCCGGCGTGTCAGGTCGGGCGAAGACCTTCACCCGGACGCTCAAGGCCGGATCGACGGCAAGGGCCTCGCGGACCGACGGCGGCAAGTCGGGGTGCCGGGCGAGCTCGGCGCGCACCTCGCTGTCCGGATCACCGGCGAGCCGCAGGAGAGTGTCCGCGTCGAGAACGGCGTGAATCACCGCGCCCGCCCGGGTCACAGGGTCCGCCAACAGCGTCGGCAGCAGGTCCGAGGGCGGTACCGGATGCGGCCGATGCGCGAAGTAGGTCGAACAGGCCGCGGCGCGGACCTCGGCCTCGGGATCGGTCAGCAGGATCCGGCGGACCGCTTCCGGCGCTTGGGTCCAGTGCTTCGCCAGCGCTGCCCGGATCGAGGGAACGGAGTCTGCGACGAGGCGGGCCCGGAGGTCGGGCGGCGTGTGTTGACCCCGGGCCAGGTACGCACGGACCTGTGGGTCGGGATCGTCGATGAGCTGCTCCAGCATCTCCCTCGGCGCGGTCGCGGCGCGGACAACGAGCGCGGACCGCACCGCCTTGTCCTGATGGGCGGCCAGACGGATGCGGAACCGGCCCGGCAGCCGGTCGTTGAGCGCCAGGCCGTGCAGGAGCCAGTGGTCGTCCATCGCGATGATCTCGGCGAGCATGTCCTCGGTGAGGTCTCGACGCCTCGCGACCTTCCCCCCACCTCGCGGCCATGCGAACAGCCGCCGGACCATGGGAGCCGGCAAGGCCGAATTCACCGCCAACCCGTCCATCACCATGTCGAGGTGGACCGGAGTCAGGGCGTCGGCGTCCATGCGGCCAGGATGCCAGGCGGACTTCGGCGCGAAGCCGGCGGGCTGTCGGTCGGCACCGATCAGGGCTCGCTCGGCGTCCGAGACGCGGCGATGCACCGACCACGGGGTGCAACGTGTCACCCGGCCCCGGACCCGTCTTTGTCCTGTGAGTGGAGAAAGGTTGCGGGAATCCCTGCGAGACTTCTTCCCACTCCCGGCAGTCGCTGCTACGTTCCACTCGAAAGCCCGACACTGGTAGCCGAATTGAGGCGGGGAGGGGCGCGTGAGACGCATGACCGCACGACCGGCGAACGCACACCAGGCCCGCCTGCTCAAGCTGTTGCGCGACGGAGGACCCAACTCCCGGGCACAGCTGGGCGATCAGGTCGACCTCTCGCGGTCCAAGCTGGCCGTGGAGGTGGACCGGCTCCTGGAGACGGGACTGGTGGTCGCGGACGGGCTCGCCGCCTCGCGCGGTGGTCGCCGCTCGCACAACATCCGGCTCGCCCCGAACCTGCGCTTCCTCGGCGTCGACATCGGCGCGACCTCGGTCGACGTCGCGGTCACCAACGCCGAACTGGAAGTGCTGGGGCACCTCAACCAGCCCATGGACGTACGCGAGGGCCCGGTCGCGGTCTTCGAGCAAGTCCTGGCCATGGCGGCGAAGTTGCGGGCCACGGGACTGGCCGAGGGCTTCGACGGCGCCGGTATCGGCGTCCCGGGCCCGGTCCGCTTCCCGGAGGGTGTGCCGGTGGCACCGCCGATCATGCCGGGCTGGGACGGCTTCCCGGTACGGGAGGCGCTCAGCCAGGAGCTCGGCTGTCCCGTCATGGTCGACAACGACGTGAACCTGATGGCCATGGGGGAGCAGCACGCGGGCGTCGCACGCTCCGTGGGCGACTTCCTCTGCATCAAGATCGGTACCGGCATCGGATGCGGCATCGTCGTCGGCGGTGAGGTCCACCGCGGCACGACGGGCAGCGCGGGCGACATCGGGCACATCCAGGCCGTGCCCGACGGACGCCCCTGCGCCTGCGGCAACCGGGGCTGTCTCGAAGCCCACTTCAGCGGCGCGGCACTGGCCCGCGACGCGCTGGAGGCGGCCCAGCAAGGACTGTCGGCGGAACTCGCCTCCCGGCTGGAGACGAACGGCGGGCTCACCGCCGTCGACGTCGCCGGCGCGGCCGCGGCGGGTGATGCCACCTCGCTCGACCTCATCAGGGAGGGCGGCACCCGCACCGGCCAGGTCATCGCCGGCCTGGTCAGCTTCTTCAACCCCGGTCTCGTGGTGATCGGCGGCGGTGTGACCGGTCTCGGCCACACCCTGCTCGCCGCGATCCGCACCCAGGTCTACCGCCAGTCGCTGCCTCTCGCGACCGGCAACCTGCCCATCGTCCTCGGTGAACTGGGCCCGAACGCCGGTGTCATCGGCGCGGCCCGCCTCATCAGCGACCACCTGTTCTCGCCCGCGTAATCGGCTCGTCCGGCAAGAGATCCACCAGTACAGCGCCCTGCTCTGCCCTGCCCTGACAACGCCTGCCCGGCACGCGTTCCGCCCTGAAACCGGCTCGCACGCCCGCCGAGGGGAACCCACATGGCACCAGAAACACCGCTGCTCAGCATGTCCGGCATCACCAAGTCGTTCCCCGGAGTCCGGGCCCTCGACGGCGTCGACCTCGACGTACGGGCCGGTGAAGTGCACTGCCTGCTCGGCCAGAACGGGGCCGGCAAGTCCACCCTCATCAAGGTCCTGGCCGGTGCGCACCAGCCCGACACCGGCGCCATCCACTGGCGCGGCGAACCCGTCACGCTCCGCTCGCCGATCGCCGCCATGAGGCTGGGCATCGCCACCATCTACCAGGAACTCGACCTGGTGGAGCATCTGTCGGTGGCCGAGAACGTCCACCTCGGCCACGAACCCACCAGTGCCGGCTTCGTCGTACGGGGCAAGGCGGCGCGGGCGTCGACGGCCGCGCTGCTGCGACGGCTCGGCCACCCGGAGATCGACCCGGGGCGCCTGGTCGGGGAGCTGTCGGCCGCACAGCAGCAGATCGTGTCCATGGCGCGGGCGCTCTCCCACGACGTACGGCTCATCGTGATGGACGAGCCGTCCGCCGCGCTCGACCCGGACGAGGTCGACAACCTGTTCCGCATCGTGGGCGACCTGACCGCCGACGATGTCGCGGTCGTCTACATCTCGCACCGGCTCGAGGAGATCCGCCGCATCGGCGACCGGGTGACCGTCCTCAAGGACGGCCGGGCGGTGGCGGGCGGACTGCCGGCGAAGTCGACGCCGACCCGGGAGGTCGTGGCGCTGATGACGGGACGCAACGTCGAGTACGTCTTTCCCGAGCGGCCCTCCTCGGCCCCCACCGGCGCGCCCGTCCTTCAGGTGCGGGGGCTGGCGCGGGACGGCGAGTTCGCGCCGCTGGACCTGGAGATCCGCCCCGGTGAGATCGTCGGCCTCGCCGGTCTGGTCGGATCGGGCCGCTCCGAGGTCCTCGAGACGATCTACGGCGCCCGCAGGCCCACCGCCGGTCAGGTGCTCGTCGACGGGCGCCCGCTGCGCCCGGGGAGCGTCCGCGCGGCGGTGCGCGCGGGACTCGGACTCGCCCCCGAGGAACGCAAGGCCCAGGCGCTGCTCATGCTGGAGTCCGTCACCCGCAACGTCTCGGTCTCCTCCCTGTCCCGCTTCTCACGCGGAGGCTGGATCGACCGTCGCGCCGAACTCGGCGCCGCACGCGCGTCGACCCGGGAGCTGTCCCTGCGCCCCGACAACCCCGCCGTACCCGTCCGCACGCTCTCCGGAGGCAACCAGCAGAAGGCCGTCCTGGCCCGCTGGCTGCTGCGCGGCTGCCGCGTGCTGCTGCTCGACGAACCGACGCGCGGCGTCGACGTCGGCGCCCGCGCCGAGCTCTACGCGGTGGTGCGCCGGCTCGCCGACGACGGCCTCGCGGTGCTGCTGGTCTCCAGCGAGGTGCCCGAGGTGCTCGGTCTGGCCGACCGTGTCCTGGTACTGCGCGAGGGCCGTGTCGTGCACACGGCGCCCGCCCGTGAACTCGACGAGCACCGTGTCCTCGACCTCGTCATGGAAGGGAGCCCGGCGTCATGACGCAGCCCGTGTCCCCGCCGCGCGACAGCACCGGCAAGGTGCCGTCGATCGGCCAACCGCCCGCCTGGCGCGTCCTCGTCGGCCGCGCGGACGTCCGTACCCTGTCCCTCCTGGGGGTGCTCGCCGCACTGGTCCTCATCGGCGGCATCACCAAACCGGACGAGTTCCTCGACACCCGCAACCTCCAACTCGTCCTCACCCAGGCGTCGGTGATCGGGGTCGTCACCGTCGGGATGACCTTCGTCATCACCTCGGGCGGGATCGACCTGTCGGTGGGCGCCATCGTCGCCCTCGCCTCCGTGTGGGCGACCACGGTCGCGACCCAGGAGTACGGATTCGCCGGCATCCTCTTCACGGCGATGGTCGTCGGGGTGGGCTGCGGGCTGGTCAACGGCCTGCTCATCGCATACGGCGGCATGGTCCCGTTCATCGCCACACTCGCCATGCTGGCCTCCGCGCGCGGTCTGGCGCTGCAGATCACCGACGGCCGGACGCAGATCGTCACCGTCGACGGGATACTCAAGCTGGGCGAGCGCGACTCCTACGTGCTCGGCATCCCGCCGCTCGTGCTGGTCTTCGCCCTGGTGACGGTCATCGGCTGGCTGGTGCTGAACCGCACCACCTTCGGGCGCCGTACGGTCGCCGTCGGCGGCAACGCGGAGGCGGCCCGGCTTGCCGGCATCGACGTACGGCGCCAGCGGCTGTACCTCTACCTGCTGTCCGGGCTGTGCTGCGGCATCGCGGCCTTCCTCCTGATCATCCTGTCCGGCTCGGGCCAGAACACCAACGGCAATCTGTACGAACTGGACGCGATCGCGGCCGCGATCATCGGCGGCACGCTGCTCAGCGGGGGCCGCGGCACCATCGTCGGCTCCGTCCTGGGTGTCCTGATCTTCACCACGATCACCAACATCTTCGCCCTGAACAACCTGCAGAGCGACGTTCAGCAGATCGCCAAGGGCGCGATCATCGTCGCCGCCGTGCTGGTCCAACGCCGTACCGCAAGCACGACCTGAGGAAAGGGTTCACCGCCATGTCACAGCTCACCAGTCGCAGAGGGCTGCTCTTCGGGAGCGCCGCCGTGTCCGCCGGTGCCCTGCTCGCAGGTTGCACAAGCAATGAGACCAAGTCCGAGAAGCCCGCCGGGAACGACCAGCCGGCCGCCGACGACAAGCCCGGCAAGCACGTCACCATCGGATTCGCCGGCCCGCAGGCCGACCACGGCTGGCTCAACGCCATCAACGACAACGCCAAGAACCGTGCCAAGAAGTACTCGGACGTCACGCTGGAGATCACCGAGGGCTCCAACGACACCGCCGCGCAGATCGGCCAGATCGAGACCCTCATCAACAAGAAGGTCGACGTGCTGGTGGTCCTGCCCGCCGACGGCAAGGCGCTCACCCAGGTCGGGCTGAAGGCGATGCGGGCCGGAATCCCGGTCATCAACCTCGACCGCATCTTCAACACCCCGCAGGCCTACCGCTGCTGGATCGGCGGCGACAACTACGGCATGGGCCTCAGCGCCGGCCACTACATCGGCGAGAAGCTCAAGGGGAAGTCGGACGCCCGGGTCATCGAGCTGGCCGGCATCGACAACCTCGAGCTGACCAAGCAGCGCACCCAGGGCTTCGACGACGCCCTGAAGAACTACCCGAACATCAAGAAGGTGGCCCGCCAGGCCGCCGAGTTCACGGTGGAGTCGGGCCAGGCGAAGATGGCTCAACTCCTCCAGGCGCAGCCCAAGTTCGACGCGCTGTGGAACCACGACGACGATCAGGGCGTGGGCGCGCTGCGGGCCATCGAGCAGGCCGGGCGCGACGACTTCCTGATGGTCGGCGGGGCCGGGGCGCTGTCCGCGTTCCAGGCCATCAAGCAGGACAACGGCGTCCTCAAGGCGACCGTCCTCTACCCGCCGACCATGGCCGCCTCCGCGATCGACCTCGCGCGCGCCCTCGGTCAGGGCAAGGGCGTCGGCGGCCTCGCCGAGTACGAGATCCCGGCGTCGATCACGCTCTACTCGGCAGTCGTCGACAAGGACAACGTCGACCAGTACATGCCCACCGGCTTCCGCTGACGGGTTCCGCCCGCACCCCCCACGGCTCTTTCACCACGAGGACGAGGAGGACATCCGTATGGGACAGCCGCAGCAGCCGGACGGGACAGAGGGAGAGAAGCCGCCACTTCGCGTCGGCATGGTCGGTTACGCCTTCATGGGCGCCGCCCATTCCCAAGGCTGGCGCACTGTGGGGCGCGTCTTCGACCTGCCGCTGCGGCCGGTCCTGGCCGCGATCTGCGGCCGCGACGGCGCTGCCGTGCGAGCGGCGGCCGACCGGCACGGCTGGGCCGCCGCCGAGACCGACTGGCGCGACCTCGTCGCCCGGGACGACGTCGACCTCGTCGACATCTGCACGCCCGGCGACAGCCACGCGGAGATCGCGCTCGCCGCCCTGGCCGCCGGGAAGCACGTGCTGTGCGAGAAGCCCCTCGCCAACACGGTCGAGGAGGCCGAGGCCATGGTGGAGGCGGCCGAAGCGGCGCGGGCCGACGGCCGGTTGGCGATGGTCGGCTTCAACTACCGGCGCCTGCCCGCCACCGCCCTCGCCCGGAGCATGGTCGCCGAGGGCAGGCTCGGCACCCTGCGGCACGTACGCGTGACCTACCTTCAGGACTGGCTGGTCGACCCCGGGTTTCCGCTGACCTGGCGGTTGAGCAAGGAGCACGCCGGCTCGGGCGCCCTCGGCGACCTGGGCGCCCATATCGTCGACCTCGCCCAGTATCTGGCGGGGGAGCGGCTGGCCGGGGTCTCCGCGATCACCGAGACCTTCGTGCGGGAGCGTCCGCTGCCCGAAGGCCCCACGAGCGGCCTGTCCGCAGTATCGGCCGGCGGCACCGGAGCCGTCACCGTGGACGACGCGGCCCTGTTCACAGGGCGCTTCACCTCCGGTGCGCTCGCCTCCTTCGAGGCCACCCGCTACGCCACCGGGCGCAAGAACGCCCTGCGCATCGAACTCAACGGGGAGCGCGGTTCGCTGGCCTTCGACCTGGAGCGCCTCAACGAACTGTCGTACCACGACGGCACCGAGCCCGGCACACACGCCGGCTTCCGCCGCATCCTCGTCACCGAACCCGACCACCCCTACCTGGACGCCTGGTGGCCCCCGGGCCACGGCCTCGGCTACGAGCACAGCTTCGTCCACCAGGCCCGTGACCTGGTGCACGCGATCGCCGCGGGCCGCACCCCCGAGCCGTCCTTCGCCGACGGACTCCAGGTGCAGCGGGTCCTCGCGGCGGTGGAGGAGAGCGCCCAGAAGAACTCCGTCTACACCCCGACAGCGGTCTGAGGAGGCCTTGGTCATGCCGCGCACTTTCACGCTTTTCACCGGCCAGTGGGCGGACCTTCCGCTGGAGGAGGTCTGCCGGCTGGCCCGCGACTTCGGCTACGACGGACTCGAACTCGCCTGCTGGGGCGACCACTTCGAGGTCGACAAGGCACTCGCGGACCCGTCGTACCTCGCCTCGCGCCACGAACTGCTCGACAAGTACGGCCTCAAGTGCTGGGCGGTCTCCAACCACCTGGTCGGCCAGGCCGTCTGCGACGCCATCATCGACGAGCGTCACCAGGCCATCCTTCCGGCGCGCATCTGGGGTGACGGCGACGGGGAAGGCGTACGGCGACGGGCCGCAGCCGAGATCGCCGACACCGCCCGTGCCGCCGCGGCCTTCGGCGTCGATACCGTCATCGGCTTCACCGGCTCCGCGATCTGGCATTTGGTCGCCATGTTCCCGCCCGCCCCCGAGTCGATGATCGAGCGCGGTTACGAGGACTTCGCCGAGCGCTGGAACCCGATCCTGGACGTCTTCGACGCCGAGGGTGTGCGGTTCGCGCACGAGGTCCACCCCAGCGAGATCGCCTACGACTACTGGACGACACAGCGGGCGCTCGAGGCGGTCGGCCACCGGCCCGCGTTCGGGCTGAACTTCGACCCCTCGCACTTCGTCTGGCAGGACCTGGACCCGGTCGGCTTCCTGTGGGACTTCCGTGACCGGATCTACCACGTCGACTGCAAGGAGGCCCGCAAGCGCCTCGACGGCCGCAACGGCCGCCTCGGCTCCCATCTGCCATGGGGAGACCCGCGCCGCGGTTGGGACTTCGTGTCCGCCGGGCACGGTGACGTCCCGTGGGAGGACGTCTTCCGGATGCTGCGCTCCATCGACTACCGGGGCCCCGTGTCCGTCGAATGGGAGGACGCCGGCATGGACCGGCTCCAGGGTGCCCCCGAGGCCCTTTCGCGCCTGAAGGCGTACGACTTCGAGCCGCCGTCGGCATCCTTCGACGCGGCGTTCGGCAACTGACCGCTTTTCCGCTTTTCCGCATCTCCGGGATGACGGCGCATCCCGGCGTCAGCACCCGCCCCGTACAACCGGCCCCTTTCTGGAGGCATTCGTGCACGGGAACGACCGCAACATCGGCACCGACAGAATCGAGACCCACAGACGACGCCGCCCGTCCCTGCGCAAGGCTGTCGCCCTCCTCGGCGGCGCACTGCTGGCAGGCGCGTCCCTCACCCTCGCCGCACCCCAGGCCGGCGCAGCCGTCACCGACCGGGGCGCCGTCGCCGCCGA
>Ga0102590_1004110_pt1 | contig 12960 bp, 11 predicted proteins | sample AraplaMF_Col_mMF_FD_76859 | JGI IMG/M metagenome (GOLD analysis project Ga0102590, IMG submission 76859) | Arabidopsis root microbial communities from the University of North Carolina, USA - plate scrape MF_Col_mMF | ecosystem: Host-associated > Plants > Roots > Endosphere | place: USA...
GTATCTCGTCAACTCCGACATGATGCAGATCAAGATGGCGCAGGGTGCCAAGCCCGGCGAAGGCGGCCAGCTGCCCGGCCACAAGGTCGACGCGACCATCGCCAAGGTTCGCCACTCGACGCCAGGAGTCGGCCTGATCTCGCCGCCGCCGCACCACGACATTTACTCGATCGAGGATCTGGCGCAGCTCATCTATGACCTCAAGAACGTCAACCCGACCGGTGATGTCTCGGTCAAGCTCGTCTCGGAAATCGGCGTCGGCACGGTCGCCGCGGGTGTCGCCAAGGCGCGCGCCGACCATGTCACCATCGCGGGCTTCGAGGGCGGTACCGGCGCTTCGCCGCTGACCTCGATCAAGCATGCCGGCTCGCCCTGGGAAATCGGCCTCGCCGAAACCCACCAGACGCTGGTGCGCGAGCGGCTGCGCAGCCGCATCGTGGTCCAGGTCGACGGCGGCTTCCGTACCGGCCGTGACGTCGTGATCGGCGCGCTGCTCGGAGCCGACGAGTTCGGCTTCGCCACCGCGCCGCTGATCGCGGCCGGCTGCATCATGATGCGCAAGTGCCATCTCAACACCTGCCCGGTCGGGGTTGCGACGCAGGACCCGATCCTGCGCAAGCGCTTCACCGGCCAGCCCGAGCACGTGATCAACTACTTCTTCTTCGTCGCCGAGGAAGTCCGCGAGATCATGGCCTCGCTCGGCTTCCGCACCTTCAACGAGATGGTCGGCCAGGTTCAGCTGCTCGACCAGACCAAGCTGGTCGCGCACTGGAAGGCCAAGGGCCTCGATTTCTCCAAGCTGTTCGTCAAGCAGAAGGAAGAGAAGGGCCAAAAGATCTATCACTCCGAGCGCCAGAACCATCATCTGGAAGCCGTGCTCGACCGTACGCTGATCGAGAAGGCGCAGCCCGCGCTCGATCGCGGCGCACCTGTGAAGATCGACGCCGCCATCAACAGCACCAACCGTTCCGCCGGCGCGATGCTGTCGGGCGCGGTCGCCAAGATCTACGGCCATGCCGGCCTGCCGCACGACACCATCCAGGTCAGCCTCAAGGGCACCGCAGGGCAGGCCTTCGGTGCGTGGCTGGCGCAAGGCGTCACCTTCGAGCTGGAAGGTGAAGCCAACGACTATGTCGGCAAGGGACTGTCGGGCGGCAAGATCATCGTCAAGCCGCCGAAGAACTCCGCCATCGTGCCGGAAGAGAGCATCATCGTCGGCAACACCGTAATGTACGGCGCGATCCAGGGCGAGTGCTACTTCCGCGGCATCGCCGGCGAACGCTTCGCCGTGCGCAACTCCGGAGCCGTCGCAGTGGTCGAGGGCGCGGGCGATCATTGCTGCGAATACATGACCGGCGGCATCGTGGTCGTGCTCGGCAAGACCGGGCGCAACTTCGCGGCCGGCATGTCCGGCGGCATCGCCTATGTGCTGGACGAGGCCGGCGACTTCGACAAGCTGTGCAACATGGCGATGGTCGAGCTCGAGCCGGTGCTGTCGGAAGAGATGATCAACGCCGACAGCTATCACGCCAGCGGCGATCTCGAGGCCCATGGGCGGGTCGACGTGTTCAAGGATCTGCTCGCCTCCGACGTCGAGCGCTTGCACATCTTGATCACGCGCCACGCGAAAGCGACCGGCTCCAAGCGCGCCGCCGACATCCTTGCGAACTGGAAGGATTGGCTGCCCAAATTCCGCAAGGTGATGCCGGTCGAGTACCGGCGCGCGCTGCGCGAACTGGCCGCCAACGCGGACGCCGAGCCAAAAATCGCGATCGGGGCGTAACAAAGTGCCTCATGGTGAGGAGGCGCGAAGCGCCGCCTCGAACCATGAGACCACCAGCCGGGCCTTCATCCTTCGAGACGCGCGTTCCGCGCTCCTCAGGATGAGGGTCCAGCTAGAGAGAAAACGAATTAAGCGGCAGGGACTTCGGGTTTAATGGGCAAGATCACGGGTTTTCTGGAAATCGAACGGCATGACCGCAAGTACGCACCGGTCGCCGAGCGCGTGAAGCATTTTCACGAATTCGTCGTTCCTCTCTCCGAGAAGGAAACGCGCGACCAGGCCGCGCGCTGCATGAATTGCGGCATTCCCTATTGCCACGGCACCGGCTCGGTCTCGCCGGGCACGCCGGGCTGCCCGGTCAACAACCAGATCCCCGATTTCAATGACCTCGTCTATCAGGGCAACTGGGAAGAGGCCTCGCGCAACCTGCACTCGACCAACAATTTCCCGGAATTCACTGGGCGCATCTGTCCGGCGCCATGCGAAGCGTCCTGCACACTCAACATCGACGACAACCCGGTCACCATCAAGACCATCGAATGCGCCATCGTCGACCGCGCCTGGGACAATGGCTGGCTGAAGCCTGAAATTGCCTCCCACAAGACCGGCAAGAAGGTCGCGGTGATCGGCGCGGGTCCGGCCGGCATGGCCTGCGCGCAGCAGCTGGCGCGCGCCGGCCACGATGTGCATGTGTTCGAGAAGTACGCCAAGGCCGGCGGCCTGCTGCGCTACGGCATCCCTGATTTCAAGATGGAGAAGGGCGTCATCGACCGCCGCATCGCGCAGATGGAAGGCGAAGGCGTCACCTTCCACTACAACAGCCATGTCGGCGCTGAAGGCAATGTCGATCCGCGCGAGCTGCTCAACGCGTACGACGCCGTTGCGCTCACTGGCGGCGCCGAAGCCCCGCGCGACCTGCCGATCCCCGGCCGCGACCTCGCCGGGATCCATTACGCCATGGACTTCCTGCCGCAGCAGAACCGCCGCGTCTCCGAGGAACCGCTGGGCGGCGTCACCGAGATTCTGGCTGGCGGCAAGCATGTCGTCGTCATCGGCGGCGGCGACACCGGCTCAGATTGCATCGGCACCTCGCTGCGCCAGGGCGCGCTGTCGGTGACCCAGCTCGAGATCATGCCCGCACCGCCCGAGCACGAGAACAAGGGCCTGACATGGCCGAACTGGCCGCTGAAGATGCGCACCTCCTCCAGCCAGGCCGAAGGCGCCGTCCGCGAATTCGCCGTGCTGACCCAGAAGTTCTCCGGCGAGAACGGTCAGGTCAAGAAGCTGCACTGCGTCCGCGTCGACGACAAGTTCAAGCCGATTGCCGGCACCGAGTTCGTTCTCGACGCCGACCTCGTCCTGCTCGCGATGGGCTTCGTCCATCCCGTGCACGAGGGCCTCTTGAAGCTGCTCTCGGTCGAGCTCGACCCGCGCGGCAACGTTAAGGCCACCACGCTGGACTACCAGACCTCGCGTCCGAACGTGTTCTCGGCCGGCGACATGCGCCGCGGCCAGTCGCTGGTGGTGTGGGCGATCCGCGAGGGCCGGCTGTGCGCCCGGTCGATCGATACGTTCCTGATGGGGAAGACGGATCTGCCAAGGTAGGTGAGCCGTTACACTGTCGTTCCGGGGCGCGCGAAGCGCGAGCCCGGAATCCATTCATCCACGGCCCTGAGGCCCGATGGATTCCGGGCTCGCGCCAAACGGCGCGCCCGGGAATGACGAGCGGAGAGAGCCGCGCCATCGCGCCTCTCTCACACCAAACGCACGCCAACAGACGTCAATTCTGCAGCCTCACCCCCAGCATCACCACCGTCCCCTGCGAGCTCGATCCCGCGACGTTCGAATCCAGGATATCGTGGCGCAGCGTGCCCTTGATCCAGATGTTGCGGTTCATCTTGTAGATCAGATTGCCTTCGAGCGAGTAGGTCTTGTCGTTGCGGTTCTGGCCTTGATAGTCGTAGGTGCCGTAGGTGAACTTGCCGACCGCGGTCAGCCAGCGGCGGAAGTCGTGATCGACCTCGGCGGCGTAGGTGTGCACCAGCACGCCGGAGGAGCCGGGGATCGTTGTCTCGGCGATCTGCGTGTCGGTTGAGAATTTTACCGTGGTGAGGCCGCTCGCGTTCCAGATCAGCGAGCCCGAGGTGAGGAAGCCCGCCAGCTGGCTGAGGCGCGGATCGACATAGTTGCGCGCGGAATAGCCGACAGAGACCTAGCCGATGAGGATGCGCGAGAACTCAAAGGACGAACCGATTTTGGCGTAGCCGCCGTTCGAATCGCGGAAGTAGCCGTTGCGATCGGCGGCCTCGTCGTGAACGCGGGTGTCGCCCTGGATCTCGACGAACGGCTTCAGGCCCGGCTTGAGATCGTAGGAAAACCGCCCGACGCCGCCATACTGGTTGAAGTCGCGGTCGTGGTTGTCGAAGACCGAGCCGTCGGTGAGTTTCGAATCCGTGTAGGCGGTGCGATCCACCGTCGCACCAGCCGCGACCTGGAAGCGATTGAAGGTCTGGTCGAAGCCGACGGTGGTGCCATAGGTGGCGTAGATGGGATATTTCTGCAGGCCGGCCTGCACGTTCGGGCTGCCGGGATTATCGGTGGCGAGCCGCAGGCGCAGCTGCGAGGTCAGCTTGAGGTCGCGGTCGACGTCGAGGCGGCCGTCGATGTGGCCGGTGAAGTCGGGGCGATCGATCTCGACCGGCGAGGGCGAAGCAGAGCCGTCGATCGTCGCCGGCATGTTGTTGGTGTAGCCCGAGAACGAGCCGCGCAAATCGGCGACCAGCGCGTGGCGCTCCCAGTCGGACACGACGAGGAGGTCTGGCGCAACGACATAGACCGGCGAGCCGACCGGCTTGTTGAGGCGCGCCGGATTGGTGTCATAGCCGGCGGAGAGCTCGAGCCCGCCCTTGATCAGGAAGCTGCCGGCGTAATCGCCGACCGCGCCGAACGGATCATTGTCAGCCTTGAGGCGGCGGCGCAGCGGCTGGCCAGGCACGGTGCCCGCCATCGCGGCCGGCACCGGCGCCTTGTTGGCGGAGGCGGATGGCGGCGGCGCGATCTTCGGCAGGCCGAGCGTGGACGGCTGCGGCTTCGTGGTCGGCAAAGGCGAGCCGGGACCGGCGCGCTTCGGCTTCGGCTGGCCGGGATAGAGCTTGGGCTGCTGCCGCTTGCGGTTGAGCGAGTCGTATCCGGAGCTGCTGGCGCCATTGGCGGCGGGCAGGCCATAGGTCGGGACCTGATTGGTCGGGTTCTGGCCGACGCGTGAGCTCGCCGGCGTCTGCTGGCGCTTGCGCGGATCGGCATTGGGGTCGGGCGGCGTCGGCAGAGTGTCCGACGGCGCCTGCGGGACGCCCGCTGTGCGGCGCGTCGGCAGCGTGTCGGGCGACGCGAAACCGCCGCGGGTGGGATTGAACAGGTCGGGGGTGAGGCTCTGGGCCGCCGCCGGCGCGTTTCCGAGGGCGGTCAGCACGAAGCACGGCAAGGCCGCGCACAGGAAATGCGCGCGTTTGCTCCGGCCGGTGCCTGGAGACGACCCCACGATAGAATTACCCCAACGAAATAAGATACTTTCACGATCGTCCCCGCCGGCTGGCAGAGACCATCGTTAATGGAGTTAAAACAATTATGGTTAATGACCGGTTGAGGGTCCCGGAGGTCGCGTCGCCTCGCCCGCCCGGGCGTGCTAAGCAGGCGCCAACGGGCCACCGCCCCACCCTTCCTTGGACGAAAACATGCCGAGATCGAAACCGCTGATGACCCAATCATCCGGCTCCAACCCTGCCAGCGTCGAATCCGCGCTCCGCACGCTTGAGACGGAGAGCGGCGGCATCAACGCCCTCGCCGCCGCCCTGCGCGGCCCGCTGGGCGAGACCTTCGCCAAGGCGGTCGATCTGATCCGCAATGCCAAGGGCCGCGTCATCGTCACCGGGCTCGGCAAGTCCGGCCACATGGCACGCAAGATCGCGGCGACCCTGGCCTCGACCGGCACGCCGGCCTTCTTCGTCCACACCGCGGAGGCCGCCCATGGCGACCTCGGCATGATCACCACCGACGACGTCATCATGGCGCTGTCCTGGTCCGGCGAGCAACCGGAGATGAAGACGCTCGTGAACTATTCGGCGCGCTTCGCGATCCCCATGATCGCGGTGACGTCCAGCGCGACGTCCTCGCTGGGCCAGGCCGCCGACCTCGTGATCGAGCTGCCGAAAGCGCGCGAGGCTTGCCCGCACAATCTGGCGCCGACCACGTCAACCATGATGCAAGTCGCCATCGGCGACGCCATCGCGATCGCGCTGCTCGAAGGCCGCGGCTTCACCGCGCTGGAGTTCGCGCACTTCCACCCCGGCGGCAAGCTGGGCGCGATGCTGAAATTCGTCCGCGACTACATGCGCACGGGCGCGGAGATTCCGGTCAAGCCGCTCGGCGCCGAGATGTCGGATGCGATCATGGAGATGTCGGCGAAGGGACTGGGCTGCGTCTGCATCGTCGATGATGCCGGCAAAATCGCAGGCATCATCACCGACGGCGATCTGCGCCGCAACATGCGGCCCGATTTGCTGACGGTGGCAGTCGACGACATCATGACGAAGCAGCCGAAAACCGTGCCGCCCTCGATGCTCGCCAGCGAGATGATCGAGGTGCTGAACACGCGCAAGATCACCACGCTGGTCGTAACGGAAGCGGACAAGGTGGTCGGTATCGTGCACTTGCACGATCTGCTGCGCGCGGGCGTGGCCTGATCGTCATCCCGGGGCATCGCAAAGCGATGAACCCGGGATCCATCGGGCCGCGGAGTTCTTCTCTCGATGGATTCCGGGCTCGCGCCAAGCGGCGCGCCCCGGAATGACAGCGAGGGTGAGGCGCTCCTCACATATGACGGCGGTTAGAGGTACGCCGGAAACCGCGCCGCAATCTGCTCCAGCGGCAGTCGCAGCCCGTTCGCCAGATACGACACCGTGCGATAGAAGCCGCACAGCAGCATGATCTCCAGAATCTGCGCCTCGTCGTAATGGTTCGCGAGCGCGGCGAATTCGGCGTCACTCAGCGTTGCAAGGTGATGCAGCGCATCCACGGCTGCGATCAGCGCCTGCTCGGCCAACGACCAGCACGGTGACGCCGCATCGCCCTCGACGGTCGCGCGGATCTCCTCGGCGGTGAGTTTCGCCGGGCCAGCGAAGATCGCAACGTGCACGCCCCATTCATACTCGCATCCGGTCAGCGCGCAGGTGCGGTCGATGACGATCTCACGCTGGCGCAGGGAGAGCGGACCGGGATCGAGCAGGCCGCCGGCGCGAAACTTGTCCCAGGCGCGGCTGTGGCCCGCCATCACCCGGAACAGCACCAGCGGTGGCGCGCCGCGCATGATGCGGTCGAATTGCGCTTGGATCTCCGGGGGATAAGGCGGCGTGAGCGGGGCAATGCGCGGCTCAGGCTGGGACATTCGCCGTCTCCATATGCTACAATTAATGTAGCATAGTGCTACACTATTTGTAGTATCGCGCAAGAGGGCCGGGATGACGAAACAGCCAGCATCAGGCAAGGTCCGCGGCTCGCGCACCGGGCGGCCGATCATGGCGCTGCTCGACCTGCTGGGCCGGCGCTGGAGCTTGCGTATCCTCTGGGAATTGCGTGACGCGCCCCTCACCTCGCGCGCACTGCGCACGGCCTGCGACGAGGCCTCACCGACGGTGCTGCAGGCGCGCCTGACGGAGTTGCGCGCGGCGGGGTTCGTGGAGCTGGGTGACGGCGGCGGCTATGGGCTGACGCTGCTCGGGCGGGAATTGTGCGAGATGGTCATGCCGCTGCACCGGTTTGCGGAGAAGTGGCGGAGGTAGGGCTCGCTTACCCTCCCCTGGAGGGGGAGGGTCGACTCACATGGAGCGGAGCGAAATGTGAGACGGGGTGGGGTGACGGTGCCTCTACATCCAACAGCTCCCGCGTGGAGAGATCACCCCACCCCGCTCGCGCTACGCGCGACCGACCCTCCCCCTCCAGGGGAGGATAAGAGCCACTACGCCGCAGCCACCGTCAAATTGACGCCGTCCACCTGCACCACCTTCACCCGCGTTCCGGCCGGCGTATCGGGACCTGCGACACGCCACACCGTATCGCCGATGCGCATGGTGCCGTTGCCGTCGACGATCGGCTTCTCCAGCGTGAACTCGCGACCGAGCAGCGCTTCGGTGCGCTTGTTGAGGAAGGGGCTCGTGCTTGCATCCAGCTTCGGCCGGGCGAGCCGGCGCCACACCGGCACCGCGGCGGCAGCGAATACCGCGAACATCACGAGCTGGATCTGCCAGGATATGACGACCGTGAACGAGATCAGGCCGACCAGCAGCGCGGCCAGCCCGAGCCAGAACAGGAAGATGCCCGGTGCCAGCACCTCCAGCGCCATCAGGATGAAGCCGAAGATCAGCCAGTTCCAGGTACCGAGCGATACGAACATGTCGGTCATGACGCGACCTCCGAGAATTGGCGCGTGCCCCTGGACGGGGCATGCGCTTGATTTATCCCTGCCGTGGCGGCACGACCGGCGGCGTACCGCCGGTCGCCGGCACCGAACCGCGGCGTGCGGCCGCGGCTGCGGATGCCGCACTCTCGCCGAACGTTGCCTTGGCGATCTCGCCGATGCCGGCGAGCGAGCCGAGAATGCTGGTCGCCTCGATCGGAAGCATGATGATCTTCTGGTTCGGCGAGTCCGCCAATTGCCCGAACGCCTTGATATATTTGTCGGCGATGAAATAGTTCAGCGCCGCGACGTCGCCCTTGCTGATGGCGTCACTGACCATCTGCGTCGCCTTGGCCTCGGCCTCGGCTGACCGCTCGCGCGCCTCGGCGTCGCGGAACGCGGCTTCCTTGCGGCCTTCGGCCTGGAGGATCTGGCCCTGCTTGGCGCCTTCGGCGCGCAGGATCTCGGACTGGCGCTGGCCTTCGGCGGCGAGAATGTCGGCGCGCTTGACCCGCTCGGCCTTCATCTGCCGGCCCATGGCCTCGACGAGGTCGGCGGGCGGCACGATGTCCTTGATCTCGATGCGGTTGACCTTGAGGCCCCAGGGCGAGACCGCGGCATCGACGACGCGCAGCAGGCGCTCGTTGATCTCGTCGCGATGCGAAAGCACCTGGTCGAGATCCATCGCGCCCATCACCGAGCGGATGTTGGTCATGGTGAGGACGGTGATGGCCTGGGTCAGGTTGGAGACCTCATAGCTCGCCTTCGCGGCGTCGAACACCTGGTAGAAGGCGACGCCGTCCACCGTCACGGTGGCGTTGTCCTTGGTGATGACCTCCTGCTCGGGAATGTCGATCACCTGCTCCATCATGTTGATCTTGCGCCCGACGCGATCGAAATAGGGCACGATCAGATTGAGCCCAGGGCTCAGGGTCTGGGTGTATTTGCCGAACCGCTCGATGGTCCAGTCATAGCCCTGCGGCACCGTCTTCACGCCGGCGACCAGGGTGACGATGACGAGCAAAACCAGAACAATCGCGAAAATGTCGAAGCCGCTCATATATCCTCCAAGGCGGGAAAAGCCGTTTCCCGCGCTGTCATTGGTCGGGATCGCGACCTTACCGGTTCAGCGGTCGCCGGTAACGTCGGTATCAGCGTGATTCCGCACAAGACGTGCGGACAAGGACCGGTCGCGATTATGTATTTGCGAAAGGCTCTTGAAAGCGAGCAGACGTAAACCTAGCGGCAAAAGTTAAGATTTCGAGCCGTCCCGCGCGACCTGGTCTGGACGCCTCTCAAATCCAGCCCTGCAGCTCGCGCAGCACCAGGGTGCGGATCACGTCCATGCCGGGTTCGCTGTCGTTGAGGCAGGGGATCGCGGAAAACTGTTCGCCGCCATTGTGCTTGAAGATATCGGCGTTCTCCTGCGCGATCTCCTCAAGCGTCTCCAGGCAGTCGGCAGAGAAGCCGGGCGTCACCACGGCGATTCTTCGTACGCCTTCCTTGGCGAGGCGCTCCATCGTCTTGTCGGTGTAGGGCTGCAGCCACTCGTCGAAGCCGAAGCGCGACTGAAACGTCAGCAGCAACTTGGTCTCGTCCATGCCGAGCCGGCGGCGCAGCGCCTGCGTCGTGGCGACGCACTGGCCCTGATAGGGATCGCCCTTGTCGACATAGGTTTTCGGCATGCCGTGGAAGGAGGCGACGATCAGCTCGGGCTTGAACGGCAGGCCCGCCAGATGTGTCTCGATCGAGGTGGCGAGCGCCTCGATATAGGCCTCGTCCTCGTAATAGGGCGGCGTCACCCGCAGCGTCGGCTGCGAGCGCAGGCGCGACAGCACGCGGAACACTTCGTCGCAGACTGTCGCCGAGGTCGGGGCGGAATATTGCGGATAGAGCGGGACGGCGAGGATGCGGTCGCACCCTTTCGCGATCAGCGCCTCGATGCGGGATTTGATCGAGGGATTGCCGTAGCGCATCGCCCAGTCCACCACGACGTGGTCGCGATCCGACAGCGCGGCCGCGAGCTTGTCGCTCTGCGAGCGCGTGATGGTCTTCAGCGGCGACTCGTTCTTCTCGGTGTTCCAGATCTTCAGATAGTCGCGCGCCTTGGCGCGGGGCCGGGTGCGCAGGATGATCCCGTTCAGCACCGCTTTCCAGATCAGGCCCTGATCCTCGATGACGCGGGCATCCGACAGAAATTCCTTCAAATAGACCCTCACGCCGGGCGCATCGGCCGTATCAGGCGTGCCCAGATTGACCAGAAGCACGCCGACCCGCGCCCGGCTGGACTGAAGGAGCGGCTGCGCTGTCTCGATGGGGGCTGCGGTCATCATGGTCCGTTGCGTCGCGCGTTGCACTGAACTTGTCAAGATTGGGCCGGTTTCGCTAGGGTCGCGTCGAGGGGGAGGAACCATGACGCTGGCAGAATGGTGCGTATTCGGGGCGCTGCTGCTCTATCTCCTAACGATCGCCTCGATCAAATGGATCAGATTTCGCTCATTCGACAATTCCCGGCCGCGTGACGCTGCCTTCTACCAAGACGCCCTCGCGCAGCGTGCGCTTGGCGCGCATCAGAACGGCATCGAGACCTTCCCCTTCTTTGCCTTCGCCGTGCTGCTCGCCGAGTTCAGGGATTCGCCGCAGCGGCTGATCGACGAACTGGCGGTGCTGTTCCTGATCGTGCGGATCGCCTATGTGCTGACCTATCTCGGCAACCGCCCGACGCTGCGCTCGATCCTCTGGAGCATCGGCTTCGCGATCAACCTGGCGATCTTCCTGATGCCGCTGCTGCGCGGCTTTTGGCCGGGATAGAGCTTAGGGCTGTTTTGCCGCAGCCGCGCTGGGCGCAAAGGGGGAGATCAAATCAACCGTCCTAACTGCGGAAAATCTTGCCTTGTCGGCAAGATCTTCCGACGCCTGGCCCGCCCCGAAAAGAATACGTTCGGTCTTATCAATTGCTTCCGCCTTGGCATAGCGATTGCTCCCGCTTTGGGCGCTGATGAAAGGAAGACTATGATTGGGAATGCGGCCAACGCCGGAAGCTATTTTCGTACTGCGCAATCGTATCAATCGAAGCCCGCTTTCACGCCGACCGATGCGGCGGCGACGGCCACCACGGATGAAGGTAAGGCAGGGGCGCATGCGAAGGGAGCAATCCCGGTCTCGGCGCTGACGAAACTTGATACGTCGGGGTTGATGGCCGTCTCACTCAAGGACAATCCCAGGATTCGTGACCAGATAGCGACGAATTGGCTGGACGCGCGGTCTGCTCAACAGACCGTCGACACGAGCGAACCGGACAACACCCCGCAGAACGCCTATGCGACCGTCAAGGTGGGAGGCAAGGTCGTTGCGACCATCTACAACGGCGGCTCCGCGGAGATGACCATCGATACGATCGGAAAGGTCGGCTCCCTGCCGGATCCCGACCCGAACGGCGGTCCCGACGTGGCGCAGGCGCGCGCAGAATATATCGCAAAGGCCGTCGGAGGCACGATCGAGGCGTCCCCAACGGCGATCACGCAGTCCGAATGGAAACAGCGCCCTGATGCTTCGAAGGGCTACAGCCGCGCGGAACTCGACGCGGCGTTCCAGGCGATCATGACGGGCGCTTCGATCTCGAACCGGTCTTCAGGAAGTTACGCAGACTTCAGCGCCTGAGGCTGCCGGCAGTCCGGTCTGCGTGCTGGCTTCGTAGCGGCCTTGGACAAAAATCCCCAAGGCAGCTCAAAAGCACGTCGTCCGCTCGGCCGCGATGTAGCCGAACAGCAGGCCCGCGCCGAACAGCAGTACGAGGGCGGCCGCGCCGAATTCGATGCCGCGCATGAACAGCGCGCCGCCGCCGTCGCGGCCTGCGCTCAGGCGGGCGGCGATGTCCTTGGCGGAGACGGCGACGACCGCGATGGCCGCGACCGTGATCGCGGTGCCGAGCCCCATCAGGAAGGTCGCGGCGATTCCGGCCCAGAACAGGCCCTGCGCGAGCGCGAACACCAGCACCAGGATTGCGCCCGAGCAGGGGCGGATGCCGACGGTCAGGATCGCAGCGAAGCCACGCCGCCAGCCGCCGGGGCCGGCAAGCTCGCTTGGCGTGGGACCGTGGGAATGGCCGCAATGCTCGTCATGAACGTGGCCGTGCGCGTCATCGTGATGCGCGTGGGCGTGACTGTGGTGATGGTGCGCATGATCATGATGATCGTGGGCATCGTGATGATGGTGATGGCCGTGATCATGATGGTCGTGAGCATGATTGCCGTGCGGCACGCCCGCGATCGCCGGCACCGGCTGCACGGCCTGGAGCGCGCGGATGAAAGTCCGGCCCTTGACCCAGACCAGCCGCAGGCCGAACAGCGCGATCAGGCCATAGCTCGCAATCTCGATGGCGCCTTCCGCCTTGCACATCGTCTTTGCGGTCGCGTTCAGCACCCAGGCCGAGATGCCGACGATGAGGATGGCGACCAGCGACTGCATCAGCGCCGAAGCAAACGACAGCGCGATGCCGCGCCGCGCAGTCTCACGGTTGGCGACGAGATAGGAGGCGATCACCGCCTTGCCGTGGCCGGGCCCCGCGGCGTGGAAGATGCCATAGGCGAACGAGATGAACAGCAGCGTCCACACCGCTGAGCCGTCGGTCTTCGCGGCGCGGATGGTCGCGGACATCTGGCGATAGAATTCAGACTGTTTTGCGAGCAGCCAGCCGATGAAGCCACCGGCCTCGGGCTCGGCGGCCTGC
>Ga0102590_1004111_pt1 | contig 12953 bp, 9 predicted proteins | sample AraplaMF_Col_mMF_FD_76859 | JGI IMG/M metagenome (GOLD analysis project Ga0102590, IMG submission 76859) | Arabidopsis root microbial communities from the University of North Carolina, USA - plate scrape MF_Col_mMF | ecosystem: Host-associated > Plants > Roots > Endosphere | place: USA...
CATGACGCAGTCGCTTCCGGGGCAACGCCCTGCCCATGACGAGCAGTTCACCGGGCACGCGGGACTTCCGGTCGTTGTGATCGGCGCCGGCCCGTACGGGCTGTCAGTGGCTGCTCATCTTCGGGGAGCTGGGGTGCCGGTCCGCATCTTCGGTGAGGTGATGGGCAGTTGGCGGCACGCGATGGCGACTGGGATGTTCCTGAAGTCGACCCCGGCCGCAACCGATCTGTCCGCGCCGAGGCCGGGCGGCCGGCTGGCGGACTTCCGCCGAGTACATGGTGAGGAGGAGTTGACCGAGCTGACGCCGATCCCGTGCGACGTCTTCGTCCGGTACGGAATGTGGTTTCAGGAGCGCTACGTCGGCGAGGTCGACCCGGCCGGGGTCGTGGCCGTGGACCGCGCCCCGCGGCCGAACCCCGGCTTCCGCGTCCGGCTGGACGACGGCCAGGAGCTGCCCGCCGCTGCCGTGGTGGTGGCCACCGGGCTGAACGGCCTCGCATCCATTCCGGAGGAACTGCGGCGAGTCGCTCACGACAGGCCGGGCGTGGACGCCCTGGTGTCGCATACCAGCCACCACACGGATCTGTCGCCGTACAGCGGCCGCAGCGTCGCCGTCGTGGGTGGCGGCCAGTCGGCGCTGGAAAGCGCCGCACTGCTGTACGAGGCCGGCGCCGAGGTGCGGGTTCTGGTCCGGGAACCGCGGGTGCTGTGGGGGATGAAGCCGGAGCCGGCACGGCCCTGGACACAACGCTTGGCCAAGCCCGCCTCGCCCCTGGGCACGGGCTGGATGCTGGCCGCGGTCTGCAGGGCCCCGGAAGGGGTGCGGCACCTTCCGGCGGCTGCTCGCATGCTGCTGTTCCGGCGCGCTCTGGGACCGTCCGGAGGCTGGTGGCTGCGCGACCGCGTCGAGGGCGTCGTCGCCGTACGCACTTCGAGCCGCGTCACCCACGCCGAGGCGTCCGGGTCCCGGGTGCGCCTGGACATCGACGGACCCGGCGGTTCCGACACGCTCACCGTCGACCATGTACTCGCGGCCACCGGCTACCGGCTCGACCTGGACGCTCTGCCCTTCCTGTCCCCTGCGTTGCGGGGTGCCATGGTCCGTGTGCCGGGCTCGAGGGCACCCCGCCTGTCCGCTTCGTTCGAGTCGTCGGTCCCGGGCCTCTACTTCACCGGTTCACTCGCCGCCCCCATGTTCGGGCCGATGATGCGGTTCGTGGCAGGAACGGAGTTCGCTGCGAAGCGCATTGCCCGACACGGGGCACAAGCCTCGGCGATCCGCTGAACCGACCCGGACGCTCGCCATCGCGATATGACCGCAGCCCTACGACGGCCCGCCGATGCCGGTCGTGGTTCCGGCGGGTGGAGCCGCGTGGGCACTCGCAGAGAAGCAAGTGGTGACGGACGGTCCCGCCCGCCGCCCCTGAGCAACCGATGCGCCGAGCAGGTCCTGCCAGGGCCCAAAGCCGACCCATATCGCCACCCGATATCGGCCACCGTAGGATGGCACGGAGATCCGATCATCCATGGGGAGAGCTTGATGAGCAGACCATCGGAGGCGGCCTCCGTCCCGGGTGAGCTGGAGCGGCGGCTGGGCGTGCCGGATGCCGTGCTGATCGGGCTGGGGTCGATGATCGGGGCGGGGATCTTCGCCGCGCTTGCTCCCGCCGCGCACGCGGCCGGCTCCGGGCTTCTGCTCGGACTCGCGGTGGCGGCCGTGGTGGCGTACTGCAATGCGACATCGTCGGCACGGCTCGCGGCCCGCTACCCGGCCTCGGGCGGTACCTACGTCTACGGGCGTGAACGACTCGGCGAGTTCTGGGGCTACCTCGCCGGCTGGGGCTTCGTGGTGGGCAAGACCGCGTCCTGTGCGGCCATGGCGCTGACCGTCGGCGCCTATGTCTGGCCCGGGCAGGCACACGCGGTGGCCGTCGCGGCCGTCGTGGCACTGACCGCGGTGAACTATGCCGGAGTGCAGAAGGCCGCGTGGCTGACCCGGGTGATCGTCGCCGTGGTGCTGGCCGTGCTCGCCGCGGTCGCTGTAGCCGCTCTCACCTCTTCCGCCGCGGATGCGACACGGCTGGACGTGGGCACGGACGCGTCCTTCAGCGGGGTATTGCAGGCGGGTGGTCTGCTGTTCTTCGCATTCGCCGGATACGCGCGCATCGCCACCCTCGGCGAGGAAGTACGCGATCCCGCCCGCACCATCCCCCGGGCCGTTCCGCTGGCCCTCGGCATCACTCTGGTCGTCTACGTGGTGGTGGCTGTCTCTGCCTTGTCGGTGCTGGGCCCGCAGCGGTTGGCCGACGCGACAGCGCCGCTGTCCGACGCGGTGCGGGCTGCGGGGGCGGCCCGGCTGGTGCCCGTCGTGCGAGTCGGGGCGGCGGTGGCCGCGCTCGGTTCCCTGCTGGCTTTGATCCTGGGAGTCTCCCGCACGACGCTGGCCATGGCCCGCGACCGGCATCTGCCGTACGCCCTGTCCGCCGTTCACCCCCGCTTCAAGGTGCCCCACCGGGCGGAGCTCCTGGTCGGCGCGGTCGTAGCACTGTTGGCGGCGACGGTGGACGTACGCGGGGCGATCGGCTTCTCGTCCTTCGGGGTGCTGGCCTACTACGCCGTCGCCAATGCCTCGGCCTGGACGCTGACGCCGCAGGAGAACCGGCGGCCGCGTGTCATACCTGCGGTCGGCCTGGCCGGCTGCCTGCTCTTGGCCTTCACTCTGCCCATGAAGTCCGTGGTGTGGGGGGCGGCAGTACTCCTGCTGGGGGCCTGCGCATACGCGGTACGCCGCGCAATGAGCGCACGCCCTACTTCGTAAGGGGGTTCCCGCGAGGAGGAACAGCGCACGCAGGTACCTCCAACCGCATTCCCCTCACCCAAAAAGTCGGTGCCGTGGCCGCCGGCGGACATGGGTCGATGCGGCTGTCAGTCCGTCCTGGGGGAGGTGTCGTTGCCCAGCACCTCGCGTGCCAGTTCGGCCAGTGCTCTGCGGTCCTCGGCCAGTGCCTGGCGGCCGGCTTCGGTGGCGGTGTAGACGCGTCGGGTGCGGCCGTCGACAATGCGTTGTTCGGAGATCAGCAGCCCGTCGGCCTCCAACCGATGCAGCGTCGGATACAGGGTGCCCGGACTGATCTGGTAGCCATGGTGCGCCAGCTCCTCCGTCATCCACGCACCATGGATCTCTCCTTCGGCAGCATGGTGCAGGATGTGCAAACGCACTGCTCCTCGCTGGAATTCGCGCACCGTCCACCTCCACGCCACCGCGCCTGCAGTGACGAAACCGATATCGGCCTTCGAGTTTACGCGGCGTCAGCCAGGGCGCGTCCCCACGGCATCCGGACCGTTGCACGGCTACCTTCTTCTGCTGTGCCGAATTGGGAGTACATGGCCCGATCTGCACACATATTGCAGACCCGATCCGTAGGAACGGGGAAAGGAGCAGAGCTGTGTCCATCACTCGTCGCGACGCCCTCAAGCTGGGTGGCGCGTCCCTCCTCGCCGGGGCAGGTGCCCCGGCACTTGCCGCTTGCGACTCCTTGGATCCCACCGGCGCGGCCGCTCCCGAAGGGGAAGCTGATTACACGGTGCGCATCGCAAGAAGTCGCATCGAACTCGCGCCGGACACGATCATCTCCACCACGACGTACAACGGGCAGTTCCCCGGCCCGCTTCTGCGGTTCAAAGAAGGCCAGCCGGTCATCGTCGATGTCCACAACGACACCGGCGTCCCCGAGCTGTTGCACTGGCACGGCCAATTCGTTCCCGCGGACGTGGACGGCGCTTCCGAGGAAGGCACCCCCTTCATCCCCGCACACGGGATGCGCCGCCTGTCCTTCACCCCCGCACCGGCCGGCTTCCGCTTCTACCACACCCATGTGGCCGCACACGGTGACCTGACCCGGAGCACGTACACGGGGCAGGTCGGCCCGGTCTATATCGAGCCGAAGGACGAGCCCGGCGCCTACGACCAGGAAGTGTTCCTGACGCTCAAGGAGTTCGAACCCTCTCTCAGCCACGGCGGGGACATGGCCCAGAACTTCCTGGCCGGCTCCCCCGTCGAGGAATTGAAGACCCAGGGCGAGAAAGCGATGACCGACTCGCTGGCGCGTGGGATGCCGCACGGCTACGAAGTCGGCTACCGGGCCTTCAGTGTCAACGGCCGCAAACTGGGCCACGGCGAGCCGATCAAAGTCAAGGCCGGGCAACGCGTGGTGTTTCACGTCCTCAATGCCAGCGCCACAGAAATCCGTAGCCTTGCCCTGCCGGGCCACACCTTCAAAGTGATCGCACTCGACGGCAACCCGGTACCACGCCAGGTCAAGGTACCGGTGCTGTGGATCGGCACCGCCGAACGTGTCTCGGCCGTAGTGGAGATGAACCATCCCGGCGTATGGGTGCTGGGAGACCTGTCCGACGACGACCGCAACGCCGGCATGGGCACCGTGGTGGAGTACGCCGGACGCAGCGGAGTGCCGCAATGGATCGCACCACCGAAATTCACCTGGGACTACCGCACCTTCGCCCACCCCGGCGCTCCCGCACAGCAGCCCGACCACCCGATCGACCTGCTGGTGGAGAAGAAGAACGCAGCCGACAAGGGATTCAACATCTGGTCTCTCAACGGCGCCCCCTTCGACATGAGCGTCAACGAGCCGGTGATGGATCTCGCGCACGGCAAGCGGTACCGGCTGCGATTCCGCAACGCCACCGACGACATCCACCCCCTCCATCTGCACCGCCACACCTTCGAGGTCAGCCACATCGCCGGCACTCCCACGCACGGCCTGCGCAAGGACGTCGTCATGCTCGGCGGATACCAGACCCTCGACTTCGACTTCACCGCCGACCAACCAGGGCTGTCACTGTTCCACTGCCACCAGCAGCTCCACATGGACTACGGGTTCATGATCCTGCTGCGCTGCACCTGACCTTCCCTGCAGCGCCGACCGCTTCACCCGGCAACCGTGGTGGCCCGGCCGGGCGAGGAAACCATGCCTTCCCGTCAGGTGAGCAACAGCGCCGGGCCGACCACGTCGGCGGGTCCTCGGGGGGCGCCGGTCTGCTGGTTCTGCTGCGGCTTTCAGTGGGCGAGCGGCATTTCCGTAAAAGCCAGCAGGTCCGGGCCCGGTGCCGGGCGGCTGGCGTCGCCTACGAGCGGGTGCAGCCGCGACCGGCAGCGCATCCAGCCCGGCCGAGGGAGTGCCACGTCAACTCGACACTTCATCGCCGGCCGTGGCGGGGATGGCGTTCTCGATGAGGACGGCGGCGATGACGGCGGCGGTGGGGAAGGCGTCGGCGTTGAGGACCCGAGTGCGGGCCGCTGCGCCGTCGATGAGCAGCGCGAGCTGCTCGCCGAGCTGTTCTGGGTCGGCGGCGCCGGCTTCGCGGGCGGCGTCGGTGAGCCGCGCGGCGACGGCTTTCTTGTAGTCGCGTGCGTACTGGGATGCGGGGGGCTCGGGGTCTTTCAGTTCGACGGCGGCACCGATGTAGGGGCACAAGGGGGTGGTGGGGGGGATGTCGAAGGCGGCGAGGAGTCGCTCACGGGGCGTGAGGTCAGTGCGGTCGAACACGCCGGACAGAACGGAGGGGTCGAACCGGCGCAGGTACTCGGCCACGAGTTCGTCCTTGCCGGTGAAGTGCTGATAGGCCGTGCGCTTGGACACCTCGGCCACCGCACAGAGCTGGTCCATGCCGGTGCGGTTGATGCCCTGCTCGCGGAACAGCTGCTGGGACGCGCTGAGGATGCGCTCGCGGGCGCCCCGGCCGCGGCGGCGGCCCTTGGGGCCCTTTTCCAACTCCGTCATAGGCCCATGGTACCTGAAATGGGTAACGGTCGGTGTACATAGTTTGCGCCCCGGCCGCCTGCCCCGTACGGTAAGCACACAAGGCGGTGTACATAACACCGTCATCCCAGGTGCGCACGGCACCACTGACCCAAAGGGAACGACTATGGGAAAGCTCGACGGCAAGGTCGCGGTCATCACCGGCGGCACCACCGGCATGGCGCTGGCCGGCGCGAAGCTGTTCGTCGATGAGGGGGCGCACGTCTTCATCACCGGCCGCCGCCAGGAGGCCCTGGACGAGGCCGTGAAGCAGATCGGCCGCAACGTCACCGGCGTTCAGGGCGACGCCGCCGACCTGGACGACCTGGACCGTCTGTACGACACCGTCAAGCGGGAGAAGGGCAGCCTTGACGTGCTGTGGGCCAGCGCCGGAGGGGGCGAGCCCGCCCCGCTCGGCGAGATCACCGAGGCCCAGTTCGACACCTGGTTCGGGCTCAATGCCCGCGGCACCCTGTTCACCGTCCAGAAGGCCCTTCCGCTCTTCAACGACGGCGGCTCCATCCTCATGACCGGCTCCAACGCCTCCCTCGGCGCCTTCCCCGGCTGGAGCGTCTACGCCGGCAGCAAGGCCGTCCAGCAGGCCTGGGCCCGCATCTGGCTCAACGAGCTCAAGGACCGCCGGATCCGCGTCAATGTCCTGACCCCCGGCCAGGTCGCCACCGCCAAGCAGGAAGAACTCTTCGACGAGGCCACCAAGCGCCAGTTCGAGTCCCTCATCCCCCGCGGCCAGATGGGTCGCCCCGACGAGATCGCCACCGCCGCCCTCTTCCTCGCCTCCGACGACTCCAGCTACGTCAACGGCATGGAACTCGTCGCCGACGGCGGCACCACCGCCATCTGAACCGAACAACACACAATCAGGGCAGGACATCTCATGAGCAGCATCAGCATCATCGGCACCGGGAACATGGCCCGCACCATCGGAGCGAGGGCGATAGCGGGCGGCAACACCGTCGAGGTCATGGGCCGCAATCAGTCCAAGGCCGCTGACCTGGCCAAGGCTCTCGGCGGCGGCACCACGACGGGGGAATGGGGGACAGCCCCGGCCGGGGACATCGTCATCGTGGCCCTGTTGTACAACGGTGTCGTGCCGGCCGTCGCCCAGTACGGAGACGCTCTCGCGGGCAAGGTCATCGTCGACATCTGCAATCCCTTCAATTCCACGTTCGACGGGCTGGCCCACCGCGAGGAGACCTCGATCGCGCAGGAAGTCGCCAAGGTGGCCCCGGCCGGCGCCAGTGTGGTGAAGGCGTTCAACACCGTCTTCCGCCATGTCCTGGAGAAGGGGCGGCCCGACGTCTTCATCGCCGGCGATAACGCGCAGGCCAAGGCAAGTGTGGAGGCGTTCATCGAGAGTCTCGGGCTGCGCCCGCTGGACGTCGGCGGCCTGAAAATGGCGCACTGGCTGGAAGGAGCGGGCGTGGTCACGGTGGGCCTCGCCAACCACGGGGTGGGGAACTTGAACTTCGCCCTCAGCATCACCGAACTTCCCGCCTGAGCAAACGATTGACTGAGCCTTTTCGGAGCGGCCGCCGATCGGGGGACGGAGCCGGCGTGAGGGCGGGGTGCACAACGCACAGGGCTCCCGTGCTGTTGAGGGAGGTGTCCATAGCCTCAACTCAGCAGCACAGGAGCCCTGTTGGTTCCCTGCCCGGCCGCACTGGACCTCCCGCACACCCTGGTCGAGTCGGTCACGATGCTCACATCACCCGTGAAGGTGACAGGCGCTGAAAACTCCCGCCGCACCGGCGCGCACTCGTCGTGGTGTGCCAGCAGGGTACGTCACGCCGTAATTGCTCAATTCGCCCACGAAGGCGGAGCGTCAGCCAGTCCTGGCGGGCCATTCGGGGCTCGCGCCCTCAAGAGGTCGTCCGATGCGGCCGGGTGGGCTGTTGGCCGTGGCAGGAATAGTTGAGCAGCTGGGGGCGGACGAGTTGTGGGAGCGGTTCCATCACGTGGTGTCGGAGCTGTCCGCACGGTCTCAAGGAGGTGGCATGCCTCGCCACGGTGACCGAGCCGTCCTTGCCGCGATCGTGTTCGCGGCAGCCCCGGGCTGCACATGGCAGCAGCTGCCGGTTGCCTCGTTCGAGTCGTGCGGCGCGGCGGCCCACCGCCGGTTCACCGATGGGACGGCGGGCGGGGTGTGGGCCGATCTCCACCGCCTGGTTCTCGACGAACTCCGCTGTCCGGGGTTTGGCGTCGGCACCGCAATGCGCGATGTCGCTGCGGCTGGTCCGGAGCGCATTGCCAGGCTTCCGGAGCAGGGCGCGCTGATCTCAGCCTGTTCCGGTGCCTCGTGGGCGGCCCGCGCCGGCGGGGTGGCCGGCCGGGTGTCAGGTTTCGAGGTGGGTTCCTGGGGTGTGGCCGAAGGTGCGGCGGAAGACGTCGATGAACGTGCTGGCCGACGACCATCCGCACTGGTGGGCCACGGTGGTCACGGGTACTCCGTCGGCCAGCAGGATGAGAGCGTGATGAAGGCGCAGCTGGGTGCGCCACTGGGGAAAGGTCATCCCGAGTTCACTGCGGAAGAGGCGGGAGAGGGTGCGATCACTGGCTCCGATCCGTCGGCCGAGTTCGATGAGGGTGCGGTTATCGGCGGGGTCGTCGCGCAGGATGTCGTTCAGGGCACGCAGCAGAGGAGAGGCGGGCGTCGGCAGATAGAGCGGCGTTTCCGGGGAGGCGCGCAGCTGGTCCAGGAGGACCGCGCGCAGCCGGTTGCGCTCGGGGCTTCGGTCGTCGGGGGTGTGGGTGTAGGCGATGATCAGTTCGCGCAGCAGGGGGCCGACCGCCAGGACGGCGGGTGAGTGCAGGTCCAGGGGGTTGTGGCGTGCGGCGATGCCCAGAAGGTGGAGCTGGGTGTCGCCGTGCGCGTAGTGCTCGTGGACGGTGCCGGCGGGTACCCAGATGGCACGGGTGCTCGGGGCGATCCAGGTGCCGCCATCGGTCGTCACGGACAGGACGCCCCGGGCCGCGTAGACGACCTGGTGGTCGTCGTGACGGTGGGCGTCGATCCCGCTCCCCGAGGGCAGTTGCCGCGTGTACGTCGGGGTGGCGACAGAGTGGCGGCTTTCCTTCATGATGTGGCAGTTTATCGAAAGCGCGACACGGGGTGAGGCTCGCAGCATGGCTGCATGCAAAGGAACGCATCCATCAATCTTCTGTCCGTCGGACACGCCTGTGTCGACGTCTACCAGGGAGCCGTGGCGGCGTTGGTGCCGTTCTTCGTCTCCGAACGCGCTTACACCTACGCGGCCGCATCGGGTCTGATCCTGGCGGCCTCGCTGCTGTCGTCGATCGCGCAGCCGCTGTTCGGCGCGCTGACCGACCGGTGGGCCATGCCCTGGCTGCTGCCGCTCGCCACGGTGCTGGGCGGGGCCGGTGTGGCCCTGAGCGGGCTGAGCCGTTCCTACGGGTTGACCCTGGTATCCATGGCGATCTCCGGGATCGGGGTGGCCGCCTATCATCCCGAGTCCGCCCGGGTGGCCCGGCTCGCCAGCCTGGGCAGTCACCGGGCCATGGGCTGGTTCTCCACGGGGGGCAACGTCGGCTTCGCGTTGGCTCCACTGCTGGTGGCGGCCGTCGTGGCCACGGGTGGGCTGCGCCTGACACCTCTGTTGGTGTTGCCGGCACTCGCGGGCAGCGTGCTGTGTCTCCCCGCACTGCGGGCACTGCGACGTATGCACGGGGACGGGACGATCAAGGCGGCGCAGGTGGGAACCGATGACGCGGCGTCGTTCGTGAGACTGTCGCTGGCGGTGGTCTTCCGTTCGATCGCCTTCGTCGGCCTGAGCGCGTTCGTCTCCCTCTACGCGACACAGCGCATGGGCGGCAGTTCCGTGGCGGGCACCGCAGCGCTGTTCGTGCTGTACGCCGGCGGCGTGGTCGGCTCGGTACTGGGCGGGAACTGGGCGCACCGGTGGGACCGGGTGACGATCTCCGCATGGTCCTACCTCGTGAGTGTGGCGGCGGTGGCCGGCGTGGTCTTCGTGCCGGGACCGGCCCTGTACGTGTTCGTCGCGCTGACCTCGGTGGGCCTGTACGTCCCGTTCTCCCTCCAGGTCACGCTCGGCCAGGACTACCTCCCGTCACGGGTGGGCACCGCGAGCGGGATCACGCTCGGCCTGGCGGTCAGCATCGGCGGGCTGGCCGGCCCCGCGATCGGCGCCCTCGCTGACGCGACGTCCCTGCAGACCGCGCTGATTCCGCTGATCGTCATGCCCGCACTCAGCTGGCTGATGTTCCGCAGCCTGCCCGAGCCCGCCGTGCACCAGCACAGCGGCGACAGCGCGTGGGAACCGGCGCTTTCCGAAGCCAAGTGACCGGAGGAACGGTGATTGCCTGGACGCGTGTCGCGGAACGCCTTCTCGGGTACCGCCAGGACGGCAACGTCCGCGCGCACCAGCCTGCCGCAGCGACCCTGCCGAAGATGGCGGAACCTGCAGGACGGAACCGGACGATGACGCCGTCGGCCGGTTCCGAGGTGGACCCACCACCACATTCCGGGGAACCCACGGGCGTCGAGACCGCCCCGCGGCAGCGAGGGGCGTGCGATCCTCTGTCGCTCTGCTGCGTCGCGTACCTCGCGTGATGTCGTCCACTCGGCTCGTTGATGGAGGCTCGAGCACCCAATTGTGCGGCACAGCGCATCCGATCGAATACGGTGCGCATGTGATCACGCATTGGATCAAGGTTGCCGGGCGCTCCGGCCGGATCGGCTTGATGCTCGGCCTCCTCGTGCTGATCACCGCTCACCTCTCGGGCGCCGTGCACGGCGCCTCTTTCGCCGGCCCCCATATGAGCGCCGTTGCGGTCATCTCCGGGCACGGCGCCGCCGAGGACAGGTCTCCCGCGCCTCCCGCGCACGACCACAAGTACGAAGCGCACATCGATCACGCCGCCGACCGGCCCAGAACAGCCTCTCAGGACACGGCTGCCGAACCCGATCACGAAAGCGGATCAACGGCCACGTCTCCGGCGACGAGAGTGGCCGACGTACGCGGCGCATGGCGCAACCTGACGCATGCTTCCACGCCTGTCCAAGGCGGTTGCACACTCGCGCTCCATTGCATCCGGCGGCAGTAGGCGCTGCCCGCGCACCCCTCACCCGGTCCAGGGCCGGGGTGCGCCCACGCGCCCACGATCCGCCATTTGCACGCGCCCCGCTCACCGATGCGGGGTGCGAAGGAGCTGTGCACATGAACATCCCCCTGCTTGAATCCGACGCCCGACACACCTCGCTCCCCCTGGTTGCCCGAAGGCCTTCACAGCTGGTGGGCAGCACACCGGTCCTGTGGATCGACGAACCATTCGCCGCGCCCGGGCGCGGCTTCTACGCCAAGCTCGAAGGCGCCAACCCCGGCGGCATCAAGGACCGACCGGGTCTGCACATGATCCGTGAGGCCCGGCGTCGTGGGGACCTCGAACCAGGCACGCCGATCGTCGAGTCCTCCAGCGGCACCCTCGGCTTGGGGCTCGCTTTGGCCGGGCTCACGTTCGGACATCCGGTCACCGTAGTGACCGACCCCGGCATGGAGCCGTCGATGATCCGGCTGCTGACCACCCTCGGCGCGCACGTCGACCAGGTCGCCGCCCCGCACGCGGACGGCGGCTGGCAGCAAGCCCGCCGTGAGCGCGTCGCCGAGCTGCTGGCCCGCACACCGGGCGCCTACTGCACAGACCAGTACACCAACCCTGACAACGTCACCGCCTACCGGCCGCTGGCCACCGAGTTGATCGCTCAGCTCGGCAGCGTCGACGTCCTGGTGGCGTCGGTGGGCACCGGGGGCCACTCCGCCGGAACCGCCTCCGTACTTCGCGAGGCCTGCCCAGGTCTGACCTTGATCGGCGTGGACTCGGTGGGTTCCACCATCTTCGGACAGCCCGCCGGACCGAGGTTGATGCGCGGGCTGGGCTCCAGCATCTACCCGTCCAACGTGGACTACGCGGCCTTCGCCGAGGTCCACTGGGTGGCGCCGGCCGAAGCAGTGTGGGCCTGCCGACAGTTGGCCCGCCGCCACCACGCATCAGGCGGCTGGAGCGTCGGCGCCGTCGCGCTCGTGGCAGGATGGGCCGCGCGTACCTACCCGTCCGGCACCCGGATCGCCGCGGTCTTCCCGGACGGACCACACCGCTACCTCGAGACCGTCTATAACGACGCATGGTGCCTCGAACATCAGCTTCTCGGGCAGGAACAGCCGTCGGAGCCCGACGAGATCGCGGAGCCGTTCGAATGCGTGGTGACCGGCTGGACCCGCTGCGGCAAGGTCCGGGACCCCCTCGGCCGAACACCCGCACAGCGCACTGAGGCGGTCGTCCGGTGAGGGGCCTGCGAGCCCGGTGGGCCTCCTTCGACCGACCGGCACGGCTGCTGATGGTCAACCAGTTCGCCATCAATCTCGGTTTCTACATGCTCATGCCCTACTTGGCCGACCATCTCGCCCACGGCCTCGGTCTCGCGGCCTGGACGGTCGGCTTGGTGCTCGGCGTGCGCAACCTCTCCCAGCAGGGAATGTTCCTCATCGGGGGAACCCTCGCCGACCGGTACGGCTGCAAGCCGATGATCCTGGCAGGCTGCACTCTGCGGACAGTCGCCTTCGGGCTGCTTGCGGTGGCGGAGACGCTTCCTGCGCTGATCGTGGCTTCTGCCCTGACCGGGTTGGCGGGAGCTCTTTTCAATCCGGCCGTACGCGCATACCTGGCGGCCGATGCGGGCGAGGAACGCCGGGTCGAGGCTTTCGCCGCCTTCAACGTGTTCTATCAGGCCGGCATCCTGATCGGCCCTCTTGCCGGACTTGCCCTGCTGGCTTGGGACTTCGGTGCGGTGTGCACTGCCTCGGCGCTCATCTTCGGCGCGCTGGCCCTGCTCCAGGCCCGCGCCCTGCCCACTCGTACGCCGACCGGCCGGGGCGCCGAGCCGGCTTGGCGGGCGGTTGCCACGGACTGGCGTACCATCGCCGCCAACCGGCCCTTCCTGCTCTTCGCCGCCGCCATGACCGGTTCCTATGTGCTGGGCTTCCAGGTGTACCTCGCTCTCCCCCTGCGTGCCCGCTCCCTCTTCGGCGAGCGGACGGGGCTCGTGACCGGGGCATTGTTCGCCGTCTCCGCACTGGC
>Ga0102590_1004112_pt1 | contig 12946 bp, 9 predicted proteins | sample AraplaMF_Col_mMF_FD_76859 | JGI IMG/M metagenome (GOLD analysis project Ga0102590, IMG submission 76859) | Arabidopsis root microbial communities from the University of North Carolina, USA - plate scrape MF_Col_mMF | ecosystem: Host-associated > Plants > Roots > Endosphere | place: USA...
GTGCCGGTGCGGGCGGGCATCGGTTCGGACGTGATGAGGGCCGCCCCGAGTCTGCGGACGGTCACCTCCCCCTACGCGGACCGATGGCCGTCGACCGTCAGGGGCGCGGGCGCCGTCCCTGACCGGCAGGAGGAGTTCGTCGCCGTGCCCGCGCTGCGGATGGACGCCGCCCTGGTCCACGTCAACCGCGCGGACCGGCTGGGCAACGGGCAGTACCTGGGGCCCGACCCCTACTTCGACGACCTGTTCTGCGAGGCGGCCGACAGCGCCTATGTCTCGAGCGAGCGGATCGTCGACACCGCGGATCTGACCGAGAGGTACGGGCGATGTCGCCGGCCTGCGGCCCGATCGCGTCCAGACAGCCGAAGACGACGTCCTCCACGGCGGCCGGGTCCACTCCCGCGCGCGCCACCAGCGCCTTCAGCACATGCGCGCCCAGGTCGGCCGGATGGATCCCGCTCAGCCCGCCCCGGCGCCGCCCGACGGGCGTGCGGACCGCTTCGACGATGTAGGCCTCGGCCTTGTCGACTCCCTCGCGATGGACGGTGGTTCACATACGGCTACTCACGGACGGCGATCCCGTCGAGCACCATCGACAGGTACTGCCGGGCGATCTCCTCGGGGCTGTGGTGTCCACCGGGGCGGTACCAGGACGCGGCGACCCACACGGTGTCGCGCACGAACCGGTAGGTCAGCCGGACGTCGAGGTCGCTGCGGATCGCCCGGGCGGCGACCCCCCGCTCCAGCGTCGACAGCCATGCCTTCTCGAACTTGCGCTGCGACTCCGCGAGGAACGTGAACCGTTCCTGCGCCACGAGTTGCCGGGACTCTTTCTGGTAGATCGCGACGGCCGCGCGATGCCGGTCGATCTCCCGGAAGGACTCGGTCACCAGCGCCTCCAGGGTCTCGCGCGGACCGAGTGCGGCGGCCAGGACGCCGTCGTAGCCGTCCCAGAGCTCGTCGAGGAACGTGCGCAGGATCTCCTCCAGCATCGACTCCTTGGAGTCGAAGTGGTAGTAGAGGCTCCCCGCGAGCATCCCGGCATGGTCCGCGATCTTGCGTACGGTGGTGGCGTTGTAGCCCTGCTCGGCGAAGACCTCGGCGGCGGTGTCGAGGAGTTCGCGGCGGCGGGCGGGCGCGGCGGTCACCTGGGGCTTCTTCTTGGTCGGCACGGACCCATTGTGATCCCGGCGGCAGGCGGGCACTGCAGCCCTCCGGCGTCTGTCGTTCGGATCAGGTCGGCTGGGAGGGACCGCGCCTCCCGGCCGATGCCCACACGGTCCGAACGACGGGTCCTAGGCATGCCGGCTGCTGACGGCGACGATCTCGCCGGTCATGTATGAGGAGTAGCCGGAGGCCAGGAACACGATCACATTGGCGACCTCCCACGGCTCCGCGTACCGTCCGAAGGCCTCCCGCGCGGTCAGTTCCTCGAGCAGTGCGGGCGTGGCCACCTTCGCCAGGTGCGGATGCATGGCGAGGCTCGGCGAGACCGCGTTGACCCGCCGACGGCCCCGCTCCCCTCCCTGGAGACCGAGGAGAGGTTCGCCGCCCACCGCGCCTGGGAGGCCGAACTGGCCGCCGACCGCTGGTCGGTGGTCTCATGGCCGACCGCGTACGGCGGACGGGACGCGGGGCTCGTACGCTGGCTGATCTTCGAGGAGGAGTACTACGCGGCGGGCGCGCCGGGCCGGGTCGGCCAGAACGGCATCAACCTGCTGGCGCCGACCCTGTTCGACCACGGCACCGAGGAACAGCGCGCCCGTGTGCTCCCCGCGATGGCCACCGGCGAGGTGATCTGGGCGCAGGCGTGGTCGGAGCCGGAGGCTGGATCGGACCTGGCCTCCCTGACCTCCGGGGCCGTGCGCACGGAGGGGGGCTGGCTGCTGCGCGGCCGGAAGACATGGTCGTCGCGGGCGGCCTTCGCCGACCGTGCTTTCGGGCTGTTCCGCAGCGATCCGCCGCCCGCGACGCCCCATCAGGGTCTCATCCACCTCATGTTCGACCTGCGCGCACCGGGGGTGACGGTACGGCCGATCGGCCGTCTCGACGGCCGGCCCGCCTTCGCCGAGCTCTTCCTGGACGACGTCTTAGTGCCCGACCGGGACGTGATCGGTGAGCCGGGCCAGGGCTGGCGGGTCGCCATGGCCACGGCGGGAAACGAGCGGGCTCACCCTGCGCTCGCCCGGCCGCTTCCTCGCCGCCGCCGACCGGCTGCTGGACCTGTGGCGGGCCAAGGGCGGTCCGTGGTGCCGCTGTCGAGGTAGTGGTCGACGACGGCGTCCATCGCCAGGTGGTAGGCCGTCCTGCCCATGTGCCCGAGCCCGGCCACGATCCGGTCGATCCGGCCCTGGTGGTCGTCGAGGGAGACATGTGTGACCGCGTCGATGTCCGTCGAGAAGAACACGACCGGCACCACCCCGTCGTCGTCGAGGTGCGCGGAGAGGCCGAGGACCCGGTCGGCGAGCGCCTGCACGCTGCCGTCCTCGTAGTACGGCTTCATGGATCCCGAGTAGTCGACGACGAGGTAGACGGCGGCCCGCTGCCCGCCGAGACCGTGTCCGGCGAGGGCGACCCCGGCGCTCTTGTACAGGCTGACCAGCGCGGGCGCCGTCTCCTCCATCTTGCGGAGGCTGATGGCGGCCATACGGGCTCCCTGGTGCTGCGGGGACGGGAGCCCGACATTACGGCAAGGATCGCCCTCGCCGATCGCGGTCCGCGCAAGTTCGCTATTTTGTTCGCCGCCGTCCCCACCGGCTCACCATCATCCATTTCTGTTCGAGGAGCCGGCCGTGGCGTCCGAATCGACCGTGACCACCTGCTACCGCCATCCCAAGGTGGAGTCCCACGTCCGCTGCACCCGCTGCGACCGCTACATCTGCCCGGACTGCATGCGCGAGGCGGCCGTCGGCCACCAGTGCGTGGAGTGCGTGAGGGAGGGCGCGCGGTCGATACGCCAGGCGCGCACGGTGTTCGGCGGGCGGGTCACCACGGCTCCCGTGCTGACGTACGTCCTGATCGCACTCAACGTCCTCGTCTACCTGGGCGAGTTGGTGCGCCCGGCGATCGTGGACCGGTTCGCGATGCTGGGGGCCGTACTTCGGGGACCGGACGGCGGGCACTATCTGTGGCAGTACCCGTATCCCCCGGAAATGCACGCCGAGGGCGTCGTCGGCGGGCAGTGGGAGCGGCTGCTGACCGGCGCCTTCCTGCATCTGCCGCCCACCCAGGGGACCTTCGGGATCCTCCACATCGTGATGAACATGGTGTCGCTGTGGAACATCGGCCGGGTGGTGGAGGCCCAGCTGGGCCGCGTCCGCTATCTCGCGCTCTACCTGCTGTCCGCCCTCGGCGGTTCGGTGCTCGTCCTGCTGCTCGCACCCGGCTCCCCGACGGTCGGCGCGTCCGGCGCGATCTTCGGTCTGGGCGCCGCGTACTACGTCATGGCCCGGCGCCTCGGCGCCGACATGAGCACCGTCAACCGCTTCATGGCGGGCCTGCTGCTGTGGCTCCTGATCTCCGCCGGTCTCACCTCCTGGCAGGGGCACCTCGGCGGTCTGCTGGCGGGCGCGGTGGTGACGCTGGTGTACGCGTACGTGCCCCGGGGCCCGCGCCGCGGCGCGGTCCAGGCGGCCGCGTGTGCCGGGCTGCTGATCCTGCTGGTGCTCCTGACCGTCGGAAAGGTCACCGCGCTGACCGGAGGCTGAGCGGGGACTGCGGCCCCGGACGCGCCGCGGCGCCTGCCCTGAGTCCGGTCGGGGACAGGGGGCAGGCGCCGTGCTCAGTTCCGTACGCCTTTGTACGGGACGCTTCATGGGTGACCGTCAGGTCGGACCTGAGGATGCCTCAGACCATCAGCGAGCGATCCGTCGGGCGGATCGGGGCCGGGAGGTCACTGGTGCCCGTCAGGAAGCGGTCGACGCCACGGGCCGCCGAGCGGCCCTCGGCGATCGCCCACACGATCAGGGACTGGCCGCGGCCGGCGTCACCCGCCACGAACACGCCCGGCACGTTCGTCCGGAAGTCGGCGTCACGCGCGATATTACCCCGCTCGTCGAGCTCCAGGCCGAACTGCTCGACCAGGCCGTTCTCGCGGTCGGTGCCCGTGAAGCCCATGGCGAGGGTCACCAGCTGGGCCGGGATCCTGCGCTCCGTGCCCGGCTTGGAGGTCGGCTTGCCGTCCACGAACTCGACCTCGGCGAGGTGCAGCCACTGCACCCGGCCGTCCTCGTCGCCCTCGAAGTGGCTCGTGGAGGCCGCGTAGATGCGCTCGCCGCCCTCCTCGTGCGCCGAGGTGACCTTGTAGAGGATCGGGAACGTCGGCCACGGCTGCTGGACCGGGTGCCGCTCGTCGTTCGGGCGGGGCATGATCTCCAGCTGGGTGACGGAGGCCGCACCCTGGCGGTGGGCGGTGCCGACGCAGTCCGCGCCCGTGTCACCGCCGCCGATCACGACGACATGCTTGCCCTCGGCCGAGATCGGCGCGGTCACATAGTCGCCCTCCTGCACCTTGTTCGACAGGGGCAGGTACTCCATGGCCTGGTGGATGCCCTTGAGCTCGCGGCCCGGGACCGGCAGGTCGCGTGCGGTCGTGGCGCCCGCCGCGATCACCACGGCGTCGTACCGCTTGCGCAGGTCCGTCGCCTTCAGATCGCGGCCGACCTCCACACCGGTACGGAAGCGGGTGCCCTCCGCGCGCATCTGCTCGATACGGCGGTTGATGTGCCGCTTCTCCATCTTGAACTCGGGGATGCCGTAGCGGAGCAGACCGCCGACGCGGTCCGCGCGCTCGTACACCGCGACCGTGTGGCCCGCTCGCGTGAGCTGCTGGGCGGCGGCCAGGCCCGCCGGGCCGGAGCCGATGACCGCGACGGTCTTGCCCGACAGGCGCTCGGGGGCCTGCGGCTTGACGTCACCGCTGTCCCACGCCTTGTCGATGATCGAGACCTCGACGTTCTTGATGGTGACCGGCAGCTGGTTGATGCCGAGCACGCACGCCGACTCGCAGGGCGCGGGGCACAGGCGCCCCGTGAACTCCGGGAAGTTGTTCGTGGCGTGCAGCCGCTCGGAGGCCTCGGTCCAGTCCTCGCGGTAGGCGTAGTCGTTCCACTCGGGGATGAGGTTTCCGAGCGGACAGCCGTTGTGGCAGAACGGGATGCCGCAGTCCATGCACCGGCTGGCCTGCTTGCTGATGATCGGCAGCAGCGAGCCCGGAACGTAGACCTCGTTCCAGTCCTTGACACGCTCGTCCACCGGGCGGGACGTGGCGACCTCGCGGCCGTGCGTCAGGAAGCCCTTCGGATCAGCCATGGGTCGCCGCCTCCATCATCTTCTCGGTGATCTCGGTCTCGGAGAGACCCGCTCGCTCGGCGGCGTCCTTGGCGGCGAGCACTGCCTTGTAGGTGCTGGGGATGATCTTGCTGAAGCGGTCCACGGAGACGGACCACTCGGCGAGGAGCTTCCCGGCGACCGTGGAACCGGTCTCCTCGGCGTGCCGGCGCACCACGTCGTGCAGCCACTGCTTGTCGGCCTCGTCCAGCGGCTCGACGGAGGCCTGGTTGCCGGCGTTGACGTTGTCGCGGTTCAGGTCGACGACGTACGCGATGCCGCCCGACATACCGGCCGCGAAGTTGCGGCCCGTCTCGCCGAGCACGACCGCGTGGCCACCGGTCATGTACTCGCAGCCGTGGTCGCCCACGCCCTCCGACACCACGAGCGCACCGGAGTTGCGGACGCAGAAGCGCTCGCCGGTGCGGCCGCGCAGGAACAGTTCCCCGCCCGTCGCGCCGTAGGCGAGGGTGTTGCCCGCGATGGTCGAGTACTCGGCGAGGTGGTCCGCGGCCCGGTCCGGGCGCACGATGACGCGGCCTCCCGACAGGCCCTTGGCGACGTAGTCGTTGGCGTCGCCCTCCAGGCGCAGCGTGATGCCACGCGGCAGGAAGGCGCCGAAGGACTGACCCGCCGACCCCGTGAAGGTGATGTCGATGGTGTCGTCGGGCAGACCCGCCCCGCCGAACTTCTTCGTCACCTCGTGACCGAGCATGGTGCCGACCGTGCGGTTGATGTTGCGGATGGCGACCTGGGCGCGCACCGGCTGGGCGTCGGCCTGGGAGTTCGCGGCCAGCGCGTCGGCGGCGAGTTTGATCAGCTCGTTGTCGAGCGCCTTCTCCAGGCCGTGGTCCTGGGCGACGATCTGGTGGCGCACCGCCGCCTCGGGCAGTTCGGGCACGTGGAACAGCGGCTCCAGGTCCAGGCCCTGCGCCTTCCAGTGGTCGACGGCCCGGGTGACGTCGAGCGCCTCGGCGTGGCCGACGGCCTCCTCGATGGAGCGGAAGCCCAGCTCCGCGAGGAGTTCGCGGACCTCCTCGGCGATGAACCGGAAGAAGTTCACGACGAACTCGGCCTTGCCGGTGAAGCGCTCGCGCAGCACCGGGTTCTGGGTGGCGATGCCGACCGGACAGGTGTCCAAGTGGCAGACGCGCATCATGACGCAGCCGGAGACGACGAGCGGCGCGGTCGCGAAGCCGAACTCCTCGGCGCCCAGCAGGGCGGCGATGACCACGTCACGGCCCGTCTTGAGCTGACCGTCGGTCTGCACGACGATCCGGTCCCGCAGCCCGTTGAGCAGCAGGGTCTGCTGGGTCTCGGCGAGGCCGAGCTCCCAGGGACCGCCGGCGTGCTTCAGCGACGTGAGCGGGGAGGCGCCGGTGCCGCCGTCGTGACCGGAGATCAGGACGACGTCCGCGTGCGCCTTCGAGACACCCGCGGCGACCGTGCCGACGCCGACCTCCGAGACCAGCTTCACGTGGATCCGCGCCTTCGGATTCGCGTTCTTCAGGTCGTGGATCAGCTGGGCCAGGTCCTCGATGGAGTAGATGTCGTGGTGCGGCGGCGGTGAGATCAGGCCGACACCCGGCGTCGAGTGCCGGGTCCTGGCCACCCACGGGTAGACCTTGTGGCCGGGCAGCTGGCCGCCCTCGCCGGGCTTGGCGCCCTGGGCCATCTTGATCTGGATGTCGTCCGCGTTGACCAGGTACTCGGAGGTCACGCCGAACCGGCCGGACGCGACCTGCTTGATCGCCGAGCGGCGCGCCGGGTCGTACAGGCGGTCCGGGTCCTCGCCGCCCTCGCCGGTGTTGGACTTGGCGCCCAGCTGGTTCATGGCGATGGCGAGCGTCTCGTGCGCCTCCTTGGAGATGGAGCCGTACGACATGGCGCCCGTGGAGAACCGCTTGACGATCTCGGAGACCGGCTCGACCTCGTCGACGGAGATCGGCTGCCGGCCGGACTTGAAGCCGAACAGGCCGCGCAGCGTCATCAGGCGCTCGGACTGCTCGTTCACCCGGGCCGTGTACTTCTTGAAGATGTCGTAGCGGCCGGTGCGGGTGGAGTGCTGGAGGCGGAAGACCGTGTCCGGGTCGAACAGGTGCGGCTCGCCCTCGCGGCGCCACTGGTACTCGCCGCCGATCTCCAGCGCGCGGTGCGCGGGAGCGATGCCGGAGGCCGGGTAGGCCTTGGCGTGGCGGGCGGCGACCTCCTGGGCGACGACGTCGATGCCGACGCCGCCTATCTTCGTGGCGGTGCCGTTGAAGTACTGGTCGACGAAGGCCTCGTCGAGGCCGACGGCCTCGAAGACCTGGGCGCCGCGGTAGGAGGCGACGGTCGAGATGCCCATCTTGGACATGACCTTCAGAACGCCCTTGCCGAGCGCGTAGATCAGGTTGCGGATGGCCTTCTCGGCGTCGATGCCGGGCAGGAAGGTGCCCGCCCTGACCAGGTCCTCGACGGACTCCATCGCCAGGTACGGGTTGACGGCCGCGGCGCCGAAGCCGATGAGCAGGGCGACGTGGTGGACCTCACGGACGTCGCCGGCCTCCACCAGCAGGCCCACATGACTGCGCTGCTTGGTGCGGATGAGGTGGTGGTGGACGGCCGCGGTGAGCAGCAGCGACGGGATCGGCGCGTGCTCGGCGTCCGAGTGGCGGTCCGACAGGACGATCAGACGGGCGCCGTTCTCGATGGCGGCGTCGGTCTCGGCGCAGACCTCCTCCAGGCGCGCGGCGAGGGCGTCGCCCCCACCGGAGACCCGGAAGAGACCGGAGAGCGTCGCGGCCTTCATGCCGGGCATGTCGCCGTCGGCGTTGATGTGGATGAGCTTCGCCAGCTCGTCGTTGTCGATCACCGGGAAGGGCAGCACGACACTGCGGCAGGACGCCGCGGTCGGCTCCAGCAGGTTGCCCTGCGGACCCAGCGACGAGCGCAGGGAGGTCACCAGTTCCTCGCGGATGGCGTCCAGCGGCGGGTTGGTGACCTGCGCGAACAGCTGGGTGAAGTAGTCGAAGAGCAGGCGCGGGCGCTCGCTCAGCGCGGCGATCGGCGAGTCGGTGCCCATCGAGCCGATCGGCTCGGCGCCGGCCTTGGCCATCGGCGCGAGGAGCACGCGCAGCTCCTCCTCGGTGTAGCCGAAGGTCTGCTGGCGGCGGGTGACCGAGGCGTGGGTGTGCACGATGTGCTCACGCTCGGGCAGGTCGCCCAGCTCGATCTCACCGGCCTCAAGCCACTCCTCGTACGGCTGCTTCGCCGCGAGGGTCGCCTTGATCTCGTCGTCCTCGATGATGCGGTGCTCGTCGGTGTCGACGAGGAACATCCGGCCGGGCTGCAGGCGGCCCTTGCGGACGACCCTGGCCGGGTCGATGTCGAGGACGCCGACCTCGGAACCGAGGACGACGAGGCCGTCGTCGGTGACCCAGTAGCGGCCGGGGCGCAGACCGTTGCGGTCGAGCACGGCGCCGACCTGGGTGCCGTCGGTGAAGGTGACGCAGGCGGGGCCGTCCCAGGGCTCCATCATCGTGGAGTGGAACTGGTAGAAGGCGCGCCGGGCCGCGTCCATGGAGTCGTGGTTCTCCCACGCCTCCGGGATCATCATCAGCACGGAGTGCGGCAGGGAGCGGCCGCCGAGGTGCAGCAGCTCGAGCACCTCGTCGAAGGACGCGGAGTCCGAGGCGTCCGGGGTGCAGACCGGGAAGATCCGCTCCAGCTTCTCCTGGGAGCCGAACAGGTCGGAGGCGAGCTGGGACTCGCGGGCGCGCATCCAGTTGCGGTTGCCCTTGACCGTGTTGATCTCGCCGTTGTGCGCGACGAAGCGGTACGGGTGGGCGAGCGGCCAGCTCGGGAAGGTGTTGGTGGAGAAGCGCGAGTGGACCAGCGCAATGGCCGTGGCGAAGCGGCGGTCGGACAGGTCGGGGAAGAAGGGCTCGAGCTGGCCGGTGGTCAGCATGCCCTTGTAGACGATCGTGCGCGCGGACAGCGACGGGAAGTACACGCCGGCCTCGCGCTCCGCACGCTTGCGCAGCAGGAACGCCTTGCGGTCGAGCTCGATGCCCTTGCTCGCACCGTCAGCGACGAACACCTGACGGAAGGCGGGCATCGTCGAGCGGGCGGTGGCGCCCAGCAGCTCGGGGGCGACGGGGACCTCACGCCAGCCGAGGACGGTCAGACCCTCGTCCGCGGCGATCGTCTCGATCCGTGAGACGGCTTCGGAGGAGTCCGCCTGGGGAAGGAAGGCGATACCGACCGCGTACGCGCCCGCCTCGGGCAGCTCGAATCCGGCCACCTCGCGGAAGAACGCGTCCGGCACCTGGGAGAGGATGCCCGCGCCGTCGCCCGAGTCGGGCTCGGAGCCGGTGGCTCCGCGGTGCTCCAGATTGCGCAGAACGGTGAGCGCCTGCTCGACCAGCGCATGGCTCGCCTCACCGGTGAGGGTGGCCACGAAGCCGACGCCGCATGCGTCGTGCTCGTTGCGGGGGTCATACATACCCTGCGCAGCAGGGCGAGCATCCATGAACGACCAGTTCTGGCCATTCGCGGAATGCTGGGACGGCTGGCGCGGCGTACGCATCGGCTCTCCCGTCGTCGTCATGTGGCATATGCAGGTGCCGAGGGACGACGTTGGCCCTCTGCGTCGGGTGCAAAATTTCGTGCAGGTTACATGATGGAGCGATTCTCGGGAAGCGGGACAGATCATTCCAGCATGCGGACATTACCGAGGCGTGGCGCGGGTCGCACGTGCGGCAACGAAATCAAAGGGGGGCACAAGCGGACAGATCGGTGTCCCTTGACCCAGGGTACTGGGGGCGTCGTCGCCCGCGGTGATGTTGTGCGGCGCAGGCGTCATTGCCCGCGGCGCTTACGGCTCATGCCCGCTGGTTAACCAGTCGAAACCGCCGAGTAACGGCTACTTATACGGTCCCTCGCATAAGTGCCTCGCCATCATCCTACGGCGGTACCGAACAGGCTGCCCAGGGCGTACGTCACACCGGCCGCCGCGCCACCCAGGACGAGCTGCCGAAGACCGCTGTACCACCAGCTGCGCGCCGTCACCCTGGCCACCACCGCACCGCAGCCGAAGAGCCCGGCGAGGGCGAGCAGCACGGCCGGCCACAGCTCATGGGAGCCGAGCAGATACGGCAGGAGGGGCAGCAGGGCGCCGAGCGCGAACGAACCGAAGCTGGAGACGGCCGCCACCCCCGGGGACGGCAGATCACCCGGGTCGATCCCGAGCTCCTCGCGCGCGTGTATCTCCAGCGCCTGCTCGGGGTCGCGGGACAGCTGCCGGGCGACCTCGCGGGCCAGTGCCGGCTCCACGCCGCGCGCCTCGTACAGCGCCGCGAGCTCCTCCTCCTCGCCCTCCGGGTGCTTTCTGAGCTCGCGCCGTTCGACGTCGAGCTCGGCCTCGACCAGTTCCCGCTGGGAGGCGACGGAGGTGTACTCACCGGCCGCCATGGAGAAGGCGCCTGCGGCCAGGCCCGCGAGTCCGGTGATCACGATGGTCTGCTGGCCGACGGCACCGCCGGCGACACCCGTCATCAGGGCCAGGTTGGACACCAGGCCGTCCATCGCGCCGAAGACGGCGGGGCGCAGCCATCCACCGTTCACATCGCGGTGCGTGTGGTTGTCCCGGTGCGCCTCGTGCAGCGTCGCCTCGGTCTCGATGATGGCCATGCCCGAGCCCCCAGATTGCTTGATTGGACTGCTTCCACTTTTCGACAACAGCAAAAGTACGTCGGATATTGCCGCGCCGCCAGCAAGGAGAGGCTGGGCTAACCTGCGGCTTTACCTTTTCTTGCTCATACGTGATGGGCCCTGCGCAGATGTCGGTCGGGTGATGCTGCGGCCGGTCAGGCTCGGGAGAACCGCTCGCGTGGCACAGATGCGCAAAGGGGTTTCCACACCCCGGTTCAGGGGGGTGCCTGAAAGGAGAGGCACCGTATGGCCATCGCCTGCATTCCCCCGGCCCCGGCCCCCGGAGAGGCCGCCGGTCTCCGCGAACGGGCGCGCGGCGCACTGCTCGGTCTCGCCGTGGGGGACGCGCTGGGCGCGCCCGCCGAGAACATGAAGCCCTCCGAGATCCGCGCCCGCTGGGGACGCATCACCGGTTACGTCGTCGAGGAGCCTTCGGGCACGGACGACACCGAGTACGCGATCTTCTCGGGACTGCTGCTGGCCCGGCACGGCTCGGCACTCACCGTGGCGCACGTGGAGGCGGCCTGGCACGAGTGGATCGCGGACCGGGACGAGGGCCCGTTCCGCGGGGCGGGTTTCAGCGAGCGGGGCACGCTGGAGAACCTCCGCCGTGGGCTCGCGGCGCCCATCACCGCCCAGCATCGGCACGCCTGGAGCGACGGACTCGCCATGCGCGCGGCGCCCTTCGGCGTCTTCGCCGCGGGCCGCCCCGCGGAGGCGGCCCGGCTGGTCGCGATCGACGGCTCGGTGAGCCACGAAGGGGAGGGCATCCACGGCGGCCGGGCGGTCGCGGCCGGGGTCGCGGCGGCGATGGCGGGCGCGTCCACGTCCGCCGTGGTCGCCTCGGCCCTCGCCGTCGTCCCCGAGGACTCCTGGACCGCCCGCTCCCTGCGCCGCGCCGTCGCCCATGCCCACCGCGGGGCCCGCGCGATCCGCTCCGCGGTGGTGATCGGCGGCTATCCCTGGACGGACCTCGCCCCGGAGGCGGTGGCCCTGGCCTTCGGCGCGTACGCGGCGGCGGAGGGCGACTTCACGGAGTCGGTGCTCACCGCGGTCAACATGGGCCGCGACGCCGACACCACGGCGGCCGTCGCGGGCGCCCTTGCGGGCGCGACCTGCGGGATCTCGGCGGTCCCCGCCGACTGGGCGGCGGCGATCGGCCCGGCCCGCGGCCGCTGTCTCCCGGCCATGGAGGGCCACCACGTGCTGGATGTGGCGGAGCTGCTGACCCCCGGCGACGACGGCAGGTGGGGGGCGGAGCTCGCCGGACTGTGGGGCAGGGGGACGGCGGCGGGCACCCGGCAGGGCGGCCGCGCGCGGTCCGACGGTCCGGGGCGCCGCGGCAGGCCCGCGCGGCGCGGTGATCGCGGCGGCCCCGCCCGGCGCGGCGACTCCGCACGGCAGGGCGGTCCCGCGCGGCAGGACGCACGGGACCGGCCCGACCCGGCGGCGTACGCGGAGGCGGCGTTCGTGGAAAGCCCGGACGAGGACGGGGTCGAGCCGTGAGCGGCTCCGACGCTCCCCGCCGTGTCGAGGGCCTCCTGCTCGGGCTCGCCGCGGGCGACGCGGCCGGATGGCCCGCGGCCCGGCACCGGGCCGCCCGTATGCCCGAGTGGACCCGGCGGCTGACCCGGGAGCTCGACGCCTTCGCCGAGCAGAACGCGACCACGACCCTGCCCGTGCCGATCGCCCTCAACCAGCCGCCGGAACCGCTCAGACTCGGGCCGTCGGACGACGCCGAGTGGGCGGCGTTCGCCGCCCACGCCGTACTGCGGGCCGCGGACGCCGGTGCGTTCGGCGACCTCGATCGCCGCCGCAGCATGCGAGCTGCCATCGACCTGTCCTGGAACACGATCGCCGGAGAGGTCGCCGCGGCGGCCGAGCGCGCGCCCGAGGTCGAGTCGGCACGGGTGACACTGCGGGC
>Ga0102590_1001902_pt1 | contig 12932 bp, 10 predicted proteins | sample AraplaMF_Col_mMF_FD_76859 | JGI IMG/M metagenome (GOLD analysis project Ga0102590, IMG submission 76859) | Arabidopsis root microbial communities from the University of North Carolina, USA - plate scrape MF_Col_mMF | ecosystem: Host-associated > Plants > Roots > Endosphere | place: USA...
TCGAATGACAGCAGCGTGACCTTCAGCGGCGGCTCCTTCGCCAGATCGAACGGATATTGCGCAAGCTCGAGCGCCGCGCGCCTGATCGCCGCTTCCCGCTTGTCCGCGGGGCAGGGCTTCAGCTTGATCCGCTCGAACTGCGGCGGCGACTGCAGCACACGCTGCGTCGGCTCGCCGTGGCGTTCGACGAAGACCGAGCGCAGCGCCTCGTGGCGCGCGCAGATCGTCGTCAGACTCGCCTGGAGCGCGGAGACGTCGACCAGGCCTTTGAGGATGGCGACTTCGACGACGTTGTAGTTATAGCGCGTCTTGTCGAGCCGCGAGAGCAGGTACATTCGCTGCTGCTGGAACGACAGCGGCGCCTCCGGTGCCGCCGCCTGACGCCAGGCCGGCAGCATCGTTTCGCGATGCGTTGTCGCGGTCTCGATCCGGGCCGCAAGCGCGGAGACCGTGGCGCAATCAAAGATGTCTTCGAACGAGAAGTCGACGTTGAAGCGTTCGCGCAGGCGCGAACGCATCTGGGTCGCCGCGAGCGAATCGGCACCGAGCGCAAACACGTCCTGGTCGACGCCGACCCGCGGCAGCTCCAGCAGGCCGGCCCAGATTTCCGCGAGCTGGGTCTCCAGCGCGGTGCGCGGCAGCCGCGCCTCGTCGCCATCCTCGGCCCTTGCGATCAGATCGACCAGTGCATTGCGCTTGACCTTGCCGCTGGCGCCCTTCGGCAGCGCCGCCACGGCGCGGATCAGGCTCGGCACCTTGTAGGCCGCGAGGCGCTTGCGCGCGAACTGGCGCAACTGGTCCGAGCTCGTCTCGGAATTCGGCCGCAGCACCACGACGGCGGCGACGTTCTCGCCGAGCTTTGGGTGCGGGACGGCAAACACGCCGGCCTCGAGCACCGCCGGATGGCTCAGCAGGACCTCTTCGACCTCCAGCGGTGAGATCTTCTGGCCGCCGCGGTTGATGACGTCCTTGATACGGCCCACGATGTAAAGATAGCCGTCGGCATCGAGGTAGCCGAGATCGCCGGTCCGGAACCAGCCGCCGCGAAATGCGGCCTGCGTCGCCGCGTCGTCGTTGTAATAGCCGCGCATCATGTTCGGTCCGCGCAGCATGATCTCGCCATGCTCGCCGCTCGCAAGCGTCCGGCCTGTCTCGTCCATGATCGCGATCTCGGGGCCCGCGGCGCGGCCGACCGATCCGACCTTGCGCAGCTCGAATGGATTGGCGGCGATCTGCGAGGCCGCCTCGGTCATGCCGTAGGTCTCGAGCACGGGGACGCCGAACATGGCCTCGAGCCCGCTCAGGATCGCAGGCGCAAGCGAGGACGAGGCCGAGCGGATCACGCGCAGCGACGAGGACTGGGCGCGATCCGGGTCGGCTTCCGCCGCCGTCAGCAGCGCGCGATGAATGGTCGGCACCGCCGTGTACCAGGTCGGCTGCAGCTCTCGCATCCATCCGAAGAAGGACGATGCATCGAACCCGTTGGTGCAGATCACGCTGGAGCCCGCGGCCAGTGCCGTCAGCAGGCCGGAGATCAGACCATGGGCGTGAAACAGCGGCAGCACGTTGAGCAGGCGATCATGGGGAGCCAGCGACAGCACGCGGCCCGCATTGTGAGCGGACAGGCACACATTGCGCTGGGTCAGTGGTACCATCTTCGGCCGCGCCGCGGTGCCCGACGTCAGCAGGATGAAGGCGTCATCGTCGCCCCGCGAGGCGCCGTGGGCGTTTGCCGGACCAACCGTCGGTCCGGTCAATGTGCATGTGCCGAGATGATCGTCCGGCCCCGGCACGAAATCGATCACCGCGATATCCAGCGCCCTGGCGACGTCGCGACTCGTCGAGTTCATATCGGCGCGGGTGACCAGCCCCCTCAGCTTCAATTCGCTGAAATAGCGTTGCAGCTCGTCTGCAGTCAGATCGGGATTGACGGGGACACAGGCACAGGCCGATGCGACGGCGATCAGCGCAAGCGCACTGTCGGCGCCGCGCGGCAGTGCGACCGCAATCCGGTCGGCCGGGGTGATGCCAAGCCCGCGCAGGGTGCGGACCAAATGCCGGATCAGCTTGTCCAGCTCGCCGTAGGTGAGAGCCGGCCGCCCCGGTGCGAGGAGCGCGGGCGCCGCCGGCGTCTTCCGCCCATGGAAGTCGAGAAGGCCGCTGATATGGGCAAAAGTCCCGGTTTCGGCGCCTCTGCCGTCCGATTCCCCACCCGCTCCGGATGCAATGTCCGACAATGCCATTCCCTTTTGATCTGATTGAGCTATTCTTCCCAAGAGTTAGGGAACGCGTCCAGTCTGAGGTGAAGTTCTGGCCCCAAAATCTGTGGTTGAGGGGCCTAAAGCCCTTCGACGGAGTGATGGGTCGGGCAGAATCACCATGCTGGAGAATGAACCGGGCACGGGGACGGAAGGCGGGCTGAATCGCTGGCTCGAAGGCGTCGGTCTTGGTCACTATACCGATCTCTTCGCGCAGCACCGCCTCGATCTCGATGTCATGGCGGACCTGACCGAGCCCGATCTGGTCGAGCTCGGATTGCCGCTGGGCGATCGCAAGCGGCTGCAGCGGGCCATGGCCGCGCTGTTCCAGGCCGAGACTGCGGAGAAGCCCGAACCGGCGGCACGCCTGCAACCGCGGACGGAGGTCGGCGCCGAACGGCGTCAGCTCACCACCATGTTCTGCGACATGGTCGACTCCACCTCGCTCTCGGTGCAGTTCGATCCGGAAGACGTGCGCGACATGATCGCGAGCTTTCGCGAGACCTGCGTGCGGGTGGTGAAGCATTATGAAGGGTTTGCCGCGCGCTTCGTCGGCGACGGCATCCTCGTCTATTTCGGCTATCCGACCGCGCATGAGGACGACGCCGAGCGCGCGGTGCGTGCCGGGCTCGAGATCGTGCGGGTGCTGTCGACCGCGCGCGCGATCGAGCCGCGCGGCGCGCTGAGCCACGCTCCGGCCGTCCGTATCGGCATCGCGACCGGCCTCGTCGTGGTCGGGGACCTCGTCGGACAGGGCACCGAGGAGCGCGATTCCGCGGTCGGGGAAACCGTCAATCTGGCCGCGCGCCTTCAGAGCCTGGCGCCGCCCAATGGCGTCGTGATCTCCGCGTCGACGCAGTCGCTGCTGAAAGGGAAGTTCGACTACCGCAATCTCGGTGCCCATGCGCTGAAGGGCATCTCTGAGAAGGCGCAGGCCTGGCACGTGATGCGGGCATCGCGGGTGGAGACCCGCTTCGCCGCCGCCATGGGCGGGCGGTTGACGCCGCTGGTCAATCGCGAGGAAGAGATCGCACTGCTGATGGGGCGCTGGCAGCAGGTCAAGGACGGCGACGGCCAGGTCGTGGTCAAGTTCGGCGAGCCCGGTATCGGCAAGTCGCGCATCATCCAGGAGATCTTCGAGCGGATCTCGGGCGATCGGCACGGGCAGATCTCGTTCCAGTGCTCGCCCTACTACACCTCCACGGCGTTCTATCCGTTCTCCGAGCAGCTCAAATTTTCGCTCGGCCTCGATCGCGAGGACACGTCCGCGTTGTCGCTGGCCGGCCTGGAGACCGCGATCGCCGCCGCCCATGGTAATATCGAGCAGGTTACGCCGCTGTTCGCCGCGCTGTTGTCGATCCCGACCGGAGATCGCTATCCACCGCTCGACATGTCGCCGCAGCAGCAGAAGGATGCGACCGTTGCGGCGCTGGTCGATCACTTCCTCGGCCTTGCGCGCGAGATGCCGCTGGTGATCGCGTTCGAGGATCTGCACTGGATCGACCCAACCTCCCGCGAGGTGATCGATCTCCTGGTCGACCGGGTGCAGAACCGGCCGATCCTGGTCGTCATGACCGCGCGATCCGAGTTCCAGCCGAGCTGGAGTGCGCACTCGCATATCACCACGCTGGTGCTGAACCGCCTGAGCCGGCAACTGCGCACGACGCTGGTCGAGCGCGTCGCGGGCCGCGAGCTTCCCAAGGAGGTCGTGGAGGAGATCATCGTCAAGACCGACGGGGTGCCGCTGTTCCTGGAGGAATTGACCAAGACCGTTCTCGAATCCAACCTGCTGACCGAGCGGCATGGGCGCTACGTGCTGTCGGGCCCGTGGCGGCAACTCGCGATCCCGGCGACGCTGACGGATTCCCTGATGGCGCGGCTGGACCGGATGGGACCGTTCAAGCGCATCGCGCAGATCGGCGCCACCATCGGCCGCGAGTTCTCCTATGAGACGCTGCACGCCGTCGCCAACACGTCGGCGGAGCAGATCGAGGCCGCGCTCGATCACCTGGAAGAGGCGGGGCTGATCATGCGGCGCGGCCATCCGCCCGACGCGCTGTACTCCTTCAAGCACGTGATGATCCAGAACGCCGCGCATGACAGCCTGCTGCACAGCGAGCGGCGCAAGCTGCATTCGCGGATCGCGCAGTTGCTCGCCGAGATGTATCCGGAGAAGACCGAGCGCGAACCGGAGCTGCTCGCCCATCACCTCACCGAATCCGGCCAGAGCGAGGGCGCCGCGAGCTTCTGGCTCAAGGCCGGCAAGCAGGCGGCCAGGAGCGGCGCCAATCTGGAGGCGATCGGCCATCTGCACCGGGGCTTGAGCGTCGTGCAGGCCAATGCGCGCATGCAGGGCGCCGACGAGATCGAGCTCGAGCTGCGCATTGCGCTCGGCAACGCGCTGATCGCAGCCAAGGGCTATGCGGTGCAGGAGGTCGAGGAGAACTACATGCGCGCGCTCGAGCTTGGCCAGCAGCTCGACGACGATGAAAAGGCCTTCGCCGCCACCCGCGGGCTCTGGGTCTGCCATTTCATCCGCGCCGACCTGACCCGCGCGCACGATCTCAGCGTCGAGCTGTTGAAGTTCGCCAAGCGCGAGCGGCTGAACGAGCGAACGCAGCCGGCGCAGCAGACCGGCTACCTGATCGAGGCGCACCGCTCCATCGCGATGACCATGCTCTATCGCGGGCGCTTTGCTGCCGCACAACATCACCTCCACCGTTGCATCAATCTCTACAGCCCCGACCTGCACTCCGATCTGATGGAGCGGCACGGCACCGATCCCGGTGTCGTCTCGCTGTCCTATCTCGGCTATCTCCTGTGGTTCCTCGGCCGGCCCGACGCGGCGCGCCAGCACAGCGAGCAGGCGATTTTGCATGCGGAGAGGATTCGCCATCCCTTCTCGCTCGCTTTCGCGCTGGTCTTCGGCGCCTATCTCTGCCAGCACCTGCGCGATATCGAGGGCACGCGCGACTATGCCAACCGCGCCATGATCATCGCCACCGAGCACAATTTCCTGCACTGGAAGCAGCAGGCCGCGATCCTGCGCGGCTGGGCGCTGACGCAGTTAGGCGAGGCCGATGAAGGCATCAGCCAGATGCGCCTCGGCCTCGACGAATACGAGGCGATGGATTCCTGGCTTGCCGGCTGCTGGTTCCGCTGCCTGCTCGCGGAAGCCTATGCCAAGGTCGGGATGCGCGATGCCGCCTTGCGCGCGCTGGATGGCGCGCTCGCGACCGCGAGAAGGACCGGTGATCATTCCTATCTTGCCGAAGTGTACCGTCTGCAGGGCGAGATCACGCTGTCGGACGGCGATCCCGCATCCGCGCAGGAGGCCGAGGACCTGTTCGCCCTGTCGCTCGAGACCGCGCGCAAGCAGGGTGCGCTGTCCTGGGAGCTTCGCACCGCCGTCAGCCTCGCACGCCTGTCGCATGTGACAGGCAAGCGCGAGCACGCAAGGCTCCTGCTCGTGCCGATCGTCGCCAAATTCAACGAAGGCTTTTACACGCCGGACCTGAAACAGGCTATGGAGCTCGTCAACGAACTCGGTGCGAGCGCGCCCGTTCGCGAACAGGCCGCTCCCTGACATGAGCGATGCTGCCGCCGCGCGTGCGCGCTACGTCGCGCTGATTGCGAGGCGGGAGCGGATTTCCTCGCCGCGCCTGCTCGCTGCGCTCGGTGCCGTGCCGCGCGAGGATTTTCTGGCGAAGGGACCCTGGCGCATCAAGAGCGAGGCGGCGCGCAGCTACCGGCTGACGCCTGACGCCGATCCGGTTCATCTCTACGACAACGTGCTGGTCGCGATCGACGCGCGCCGCAAGCTCGACACCGGACTGCCGAGCCTGTGGGCGCACTTCGTCGATCTGCTCGACGTCGGAGAGAAGGACCGCGTGGTCCAGATCGGCTGCGGGCTCGGCTATTTCTCGGCGGTGCTGTCGAAGATCGTGGGTCCCATGGGCGGGGTGCAAGCCATCGAATGCGATGAGCGGCTCGCCGCTCGCGCCGCGACCAACCTTCGCGCCTATGGCAATGTCGAGGTCGTGCACGGTGACGGATGCCGGCATCTCGGCGAACCGGCCGACGTGATCATCGTGCATGCCGGCTTCTCGCAGCCGCATCCGCTCTGGCTCCAGTCGCTCCGCCCGCGTGGCCGCCTTCTGGTGCCGCTGACCCAGCGCGACCGCGAAGGCGCCGCACTCAAGATCACGCGCAAGGGCAAGGGGTTCGAGGCCGAAGCGGTGCAGCAGATCCGGATCTTTCCCGGCCGGGGCCGCGGTACGACCGCGCTGGATGACCGCGTCGCCGACTGGTGGCAGCGCGCCTCCGCCCTGGCGCCGCTGCGTTTTCGGGGAATAGAGCACGGGCTGCCGTCGGATGGCTAATGCTTCGATTCATTTTACCTTGATTCAGATTGTGAGTTTCCGGTGTCACCGGGCGCTTGTATGAGTGCTGGGTCATGGCCATTTGAGCACGCATTATGCATTCCGTTGCCCTGCTGACAGCAAGCTACGCCAAGGATATCGAACGGTTTTCGCTGCTCAGCGAGAGCATCGACACCTGGCTGACGGGATATACGCGGCATTATGTTCTCGTTAACGATGAGGACGTGCCGCTGTTCGCGCCGTTCGCGTCCGACAAGCGCGTCATCGTTCCGGCCTCGCATTATCTGCCGAAATGGCTGTTCGCGCTGCCGCCGGCGCTCCAGTTCATGAGCAGCCGCCGGGTCTGGCTGTCGCTGCTGTCGTCGCCCGTCCACGGCTGGCACATCCAGCAGATCCTCAAGATTGCCGGCGTCCTCAATGCGCCGGAGCAGCGTGTCTGCATCCTTGACTCTGACAATCTGTTCTTCCGCGAGTTCGACGTGAGCCGATATGCCGGTGCCGAGAAGACGCCGCTGTTCGTCACCCGCAAGGACATCGACGCCGATCACCCCTTGCATGTGCTGTGGCTCCGCACCGTCGATCAGCTTCTAGGTATCAAGGATCGCTCCTTCCCCGCTGACGACTATGTCGGCAACGCGCTGGTCTGGGACAGGGACACCGCGCGCGCCATGACCGACGCCATCAAGTCGGCGACGGGATTGAACTGGGTTCTGGCGCTGTGCCGCAAGAAGAAGTTTTCCGAATATCTGCTCTACGGTCACTTCGTCGCCAATTCGCCGAAGCATCTGGCTGCCCATCGGGTGACGGAAGACAGCATCGCGGTCTCGCACTGGGACGATACGCGGCTCGATCGTCCTGCGATCGAGGCGATGATGCGTGCCGCTTCGCCCGAGCAGGTCGCGCTCTGCATCCAGTCCTATTCGTCGACCTCGATCGACGACATCCGCGACGTCTTCCGGCTAAATTCGCGCGACCGGCGCGGCCCAAGCCTGTCTCCCGATCACATCGGGGACGTGGCCGAGGTCGAGACGCCGAAGACGCGCTAGAGCTGGACTAAAGCCGCAGCTCAAGCATCCCTGGTGAACTTGCTGATGACGTCCATGAACGGCTTCGGCTTGAACTCGCCGTCGAGCGGCAGCGGGCGGTTCGGCTGCTTGTCCGCGCGGACGAAGGTGCCGTTGATCCAGCTGTAGCGATCCGAAAGGCCCCAGGTCAGGATCGAGCGTACCGGTCCGCTGGTCGAAACCGCCGTCAGCAGATCGTTGACGCGCTTGGCGACGATGGCGTCGCGCTCCGCCGGACTGCCCGTCAGCTTCTGGTCGTCGACGTCGAGCTCGGTGACGAGGACGTCGAGGCCCCAGGAGCGCAACTCGGTGACGAACTCGGCCAGCCCATGCGTGTCGATCTCGAGCTCGGCATGCAGATGCGATTGCAGTCCCACGGCGTGCAACGGCACGCCCCGGTCGAGCAGGTCCATGATGAGATTGCGGTAGGCCGCGCGCTTGGCGATGAACGAGTCCTTTGCCGACTCGATGTCGTATTCGTTGATCGCGAGCTTGACTAAGGGATCGGCCGCGGCCGCCGTGCGGAAGGCCAGCGGAATCCAGTTGCTGCCCAGGTGCTGGGTCCAGAACGTGTCGCGCCGGTCGGTGATCTTCTTGGGATTGTCCGGGATCGGTTCGTTGACGACGTCCCACGACGTCAGCTTGTCCTTGTAGTAGGAGACGACCGTGCCGATGTGGTCGACATAGGCGCGCTCGACGCCCTTGGTATCCTTGATCTGCTTGGTCCAGTCCGGAATGTCGTGATACCAGGCGAGCGTGTGGCCGCGCATCGTCAGATCGTTGTCCCGCGCGAAATCCAGGATGGCGTCGGCGCGCTCGAAGTTGAACGTGTGCGCGTTCGGCCGCAACATCGGCCATTTCAGCTCGAGCACCGGCACTACCTGCGTGCAATAGGTGCTGATGGCTTCGCCGAGTCTGGGATCGGCCTGCAGGTCCCAGAGCGTGGCCGCGGCACCGAAACCCGGACGGCGATGGGCAAGTTTCGACGCTGGCACCGCAGACGCCGATGCGCTCGCCGCAAGCGTTGCGGCGCCGCCGATCAGAAATTCGCGTCTGTCGAGCTTGACCAATTTGGGACGTTCCTTTGGGAGGCAACGCGCCAATGTACCAAGCGTCGCGTTGCGACGCCGGGGTTTCCCGTGGTTGGGTTAACCGTTGTCCGGGGCGCCGCGCATCAACGCGCGTGCGGCTGCATCACGGCTTCCGCGATCTCGCAATAGTGAAGCGCGCCCTTTTCGAGCGTCAGATTGTCCATCACATAATCGCGAGGTGCGAATCCGCCGGCGCCGACATGCGACCAGAACTCGCCCCAGCCGGCGGCGAAGCCGTCCGCATCGGTGAAGGTCATGCCGCAGCGGGCGTCGAAATAGGGAACCGATGACACGCCGCCTTCATATCTCACCTTGTCCGGAAAATACTGGGGGTCCTGCCACGGCCCGCCACGGTCCCAGGCGAACACGGGGACGCCGCTCGACAATGCCTGCTGGCAGGCGATGCCCTGGCTCTCATGCTCGCAGAGGAAGATCATGCTGCGGCTGCGCGCCAGCGCCGCCTTGTAATCGTCTTCCTTGTAGTGGCCGTAGCGGATCACCTCGACCGTGCGGCCGCTTGCTGCAAGATGTCTGCGGATCGGCTCGATCAACTCGGTCTCGTAGCGCGCGTGGTCCCAGCGCACCTTGTCGTAGAGCAGCACGTCGACGCTCTTTTGTTCTGCAGGCGCAGGCGGCCACAAATCGGTCTCGATGCCGACCGGCCAGGCCGCGACATGCGGCCAATAGGGCCTGCACATGTCGGCATACCAGGTGCAGGGCACCAGGATGGCCCTGACGTCGAGATCTTTCAGGCTGTCCGGTGCCTCGATCGGATGGTCGTACATGGCCACTCCGAGCAGGAGCGGGTTCTTCCATGCGAACCAGTCGAGCACGAAGGGGCGCCCGATGATGCAGGCGAGTTCCTCTGGATGCTTGCGGATATGGCCGTAATCGTTGACCCGGTAGCGGACGCCGATCCTGTCGAGCCCGGCGCAGAGATTGAGGAACACGCGCCTCTGGCCGCTGATCCAGGACCTGCCGAACAGCACGCGTCGCAGCAGCGGTCGGATGTAGCGGTCGCCCGGAAACCAGCGGTCGTCCCGCTCCTCGAAGAACAGGTTGAGCGTCATCCGCTCGCCGCCGCTTGGCGCCGGAACCAGGGAAGCTTCGGTGCCGCCGCGCGGCAGCGAGGCCAAGTTTGCCTCAATTCGCTCGGCAACATCCATGTCAGTCAATTCCAGGCACCGGAAAACGTCGGACGACGTTTAAAATCATGGTTTCTTTTCTGTGATCGCGCCATGCCGTGCAAGGAAAGGGCAAATTTAACACTAACGCGCGAAATCCCCCGGCTGGTCCCGTTCGCGGCCCGATTTGCAGACTTATGTGACACTCTTCGGGGATGCTGCGCCGCAGTCCGATTGCCAAGCCCCTGATCGTCAAGGCCACCGATCGTCAAGCCAAGCTCCAACTGATGAACGGCCGCGACAGTCGCGCCGCCGGTCCCGTGTCCGCATGCTGAACCGACATTTCTCGATCTATCTCGTCGCCTATATCCTGCCTGCGGCGGTGGGCTTCTTCGCGGTCACGGCGTACACGCGTCTGCTGACGCCGGCGGAGTACGGCGTCTATGTCGTCGGGATCAGCCTTGCCGGCATTCTGGGCGCGATCTTCTTCGCCTGGATCAAGCTGTCGGTGTCGCGTTATCAGGCGATGTCGGCGGAGGTGGATTTTCGCGGTACGGCGATGGTCGCCTTCGGGCTCACGGCCGCGGTCCTCTGTGCCACCACGCCGCTGGTCTTCCTGTTCCGCAGCGATGTCAGCGTCGAGCTGCTGCTCGCCAGCATGTTCGTCGCGATCATGGCCAATGCGGTCGATGTCGGCCAGGAGTTCGAGCGCGCCAAATTGCGGCCTTATCGCTTTGCCGCGATCTCGATCGTGCGCAGCGTGGCGAGCGTCGGCTTCGGCCTGCTCGGCATCTGGCTCGGCTGGGGTGGATTGGGGCTGCTCGCCGCGTTCGGTCTCGGCTCGCTCACCGGCATCGTCCTCAACCTCGTCGGCGATCGCACCAGGATCGCGCGCTTCGAGCGCAGCCAGTTCATGCAGTTGGCGCGCTATGGCCTGCCCCTGACGCTGGCCGGCTTGTCCGTCGCGGTCTATTCGGCCTGCGATCGGCTCATCGTCGCTTATCTGCTCGGCAAGGATGCCGCCGGCATCTTTGGTGTGGCCGCCGACCTGCCGCGCCAGTTCATGGTCATGATCGCGTCCAGCGTCGCCGCGGCGACCGTGCCCCTGGTGTTCCGGTCATTGTCGGAGAAGAACAACGAGACGACGCGGCAGCGGCTGACTGAAAGCCTCGAGCTTCTGCTCGTCGTCGTTGCGCCGGTCGCGGTGTGGCTCGCGCTTGCGGCGGACCAGGTCGCGGGCACCCTCGTCGGTATCGACTTCCGCGCCGGCGTGTCGGCGCTGCTGCCGATCCTGGTGCTGGCCCGGCTGTTCGGCATCGCCAATCAGTTCTATGTGCAGATCAGCTTCCAGCTCGCCGAACGGCCCTTCATGCTGGCGGCGCAATCCTTCCTCACGCTCGTCGTCAGCGTGGTCCTGATGTTCGCACTGGTCGCCGGCTACGACCTCTACGGCGCGGCGCTTGCGACGCTCGCGACCGAGGCGATCGGCTTCGTCGTCGCCCTCGCCCTGATGAGGCGCGCCCATCCCGTGCCGTTCGACTTCAATCGGCTCGCCGGCGTCGCGGTATCGGCCGCAGCAATGGCAGGCGCCCTCCTCGTTGCGCGATCGCAGGTCAGCGGCACCGGCGTCGTCTCGCTCATCGTCGTGAGCCTCGCGGGCGGATTCGCCTATGTCGCGGCGGCATGGCTGCTCAACGTCGCCAATGTGCGGACGCTCTCGCTGCGCTTCCTGCGGACGTTCAACCGCAAGGCGCTCGGCGTCTAGCCGCCTTCTGCCGCCACCTGCTTGGCAATGTCGGCGGGACGGTCCCGGCAGCGACAGGCCTGGCCGCCCGGCGGAGCGAGCAATATTGACCAGCAACTTCCGGTCTGAAGGCACATAATGTGCCTATCACCGTCCTTTGTCGGCAGTCTATCGGTGACTGAGAGCGTGGTAGGGCTCCCGCCTGTGATCAGGTGCATCGCATGCAGTTGCAATATTCCCACCCATTCGGTCCGTCACTGACGCCAGTCCAGCAAACACACTGTCCCGATTGCGGCGAACGCCTGAGCCGGACGAGAAGCTCGGGCCTCTCCGCGTTTGACGCCAGTGCGTTCGCGTGTACTGGCTGTCATCCCGTCCATACCGCCGAAGCCGAGACCGACCCGATCAAATCCACCGCGGTTCTCTGGCTCGCGAGTCACGATCTCAGGCCGCCGGCCTGAGCGAGTGCCCCGAATGGAGTGCCTGGAAGAATTCGTCCATCGCGAAAACCTGAGAATCTTCAGGAGGCAGCTCGAGCTGGCGAAAGACGACGTTAGACGGCAATGGCTCACGAAGCGTCTCGCCGAGGAAGAGGCGAGAGGCTCGATCGCGACCGGATGGGCGACGAGCGTTCAATCGTCGTGAAAGGGGACGACCGCGCGCAGGGCGCGGCGACTATTGCAGCGGGGATCTCGTCTTGGTCGCAGCGTCGTAGATCAGGACCTGCAACATGGGAAACCTGCCCAAAAGCTCGGCGCCGGCTTTTTGAGCGGCATCGGCGTCGTCGTAATGCGTCTTGAAGTGACCGTCGACCACCAGCGAGAAGCCGCTGGTCGGCGCGATGTCAGCCCTTTGGATGATTCTCGGCTCAATCTCGTCTGCGGTTATAAGCGGCTTTTTCATCGGTACCTTCATGTCATTGCAGGAGGCGGCTCGAGGCGCTTGCCCAAAACTGTCTCAGTCGTCCCTCACGATCTCGGGTTTGTCATACAAGACCGCGTTCAGGAGAGAATTGTGAACCTCGATCTTGCCGTTGTAGCTAATGAATCCGAGCTTGCGAAACTTGTTCATGAAGAAGCTGACCCGGGATCGGGTTGTCCCGATCATCTCGGCGAGCGTCTCTTGGCTGATCTGCACCGCAATCGGCTGAGGGGCGCCTTCCTTGCCGAAATTCGCCAGCAGCAGGAGCAGACGCGCAAGCCGCTTCTCGCTGGAATTGAACAACTGGTCGATCAGGTCTTCTTCAATGCGGCTGTTCCGGCTGAGAAG